>Ga0209656_10003027_pt1 | contig 10897 bp, 7 predicted proteins | sample BogFormECP12_OM2_FD_188239 | JGI IMG/M metagenome (GOLD analysis project Ga0209656, IMG submission 188239) | Bog forest soil microbial communities from Calvert Island, British Columbia, Canada - ECP12_OM2 (SPAdes) (version 2) | ecosystem: Environmental > Aquatic > Freshwater > Wetlands > Bog ... | reverse complement strand
GGGGTCGTCAGGCCGGGACGAAGAAACGACCCGTGTCAGCCGAACCAAGAAACGCAGCCAAGTGGGCGCCACTGGCTCGCCAGACAAGGGGCGCTCGTTTCAACCCATGCCAGACAGCGCGGAGGCGCTTTTTGTTTCCCTACGTGCAGGTCGGAGAAGCAGTGCTGTTGGCGCGGGTCTTGTCGCTTGTGGAGGAAGGGAGATTGGTTCTGGGCGGTAGCAATTGCCTGGAAGGCGGCAATAGGGATCTTTGGTCCCGTCGTGTGAGGCTGGCCGGGTAAGGACTGCTGTCGGCCTGAGAGAACGTCGTCATTGCGAGCGAAGCGAAGCAACCCAGGGCCGCGTGAAAAGCGCCTGTCACGCGGTCCTGGGTTGCTTCGTCGCTGCGCTCCTCGCAATGACGGCGTTAGGGCGTGGCGGACGTCGGTGCACCCAGCACGATTGCCGGCATCGCGTCGCGGGGGATGATCGCGCCCCGGTGGCGGACGACGGCGCCGGCGAGCTGGTGGCCGATGCGGGCGGCGTGCTCGGGCGACATGCCGGCGCGGCGGGCCGCGATGTAGCCGGCGGCGAAACTGTCGCCCGCCGCCGTGGTGTCGACGACCGAGTCGACCGGCTCCGCCTCGACCACCACCGAGTCCTTGCCGGCCGCGACGTAGGCGGCCGGGTGTGCAAGCTTCACCACCATCTCGCGCACGTCGGCCGCGTGGAGCCGCGCGATCAGGTCGTCGGCCGCTGCGGAGCCTTGCAGCAGGAAATGGTCCTCGACGCTCGCCAGCACGATGTCGCTGTGCCGGAACATACGGTCGTACACCGCCCGGGCGGCATGGATGTCCGGCCAGCCGCGGGTGCGGAAATTGGTGTCGAACGCCACCAGGCAGCCGTGCCGGCGCGCGATGTCGAGCGTCTCGAACAGCCGGTTGCGGCTCTCCTCGTCGAACAGCGACAGCGTGATGCCGGACAGGTAGATCAGCTCCGCCGCCGTCAGCACCGCCTGGACCTGCGGCGTCTCCGGCAGGTTGAACAGAAGGCGCACCGGCGCGGCATCGCGCCAGTAGAAGAAGCGGCGCTCGCCCAGTTCGTCGGTCTGGATCAGATAGAGGCCCGGCAGGCGGCCGGGCAGGCGCAGCACGTGCCCGGTGCCGATGCCCTCCTCGGACCACGCGCGCACCATCTCGTCGCTGAAACCGTCGGTGCCGAGCGCGGTGACGTAGTCGGTCGGCACGCCGAGCCGCGCGAGATACAGCGCGGTGTTCAGCGTGTCGCCGCCGAAGCCGCGCGTCAGCGTGCGGTCCGGCAGCTCGACCAGCTCCATCATGCACTCGCCGACGCAGCACACGCTCATCGTCAGTGCGCCGGCACGCCGACCGCAGGTCCCGCCTCGCGCGCCGGGCTGCGCAGCGAGATCGTCAGGATCGCCGAGAGCAGCAACCCGGCCGCCATGAACAGGAACGATGCGCCGGAATTTCCGGTCACGCCGTTCAACCAGCCGACGAAATAGGAACCCACGAAGGAGCCCAGCGCGCCGCAACAGTTGATCAGCGCGATCGCGCCGCCGGCCACGTTGCGCGGCAGCATCTCCGCGATCCAGGCGAAGAACGGACCGTAGGGCGCGTACATGGCGCCGCCCGCGATCACCAGCAGCGCGTAGCTGAACCAGTAGCTCGATGTTCCGAGCAGATACGAGCCGTAGAACGCGACCGCACCGACGAGCAGGAACGGCCAGACGAACGGTTTCCGCTGCCCGCTGCGGTCGGAGTAGAACGACGCGATGACCATCAGCAGCGCGGACGCGAGATACGGCCCGGCCGACAGCCAGCCGACCGAGACGATCGACGACTCGCCGGCTGCCTTGAGTATCGACGGCAGCCAGATCACGAACCCGTAGACGCCGATGCTCCAGCAGAAATACTGCACCGCCAGCGTGATGACCGCGGGCGTGCGGAACGCCGCGCCGTAGTTCTTCACCGGCTTGAAGTGGCGCTGCTCCTCCTCGAGCTTGCGCTCGAGCTCGTCGCGCTCCTTGGGGTCGACCCAGTCCGCCTGATGCGGCCAGTCCTCGACCATCTTGCGCCAGACGAAGGCCCAGATGATCGGCGGCGCGCCCTCGATGATGAACATCCCGCGCCAGCCGAAGGCGTGGACGAGATAGCCGGAGACGATCGACATCCACAGCACGGTGATCGGGTTGCCGAGGATGAGGAACGTGTTGGCGCGCGAGCGCTCGGCCTTGGTGAACCAGTGGCTGAGGAAGATCAGCATTCCCGGCAGCACCACGCTCTCCATCACGCCGAGCAGGAAGCGGTCGATGTAGAGCAGCCGGATGTCGGTGAGCAGACCGGTCGCGGCGGCGAAGATGCCCCACAGGATCAGGCTCCAGAAGATCAGCTCCTTGGCGCTGCGCTTCTCGGCGTAGTAGGCGGCCGGCACCTGGAAGAAGAAGTAGCCGAGGAAGAACAGCGCGCCGAGCAGCGACGAGGCGGCGGCGTCGATGTTGAGGTCGTGCGCCATGCCGCCCGCGGCGCCGAAGCTGTAGTTGGCGCGGTCGACATAGGCGAGGCTGTAGGTGATGAAGGCGATCGGAATGAGCCTGCCCCAGCGGCTGGAATAGGCGCGGGCGTCGGTTGCCGGCATGGTTGTTTCCTCCCGCGCGACGTGCTGCGGATCGTGGTCCGGGCGGGTCCCGGCTTCCGCGAAGCGCGACGACACGGGACCAGCCTAGTGCAGGTTCGCGTCCGGCAGAATGGCGATTGTGCGGCGCTTCGGCGCGGGACGATGGCGCGCGGGGGGGAGCGCGCCGGCTCCCGGAGCAGGGATCGCGATGAGGTCGCTCAGCGGCTGAAGTCGCTCTGTATTGAAATCTGTTCACCGCCTTTTGAACTCCGTCCGCTGTCCACCGTGCCGTCGCTCGTACAGGCGGTCGATGGCCAGCTTCGGAACGATGAGGCCGAAGCTCATCGCCAGAATGATGATCGTGGCGGTCATGCCGTCAGAGATCGTCGCGCCGAGCAGCTCCAACGTCGTGTGCGAGCCGTCGGCGAGTTGCAGAAGGCCGCTGGCCATGCGGAACAGAAACACGCCTGGAATCATCGACACCACCGACGCGAAGCCGATCGCCGCGAACGGCATGTGCCAACGGCGCGCAACCGGCGTGAGGATCACCCCGACGGTGAGACAGGCGACCAACGCACCGATCGCGGCGCCGGAGCCGAGCACCGTCAGCGCGCCCCACCGGAGAGCGTGGGCCAGCATGCCGACTGCCACCGGCCACGGCAGCATCATCAACGGCGTGGAGAAGAAGATGTTGTAGGCGGCGACGGCTACGCCAGCGGCGATGATATCCTGCCACAAGGGTACGGCCCGCGGGGCGCCGTCGACCGGCAACGCGACGCCGAGAAGGGCGAGGCCGAGCAGCAGTCCCATCGATATCGCCACGATGACGAGGGCCGCATAGACCAGGCGGGCGGCGCCGAGATGGATGCGGCCCCTGATGAGGTCCAGCGCGCCGTTGAGCACGTGCGGCCCGGGCACCAGGACCATGCATGGGCAGACCGCGACGAGCCGCAGCGACGAGCTCAGTTCGTAGCGGACCGCCAGCGCGCCGATCACGCCGGCGAGCCACGCCGCGCATAACGGCTGCAGGAACACGTTGTCGCTGACCGTGGCCACGGCGCGGCGCATGACCGCGCCGGCACCGGCGCTGACGAATATCAGGATGGCGGCGGGCAGATGATCGACACCGAAGAGCACGGCCAGCGCCACCGCGCCGGCGGCGGCCGCGAGCGTGAACAGCCAGGTCGGCGCCGGCGGCGCCCGCGAGATGGCGGCGATCGTCTCCATCGCCGCAGGCTCGGGCACGGCGCCGAGTGCGCCGATCGCCCGCATCGCGGCGGCGACGCGCGCCATGTTCACGCCGGCAGGAACGGCGGTCACCGCGGAGATGATGCGGGTATCCGCGTCCTCCGCCTGAAGGTGCAGTTCTCCCCAACGCGGCATGATCCGCGCCCGCAGTCCGAGCCTGTCGCCGAGTTGCTCCGCCGCGGCCACGGTCTGCTCGGTTGACTGGCCGTTGACGTACAGGACGCGGGCGACGGCGAGGACAAGATCAGGACGCCGGTCCAGCCCCATGACGATCCTCGCACCACGGCCGCCCCGAAGCGGCGCTCGCCTCGGAGCTATTGGTGCTCAGTGCCGGTCCGTTGGCTAGGCTTCGCCCGCCACATAGGGCTGGACCATCTTTTTCGGGTCGACGACGCGATCGAATTCCTCCTCGGTGACGAAGCCGAGCTGCAACGCGGCCGCCTTGAGCGTGAGATCGTGGTCCATCGCGTGATGCGCGATTTTCGACGCCTTGTCGTAGCCGATGACGGGGGCCAGCGCCGTGACGAGCATCAGCGAGCGCTCGACGTATTCGTTGATCTTCTTCAGGTTGGGCTTCGTGCCCTCGACCAGGAACTTCCTGAAGTTCACGCAGCCGTCGGCCATGATCGTGATGGAATGGGCGATGTTGAAGATCATCAGCGGCTTGTAGACGTTCATTTCGAGATAGCCGCCGGCACCGCCGAAGCCCACCGCGACGTCATTGGCCATCACCTGCACCGCGACCATGGTGAGGGCTTCGCACTGCGTGGGGTTGACCTTGCCCGGCATGATCGAGGAGCCCGGCTCGTTCTCCGGGATCTCCAGTTCCGCAAATCCCGCGCGAGGTCCGCAGGACATCAGCCGGATGTCGTTGCCGATCTTGTAGAGCGACACCGCCAGGGTGCGCAGCGTGCCGGACAGCTGGACCAGCGCATCGTGGGCGCCTTGCACGGTGAACTTGTTGGGGGCGGTGACGAACGGAAGCCCGGTGAGCCGCGCGATCTCGGCCGCCGCCGCCTCGGCGAAGCCTGGTGCGGAGTTGATGCCGGTGCCGACCGCCGTGCCGCCGAGGGCGAGGCGATACACGCCCGGGAGCGCCGCTTCGATCCGCTCCAGACCGTCCGCCAGCATCCCGGCGTAGCCCGACCATTCCTGGCCCAGCGTCAGCGGGGTGGCGTCCTGCATATGGGTGCGCCCGATCTTGACGATGTCGCGCCATGCGTCGGCCTTGGCGCCGATCGCGTCGTGCAAGGCGGCGACCGCGGGCACCAGGCGCTGCTTCACGCCGACGGCCGCCGCGATATACATGGCCGACGGGAAGTTGTCGTTCGACGACTGCGCCATGTTGACGTGATCGTTGGGATGAACCGGCGCCTTGCTTCCGAGCGCCGTGCCCGCGAGCTGGCAGCAGCGGTTGGCGATCACCTCGTTGACGTTCATGTTGAACTGCGTGCCGCTGCCGGTCATCCACACATGCAGCGGGAACATGTCGTGGTGCTGGCCGGCGAGGATTTCGTCGCAAACCTGCACGATCAGCCTGCAACGCTGATCGTCGAGCCGCTTGCCGGCATGGTTCGCGACGGCGGCGGCCTTCTTCAAGGTGGCGTACGCGGTGATCATCTCGCGCGGAATCAGATCCGTGCCGATACTGAAATGCTCGAGCGAGCGCTGCGTCTGAGCGCCCCACAGCTTGTCGGCGGGAACCCGCACCTCGCCGAGGCTGTCGGTTTCGACGCGAAAATCCGTCATCGTCTCCCTCCCGGTCGGTTGCGAAGCAGTGCCCGGCGCGCTTCAGCCCTGCCTGCGGTAGGGCCGGTAGCGAGGCTCCCAGACATTGGCGGCGATTCGTTCGTCGAGGACCGCTGCATCGGACGTGTCCGCCACGCCGTCGGCCTGCGCCTGACGCGCGACGGCTTTCGCCACGGCGAGCGAAACCGCGCGCATCTGGTGGACGGGCGGCAGAAGCCGTCCCTGCTTGTCGGTCACCGTCGGCGACAGTCCGGCGACAGCCTTGGCGGCCGCCATGAACATCGCGTCGGTGACCCGCCGCGCGCCCGCCGCCAGGATGCCGAGACCCATGCCGGGGAAGATGTAGGAGTTGTTGGTCTGGTCGATCGGGATCGTCCGGCCCTTCCACGCGACGGGCGCGAACGGGCTGCCGCTTCCGATCAGCGCGCGGCCGTCGGTCCAGGCGATGAGCTGTTCAGCCGTCGCCTCGCTGCGCGACGTGGGGTTGGACAGCGGGAAGATGATGGGCCGCTCGACATGCTGCGCCATGGTGCGGACGACCGCCTCGGTGAAAGCGCCGGCCTGGCCGGAGACACCGATCAGCGCGGTCGGCCTGGCATTGGTCGCCACGTCTAACAGGCTGATCTCGCCCGGCTTCTGAAGCGTCCAACCGGCGACCGCGTCCTTGCTTTGCACGAAGGGCGCCTGTTGCGGCGTGATGCCCGTCATGCCGTCGACGAGCAGCCCGTAGCGGTCCGCCGCGAAGAAGCGGCGGCGCGCGTCGTTCTCGCTCATGCCGTCTTCGACCATCGCCCGCAGCACAAGCGCCGCGATGCCGCATCCGGCCGAGCCGGCGCCCAGGAGCGCGATGCGCTGCCCGGTCAGCGGCACGCCGGTCACGTTGACGGCCGCCATCAGGGTGGCGGCGGCGACGGCGGCGGTGCTCTGGATGTCGTCGTTGAAGGTGCAGAGCCGGTCGCGATAGCGCGCGAGCAGCGGGGCTGCGTGGTAGCCGGCGAAGTCCTCCCACTGCAGCAGCACATGAGGCCAGCGGTCGTTGACGGCGGTGACGAATTCCTCGACGAACGCGTCGTACTCCGCGCCGGTGACGCGCGCATGGCGCCAGCCGACATAGATCGGGTCGTCCAGCCGGTCCTGGTTGTTGGTTCCGACATCGAGCAGGACGGGTAGCGTCGTGTCCGGATGAATGCCCGCGCAGCCGGAATAGAGCGCCAGCTTGCCGATGGAGATGCCCATGCCGCCGGCCCCCTGATCGCCGAGGCCGAGGATCCGCTCCCCGTCGGTCACCACGATGACGCGAACCCGGTCGAAGCGCGGGTCGGCCAGGATCTCTCGGATCCGATGCTTGTTGGGATACGAGAGGAACACGCCGCGCGGCTTGCGCCAGATCTCGCTGAAACGCTGACAGCCCTCGCCCACCGTCGGCGTATAGACCAGGGGCAGCATTTCCTCGAGGTTGCGCACGACGAGCGCGTAGAAGAGCGTCTCGTTGCTGTCCTGCAGTTCGCGCAGAAAGGTATAGCGTTCGAAATCGGTTTCGAATGCGCGCAGAACCTTGAGCCGGCGTGCCACCTGGTCGTCGAGCGTGCCGACATGCGGCGGCAGCAGCCCGTGCAGGTGGAAAATATCGCGTTCGCCTTCGGTGAACGCGGTTCCCTTGTTGAGCATCGGCGTATTGATCAGGTCGTAGCCTGTCAGGTTCGTCTCGATGGGCGTGTCCGAGCCGGCAACGTCGGTCATGTCGGGACTCCTTCACCGAGTGGCCAGCTTCCGCCGCGGCGTGCCGGTCTGCAACCAGGACGGTGCTGGATCGACCGTTCGTCGCGGCACTCGTGCGCCTCGTTCAGCGAGTCGGCCATCTCTCCCGGGCTTTGGCGGCGTCGCGGATCGCTGAACGTGTCGCCTGTCACCCTAGCGGATGACCGACCGGCCGTGCTTCACGTCTGATTGACCAGTTTTGGTCGCCGTAAGCGCGAATCACGGCCGCTCCCGTTCGAGCGTGCCCGGCGCGCAATCTGCTCCGCTTGTCATAGAGGCCGCGGCCGCCCGTTCTCGTCGACGGCCACCATGGTGAATTGTGCTTCGGTGACCTTGAGTCTGGCACCCGGAAGTCTCTGCGGGAGTGCCCAGGTCTCGATGTCGTAGATCATCGAACTGCGGCCCACGCGAACGAGGTGTGCGTAGCAACACACCGCGTCACCGACCTTGACCGGCGCGAGAAATGCAAGCCGGGAGACCGCAGCCGTCACCACCCTGCCGTTCGCCCGGCCGGTCGCAGCCAGACCGGCCGCGAGGTCCATGAGGGACATGATCCAGCCGCCGAAGATGTCGCCGGACGGATTGGTGTTTTTCGGCATGGCAAGCGTCCGGAGCGCCAACTCGCCTCGCGGCTCCGATCGCGCTTCGTCGGCTTCTTGCATGGCATCCGTTCCCCGTTCTGCGCTGGATTCCAGTGACGGTGACAATGCCGCGCACGCCCCGCGTCGTCACGCCCCTACCAGATGGCACAGCTGCAGTGCTCCGAATGCGCGTCTGCGGACTTCGCTGTCGGTGAGGGGGCCGGCTAGGCTCGCGGACTCCCGAGGCTCAAACCGGAGACCGTGATGGCAGAGCCGCTTCCCGCCTTCCTTTGGGAGCGCGACGCCCTCGTCGAGCACTATGGCGCCCGGCGCTATCTCTATGGGCGCTGGGATCAGCTGTTCGGTTGCTGGGTGACGGATCGCGACCAGCGCCCGAGGTCGCTGTATCCGTCATGGCCACTCGTGGACGCCTCGGGGCGGCTTTGCCTGGGGTATTCGAGTGCGTCGTGTCTCGGCACCGACGTGGACGACGTCGACGACGAGTGCCCCGATGCCGGTCCCTTCTGGCGCGACGGCGTGCAGGCTCCTGCAGACCTCGCGGCGTTGGATTTGCGCTGCACTGCCGAGACGTTGTTCCAGCGCTATGTGGACCTCATCCCGTGCCCGATCAGGACTGTCGTCGGGCGGTTCGGCGAATGGCAGTGGCTGATCCTGTCCATGATCTGGAGGGAGCAGGCGTTCGCGGATTTTCTGCGCGCTGAACTCGACGGCATCGGGCCTGGCTTCGTCGCTGCCTGCCTGGCGATGAACGGGGCAGAAAGGCTGACCTCGGCGGAGCGTTCCGGCCTGTGCCGGCGCATCATGTTCGATAAACGCGAAACGCTGATTCCGGGAGTGGGTGAGACCTGCTCGCCGCGGTCTGCGGTCGCGGTGTTCGGCAAACTGCAGCCGGATGCGTGGCGCGCGCGGACGTGCCGGGACCTGCTCGCGATCCTGTCCGACAGGAGCAAGGCCAGGATCATATCCCGCGACCACGCCCTGACGCCCGGGACGATTGAGGTGCTGAGGCGGCTTCCAGGCTGGATCTGCACCGGAAACCTGCCGAGGCTGCTCGATGGGCTCGAGGATGTCGCCGACGTCGAACGTGGGCTCGTCGCTCTCGTCGAACGTGTCGAAGGTGATGCAGGCGACCTGAGGGACGCCGTCGTGCGCTCCTTGCGACACGTCCGGACCGGCGATCAGCTTGTTTCAAAGATCGAGGACTGGAACACGCGGATCGGTGAGATGCGCGGGGTCCCCGCGCCGCCGTTCCCGTCGGCAGGTCCCCTGCGCGCTCTGTCGTCTGCGGGGATGATCCGCGCTGAGGCGCTCCGCATGCAGAATTGCATTGTCCACTATCTGCCCGAGGTGATCGCCGGGCGGGTCTACTTCTATCATTGGGACGCGGCCGAGCAGGCCTGTGTCATGTTGACCCGCACGAGGTCTCGCGGATGGCGCATGTCGGATTGTCTTGGCATCCGCAACGAGAGCCTCGCCGCTTCGACTGTCGCGCGGATTCGCGCGAGCGTGCGGGCCGGTTTTCCACCGACGCGACGCCGCCGCCGCAGCAGCCTGTGCAGCGCGCAGCTGACGTTGCCCCTGTAGCGTCATGGCTCCGCGTTACTCTGCGTTGTGGTGCGCGCCGTGCGGCTGGACAACGCCGGCTCGGACCGGTGCCTTCGGCCCGAGCGCGACGGTGAGAACGATGCTACAGGCCGCGAACCCCTGCGCGAGCGACACTGTCTCGCACGCCGGCGAGCCCGGCCGGCGCCTGACCGAGTGGTGACGCCCCGCCGCCGGGACCTGCGCTGCGAGGACGGTCTGCCTGAATGGTCTGGCCACCAGGCGTGAGCCCGAGTGCCGCGAACAACTTCGCGACGGCGGCTTTCACCTCCGCGCCTGGCACGAGCGCGTAGACGAATTTGTCAGGCCGGATGATCGCGACGTGACCGTCGCTTGCTCCAGCGGACCGCAGCCAGGCGACGGCTTCGCCGATGAACTCCTCGATCTCTACGAGCGTCTCGGTACCTTCGCGAACCACACGCGCCGAGGCATTTCCACCTGTCGCGTAGGCCGCCTGCGGTCGGCCGGCGAACGGATACAGCGCGACATAGCTCGCGCCCAGCCGGTCCAGCCCGGCCAGGGTCGCGGCGTCGAGGCCGGCGCGCGGATCCGATGCCAGGCCGATCAGCGCGAAATTGTCGCCGATCATGTCGTCGAGCAGACGGAGCCGGCCGTCGAAGGTCCGCACCGTCGGCTGCGGGATCAGCTTGCCCTCGACGCTCCTGCGCGATTTGCGCGGCAGGCCGAGATAACGGCCGTCGTGGTAGGCGGGCCGCGGGACGAACCGGCCCTCGCGAAGCCAGCGGCCGAGCCTGGGCGTCGCCAGCGCCGCTCGCAAGGCGATGTTGCGCAGCCTGGCCTTCATCGGGTTCGGCATCGAGACGAACTGTTTGTTCTTGACGGAGATGGCGATCATCGCCTGGGCGTGCGGGCTGCGCTCCATCCCGTAGCTGTCGAGCAAGCCGGCCGCCGCGTCGCCCTTGATGACGGCGTTCAGCTTCCAGGCCAGGTTGTACGCATCGCGCAGGCCGGAGCTCATGCCCTGGCCCATGAACTGCGGCGTCATATGCGCCGCATCTCCCGCAAGCAGGACGCGCCCGTCGCGCCAGCGCTCCGCGACCAGCGCGTTGAACGTGTAGACAAGCGCGCGGAGTATCTCGACCTTGTCGGGATCGACATGCCGGCTGAGCAGGCGCCGGATGTTCGCAGGGTCCTCCATCTGCTCCCGCGTCGTGTCGCCCATCATCTGGAATTCGAAGCGATGATGCCCGTTCGGCTGCGGACAAGACACCGTGGGCTGCTTCGGATCGCAGTAGAAGTTGAAATACGGCATGTGCCGCAGGCTGTGCGTGCCGGGCTTCTCCTTGATGTCCACGACCAGCCAG
>Ga0209656_10003026_pt1 | contig 10898 bp, 11 predicted proteins | sample BogFormECP12_OM2_FD_188239 | JGI IMG/M metagenome (GOLD analysis project Ga0209656, IMG submission 188239) | Bog forest soil microbial communities from Calvert Island, British Columbia, Canada - ECP12_OM2 (SPAdes) (version 2) | ecosystem: Environmental > Aquatic > Freshwater > Wetlands > Bog ... | reverse complement strand
GAGATCTCATGTATTGCGCCGTGTCCGATACGGGATGGGACGAGCTGCTGACGCTCAAGGGCCTGCTGCGCGATTTGAGCGCCCGCGACAATCGAGACTAGGCGAGAGGGGGGAATACTCAGACAGATTCGTGGAACAAAACAGGTTCTTGGAATAAATCTCCGCGCTCCGCAGTCCTCTCTCCTGAACGGCAACAAAGGAGAGGGACATGTCGAACGACGAATTGTTGAAATCGCGCCGCAGCGCGCTGAAATGTCTGGCCTACGGCGGGGCGGGCACGCTTTTCGCGCTGGCGGGCGGGGTGTTCACACCGATCGATCTCGCGGCGGCGGCCGGCGATCGCGAGGCCGCTGCAAAACTGGGCAAGCCGCTGTTCGTACAGATCAGCGACACCCACATCGGTTTCAACAAGGAGGCGAATCCGGACGTCAACGGCACGCTCACCCGGGCCATCGACCTGGTGAACGGCATGGCCACTCAGCCGGCGCTCATCATCCACACGGGCGATATCACGCATCTGTCGAAGCCCGCCGAGTTCGATATGGCGCAGCAGCTGTTTGCGCGCCTACGCACCACCGAGATGCACACCGTGCCCGGCGAGCACGACACCACCGACGCCACCGTCACGGAATATTTCAACCGCTTCGGCAAGGCGTCCGGCAACAAGGGGTATTACAGCTTCGATCACGCCGGCGTGCATTTCATCGGACTGATCAACGTCTTGGAGTTCAAGGCGGGCGGACTCGGCACCTTGGGCGACGAACAGCTCGCGTGGGTTGCGGCGGATTTGAAGGGACGTTCCGCCAGCACACCCATCGTCGTGTTTGCTCACATGCCGCTGTGGACCATCTACGAGCCGTGGGGCTGGGGGACCGGCGATGCGGATCAGCTGATGAATCATTTGCGCCGCTTCGGTTCGGTCACGGTGCTCAACGGCCATATCCATCAGATCGTGCAGAAGGTCGAGGGCAACATGACCTTTCACACGGCGCGCTCCACCTCCTATCCGCAGCCCGTGGCCGGCGTGGGCGCGGGACCCGGCCCCCTCAAGGTGCCGGGGGATCAGCTGGCGTCGATGCTTGGGCTGACGAGCGTGAGCGTGGTGAAACACCCGAGTTCATTGGCGTTGAGCGACACGACAATCGCCTGACGACAGCGCGCGCTCGGCAGGATCAGTCGCGGAAATTGTTGAATTGCAGCGGGACTCCGACGTCCGCCTTGCGCAGCAAGGCGATGGCTTCCTGCAGGTCGTCGCGCTTCTTGCCGATGACCCGCACCTTGTCGCCTTGAATCTGCGCCTGCACTTTCAACTTCGAGTCCTTGATCAGCCTTGATACCTTTCTGCCGGCCTCCGCGTCGATCCCGTGCTTCAACACCGCGAGCTGCTTGGCCCTCGCGAGATTGATCTCGGGGTCCTTCACGTCGAGGCAGGCGATATCGATGCCGCGCTTGGCCATCCGCAGCTTCAGGATTTCCAGCATCTGCTTGAGCTGAAAGTCCGCCGGGGCGATCAGGGTTACGGTGGTCTCTTCGAGCTCGAACGTGGCGTCCGTGCCCTTGAAATCGAAACGCTGCCCGAGCTCGCGAATTGCTTGATCGACCGCATTGGTCAATTCATGAGTATCGATTTCGGATACGACGTCGAACGAGGGCATTCAAGACTCCGCGGGCGGCCAAGGGCCCTAACGATACCCGCGCGCCTGCAAGGTGAATAGCTTCGCATAGGGGCCGTCGGCCGCCATCAGCGTTTCATGGCTGCCGCGCTCGACGATGCGGCCCTCTTCGAGCACCAAAATTTGGTCCGCCATGCGCACGGTCGAGAATCGATGCGAAATGACGATGGCGATGCGGTTGCGCGTCAGCTCGCGGAAGTGCTCGAAAACCTCCGCCTCGGCGCCGGCATCGATGGCGGCGGTTGGTTCATCGAGCACCAAAATGTCCGCCTCATTGCGCATGAAGGCGCGTGCCAAGGCGATTTTCTGCCATTGGCCGCCCGACAGCTCGCGGCCGTCCTTGAACCACTTGCCGAGCTGGGTGTGATAACCCGCCGGCAACGTCTCCACGAAGTCGGCGGCCAAGCCCTGCGCCGCGGCCGCGCGCCAGCGCCCCTCGTCGTCGAAGGCGCGTACGTCGCCCGCGCCGATGTTCTCGCCAACCAGCATTTGGTAGCGGGCAAAGTCCTGAAAAATCACCCCGATGCGCTGGCGCAGCGAAGTTTCGTCCCATTCCTTCAGATCGAGGCCATCCAAGAGGATTCGCCCCTGGGTGGGTTGGTAGAGGCGGGTCAGCAACTTGATGAGGGTGGTCTTGCCCGAGCCGTTCTGCCCGACCAGGGCGAGGCTCTCGCCCGGCCGCACATGCAGATCGATGCCGGATAGCGCCGGGGCACCCGCCCCGGGATACACGAACTCGACGTTTTCGAAGCGGATGCCGTCGCCCGGACTGGGGCCGCGCTTCACGTCGCCGCGGCTGCTGCCGACGGGCTGCTCCAAATATTCGTACAGATTCGAGAGATAGAGGTTGTCCTCGTACAGGCCGCTGACCGCCGACAGCGCGGCGCTCACCGCCGTCTGCCCTTGGCGAAACAGCATCAGATACATGGTCATTTGACCCACGGTCATCGCGCCCAGCACCGTTTCCGCGGCAATCCACGCGTAGCCGCCGTACAGCGCCGCCGTACCCACCAGCCCAAGGCCAAAGCCCCAGGCATCGCGGCGCAGGGTCAGATCGCGGTCTTCGCTGTACAGGCGCGTGAAGATGTCGCGGTAGCGATCCAGCAAGCGCGGACCCAATTCGAATAACTTGACTTCCTTGGCGCTGTCCTCCCGCGCCAACACCGATTCCAGATAAATCTGCATGCGCGCCTCCGGGGCGCGCCAGCGGAACAGGCGAAACGCCTCGCCCGAGAATCTCGCCTCGGCCAGGAATGCGGGCAGCCCGGCCAGGATCAGGAGCGCGACGGCCCAGGGGGAGAAGCGGATGAGCAAGCCGCCGAAAGACACCAACGAGATGGCATTTTGCAGCAGTCCGAAGGTGCGCATGACCAAGCTCAAGGGCCGGCTCGAGGCTTCGCGGCGCGCGCGCGTCAGCTTGTCGTAGAATTCGGAATCCTCGAATTGCGTCAAATCCAGCGTCAGCGCCTTCTCCAAAATCATGACGTTGACGCGCTGCCCGAGTTGCGCGCGCAGCAGCGACTGCGCGAGCGAGATGCCGCGCTGTGCCATGGCGGTGGCGGCGACCAGCAATGCTTCGAGCGCGACGTACTTCGCCACCGGGGAGAACAGGGTCGCGCCCGTGTCGCGGTGCAAACCCGCCGCATGGATGACCGCATCGACGATCTGCGCGCCGATATAGGCGACCCCCGCCGGCAGCACGCCGGCCACCAGCGTCAGCACGGCGAGCGTGATGCTGAGCGCCTTGTTGGTGGTCCACACCAGCTTGAGCGCGCGGCTGCTGTAGGCGAACACGCCGAGCAAGCTGCGCTGCAAGCCGGTTTGATCGGCCGCCGGCGACGCTGCGCCCGCGTGCGGTGAGGCCGCGATATGGGGCGAGGGGCGAGCCGCCAACTACTTCACCAGGCGCAGGCAGAAGGGGTAACGGTAGGGCGTGCCGTCGCTCACCCGGATCGCGGCGATGATGACCAGGACGAGATTCACCACGCCCAGAATCCACAGCAGTACGAAGCCGATAAGGACGATGGCCAGCAGGGCGAAAAGCAGCCCCAGCAGCCAGACGGTGATCTGGAAATTCAAGGATTCCTTGGCTTGGGCCGCCACGAAGGGCATGGAGGGTCCCTTCGACAGCAATATGATCAGGGGTCCCAAAATCGTGAACAGCGCCAAGCCGCCGAAGGGGAGAAATATCAAGCCGCCGCTGCCCAGTACCCACAGCAATCCGCACAGATGGGCGGCCATGGCCCAGCCTCGTTCTTCGCTGCTCGCTGCTTCGTTCATGCTGTTTACCTCGGGCTTCCAGGAATGATATCGGGTCCCGGTCTGGCTTCGGTCCGGCGGTCTATAATGCGCACATTCTCATATCCGGTATGGCGGAGTAGCCGTGAAATTCAAGTCCCTGCTCGACCGTTGGAAGAAAGAAGCGCGGCCGGTGCTCACGGCGCAGCACTACGCCGTGCGCCTGAGCCTCGACGATGCCTCGCGCCTGCACGCCTTGAGCGAACTGTTTCCCGGCCAGCCGATCGAGGCCATCATTACCGACCTGTTGAGCGCGGGCCTCGATGAAATCGCCGCCGCCATCCCCTATGAGCGCGGCCCGAAGGTCATTTCGCGCGACGACCAAGGCGACCCGGTTTACGAGGACATCGGTCTTACGCCGAGATTCGTCGAATTGACCCGCAAGTTCAAGAAGAGCCTGGCGGCCGAGGCCGCGAAATAGCGGCTGTCAGCGGTCCCGCTTGACGCGGCCTGCCCGGGAACTTGACGCTGCTCGCTCGGGAAGGCGATACTGAAGCCCATGTCGACCGCACGCATTCAACACACTGGGTGGTGGCGCGTCCCCTCTTGAGGAGTGGGCGCTGGCTGGTCTTTCAAGTTTAGTTCGTCGGTATCCAGAACCCATCTCCGCAAATACGGTGGTGGGTTTTTTGTTGCCCGTGAGATTTGCAATTTGCACGCATGAAGCCGCCTTTTGACATTGCCGCCGATCTCGATACGCCGGTCTCGGCCTATCTGAAGCTCAAGCCCTTTCGGCCGAGATTCTTGCTGGAGAGCGTCGAAGGGGGCGAGCGGCTGGCGCGCTATTCCTTCATTGGATTCGGCGATTGTCTGGAAGTGCGCCTGGACTCCGCGGGGTTCACCATCGGCGGCGCGCATTCCCCGAGACCCAAGTCCCGGCTCGAGCTCTTGAATGCCCTGCGGGGCGCGCTCAAGCAGGCGCCCAGGCCGCTGCCGGAAGTGCCCGGGGTGCCGCTGCTCGGCGGCTTGGTCGGCTACACCGCCTACGATGCGGTGCGCTATTTCGAGCGCGTGCCGGGGCGCAGTCTCGACGACACGGATACGCCGCATGCGCATTATGTCGCGCCGCGCTCCTTGCTGGTGTTCGATCACCTCACCCGTACGGTTGCGCTGCTGCATGATGGCAGCGAGGCCGAACGACAAAGCCTGCGCCGTGAGGTGATGCAGGCCTTGCGCGGCGGGGTGCCGGCCATCCTCTCTCCGGGGCGCTTTTCGCCGGCGGCGCCGTCATTGACCGAAGCGGCGCATGCGGTGCGCGTGCGGCGCGCACAGGAATACATCGCCTCGGGCGATGTCTACCAACTGGTGCTCGCGTCGCGCTTCGAGGGCCGCCATGCCCTCGAGCCCTTCGAGGTGTACCGGGCGCTGCGGCTGCTCAATCCCTCGCCCTACATGTATTTTTGCGAGCTGGGAAACATCACGGTGGTGGGTTCCTCGCCCGAAGCGCTGGTGAAGTGCCATGGGGGTTACGCGCAGTTACGTCCCATCGCGGGCTCGCGTCCGCGCGGCGCCGATGCCGCCCACGACGCGGCGCTGGAAGCGGAGCTCAAGGCGGACCCCAAGGAAAACGCCGAGCATGTGATGCTGGTCGATTTGGCGCGCAACGACCTGGGCCGGGTGGCGAGCGCGGGCTCGGTGGCCGTGGATCCGTACCGCGTGATCGAGCGTTACAGCCACATCATGCACATCGTCAGCGGCGTCAACGGCCGCTTGGCGCCGGGACAGGATGCCTTCGACCTGTTCGCCGCGACGTTCCCCGCCGGCACCTTGGTGGGCGCACCGAAGGTGCGTGCGATGGAAATCATCGATGAGCTCGAACCCGTCGGCCGGCAGCTATACGGCGGGACGATCGGCTATTTCGGCCGGCACGGCGACATGGACCAAGCCATCACGATCCGCACCCTGGTGTTTCGCGGCGACTCCTACAGTTACCAGGCAGGGGGCGGGATCGTCGCCGACAGTTCCCCGAAAGCCGAATACGATGAGCTGATGGCCAAGAGCGCCGTCCTGCGGCGCGCGCTGGAACTTGCGTCGGAGGGTCTGTAGTGCGTCCCAAGATCCTGCTGATCGACAACTACGACTCGTTCACCTACAACCTGGTGCAGGCGTTTTTGGTGCTGGGCGCCGCGGTGGACGTACATCGCAACGACGCCATCAGCATCGAGGAAGCCTTGGCGCTCGATCCCACCCACCTGGTCATTTCACCGGGTCCGGGCACACCCCGGGATGCGGGCATCTCCATGCGAATGATCGAGGCGTTCACCGGACGGATCCCGATTTTCGGCGTCTGCCTGGGGCATCAATCCTTGGTGGAGGTATTCGGCGGCAAGGTGGTGCGCGCCGCACGGCTGATGCACGGCAAGGTGTCGCCGGTGCTGCACGAAGGCAAGGGTCTGTACGCCGGCATGCCGGAACCGTTCGAGGCGGGCCGCTATCACTCGCTGATTGCGGCGCCGGAAAGCATACCGTCCGTGCTCGAAGTCACGGCACGCACCGCGGAAGGCGAAATCATGGGTGTGCGGCACAAATCGCTGCCCATCGAAGGGGTGCAATTTCACCCGGAAAGCGTGCTCACGCCCGATGGTCCGATTCTCATGGGCAATTTCTTGAAGACTTGATTGTGACCACCCCACGCCACACGCTCGACCGGCTGGTGCAGCGGTGCGACCTCTCCGAGGAGGAGGCCGCGGCGCTGCTCAAGTGGCTGACGGCGGCCGATCTTGCGCCCGCGATGGCCGGCGCCTTGCTGGCCGCATTGCGCACCAAGGGCGTCACGGCGGCTGAGGTCAGGGGCTTTGCGGGCGCGATGCGCTCGCTGGCGCTGCAGCCCAAGCTGCCGCCGGCGCTCGACGCCATCGACATCGTGGGCACCGGCGGCGACGCCTCCGGCAGCCTCAATTTGTCGACGGGCGCCGCCTTGCTGGCGGCCGCCTGCGGGCTGCCCGTCGTCAAGCATGGCAATCGCGCCATCTCCAGCCGCAGCGGCAGCGCGGATCTGATCGAGGCGCTGGGTTTTACCCTGCCCTTGGACGAGAATCAGGCGGCGCGCTGTTTCGCGGCCACCGGATTCACGTTCTTGTTCGCACCTTACTTTCATCCGGCGATGAAGGCTCTGGCGCCGATCCGCGCAGCCCTCGGCGTTCGCACGGTGTTCAATCTGCTGGGGCCGCTGTCGAATCCCGCGGCGCCGCGCTTTCGATTGATCGGCGCGTACGACGCGGCGACGGCGGAGTTGATCGCCGGCACGCTGCAGGGAATGGACATCGAGCGCGCCTGGGTCGTGCACGGTGCCGCCGGATGGGACGAGGCCACCCCCATCGGTCCGTTCCTGGGCTTCGAAGTCACCCGCGATGCGGTTCGGCGCCACGACATCGATCCCAGGGAATTTGGGTTGGCGCCGTGCAGTTCGAGCGATTTAAAGGGCGGCGATGCGGCCGCGAATCTCAAGTCATTGCTCGAGGTGTTCGAAGGCCGTGATCGCGGCGCGCATTTCGATGCCCTGGCATTGCAAAGCGGTCTCGGCCTGTTCATCGCGGGCCGCGCGGCGAGCATTCAAGCGGGCGTCGATCTGGCGCGTGACGCCGTCGACAGCGGGCGGGCGCGGCAGTGGCTGCGGAGCCTGCGGCAGTTCGCGGCCGAGCTTCGCGATCCGCAGAACGCCGCGAGCGGCGGCACGCCATGAGCGCCAGCCCATCATGAGCGATTTCCTCATCGAGATGGCGCGCTCGAGCGCGGCCCGCGCGGCCGAGGCGCGGCGCCACGAATCCGCCGCCGCCTTGGAACGCCGCGCGCGCGAGGCGCCGCCCGGTGCGCCGCTGCGCTTGTCGGGCTCGGGGTTCGATGTGATCGCGGAACTCAAGCTGCGTTCCCCGGCCGCCGGAGCCCTGGGCGATGAGGCCCAAGACTGGCTGGGGCGCGTCGAATCTTATGCGCGCGGCGGCGCCGCGGCCGTGTCGGTTCTGACCGAGCCCAGCCGCTTCGACGGATCGCTCGAGCATTTGCGCCGGGCGGCGGCCGCGCTCGCGCCCTTGCGCGTGCCGGCGATGCGCAAGGATTTTCTGGTCGATCCCTACCAGGTGCTGGAAGCGCGCGCCGCGGGCGCGGGCGGCGTGCTGGTCATTCTGCGCATGCTGCCTCGCCCACGCATCGTGGAGCTGTTGGACGCCGCGGCCGAGCATGGCATGTTCGTGCTGCTGGAAGCGTTCGACCGGATCGATCTGGAAGTGGCGAGCGAGCTCAAGGCCGCGCGCGAGGGCCGCGAGGAGTTCATCTTGATCGGCGTCAACTGCCGTGATTTGCAGACCTTGAAGATCATGCCGGAACGGTTCGCGGCGCTTGCGCCGCTGTTGCCGGCAGGATGGCCGGCGGTCGCCGAGAGCGGCGTCGCCTCCGCCGCCGATGCGCGGCGCGTGCTCGAGCTGGGCTATGGAGCGGCGCTGATCGGCACCGCGCTGATGGCGCTCGAGGATCCCGCGCAGCGCTTGCGCGAAATTTTCGCCGCGACTCGGACAGTGCAGGCTTAAATGGCTACACTTAGGCCGATGTGGATCAAGATCTGCGGCATCACCGGTGCGGACGCGGTCGCTGCGGCCGCGGAGGCCCATGTCGATGCGATCGGTTTCGTTTTTGCACCCAGTCCGCGACAGGTGACGCCGGGCCAAGCGGCGCAACTGGCCGCGCTGGCGCCGCCCGGGATGTTGCGCATCGCGGTCGCACAGCATCCGCTGCAAATGAAGGTCGACGAAATCTGCCGGATTCTCAAACCGGATTACTTTCAAACGGATGTCGAGGATTTGCGCGAGTTGAAGATTCCGGCGCATATCAAGGTGCTCCCGGTGGTGCGATTCGGCCGAAAAACTCCGAACCCGCTGCCCGCCCGCATGCTGTTCGAAGGCCCTTCGAGCGGCATCGGTGAGCTGGCCGATTGGGGCCGGGCGGCGGAGCTGGCGCGGCAGACCGAGGTGATTCTCGCCGGCGGCCTGTCCGCGCAGAACGTGGCCGAAGCCATCCGCGCGGTGCGCCCGTTCGGCGTGGACGTGAGCAGCGGGGTCGAGGACGAGCCGGGCGTCAAAGACCCGGCGAAGATTCACGAATTCGTCCGCGCCGCGCGAGCGGCCGCGGCCGGCCTGGAGAATGACGCATGAATTCACTGCTGCGCCCCGGTGCGGCAACGGCCGACCTTCCCGACTCCCGCGGACGCTTCGGCGCCTTCGGCGGCCGTTACGTCCCGGAGACCCTGGTTCCCGCACTCGATCGGCTGCAGGAGGGCGTCGACCGGTACTTGCACAACGCCGATTTTCAAACCGAGTTCAAGCACGAGCTCAAGACCTGGGTGGGCCGGCCCACCGCCCTGTCGCACGCGCCGAGTTTGAGCAAGCGGTGGGGAGCCGATGTCTGGCTCAAACGCGAAGATCTGGCGCATACCGGCGCGCACAAGATCAACAACGCGGTGGGCCAAACCCTGCTGGCGAAGCGTTTGGGCGCCAAGCGCATCATTGCGGAAACCGGCGCGGGCCAGCATGGCGTCGCGAGCGCGGCCGCGGCTGCCCGGCTCGGGGTGCCCTGCGTGGTTTACATGGGTGCCGTCGATGTGGAACGTCAATCCCCCAATGTCGGACGCATGCAGCTCTTGGGCGCCACCGTGGTACCGGTGACCGGCGGCGATGCGACCTTGCGCGCGGCCATCGACGAGGCGCTGCGCGATTGGGTGTCCGATCCGAACGGCACCTATTACTGTCTGGGGTCGGCCGTGGGTCCGCACCCGTATCCCTACCTGGTGCGCGAGCTGCAGGCGGTGATCGGCCGCGAGGCGCGCGCCCAGATGCTGGAGCAGGCGGGCGGCTTGCCGGATGCGGCGCTGGCTTGCGTGGGCGGCGGCTCGAATGCCATCGGCTTGTTCCATCCCTTCCTGGGCGACGCCGGCGTGCAGCTGATCGGCGTGGAAGCCGGCGGCCGCGGCGCGGGCCTCGGCGACAACGCGGCCTCCCTGACTTACGGAACTCCGGGAGTTCTGCAGGGCAGCTATACGCTGATACTGCAGGACGCCTTCGGCCAGGTGCGGGAAACTCATTCGGTGTCCGCCGGTCTCGATTATTCCGGCGTCGGCCCGGAGCACGCCTACTTGATGAAAACCGGGCGCGTTGCCTACGAGTCGGCGACCGACGAAGAGGCCCTGGATGCGCTCGCGGAATGCGCCAAGTTCGAAGGCATTCTCCCGGCCATCGAGAGCGCCCACGCATTTTTCGGTGCGCGGCGCTACGCCCGGCAGCACCCCGGCGCGCGAATTCTGATCGGCTGCTCGGGCCGCGGCGACAAGGACATGCCCATTCTGCAGCGCACGCTGTTGAAGGACCTCGCCGCGCGGGGCTCAAGCTGATCGTGGCGGCGCGCGACACCATCAGCGCAGCCATTCGAGCGGCGGCCACTACGGCTAAGCCGGCGCTGGTGGGGTTTTTGACGGCCGGATTCCCCTCACGACGGACATTCAAGGACAATTTGAGCGCCGTCGCCGGCGCCTGCGACGTGGTCGAAATCGGCGTGCCCTTCACCGATCCGATGGCCGACGGCACCACCGTCCAGCGGGCGAGTTTCGCCGCGCTTGGCGGAGGGGTGACGCTGCCGTGGATTCTCGAGGAACTCGGCTCCGTGAATCCGCGGCATGCCGCGCCCATTCTCTTGATGAGCTACTTGAACCCCCTGCTTCAGTATGGTCTGGATGCCCTGCCGCGGGCGGCGGCCGCGGCGGGGGTGGCCGGATTCATCGTTCCGGACCTGCCCTTCGAGGAATCCGCCGATATCAAGCAGGCGCTCGACGCCGAGGGCCTGGCGTTGGTGCAGATGGTCACGCCGGTGACGCCGCCCCCGCGGCTGGCGATGTTGTGCCGGGAGGCAGAGGGCTTCGTCTACGCCGTGACCATGACGGGGACC
>Ga0209656_10003024_pt1 | contig 10899 bp, 7 predicted proteins | sample BogFormECP12_OM2_FD_188239 | JGI IMG/M metagenome (GOLD analysis project Ga0209656, IMG submission 188239) | Bog forest soil microbial communities from Calvert Island, British Columbia, Canada - ECP12_OM2 (SPAdes) (version 2) | ecosystem: Environmental > Aquatic > Freshwater > Wetlands > Bog ... | reverse complement strand
CGTCCCTCCCATATCGTTCCCCCCCACCCTCGGACGTGAGCCTTTTCGCACGGGATCGTGATCGTGTCAACCGTATAAGTCTGCACCTCGACAGCTGGTCGTTGATTGATATCAATCCAGCAAGGTCATCCGAAGCTTAGCTATTACGAGATATTGTTCTTCCTGGGTCAGGCGCGGAAATAGCGGCAGAGTCATCGCCTCGCGATAATACCTCTCCGCTTCCGGAAAATCGCCCGGTTTGAAACCTAAGCCTCGGTAATATGGTTGAAGATGGACCGGGATGTAGTGAAGATTAACGCCAATGCCGGCTTTTCGCAGTTCCTCAAAAACTTGGCGTTGCGCCTTTTTAATCTGATCTAACGCCAGACGAATGACATAAAGATGCCAACTCGAGTGGGCGCTTGGATCCTGCCAGGGCCTGGTAACGGGGAGATCGGCCAAAGCTTCGTCGTAAGCGTGAGCAATCTCCCGCCGGCGGGCCGCAAAGGCATCGAGGCGCTTGGTCTGGTTCAAGCCGAGGGCCGCTTGGATATCGGTCAGACGATAGTTGTATCCCAGTTCGATTTGCTCGTAATACCACGGACCCGGGCTCGGTTGCTGGAATAGATCTTCACACCGGGTAACGCCATGGCTGCGGAGGCAAACGAGCTTTTCATAGAGATCGGCTCGATTCGTCAGAATCATGCCGCCCTCTCCTGAGGTGATAATTTTGACAGCGTGAAAGCTCAATACGGTCGCGTCAGACCATTGGCAGCAACCGACTGGGCGTCCCTGGTAAGTCCCTCCGATGGCGTGAGTCGCGTCTTCCACCACCGCCATTCCGTGTGCGCGGGCTAAGCGGCTGATTTCTTCCATGGCGCAGGATTGACCGGCAAAGTGCACCGGGATGACAATGGCGGGGCGTTCGTTCGGGTGTTCTTCCAGCTTCCGTGCAAAGGCAGCAGGGGAAAGGTTATAAGTCCGTGGATCGATATCTACGAAATCAACTCCGGCTCCGCAGTAAAGGGCCGCATTGGCTGTGGCGACAAACGTGTTCGGCGAAGTCCAAACTTTCTGATGTGACCCAAGACCTAAGGCTAAATAGGCGAGGTGCAGTCCAGCCGTGCCGCTGGAAACGGCAACAGCGTATCGGACCCCGCAATACTTTGCAACGGCGTTTTCAAATCGTTCCTGGGCAGGGCCTTGGGTTAACCAGTCCGTCTGCAATACTTCCACTACGGCTTGAATATCGTCGGAATTCAGATCCGGCCGAGCGTAGGGGATCATAGCTCGCTTGTGGTGGCCTCGACCACTCGGCGCAAAGCGTCACCTTCCAACCAATGATCGTTTTTGTCGGAACTGTACTGAGATCCATCCGGCACCGGCACACCTTTTTCTCCAAGACGATTTTCTGCATAATCGGTATCGCTAAAAAATTGTATGGAAGGTTTGATCACAAAATGGTCGTCAAAAGCCAGCGTTTGATGGGAATCGTCCGCCGGACACATCACTTCATGCAATTTTTCTCCAGGACGAATCCCAACAATTTTCACCGGAAGGTGAGGCGCCATGACTTTGGCCAATTCCGTGATGCGGATCGAGGGAATTTTTGGCACAAAGATTTCCCCGCCCTGCATACGTTGAAAGCACTTAAAGACAAAATCAATGCCTTCCCACAGCGTGATGGAAAAGCGCGTCATGCGCTCATCGGTGATAGGAAGTTCGGACGCTTGGTTTTGCAGCAATCGATGAAAAAAGGGTACGACCGAGCCACGGGAACCGAGGACGTTGCCGTATCGCACCACGCTGAATCGGGTGACCCGGTCTCCTGCTAGATTATTAGCCGAGACAAAAAGCTTGTCAGAGACGAGTTTGGTTGCCCCGTACAAATTAATTGGCGAGGCCGCTTTATCGGTAGAGAGAGCTATAACCTTTTTAACTCCGCTCGCGTAAGCGGCATCAATCACATTATCGGCTCCGAAGACGTTGGTCTTGACGCACTCCATCGGGTTGTACTCGGCTGCGGGTATCTGCTTCAGCGCGGCTGCGTGGATGACGTAATCGACCTCCCGCATGGCGATCGTTAATCGAGGTAAATCGCGTACATCTCCCAGAAAAAAGCGCAGGGCGGGCGACGTCATGCGCTGGCTCATTTCAAATTGCTTCAGCTCGTCGCGCGAATAGATTATAACCCGCTTCACCTTGTCATTTGCGATCAGCCGGCCGGCACATTTTTGGCCGAAAGATCCGGTTCCGCCCGTGATCAAAATAGATTTATCGTCGAACATCCGAAGAACTTCTTTCGAGATAACCCTGGATTTTTCAAGAAAATAATCGACGCGCCACTTGGACGTCGTATACGGAGCAACAAGTATGGGGTCCCGTGCCTGAAGGCTGGCTGAAAGCTACCGTACCCTTTTTGCGCGTGATCGCTCCGGAATATAAAGTTGATTCATACGCGCTATTTGGAGACCGCACACAAAGTTTTGACCTTTGCTTCCACCCTATGAAAATTGTCGCTATCATCCAAGCGCGATGTGGCTCCTCTCGACTGCCAGGGAAAGTGCTGATGGATATCGTTGGCCACCCCATGTTCAGCCGCGTAGTTCAACGAACACGCCAAGCCCGAATGCTTTCGGATGTCGTTCTGGCGACGAGTACGGAACCACGGGATGAACCATTGGTCACGCTCGCCGCACGGCTGGACGTGCCGTGCTTTCGCGGCAGTGAAGGTGATGTGCTGAACCGCTTTGTCGGAGCAGCTGAGGCATTCAACGCAGACCTCGTGGTGAGACTGACCGCAGATTGTCCGTTGCTCGATGGCGGGGTGATTGACCGAGTCGTGCGAGTCTTCCAAGAGAGCAGAGGGATCGATTATGTTTCAAATACGCTAGAACGGACTTATCCGCGTGGTCTGGACACTGAGGTTTTCACTCGAGATGCATTAGTCCGTGCCCATCTGGAAGCGAGGTTGCCGTATGAACGAGAGCACGTTACGCCCTATATATACAGACATCCCGAACTCTATTCCCTGCGCAGCGTGACCCACACTTCCGATTTATCGGCTTACCGTCTAACCGTGGATGAACCTGCCGATCTCGCGATGGTGCGGCAGATTTACCAACACTTCCAAGACCGGAGCTTTACATTTTTGGACGTGATCCATTTTCTGACGGAAAATCCGGAGGTGGGGGCGATCAAACCAGAGATCTAATCTCGGGTAACACAAATCAATGCAAAATGACGAGGAAATTTGTCTGCTACATTGAAGTCACCTGAAGGACTAATCCCTTAAAGACGACAAATGGCTGACAAAGGCAAATTCGACACGCACGTCTTATTGGAAGAGATAAAGGTGAGCGAACCGGGATTACCGCCTTGACGGCAACTGAAATATGTGGTGAATGCCTTTCAGTCATTGCCAACTATGTTTGTATCCCTAATTGAGAAATTTCGTCCTGCGGCGAAGAAAACGGCCACGTATCGAGCATTGCCTTCAGTGATCGATCACCAGAAAGTCGCGCTGCAATCTATTGCTGCAGAGGGCGAAATTAGCGACAAATTGGGTGGCCTTTCAGAACGTTTTCCGGAGGAACGCGTTTTGCTGAACACAGTAAGCGGGGGGTACCGTCAATTTTCCCGGACCGGAATAACACCCGCAGACGCTTACTATGCGTTCCGACAACTCTATTGTCGTACGAAGGGAGCTGTGAACGCCGAGATCGGCGAACATCTTTCCTCGCTATTTCCTAGGCCACCTGTTCCCGAGTCGATCTCTTCCATATTCGGTAACTTTACCAAGGCTGATATCCGCAGGATTGTGAGCTCCCTATTGCGTGACGGCACCTATTTCTTGGAGCAGAGAATACCATCGCCCGCGGTGGCGGAACTGATCGAGAGCACGGATCGGGAAGCACTGAAAGGTTGTGCGCTCAACAGCAGTGGCGACGGGGCTCGCACGATGTACCCTGAGTCTGCACTTCTGGCCTGTTCGATGATGACGAAGATTGCCACGGACCCGCTCCTTTACTTCGTCGTCAGCGAATACCTGAACGTCGAACCGGTACTCACCTATGTTAATGCTTGGATTTCACGGCCGCACCGCAACAGCCCAGAAACTCTCTCGAGCACCGCGCAACTTTTTCACTTCGATATGAGCCACCCTAGATTTCTCAAGGCTTTTATCTACCTGAATGACGTCTCGGAGACGAACGGTCCCCATTGCGTAATCCCCAAGACTCACCGAGAGAAAGCCGAGGCACTTTGGAGGGATGGGAGGATTAGTGATGAAGAGATGACAAACTACTATCCAAAAGAAACCTGGAAGGTACATGTAGGCGGGTCAGGATCGGTTATTCTGGTCGATACGAGCGCTTTCCATAAAGGAGTACCGTTGATGGAAGGCCACCGTCGTCTGGCCGAATTGTACTATACAGACACTCTGTTTGGAGAACACGTCCCGACTTACAAAAGCTTTCCCGCCTTCGATCCTTTTCAATTCGGCAGCGATATCCGGGACTATACGCCCCGCCTATTTTCTCGTTACGCCGCTCGGATTGAAGCGTCATAACGGATTTTTCGCTCTCTACACCTGTCTTCATGACTGCACCACTCAAGACCGCCCTTCGGGCGTTTTTCGCACGCAAGGCCCGATCGTCCGCCATACGAGCCGGCTCTTCTGCGCCGTCGCAAAAGTTACCAGGCGCGGACGTAGTTCAGCTCAATACCGACCGGGACACGATCTCGGACGAGGCTGTATCGTGGCTCTTAAAGTGCATATTCAGGGAACAGGATTTGTTTGAGTACGCCAAGATGGAGCTAGGCGCCCGTCTCTCAACCTGCGAAACCTGCGACGAGATCAATCGCCTCATTTTCGACCATTTTTTCGCCAAGGTCTCAGCCGCCAGCGATTTCGCGGTACTTAACCCCTTGGACGCCCGGGCGTTCAAGGCGATACTCGAACACAGAATCGACACGCGTCGGAACCAACAGGCGTATCAGTTTCAGATAATCGACCGTCCGGAAAGTGGCTTCTGGCCCGACCCATCGAATCCGCGGAATCACCGGTCTCTTTTCGCCGAGTTCCCGTTTCGTCGTCGGCACAAGATTATTAGTGAGCGGACGCCGATTATATCGGCGGGCAGTTGTTTTGCGATGGAGATCGCCCATGAGCTCCAGCGTGGCGGATTCAACTACGTCGTTACCGAAAAAAACGCTGGGGGTCGAGTAACAGACGAATTGGGCGCTGCCGAGCCTAGCGACGCTAGTGCAGCTTGGGGCATCATTTTCAACACGCCCAGTTTCCGGCAATTGGTCGAGCGCGCCTTCGGCCTTCGAAGTCTTCCGCGAATTCTCTGGTCCAGCCACTCTTGGGACGGCGACAAGGGGTATTTCATGGATCCATTTCGGGAAGAGATCAAGTTCCGCACCGTGGACGAGTACCGTGCCAACTACGACACGCATGTTGTGGCTGCACGCGAGGCCTTCACAAAGGCGGAGGTGTTCATTCTGACGCTGGGCCTAAACGAGATTTGGTCATTCAAGATGGACGGCTCAGTATTTTCCCGTTCACCGTGGCAGATCGCCCCCAGCTTCGTCGAGCACCGCACACTCACTGTGGAGGAAAACGTCACTGATCTTCAGCTAATGCTAAATATCTTACGCCGATTCAACCCGAGCATAAAACTAATCGTTTCGCTATCCCCAGTGCCGCTCCATGCGACGTTTCGGCACAATGACTGGCATGTCGTAGAAGCCAATATGCATTCCAAAGCGATTCTTCGCGTCGCCGCCCAAGAGTTCGTCGAACGGAATGACGGGGTATTTTACTTTCCGAGCTTTGAGCTAGTAAGCTGTGCGCTCAAGGATCCTTGGCGAGAGGATCAGCGGCATGTTAGCCGGACCGCGGTTGAGAAGGTGATGGAAATGTTCCGGGAGATGTTTGTTATTTGAACGATCGCGGACCGCCGCGTGTTCGGCAAGGGCAGTGTTCGCGACTAGGCCGAATGATTCCAAAATGATCGCACGAGTTCTTTTCTTTGCGCCCTTCGGTACATGGTCGGTACACACCCAGGTGGATGCGGTCCTTGGGGCGGCGCTCAAGTTGCGGGGGGCGGACGTGTGTGTAGTGAGATGCGATGGGGTTTATCCGGTCTGTGATGTACTCGCCTGGTCGGGAGCGTTTGCCAAAGAGCATTGCGCGTTTTGTGCCGGTTCGGGATCGAGGATTTTCGACTCATTCGACATCCCCACGGTACAGCTACGTGCACACCTTAGCGCCGCAGACTTCGCAGCGGTATGGCAATGGGCTAACGAGCTGCCGGTTTGCGAGCTTTCCGCGGCGGAATGGAACAGCCTCCCCATCGGTAAGTGGGTGAAGTCGTCAGTGTTCAGCTACTTTCGGACCACCGAACGCGGGCTGGCCCGACCTGAAGTGCAGGCTGTGAACCGACAGTTTCTCGAAAGCGGCGTGCTGACCTGGCTGGCTCTGTCGCGCATCATAGAGCGATATCGACCGGCGCGCTGCGTCATCTTCAACGGTCGGATGGCGCCGTTTCGCGTCGCGCTGGAACTGGCCCGCCAGCAAGGGATTCCGGTGCTGATGCATGAGCGTGGCGGAATCGACGATTCGTTTCTGTTTTACGAGAACGCAGACTGCCTTGCGACGCAACCGGTGTACGATTGCGTAGATCTGTGGCGGGATATCCCGCTCAAGCGGGCGGAATGCGAAGCAGTGAAGGAGTATCTGACCACGCGGGAACACGGCAAAGGATTGAACTATCCGTCCTTCTACTCGTACAACACTGACTATGCGGCGGTCCGAAGCGCGTTGCGGATTCCGATAAATGCCAAGGTGCTCTTGGTGCTGACCTCCGCCGAGTTTGAACTCGCGACGAGCGAGCACGCCAAGAACATGTCCTGCCAGCTGGATGTGCTCGATGCCCTGATCGAGGTGTTCAGAAATCGCGAGGAATTCCTGGTCGTCCGGCATCACCCAAACATCGCCGGTACCAAGGATGTACTGCCAGACTATGGGTTTCTGACTCGCGCCTTGCAACAGGCCAGTCGCAGGCCAACGAACGTGCGGATCATTATGCCTTCGGAGGTGGTGAGTAGCTACTCGTTGTTTTGGAATGCGGATGCATGCGTCGCGTTTTTCACAACCGCCGGCATAGAAACCGCCGCGCGCGGGCTCGCGACTGCTTCGTTTCCGGACTCACAGTATCAGCAGGCAATCGCTGGGGTCATTGACGATACCAGTGTCAAGGGTCTGGACGCACTGGTCAGCTCTCTGTTTGAGAGCGCGGCGGGCTTTGCGCCCGCGGACTTGCGCCGCGTCTATCGATTTCTGCATGCCTACATCACCAGGCTGCCGAAGCGGTTTAGGTCATTCGGCATCAAAAATCATTTCGAGGCCGACCTTCGGTTCGGCACCGTAGAAGAACTGGCGCCCGGCCACGATGAGGAATTGGATCGCGTTTGCGAGCACCTGCTGACCGGCGCATCCTTCTGGCCCAAACCGAGCGCGACGGATCGCCTGCTCGACGCCTCAGAAGAAGATCGGTTTCTCGTCGATCAATTGAATGCTCTGAACGATCAGCGTAGGCGTGTCCAGCGACGAAGTGATCTCTTCTCCCGCTTTCGACTGAATGCGCCGGTGGCGATTGTGCGCGTACGACAGACCGCCATGGAATCGATTGCAACTTCCATGGAGGGGTTCTTACAAGTCTCCAGGCATCAGCCAGTGCGCCTGTACGAGTGCCAGCTGAAGCCTGGCACGACCCATCCGAAGGTTCTTCAAGCGGTCTTGATATCACTGGCCCAGGTGGAAGAGGAATACGTGACTTTTGCTTTGGACTCAGTCTGGCAAGTGGATTCATTTCTTTCCACGGCGGTGGACCAATTGCTGGACGACGCCACCCTGGCGCTGGACGGCATTTTCAATGGCGGTTGGCTCTCGACGGAAGACGGCGACGTCAACGGAGAAATTTTCACGAAGCGCGTGGCGGGCTCGGCCTATGACGAAGCAGTCGGCTTACTGCCGGCTCTGGCCGAGCCGCACGCCTTTTTGCCGTTCGGGTTGTTCCGCAAAAGCAAACTGATGCCCCTGCTGGAAGGGATAAGCCAGTGCTCCGCAGCCGAAGCCGCCGCGCGCCAGTTTTTGGACGAGCTCCAACAGCAGTCTTTCCGATGGACATATCTCCCTATGCTCGTCTTAAGCCGACCTAAGGGAGGCTGAATGGACCGCTGATTACAACCACACAGGAGACTCGCTTTGCTGGAAACCCCGATCCTCTTTCTCACCTATAATCGCCCCGGGCTGACGCGGCAGGTCCTCGCCTCTATCCGGGAGGCCCACCCGAAGCAACTCTTCATCGCTGCAGACGGTCCCAAACCGGGTAAAACCGGAGACCGCGAGCAGTGCCAAGCCGTTCGCAATGTCTTGCGAGATGGCATCGACTGGGACTGCGAAGTGAACACGCTTCTGCGGGATGCAAACCTCGGCTGCAAGATGGCTGTAAGTACAGCCATCACCTGGTTTTTCGACCATGTGGAGGAAGGGATCATCCTGGAAGACGACACGTTGCCGCGGCAGAGCTTTTTCAGATTCTGCGAGGAGTTGCTCGACGAATATCGCAACACGCCCGAGGTCCTGCACATCAGCGGTGACAACTTTCAGCGAGGCCGTAAGCGGGGTTCGGCCTCGTACTACTTTTCGATTTACAACCATATCTGGGGCTGGGCCACGTGGAGGCGGGCGTGGCGCCTCTACGACGTGGAGATCAAAAGCTTCCTGGCTTTCAAAGGGAACAGCGAAGCCCACTCGATGTTCGGCTGTTTCGCCGAACGCGATTACTGGCTGCACCTGCTCCAAATGGTGAACGAGGGCCAGGTCGATACCTGGGATCTTCAGTGGACGTTTGCAGTGTGGCTCAATCGCGGGCTCTGCGTTCTGCCCAACGTGAATCTAGTCAGCAATATTGGATTTGGCGGTGACGCAACACATACATGCTCGCAGCCGTGGTTGTCCAGACTGCCTAGCACGGAGATTGGACGTCTGACCCATCCACGCAGGATAGTCCAGCACCGAAAGGCGGACGCGTTCACGTTCAATCACATCTATCAGAATGGTCCGAAGCCTCTCGTGTCACGCTTCAAGCGCCTTTGTGATCGATTTGGGAAGCACCTGCCTCGTGAGATCTTCGCGGGGCCAGGAGATCAGAGCGGCTGAAATGGACCGATTCACGTTTTTCTTGGGATTGCCTAGGAACGTGTTCACGGTTAGTCAGTACGAATGAGAATACGATGGCTCCAAGCGCTAGCTCGACGAGTGTTCGGCGCGTCTGTCGCGGAACCCGTTCGCACGGCTCCGGGTGCGGCGCCGAGCGCGTCTGAACCTGCGCATTTGCCGAATCCCGGGCAGCTACTAGTTGCCGAGGCGCGTGCAAAGTATAACGCCGGCCAGGGAGTCGAGGGCCTGAATCTGACTAGGGCGGCATCGGCTGTCGATCCGGACGCTGCGGAGTTACACTACGTTCAAGGTCTTTGCTTGGCTGCCCTCGGACGGCATGACGAGGCGCTTGACGCGTTTCGAAGGGAACTGGCGAACAATCCCCAGCACGCCGAAGCTCGGAACCAATGTGACGCGCTGGCAAAAGCATTGGCGCCGCCTGTTCTGCAATGCATTCCGACTCACCAGCGAGACTGGCATTCGAGTATTCCGCGGGAGACACTACTGCGCGTTCAGCAAGCGCTGCACAATTATCACTATCGGGGCGTGCCACTGCTGAAGGATCCGTTCGATCTGGCGCTCTACCCTTTGCTCCTATGGCAGCTAAAGCCGCGCACTATCATCGAGATCGGTTCTAAGTCCGGCGGCAGCGCCCTGTGGTTTGCCGATCAACTGAACAATTTGCAGATCGACGGGCATGTCTACTCCGTGGATATCGTGCGGGTGACCGATGTGAAGCATCCACGCGTAACATTTCTGGAGGGTAGCGGCCGCAATTTGGCAACGTGTCTCGCGGCCGAATCCCTGCGTGGACTCCGACGCCCGTGGCTCGTCATTGAGGACGCAGACCATACCTATGAAACTTCGATCGCCACGCTGAACTTTTTTCATCCGCTGCTGCAGGCCGATGAATACATCGTGATCGAAGATGGAATCATTTCTGACCTGAGCCAGGTGCCGGACTGCAATTCCGGTCCGCATGTCGCCTTAAAGGAGTTCCTTCGGGAGCATCCGGAGCAGTATGAAATTGATGGCAACTACTGCGATTTCTTCGGCTACAATGCCACCTGGTGTACGAACGGATTTCTCCGAAAATTCCATCCAGGCGTCGTCCTCCAACAGCGGCAGCGCGAGATCGAGAAGGCGCGGGAGTTAATAGATCGCTCCCAAAGTGACGCCGCCTTTGCGATCCTCAACGCGCTAAAGGCCCAGCGTGTTCGGGTGCGGGATACCGATTACTTGCGAGCCCTTTGCTTTGTCGCTCGTAAGGAAACCCTGGCCGCCATCGAAGCGCTTAAAGAGGAACTTCGCTATTTCCCGGAAAATCACGAAGCTGGCAAAATGCTCGCAGATCTGCTGACGCAAAATTCGGCCGAATCGCAAATAGAGGATACCGAATTCCTGCAAATCCTCGAAGTCATCAGGCCCTACACCATGGTTGGCGAGGGCAGACTACATTCGCTATTCCGATTGGCCAAACGCGTGTGCGAAGAGGATCTGCCCGGAAACTTCGTCGAGTGCGGTGTGGGGGCGGGCGGTTCCTCTGCCCTGTTGGCGACGGTGATTGCACGACACAGCAAGCGGCCCCGGAAACTCTTTGCTTTCGACACTTTCGAAGGCATGCCCGAGGCTTCCGCTCTCGACCTGCATGCAGGGAAAGCGGCCGAAGAGACCGGCTGGGGCGCGGG
>Ga0209656_10003023_pt1 | contig 10904 bp, 12 predicted proteins | sample BogFormECP12_OM2_FD_188239 | JGI IMG/M metagenome (GOLD analysis project Ga0209656, IMG submission 188239) | Bog forest soil microbial communities from Calvert Island, British Columbia, Canada - ECP12_OM2 (SPAdes) (version 2) | ecosystem: Environmental > Aquatic > Freshwater > Wetlands > Bog ... | reverse complement strand
CGATGAAGCGCTGCTTCGCCCGCGCGAAGATCCGGAGCAGGCGCCGGTACTGGTCGGCGTGCGGTACCCCGAGATGGGTGAACGGCTGCGCCGCATCGGGAGTACCGCCCTGCGGCTTCTCCCGGCCGCGCGCCGGCGAGAGCACTTCGTCAGCCACCCGTACATCGTGCCGCATGCCACTGACAAAACGCGGGACGTCGCCATCGCCGCCACGGATCGGCGGTGACTACGTGGTCAATCAGACGAGCCGCGCCTGGCGTACACCCGTGGATGGGAGCGCACCCAGAGCACGTGGGGATTCGCCACCCTCCGTGGTTTCGTCATATATCTCCGGTGGCAACGACGGATGCGAGCCCGGCCGCCTGCCGCGCCGGGCGGGAACGCGGGCCTCCGGGGGCCCCTTCCGGCGTCATCCGGCAGCGGGCCTCACCCTACCCGCGAGCCACTTCAAGCCCATTTTCACGAAAACTTTTTTCTGCACGTAAAGAATTCATCGCGTACGCGCCTAAAACTCTTCGGGATAACCGGGGCCGTGCATCTGCAGTCCCGGCAGCCGCACGCGTGCCACCGCACGGCACGCGCCCAGGGCTGCCCCGAGACAGCCGCTCAAGGACCGGCGGCGCCTGTTACCGCCGCGTGATTTGGGCCAGAGCCCCCTCCGTTTCGAATAAAACCGATTTTTCCGAACGGACGCGGGGTGGCTCCCGCCGGCCTTATCTTCAGGCGGCCGGGCGGCCCGTTTCGCGCTCCGCGAGCGCTAAGGTCGGGACCATGACACGCCCGGTCGCGTTCGGCCTCAACGTGGACCCTAACACCGGCGGCCTGGCCATCGCCGCGCGCATCGCCGCCATCGCCGACGCCGCCGGCCTGGAGTACGCCGGGATCCAGGACCATCCGTACAATCCCGATTTCGTCGACACGCTGACCCACATCACCTGGCTGGCCGCGCACACCAGCCGGGTGCACCTGTTCCCCAACGTGGCGGACCTGCCGCTGCGGCCGCCCGCGATGCTCGCCAAGCAGGCGGCCACCATCGACGTCCTCAGCGGCGGCCGCTTCGAACTCGGCCTGGGCGCCGGCGGGTTCCACGACGCGATCGCGGGCATGGGCGGCCCGCGGCGCACCGTCGCCGAAGCCCGTCAGGCGCTGAGCGAGGCGGTCGACATCATCCGGGCGAGCTGGGCAGGGGAGCCTTTCCGGTACGCCGGACAGCACTATCAGGTGCCGGACGCCCGGCCGGGACCCCGCCCGGCTCACGATGTCGGGATCTGGCTCGGCGCCGTCGGTCCCCGCGCGGTCCGCCTGGCAGGCGCCAAGGCCGACGGGTGGTCGGTATCGGCGCCATACGTACCCCCGCCGCGGCTGGCCGAACTCGGCGGCATCCTCACCGAGGCGGCCCGCGAGGCGGGCCGTGACCCGGACCGGATCGTCCGGCTCTACAACGTCATGGGCTTGATCACGCCGGAAAGCCGGGACATGTTCCACGGGCCGACGGAGCGCTGGGTTGACACCCTCACCACGCTGTACAGCGATTTCGGGATGAACACGTTCGTCTTCTGGCCCAGCGGCGACCGGGAGCGCCAGTCCCGCATCTTCGCCGAGGAAGTCGTACCCGCCGTGCGCGAAGCGCTGGCCAGCCCGAGCCAGGTCGGATGAATCCCCGGGAACCGGTTCGCGGGTTCTACACCGACCCTGGGCAGTTCGTGACCCTGTCCGGGCTCGAGTTGCTTCGCACCATGATGGAAAGCGGTCTTGGCCCCCCGATTCGCTACCTGTTCGGACTCGAGCTCACCGCCGTCGAGCCGGGCAGCGTGACGTTCACCATGCCGGTGACCGACTGGCTGCTGTTCCCCCAGGGAGTCGTCTCCGGCGCCACCCTCGGCATCCTGGTGGACGCGCCTTTGGGCTGTACGGTCCAGACCGCCTTGCCTCCTGCGACCCCGTTCACGACGGCAGAGATCTCGCTGAGGTTCCTGCGCACCGTCGGGCCGCGGAGCGGGACGATGACGGCCAGGGGCCGGCTCATCCACGCCGGCAAGACCACTGGCGTGTCGCTGGTCGAGGTCACCGACGAAGCGGGCCGCCTGGTTGCGGTGACGAGCACCCGCTGCGCGATTCTGCCCCGTGTACAGGTGCCAGGGGAGGCTGCCGAGCAGGCGCGGAAGAACCCGCCCCATATCAGGGAGCCCGACTGGCCGTCACCTCATCCCTACGAACGGCCGGTGGCAGGCGAGGTGCTGTCCCAGGAGATCTGGGACAGCACCGACGGCCTCGACGTGTTGCAGTCCCTCATCGCCGGTGATCTGCCGGCGCCCCCGCTGGCCCGTTTCTGCGGGATCACTCCTGTGGACGCAAAGGAGGGCACTACCACGTGGAAGATGCCGGCCAGCGGCTGGCTGTGCGCGCCCGTCCAGGGCAGGCTCTACGGCGGCGCCATCGCCATGCTCGCCGGCACGGCCATCGACGGCACTGTGCAGACGACCCTGCCGGCCGGTACCGCTTTCGGTCCCGTGGACCTCAAGGTGTATTTCCTGCGCCCGGTGTCACCCGACGGGCGTGACCTGGTGGCACGGGGAACCGTGATCCACCGGGGCCGCGGCATCGCGATCGGCACCTCGGACGTGTTCGACGCCGACGGCAAGAAGGTTGCCGTAGCGACAGGCTCGTCCGTGATCCTGCCGGGGCGGCCAGCCACCGTGACAACTGAGCTGACGCTTCCAGATCTTGCCGGGAGCGAGAATGACGAGGACGGGCTCGAGCCGCATCCTGTCTACCCACACGGTCCTAGGCGGTTCTCGTTCCGCGAGAGCCCGGCACAGTTAATCGACGAGCTGGTTGTCTGCGGGGATGCGCTTATAGCAGATGAACGCGTCAAACCGCTCCCCAGAAAGGACGGTCTCACCGATGGAAGAGCTAACAAAGGTGGCGCGACGTCCTGCCTTCGTATCACGGTCCGTAGTGCGCATTAATTGTGAGTGTGCCGCGTAATGCCGGCGAACGTCAGGCTAATCGATGTCTTTCCTTGAGAGCAGCCTCAGGGCTTGCCGGCCATGGGGTGCTCATCTAGCGTCTGGGTGGCAGCGGGATGATCTTCGACGCAAGCCGCCACGCGGGACCGGTTTTCCGAGGAGGCCGTCAGATAGGCGTCAGATTCCTTCTCATCGCTGGCGCGGGCAGCCTGGTGATTGCCGGTGCCGCGCTCGCGTGCTCGCCGTCGGCAGGCCCGGCGCCACCGTCCTGCCAGGGCGCCCCGCCGCCCGCGGAACGCATCGCGGCGACGTCAGCGACGTATACCGCTATCCAGGCGAAAATCGCCGCGGGACAGTCTCTGCGGCTGCGCTTTCCCGATCCGGCGGCGCAGGAAGACATCGTCGACTACGGCGTCAATGACCTGTGGAAGAAGGGAATCGACGGCGCGTGCGTGCGCGTGGCTTACGTGGTCACTAACCCCGACCCGGGCCTGGCGGCGTCAATGGCGGCTTACGACACGGCGATGGACCTGCCGCCGGCGGACATCACCGAGACGGCCCTTCCAGCGCCGGGCAACCCGTCCGCTGCCTGCCAGATCGAGTGCGGCACGGGCGAAGACCGGCTGGACGCGGAGGCGATCCACTCGATGGCGCCCTACGCGAGCATCGTCTTCGTTCACCCGCCGGTGCCGGAAACCATCGGCATGCAGGGCTGGCCAGAAGTGGCCCAAGCCATCGAGATGATCGCGGCCCGGCACCTGGCCGACATCATCACGGTGAGCCTTGGCGACGGGGAGAACGATTTCATCAACGACCCGACGAACCCGGCCGCCAGCCAGCAGGCGGCCATCCATTCGCTGGATCCCGCGTTCCTCGACGCCGCCGCGCGGGGCATCCCGGTGATGTTCGCGTCCGGTGACTGTGGCCCGACCAATCCGCCGGTCCTCGGGGACACGGGCCAGTGCACCCCGGCGAGCGGCGTCACCGCGGGTCACCCGGCCGACAACCCCTGGGTCACGGCGGTCGGCGGCACGATCCCCAACGCTGGCCTGGCGACTCCGGCCGGGCGTACCGCGCCCGACGCGCTGTGGAACGCCCCGGACAGCCACTCCGACGCGGAAAGCGCTGGCGTATCCGCTGTTTACCCGAAGCCGTCCTGGCAGCGGGGCATACCGGCGCTGGATGGCGTTGCCGGCCGCGCCTTCCCCGACATCACGATGGATGCCAGTGACGGGACCTCGCAGGCATCGCCCACCCTCGCGGGCATCCTCGCGCTTGCTACGCAGCTACGCGGTGCCGCTCTGGGCACGGTGAACCCGGCGCTGTACGCGATCGGGCCGCGCGGCACAGCGGCCGGAATCGTCGACGTTCCGGCCGGATACACCGACAGCGCGTACGGCGTCACCGGCTTCGCGACCGCGACCGGCTACGACATCGCGTCGGGCTGGGGCACCATCTACGCGCCGGCTTTCGTGCCCGCCCTGGTCGCGCGGATCGACAGCCAGCACGGTCCGCACCAGCCGGGCAGGCAGGCACAGGACGCGCTGAACCAGTTGCGGGCCAGCATCAGCACATCCGCGGGCGAGGTGGCGAGCGGTCAGACCGTCACGGTCACAGGGAACGGTTTCATCCCTGGCAGGTCCCCGAACGGCACGACGATCAAAGACGGCTTCGGCGTGTTCCCGCCGCTTCCCGGGCAGTCCGGAGTGACGAGCGGCCCGCATGCCGACCCAGCCTCGACAGCGCCGGGACAGACCTGGGACGACGTGACAGTTACCGTAACCGGGACCGGGCCCGATCTGCCGGTCCGGGCGCCCGTCGTGACGGGTCCGGACGGCCACGGCACCGTCACGGTCACCATCGACACGGCCGGAATGGCCGTCGGCACGTATACGGTGACGATTACCGGCCGCCTGCTGACACAGACCATTTCGTTCCAGGTCAAGACCCCCGGCCTTGGCTGATCCGGGGGTGTTGGCGTCTTCCATGGAACCTTCGTCCCGACCAGGCGAGGCACCTACCTCCAGGCACAGGGGCCGGCCGTGGAGGAGGCGCTCGCCAAGACCGCCCGGGCGCAGGACGCGGCGATCATCGTGGCCGGCCGCCACCGGTCCCGCCTCGCGCAGCTCGTCTTCGGCTCGGTGTCCGCACGGCTGCGCAGGCTTCTCCCGCAAGCCGATATCCAGAAAGTACCCACATCCTGACGAGCGCCAGCGCTGGTTCGCCCGCAGGTGACCTAGGTGTGGCTGGCGGCGCGCAGCGGGTGGCGGCTGGCGCCGCCGCCCGCTCCGTTCCCTGGCCGCCGTCAGTCCTGGCGGCGGCGTCCGGCCAGCAGCCACACCACGATGAAGACGACGGCCGCGATCAGGCCGGTGATGATGAACGTCTTGAGCATTGCGGAGTACCAGCCGATGGCCGTGAAGATGAACCATATAGCGAGGATCGCGCCGAGGATTGCCCCTATTATCCGGCCCATGCACCTATAGTACGCACCCGGATGGGAATATTCTGCGCGATGCTAGAGGGCCGCGAGGTCTGGGAATGCGCGGGTGACGGCGGCCGTCCGGCTGGACACCTGGAGCCTTTCATAGATGTTCTGCAGGTGGATGCGTACAGTTCCTTGCGACACGCCTATCTGGCGGGCGATCTGGGCGTTGGTATGCCCGGCGGCAACTAGGCGCAGCAACTCCCACTGGCGCGGAGTCAGCCGAGGTGTACCGCGACGACGCCGTTCCGCCTCATGATAGGCCTGTTGCAGGTGAGGGCGCAGAAGCGTGAGCAGGGCACGGTCGCGTTCGGAGAAATCCGGCCCGGGGCCGCGGAACATGCATAGCCGCACTGTCCGCCCGGTCCGGGCCGGTAGCCCGTCCGGCAGGAATAGCACAAGCGCGTGTTCGAGTCCCAGCGGCCGGTAGACGTCGCTGTACATGCCGGTTTTGTGTCATTGCCGGGTCGAGTAGAAATCGGTGGCCTTCACGATACTGCGCAGGTCACCGGTGCGGTCTGGATAGCTGCACAGCTGGCAGTCCCAGTGGTGCTCCCAGCCTGCTTTGTCTGCCTCGTCCAGGGCCTGGGCCGCACCGCTGTCGGGCGGGGCTGGGATACCTTGCTTGAACCTGTTCGTCTGCCGCCCGCTGTCGAATTCTTGAAACAGCGGGCCATCGCAGCGGATTTGGGTGATCAGGTCAGCCAGCAGGGATGGTGGCAGCCCCTCTCCCGGCGGCGGGTCGGTGCGGTCCTGGGTGACGATGCCCGCCAGCGCACGCAGGTCCCTTTGTCTGACTGTCACAGGAGCGACCATCGCGTGCTCCCTTCTCCGGCTGCTTGCTCATCACCCGCGAGTGGGCGATCCTCGCCGGCGAGAACGACCACGCCACCGGCACCTTCCAGCAGATCACCGGCCGCCCCCGCGCCCACTGGCCGAGTTCCTTCACGAGTACCGCACGGAATTCCTCTGATGCCCGCGCGTCACCCCTCACCCGATCCCGCGAGGTCCAAAGCCTGCCCGTTTCAGCTCGGGGAATTCTTCTCGAGGTCGGCACGCAGCACGTGCTTGAGCACCTTCCCCGACGGGGTCCGGGGGATGCTGCGCAGGATGAGGTCCCGTGGCAGCTTGTAGCTGGTGAGCTCGGGCGCGCTGCCGGGTGCGTGCCCAGCGGAGCCTGTGCGGTGGGACGCGTGCGGCTGCCGGGACTGCAGATGCGCGGATCCAGCTATCCGAAGAGTTTTTGCGCGTAGGCCGCGTCGGTCATTAAGTCGACTTTCCTCGTTCCGCGTGTTCTCGACGTGGTATAAGGCGAACCGTTCTGGGGCTATGGCCCATAGCCCCAGCTAGATTGGGGCTATGGGCCATAGCCCCAGGTCGTGCCCGGCGGCGCTGCCGCAGTGGAGGCCGCATTAAGGGTGTAAATCGGTATAATCTGGGCATCGGCGCAACCCGCGGCACGCCCGAGATGGCCAACCAGATAACAGGCACGGCCTTGTAGTGCGAATTCTTTACATGCAGAAAAAAGTTTTCGCGATACTGGTCTTGAAGTGGCTCGCGGGGCTGCTGTGACCCGCTGCCGGGTGACGCCCGCGCCAGACGAGGCCCCAGAGGCACGTGTTCCTGGCGCGGCATCCACAACATGGTCCTCACCGCCATGACCACCGCGGCAAGCTGAACTTGTCGTGTCACCGGCGAGCTGGAGGACGCGCTCAGGGCAGCGTTCGCTCACGACGGCCCGGCCCTCGTCGAGGTCCACACCGCCCGTCATGAGCTGTCGCTGCCGCCCAAGCTCAGCTACGGCCAGATCAAGGGCTTCACCCTGTACGCGACCAGGACCATCCTGTCCGGAGGCGGGGAAGAACTTGTCGAGCTCGCCGCGACCAACCTGCGCGAACTCGACGTCGAATGAAGGGATCGCGCTGGCCCAGCTCAGCTGGGCGAGGTCCTTACCGAGCTTGGCGCTGGCGCTGAGCTGGTCCTGCTCTGGATTCGCGGTAAGCCCGGGGCCTGCCGCGCCAGCCGCCATCACACGAGGAAGGAGCGATACCGTGGACAACGTCGTGAACGCATCCACCGCCGGGAGCGGCGGGCAGATCGTGGTGGCCGGCGCGGGCTACGCCGGGCTGCACGTCGCCTTGCGCCTGACGGCCAGGCTGCGCGACCACCCCGCGGTGGAGCTGACCCTGGTCGACCGGCACGACTACTATCAGGCGATCACCGAGCTGCCCCGGGTCGCCGCCGGCATCCGCGCCGCTGACGCGGTACGCATCCCGCTCCAGGACATGCTGGCCGAACGGGTCCGCTTCGTCCAGACCGAGATCACTGGTTTCGACCTGGCCGGCCGGCGGCTCCGCACCGGAGCCGGGCCGATCGGCTGGAGTCGGCTCGTGCTCGCGCTCGGCAGCCGGCTCAACGACTTTCGCCATCCCGGGCGTGGCCCAGCGCACGCTGTCGGTGTACTCGGCCGACGACGCCGAACGAGTGTGGGATGCGGTCAGCAAAGCGCTCAGGGCAGCCGCGGCCGCCGGCAATCCCGGCCGGCAGCGCCGCCTGGCGACCGTAGTGGTCGGCGGCGGCGGTGCCACCGGAGTCGAACTGGCCGGCGAGCTGGCCGAGACGCTGCCCAAGGTAGCCAGCCGCCACGGCCTGGCGCCCGGCCTGCCCGCCGTGCAGCTTGTCGAGGCGGGCCCCACCATCTTGGCCGGCTCCTCGCCGCAGCTGATCGACAAGGCCGCCGGAATCCTTTCTGACCTGGGGGTCCAGGTCCGCACCAACGCGGTGGTGGCGGCCGCGACCGAGGAGGGCTTCCGGCTCACCGACGGCCAGCTGGTGGAGGGCGGCGTGTTCGTCTGGGCGGGTGGGGTGAAAACACCCGAGCTTGTGGCCGATTCGGAGTTGCCGACCGGGCACAATGGCCGCGTCAAGGTCGACCGGTACCTGCGTGTGCTGGACCGCCCGGAGATCTACGTCGCCGGCGACCTCGCCTCGGTGACCGATCCGCGCACCGGGCACGTGCTGCCCCCGCTGGCACAGGTGGCGCTGGAAGAGGGCGAGACCGTGGCCCGCAACCTGGACGCGGAGCTGGAGGGCAGCCCGCTGGAGGCGTTCACCTTCCACGACAAGGGGTTCGTCGTCTCGGTCGGGACCCGCCGCGGGGTCGCCGACATCGCCGGCGTCACCACCGGCGGGCGGCTGGCCCACCTGCTCAAAGACGCCATCGAGTGGGAGTACCGCCAGTCCGTCAGGCACCTGCGCGGCTGGGACCCGGTAGCCATGTGACCGCCTTGGCCCGCTCAGATCCGCGCGCTGAACGCGTCCTGCGGCCGTACCTAGCGAACGCTATTGGACAAGACAGGCGCCACCGGCCGTTCAGGAAAAGAATTTAAAGCCCTTTATCCGAACGGGCGGTGGTTCCTGCCTGGCCGGCCAGCTGGCTCCCCGCCGAAGCCCCCCGGCCTTTCGCTAGCCTCGGAAGTCATGGCTGACTGGATCTTTCAGGGTAACCCCCGGCGCCACGACCTGGACGCCTTGGTGACCGCCTCCCGCGAGCGGTGGTGGGGTACGCCTCGCTACAGGGACCGGGTCTCGGCCCGCTCCGCGGTCCGCGCCGGGCAGCCGCTGCAGCTCGCCGTCGACACCAGCCGCCTGCACTTCTTCGACCCTGTCAGCGGCCAGTCCATCGGCCACCCGCTCACCGTCACGGACACGGTCCCGGCCTAAGTCCCGCCGCGTTCCGTGATCTTGGGTCGTTAGTGCCGGATACGACCCCCTGCGACCCAAGATCATGAGTGGCCGGGGCTATTGTCGGCTAGTGCCTGCCACGCGATTCGTCGTGCAGTTGCATGACGCGACTACGCTCCACTTTGACCTGCGTGTCCAGGCCGGCGGGGTGCTGCGCTCCTGGGCTGTCCCGAAAGGACCGTCACTCGATCCCGCCGTGCGCCGCCTGGCTGTCCCGGTCGAGGATCACGAGCTGTCTGCCGGTGAGTTCGAGGGGGTGCACGAGGGACACCTGCGGGGCAGCGGCGCGGTGATCATCTGGGACGAGGGACCGGCCGGGGTAACCAGGGACGAGCCCGGCCACCTGGTCTTCACCTTGCACGGCAGCAAGCTGACCGGCGGCTTCGCCCTGACCCGCACAGGCGAGCGCCGGTGGATCCTGGTGAAGACCAGGGACGCCGCCGCGCGGCCGGGCTCGGACATCGTTGCGGAGCGCCCGGCGAGCGTGCGCACCGGAAGGACATGGGAAGAAGTCGCCGCGGGGCGGCCCGGACCCAGGCGCGAGTGAAGGAGTCCGGGTACCTAAGGCGCGTTCGAAGCGGGCGCAGGGTGCGCGGGAGATGCGTCATATGACGCAGCTTTAAGCCGCTGTGGCCGATCTCGTCGTAGTGAAAGTACAAGGCGACGGCCGCCAAACGCCACCACCACTGGTGGTGTTCCGGTCAGCAGGAGGATGAAGATGCCCGCCAATTGTCTCGCCAAGCTCGCAGTAGAACGGGATACGAACCCGCCCGGCCAATCCGTTGGCAAAAACTCCACCGAGGTGCTTACGGCAGCGGTGCCCACTGAGGCCCTCGCCGCGTACACCGCAGTGGTCGGCGTGGTCCTGGCGGCGAACATTGGTTCGGCGTATGGACCGTTCCGCTGGTCGGCGTATGTGGCTTTCGTCGCTCTTGCTGTGCTAGCGCCACCACTTGCGCTCTCCAAGCACCGCAGCGCGGCTACCGGCCAGGGCTATCGAAAGCTGCCGGTCCTGGAATGCCTTACGGCAGGTGTCGCAGCCGCGGCCTGGGGGCTGATAATGCCCGGTAGCCCGCTGACCTTGGTTTACAAGGGGAATGCCTTGGTCTTCGCGACAACCGCCATACTTGTTGGAGCCGCCGCGCTACTCGGCCTGGCCGGCCAGCGGCTCGGAACGGCTAACAATAGAGTCCCGTCCCAGGCGGTCGATGAGGTTACAACGAGGCGACAAGCGGCGTAGCAGACCCGCGGGTGAACAGCCCACTCGACCCCGCTGTCTGTTGGGGCGGACCACTAAATCGACGCGGTCGTCCTGGATCGGAACAGGAATTGAACGCTGAGTGGGTGGGCGTCGGCGGAAGGTTGCGCATGCCAAATCCTTGCTTGGCAAGCCTTGACCTAAGCACGAAGCGACGATCTGCATGTTCGTCGCCGTGCCGAACGGGACTCGGATCTGTCCCGCGGCGTTCGCCTGCTGCACTGTGAAAGCCCCGTCGTCAGCACTGATGAGGGTTCCGCAGACGGCCCCGCTGGCCACGTTACAGCGAGCCCCGGCCGTCTGCATGTAACGCAGCAACGTGAGGCTGAGCGTTCGCGCAGGTCAGGCTATGATCCAGGACCAATAGTTTGATACTTTTTCACCGAACAGGAATACGGAAAATCGTGTAGCTAAGGGGATTCGAACCTCTGACCTTCTGCATGCCATG
>Ga0209656_10003022_pt1 | contig 10907 bp, 7 predicted proteins | sample BogFormECP12_OM2_FD_188239 | JGI IMG/M metagenome (GOLD analysis project Ga0209656, IMG submission 188239) | Bog forest soil microbial communities from Calvert Island, British Columbia, Canada - ECP12_OM2 (SPAdes) (version 2) | ecosystem: Environmental > Aquatic > Freshwater > Wetlands > Bog ... | reverse complement strand
GTCGAGTTCGTGGACGGTTCGATCCTCGCCCAGTTGAGCCATTCCGATATGTGTTTCCCGATCCAGTACGCCATCACCTGGCCGGATCGGGTTCCGACAAACTTGAAGCCGCTCCGCCTGGCCGAAATCGGGAAACTCGAGTTTGAGGAACCCCGGTACGACGCGTTTCCAGCCTTGAACCTCGCCCGCCAGGCCGGCGAAGTCGGCGGTCTCTTGCCGGCAGTTTTGAATGCGGCGAACGAAGTCGCTGTCCAAGCTTTCTTAGATGATCGAATTCCTTTCGGTGAAATTTCGCGCCTGGTGCGAACCGCTATGGGTCGGCAGACAAATTTGGCGAGTCCGAGCCTGGATGATATACTCCGGGCAGACAATGAAGCCCGGGAGTTCGTACGCGGCAGTTTAGTTTAACCGTTAGTTTATGATTTTGAGCATCTTTCGTTTCATCCTCACGATTGCTGAGGTCCTCCTGATATTTAATCTCTTGATTATTGTTCACGAGTTGGGGCATTTTCTTGCTGCTCGCTGGCGCGGATTGCACGTGGAGAAATTCGGGATCTGGTTCGGGCGCCCAGTCTGGAAGAAGAATATTGGCGGAGTTGAGTACAGCCTCGGCTGCATTCCCGCCGGAGGTTTTGTGCTGCTGCCCCAGATGGCGCCAATGGAGACCGTTGAAGGGAAATCCAATACACCATCGACCGATTTGTCCCCAGTAAGGCCGTTGGACAAAATAATCGTCGCATTTGCCGGCCCGCTCTTCAGCTTTTTGCTGGCGTTGCTTTTCGCCGTCATCGTCTGGGCCGTAGGCAGACCAACTGCCCAGGCCGATGCAACCACGACAGTCGGTTATGTCGCCCCGGGCGAACCCGCCGAAACCGCCGGCTTCCGTCCGGGCGACGTGATTCTTGCGGTCGACGGCCACCCGGTTTCCCGTTTTGCCGGAATGGTCGACAGCATCACTTGGTACGTGGTTCGCAGCGAGGGTGAAACGATCTCATTTACGATTCGCCGCGGTGACAAAATTTTAACCCTCAATTCCGGTTTCACTCGACCCGAGACGAGCGGCTGGGAGAGAAAACCGCTGCGTCAGGTCGGCGTTGCGCCGGCGATCACTCCGATTGTGTTCAAGGTCACCGACGGCTCAGTTGCCGCGAAGGCCGGCATCCAGCCGAATGACGAGATTATTGCGGTCGGCGGTGAAAAGCTCTATCACCCGCAACATATCCTGGAATGGGAACAGGCAAACCCCGGAAAACCGGTCCCACTGACCATCGAGCGAAACGGCAAGGTCATTGAACTAACGATGGAGCCTTCGCGGCCTGCTGTCTCAAGCGTTATCAAGAACAGCCCTGCGGATGTGGCCGGTATCGCTGCAAATGATCGGATTCTCGCGCTAAACGGTGAACCGATCTACGACCAGGCCGAAATCGTCAAACGCGTCGAGGCCGGCCCGGCCGCGCCGCTCTCGCTGACCATTGAGAGCCCATCCGGCGACAAGCGCACGGTCCGGGTTCTCCCGGCAACTCCAGACGGTCAGAACAAGCCGATTATCGGAATCTCGTTCTCTGGAGATTCCGACGGAATTCTTTGGGACGGCGCCGGGACAATGTCAGTTGTGCACATCTCGCCGATGGAACAGATCTATGCCGCTGTCGAGACCATTGGGAATACGATCGGCGCCCTTTTGTCCCCGCAATCCGATATCAAACTTCAGCACATGAGCGGACCGATCATGATCATGCAGACCTACTACCGTCTGTTTGACAGCGACTACGGCTGGCAAATGGCGCTCTGGTTCAGCGTGGTGTTCAACGTGAACCTGGCGCTGATCAATCTACTGCCAATCCCTGTGCTCGACGGAGGTCACATCGTGCTGGCTTTGATCGAAGGGATCCGCCGCCGACCGATCAATCTGCGCGTCCTCGAGATCGTCCAGACCGGGTGCGCCCTCCTGTTGATCGGCTTCATGCTCTACGTCTCTTTCTACGACGCGCAGGATTTGCCCTGGAACAGTAACCACAAAGCGAAATTCAGTGTACCGGCCCGACCGGCTCCGCCGGAAAACCAATGAAACACGCGCCGTTTTGCCAAGACCCGTTTAGCTATAGCCGTCGCCTGACCCGCGAGGTCAAAGTCGGCAGAGTCGGCGTCGGAGGCCCAAATCCAATCCGGGTCCAGTCGATGATTACTTGCGACACGATGGATACCGAAGCATCCATCCGCCAGACGATAGATTTGGCCGCCGTAGGTTGTGAAATTGTTCGGATAACGGCCCCGACGGTCAAAGATGCGCAGAACCTTCGATACATCAAACAAGGACTCCTTGAGAGAGGATGCGACGTCCCCATCGTGGCGGATATTCATTTCAAACCTGAAGCCGCCATGGAAGCAGCCCTCTGGGTGGAGAAGGTCCGGATTAATCCTGGGAATTACGCCGACTCAAAAAAGTTTGCTGTTAAAGAATACACCGACGATCAATACGTCGCTGAACTCGACCGGATCCGTGAGCGCTTTACGCCACTGGTCAAACTCGCGAAAGAGCGCGGGATCAGTCTCCGAATCGGGACAAATCACGGTTCTCTGAGCGATCGTATCATGAATCGCTACGGCGATACACCGCTGGGAATGGTCGAGAGTGCGCTCGAGTTCGCTCGCATCGCGCGGGACCTTAGGTTTCACGATTTCATTTTCTCGATGAAGGCGAGCAATCCGAAGGTGATGATCGCCGCCTATCGCTTACTAGTCATTCGACTAGTTGAGGCCGGTCCGGATTGGAACTATCCGGTGCATCTGGGCGTGACTGAGGCCGGGGACGGCGAAGATGGCCGGATCAAAAGCGCGATCGGCATCGGGTCGTTATTGTCCGATGGTATCGGCGATACGGTTCGCGTCTCGCTCACCGAGGATAGCGTTCACGAAATTCCAGTGGCCCATGCGTTGGTCGCGCCATACGACCGGCGCGTGCAGGAATCCCAATCCGCAATTCATCCCGATCAAGAGCTCTCGTTTAATCCGGTTGCGTACGAACGGAGATCCAGCGCGAAACTAATTGTGAGCGGAACGAATCTCGGCGACGAGGAGACCATCCGGGTTTTCGTTCGTCAAAAAACATTGGACAGTATCGTTCATAAGCTCGCACGAATGGGCGATTTTCAGCCTGAAGGAATTTCTGATTCAGACAGTGTCACAGCGATCGATCCGACGGACTCTGCGGCAATCGCAGCGATCAACTCGTCGCCAGAGCCCCGGTTTGTGACGATCGAGGACAACACTCATTTGCCCGTGATCACCGCTTATCGACGACTTGCGTCGGCTCTGGAGGCCCGGCATCCGATCTTGCTCAAGGACACGTTTCAGCCGTCGATCGATCCGCATCGCAACTTTCTTCAGACACTGCTCGAATCCGCAACCAATATCGGTACACTCCTCTGCGACGGGATCGGCGATGCGGTTCTCGTCCAGGGCGAAGAAGCCCCCGGGCAATCGCTCAGGTTGGCCTATAACATTTTGCAAGCTGCCGGTTCCCGCATTTTCAAGACCGACTACGTTGCCTGTCCCTCCTGTGGACGAACGCTTTTTGATCTGCAAAAGACGACCGCCCGAATTCGGAACGCAACGAACCATCTCAAAGGCGTCAAGATTGCGATCATGGGCTGCATCGTGAATGGCCCCGGCGAAATGGCGGACGCAGATTTCGGGTATGTTGGCGGCGCTCCGGGCAAGGTAAATCTCTACGTCGGCAAGAAGGCCGTGAAATTCAATATACCCGAGCATGAAGCCGTCGACAGGCTTGTCGACCTCATTCGAGAGCACGGCCGCTGGGTGGATACGATCCCGTCCCAGGGCGAACAACACGAACCGGCTCTCAGCCTACTCCTGACTCCTTAGCCCGCCGATGTTTGCGCCCTTTTGGCGTCGGCGACGGCTTCGGCTTGGCGTGTTCCGCATGCGGACTCTCGTTCCGGTGACGGGCTTTCACGGGGCCGGTAAGCGCTGGGATCGAGTCTGCTGCCCAAGCCCACGCACGCCCCTCCTCACCAACTGCAACGATCCATTTGTTGTCCGGTGACCAGGCAACCGACCAGACCGCTTTGTCTGTGCTCAGCAGCATTATCTGATCGTCTGCACCCCTGAACCGGATGCAGTTGACGTGCCCATCTTCTCCACATGACGCCAGCCAATCCCCTCTCGCCGACCACGCCACTCGTCGCGCGCCGCCAACACCGGGAATGTGCATTTGCGCCGCGAAAGCTCGATCTCCGGAATCCGCAGACCATACGATGATGCGTCCATCCTGGTGCGCGGTCGCAATCCATTTGCCGTCCGGCGAATAACGCACCCCGTTGACTTCATCCAGTCCGTATCCAAATGGAGCAGTGTAGTTCGGCATAAGGTCCTGACGCCGCCATTTCAGAACGCCCGACTGCGCGTCGAATAATAGCAACCGGCTGCCCCCTTGGCCGGTGGTGACCGCAAAGAACCGGCCCATGGGTGACCAGTCGATGCCGAGCCCATCACCATCGAGTTGGATCGAAGCCCGGAGGTAGCCTTCAACGTCCCATTCTTTCGCAAGTCCCGTGTAATCGACCGCCATGAGCGAGCTCCCATCCGGATTCCAGCCAAGGTCCAGGATCCACCCACCCTGAAACAATTTGTTCACGCGTTTGCCGTCCTGCTCTACCCAGATCTGAACGGTTCCATCCTTGCCGGCGCTCGCCAGCAGCATTCCGTCCGGGGACCATGCAAGACCCCAGATCTCCCCTTGCCCCGTGTCGATCGATTGTTCGATCGCGAAGTCCGGCACCCGGCAGATCTGCACGGTGCCTCGGCCGCCAATCGCAACGAGATGACCGTTTGGCGACCATGCGACACTGAACAAGCCGTCATCCAGCTTGGAAGTCCAGGCGGGAGCAATCGGAACCCGGTTCTTCGGCGGAACCAAATCTTGCGCACCGACTCGGACGACAAACGGGAAAGCAATCAGAATGGCGCAGATATACTTCCCGACCATGGATCCTTTGCATCGCCGGGGTACGCAAGGCTGCTAGATCTCGTATTCGGCTAGCTCTAGCTGCAATCTCGGAAGCAGAAAATCCAATAACCGCCCGACGGATTCCGTCACGGACTCGCGATCGGTGTGTATCGTGATTTCCGGATTCTCAGGCTCCTCGTAAGGCGCGTCTATCCCGGTAAAGTTTCTTATCTCACCCGACCGCGCGCGTTTGTAAAGATTCTTCGGATCACGCCGTTCACAGATCTGCAATGGCGCCGCTACGTGGACCTCGATGAATTCGATATCAGCCTTGAGAACCAGTTCGCGCGCCCGGGATCGATCCTGCCGGTACGGAGAAATCAGCGAAGCAATGACGACGATCCCGGCGTTCGCCATCAGTTTCGCAACCTCCGCGATACGACGAATGTTCTCTACCCGGTCGTCCGGAGAGAAGCCGAGGTTCATATTCAAGCCATGGCGCACGTTGTCGCCATCCAACACGTAAACCTGCATGTGACGGTTGAACAAATTAACCTCGAGGGCGCGCGCCAGCGTGGATTTTCCAGAGCCGCTCAATCCGGTAAGCCAGACGACCGCCCCGCGATGACCGTTTCGCTCCGTGCGAATTCGATAGTCTATCCCCACTTCCGACCAGAAAAGGTTCGTGCTCTGGATCCGCTCGCGTTCAACGTAGGTGCCCCCAAAGATGATTCCTCCTCCCGCGACGTCCCGCTCGTCGACAATGACAAAACGGCCGGAATTTGCGACCTTGTCGTAGTTGTCCATGACCAGCGGCGAACGCCCCTGGATCGTCACTTCGGCGACCTCGTTCTTCACAACCGAAAGCCGCAGCCCGGTCGATGTATCCAGCGAGGTGGCATCGATGACGCGATCCACTGACGCCAATTGGCATTCAATCTCCTGCGTAAGCAATTTAACAGTGTACCGCTTGCCGATGGAGAATGGTTTGTCCCCCATCCAGAAAACACGGGCCCGAAATCGCCGTGTCTCAATCGGCGCCGCAGTCTGGTGTGATCCGACGTGGCCGCGCTCAACGAAAATCGGTTCACTCAGAATGATCCCGACCGATTCGCCGGCTGTCGCGAAATCCTTGACCGGCGCATTCCATCGCTCAATCGACGCGACACTCGAAGTCTTGTTATTCGGCGCGAAAACGATGTAGTCGCCAACCCGGATCGTTCCTGACTCGATTCGACCCGCAACGATTCGGCGCTCGTCAAATCGGTAGACATCCTGCACGGCAAAACGGAGGGGTCCATCCGACTCCGAGCTTGGCGTCGGAAGCTTGTCCAGAGCCCTCAAAAGCGTCGGCCCGTTGTACCAGGACAGGGTGCTGGTCGACGCTTCAACCAGGTTCAGGCCCTCTCTAGCAGCTATCGGAATAAACCGCACCGGGCGAACGCCGAGTTTCTCGAGAAATTCGCGATACTCTTTTTCGATCTGGTTAAAAACCGTTTCTGAGTACCCGACCAGATCCATCTTGTTGATCAGCACAATCACCTGATCGACCCCCAGCATACTCAGCAGGTACGCATGCCGTTTGCTCTGTTCCTGGACCCCCTCGTTCGCGGCTATCAGGAGCAACGCGGCGCTTGCGCTCGCAGCCCCAGTGACCATGTTTTTCAGGAATTCTTTGTGCCCCGGTGCATCAATGATGACGTACGAACGGGTCTGTGACCGGAACCAGATTTGCGAGACGTCGATCGTGATGTTCTGGTCCCGTTCCGATTGCAGGGCATCCATGAGAAACGCCCATTCAAACTGCCGCCCGCGCCCGCGGCAAACGGCCTGGATCTGCTCGAACTTCCCTTCCGGCAACGAGCCGGTGTCATGCAAAAGCCTGCCAACCAGAGTCGATTTACCGTGATCGACATGGCCGACTATGACAATCCGAAGGGCGTGAGCGCCTAAGTTCGATTCCGGCGTTCTCACATGTATCCGCTGGATCGCAGGCGCTCAAAGGCATCTTCCGCTTCCTGGTCCTGCGCGCGTGTGCTGCGTTCCGATACGCGCGTGTGGAGAAGTTCATCAATTATCTCCGGAACGTTTTGCGCGTTCGACTGGATCGGTTTCGTGCAGGGCGCGCAACCGAGGCTCCGATAACGCATCCCGTTCCTTGCAAAATATAGGCCGACAACCGGGATCCCCTCCCGGTGGATGTATTCCCACACGTTCACTTCGGTCCAATGCAGGAGCGGATGAATCCGGATGTGCGTCCCCGGTTCAAAATCGGTCTTGAACTGATCCCAGAGCTCTGGCGGTTGATCCTTGAAGTTCCACTCGAAATTTTTGTCGCGCGGCGAAAAATAACGCTCCTTCGCCCGTGTCCCCTCTTCGTCACGGCGGATTCCGACGACAACCGCCTGGTAATCCTTCTCCTCGATAATGGTCTGTAGCGCGTCTTTTTTAAGAAGGCTGCAGCATTCAACGCGGGTAATCCGGCCATTCGGGAATGTCTCACCGCGATCAAGTACTTCCCGGTTCTGACCGACAACAAGATTAATTCCCAATTCTTTCGCCACACGATCGCGAAACGCGATCATCTCAGGAATTTTGTAACTCGTGTCAACATGCACACATGGGATAGGCACATGTCCGAAAAACGCCTTCCGCAACAGCCAGAGCATGACGCTGGAATCTTTCCCGATGCTCCATAGCATGGCTAACCGCTTAAACTTGCGATACGCCTCGCGAAAAATGTAAATGCTCTGATTTTCGAGCACATCAAGATGCGCGTACCTCGACTCCATTGTTTTAAATTCTTTCTCCCAGAAACGTGTGGATGCCGCACTCGGTCTTGTCAAATCCGGTCCAGCGACCGGCTCGATCTTCCTGTCCCGACCCGACGACGCCTGTGCAGGGTTGGCAACCGATGCTCCGGTAGCCGCGGTCCAGCAAAGGGTTGTAAGGAATTCCGTTCTTCCGGATGTAATCCCATACCTCATCCCGCGACCACCCGGCCAGCGGATTGACTTTCAGGATATTTTTCTGCCGTATCCGATCGAATTCATAAAGCTCCAAAATCTGGATCCGTGATCGCCCGGCAGATTGTTCCCGGCGTAGCCCCGCAATCCAGGCATCCAATGTGCCCAGTTTCTTTTGCAGCGGCTCAACCTTGCGAAGAGTGCAGCAAAGATCCGGGTTCCGCGCCCAGAGTTTAGGACCAACCTGTTCACCCTGCTGCTCCACCGTGTATTCCGGGGTCAACGATTCAATCATGATGCCGAAGTAGTGTTCAAGACGCGACTTCAGCTCGATCGTTTCAGGAAAAAGTAATCCCGTATCGATCGTAAAGACCGCCAACGGCAGACCGGCAGCCACTGCATGATGAATTGCCACAATGCCTGCCCCTTGAAAACTCGTCCCAATCGCCGCTGCCGAACCAAACTGATCATAAGCCCAACGCAACACTTCCGTCGCCGAAGCATTCTCAAACTCCGAGGACAGCGTGGCCACTTTCGAAGGGTCGAGATTAGCCAAAACGCGCATTAAGCTAATTCTCTATATACAAATAGGGATTTCGCAAGCGGTTTAAATCACATTCGGTTCCGGTTCGCCGGTCAAAGTTCGAAGTTCGAAGTTGGGCAACGAAGCCTTGTCGAAACTCGTCGACCGTCTCGACCGGGCGATTTATGGGCAAATCTCGTGAACGACTCCGAGCCCAAAGTATCATAGGCGGCCCGCCTGTGGTTGAGCTGAGGGGGCTAAATTTGAGTAGCGTGCCGGGTTAAGGGCGAGATTGGTCGGATTGCGTTGCTTTATGCCAAGAGACACAGGCGGGCCGCCTATGATACTTTGCACCCCAACTCAGAACTCAGAACCCCGAACCCGGAACCTCCAACTCCTGGCCGCCTCAGGCGGCCAGGCTCCTAACTGCCTCCACTACATGTTCCGCCGTAATCCCGAGCTCCTTCATCACGGCTCCGCCCGGAGCGCTCATCCCGAACCGATCAATTCCAACGATCTTCCCGTCCAAGCCCACGAACTGGTACCAGAGATTCGTGACGCCGGCCTCAATCGCGACCCGCTTCCGACACGACGGTGGCAGAACCTCGTCTTTATACGATTGATCCTGACGCAAAAACCGCTCCGTACACGGCACAGAAACCACGCGAACTCCCTCTCCCAGCTGTTTCGCCGCATTCAGCGCGTGCTGCAGTTCGCTCCCGGTCGCGAGAATAATCGTATCCAGCGTGCCCGTTTCCTTGTGCGCAACATATGCCCCTTTGCTCACACCTTCGCGGCGCGTCTCCAGAGGGATATCGTTCTGTATCGGCAAAACCTGACGCGTTAACGCGAGCAGCGTCGGACCGTCCGTACGCGAAAACGCGGCTACAAACGCGCCTGCTGTTTCCTCCGGATCCCCCGGCCGGATCACATCCAGATTCGGAATCACCCGCAGACCGCTGACCGTTTCCACCGGCTGATGCGTCGGTCCATCTTCCCCGACTCCGACCGAGTCGTGCGTGAAAATATAAACCACAGGCAACTTGGCCAAACTCGCCAGCCGAATCGAAGGCCGACAATAATCCGCAAACACCAGGAACGTGGCGCCCGACGGCCGGAAAATGCCGTCGTACGCGATCCCGTTCAAGATAGCGCACATGCCGTGTTCACGGATACCGAACCGAATATTGCGCCCGGCCCGATTCTCCGGATTAAAATCTTTGTCGGCATTAATATAGTTCAGCGTCGATCCATACAGATCCGCGCTCCCGCCGATCACCAAAGGCAACGCCGCCGCAATAGGCTGCAAAACCTCGCTCCCGGCTTTGCGGGTCGCGATCTTGCTGTCCTGCGGGAATGCCGGGATACCCGAAGCCAGATCTTTCGGGATCTCGTGATTCACGCCACTTTGCAAAAGCGCCGCCAACTCAGGGTTCGCGCTCTTCCATGATTCAAACGTCTCGTGCCACTCGAGGTACCGCTTCTTCAGCACGCCCCGGTGTTCGGCAAAATAATCGTATACCTCTTTCGATACGTAGAACTTCTCGTCCGGCAGACCGAGCGCTTTCCGGTCGGCATCGACGAATTTCACTCCGGCTTCACCATGCGCCTTCTGAGTGCCGGCCACTTCCGGGATCCCTTTTCCAATGATCGTTCGGGAAACGATAAACTGCGGTTTCCCTGTGGTTGCATGTTTTGCGGCCTCGTATGTTGCCAGGACCGCTTCGAGATCGTGTCCGTTCACCACATGCACATCGAACCCGTACGCACGGAACCGCTCGGCGGTATCTTCGCTCTGAGAGAGCTTCGCCATTGCGTCGAGGGTAACGTCGTTCGAATCGTAAATCAGAATCAGGTTGTCCAGTTTCTGGTGACCGGCGAATGCCGCGGCTTCCGATGCAACCCCTTCCTGAAGACATCCGTCTCCCGCAAGGCAGACGACCCGGTGATTGAAAATCGTGTGATCCTTCGTGTTGAACCGTGCCTCGGCCATTTTGCCCGCAACGGCAATTCCGACGGCATTTCCTACTCCTTGTCCCAACGGACCGGTCGTGCATTCCACGCCGGGCGTGTCACCATATTCCGGGTGTCCGGGAGTGATACTGTGCAGTTGCCGGAACCGCTTGATCTCATCGAGCGGCACGTCATATCCGGCTAGATGCAGCCAGCTATAAAGGAACATGCTGCCATGCCCGGCGGATAGGACGAACCTGTCGCGATTGATCCAACGCGGATCCTCGGGGAGATAAGATAGCGCGTAGCCGAAAAGAACCGCTCCGACCTCAGCTGCACCAAGCGGTAAACCGAGGTGACCGGAAGCAGCGGCCTGAACGGCGTCCATTGTCAAGCCGCGCGCCTCAGTGGCGGCTTGAGAGAGAATTTTTGTGTTGAGTGCCATTGGGTTATTCCTTTGATGAAGCATCGTTTGGTCGATGCGTAAACAGTGACT
>Ga0209656_10003021_pt1 | contig 10908 bp, 9 predicted proteins | sample BogFormECP12_OM2_FD_188239 | JGI IMG/M metagenome (GOLD analysis project Ga0209656, IMG submission 188239) | Bog forest soil microbial communities from Calvert Island, British Columbia, Canada - ECP12_OM2 (SPAdes) (version 2) | ecosystem: Environmental > Aquatic > Freshwater > Wetlands > Bog ... | reverse complement strand
GCCAGTGATTTGCAACCCGGGGACCGCATCCTGGTGCGCGGCAAGCCCGGCGACGACGCCAAAACCGTGCTCGCTGTCTCCGTCATCGTCATGGCCAAGACCGATGTTGCCGCCAAGCAAGCTAAGGATCGTGAAGAGTGGCAGCGTCATGGCCTCGGCGGTGTCGTCAGCGCTGTCGATCCTGGGGCGAACACCATCACTATAGGCGTTACGGTCATGGGCGAAAAGAAAAGCATTACCATCAAACTCGCGAAAAACACCGTCCTGCGCCGCTACGCTCCGGATTCCGTAAAATTCGACGATGCCAAGCCCGCCCTTCTCGACAGCGTCCACGTGGGCGACCAGCTCCGCGCCCGTGGCACAAAGAGCTCCGACGGCACAGAACTTGCCGCCGACGAGGTCGTCTCCGGCACCTTCCGCAACATCGCTGGGACGATTTCCGCGCTTGATGGTGCTGCCGGAACCATCGTGGTGCAAGATTTGTCCACGAAGAAACCTGTCATCGTAAAAATCAGCGCCGACTCGCAGCTGCGCAAGCTCACGCCGCCCGTCGCACAGCGCATCGCCGCTCGCATGAAAGGCGAAACTCCGGCGGCGCCGGCCAGCGGAGCCAGCGCCCCCCCGAACGGGAACGTTGCCGCCTCTGCCACCGGAGCACCTGGATCCAGCCCCGGGCAGCAGGGAGCACGGACCGGCGGCGGTGGCGGAGGGCAGAGCGGTGACTTGCAGCAAATGTTGACCCGCATGCCCGCATCTAACCTAAGTGACTTGCAGAAAGGCGATGCCGTTATGATCGTCACCACCGAAGGCACCGCGGGCGGCGGCGTAACCGCGATCACCCTGCTCGCGGGCGTCGAGCCGATTCTCGAAGCCTCCCCCAAGGGCAATTCATCGCTCCTGTCCGCATGGAGCCTCGGCTCCGCGCCCGGAGGCGAATAGGCGGCACGCTATAAATATTCGCCGCTTAGCGTCCGCCAGCGCTCACATTCGCAGGAATCTAATTCTAGGAGAAGTAATGAAAGCCCGGCCATTCCAAAGATTTCTCATACTGCTCGTGTCCCTTGCTTGGTCCATCGCCTCGCAGCTGGTGCTGGCGCAAACGAGCACGGCGCAGCAAGCCACCGGCGGCTTGCGCGGCCAGGTTCTCGATCCGTCCGGTGCCAGCGTCGCCGGCGCCACCATTCTCCTCAGCACTCCCTCAGGCGCTTCCGTCGATACCGCCACCGGCAAAGACGGCACCTACGAGTTCAAGAATCTCGCTCCCGGCAAATACACCGTCAAAGCCGTCGCCGAAGGATTCGGCCTCTTCACCCAGGAAAACGTAGTCATCGGCGCAGGGCTGGTGCAAAAGCTAAACATCGCCCTGACCATCGAAGTACAAGAACAAAAAGTGATGGTCAACGACTCCAACACTACGGTAGACGTCAACCCTGCCAACAACGCGGGCATGATCGTCATTAAAGACAAAGACCTCGAAGCCCTCAGCGACGATCCCGACGAATTTCAGTCCGAGCTGCAAGCGTTAGCGGGGCCCTCCGCTGGCCCCAACGGCGGACAAATCTACATCGACGGCTTCACCGCGGGTCAGTTGCCGCCGAAATCCTCCATCCGTGAAATTCGCATCAATCAGAATCCCTTCTCCTCGGAGTACGACAAACTCGGCTACGGCCGAATCGAGATTCTCACCAAGCCTGGCACCGACAGTTACCACGGCCAAATCCAGATCAACGGCAACGCCAGCGGCCTCAATTCCCGCAACCCCTTTCTTGGCACCGCCGAGCAGCCCGGCTACGACTCCGAGTTCTACAACGCCAGCATTGGCGGTCCGCTCAGCAAAGCCTCTTCGTTCTTTTTCAGCATCGATCGTCGCAATCTCAATAACTTAAATATCGTTAGCGCCATCAGCCCCACGGACCTCACCGGCGGAATCACCCCTTCCGCCGTACCCAATCCGCAGACCCGTACCAATCTAGGTCCGCGCTTCGATTTTCAACTCGGGCCCAACAACACTCTTTCTGTTCGCTACCAATACTTTCGCGAGAACGAGCAGAACGATGGCGTCGGCGGCTTCAATCTAGCCTCTCAGGCTTTCAACTCCCTCAACACCGAGCACACTCTGCAGGTCGTCGATACCCAGGTGCTTGGTCCGCGCGTCATTAACGAGACGCGCTTCCAATTTGTGCGCGAAAATAACACGCAAACCATCGCGGATCCCGGCGTCATTTTTGGCATCGCCAATCCCACGGTCACCGTTCAAGGCGCCTTCAACGGCGGTCCAAACAACTCTGGCGATCAGCTCAGCACCCAGGACCGCTACGAACTGCAAAACTTCACCGCCATCACCATGGGAAACCACCTCATCAAATTTGGCGGTCGTCTGCGCGTCACGCGCGATAACAGCAGCTCTAACTCCAATTTCAACGGCACCTTCACCTTCGGCCCTATCAAACAGGCCGACGGCACCGTGCTCTCCGGTCTCACGGCGTATCAGAACACGCTGCAGTTGCTCGCCGCAGGCGACACGCCCGCGCAAATCTTCGCCAATGGCGGCGGCGCCACACAATACACCCTGGTCACGGGAACCCCCGCTATCGTGAACACCTATCTCGACGTCGAGCCTTACGTGCAGGACGATTGGAAGGTCCGCCCCAACGTCACCCTAAGCTATGGCCTGCGCTATGAAGCGCAGAACAGTCTCGGCGACCACGGCGACTTCGCTCCGCGCCTTGGGGCTGCCTGGGGCGTTGGCGGAGGTGGGAAGAAGCCGCCGGTCGTCGTTCTCCGCGCGGGATTCGGCATTTTCTACGACCGCTTCACGCAAGACCTGATCTTGCAACAGCAACGACTGAACGGCGTGACGCAAACGCAGACCACCATCATGAATCCCAACTGTTTTCCAACTTCCAATCCCAACGGTGACTTCGGCCCGGCCACCTGTCTCACCGCTGGCGGCGCGATCAGCAGTCTGGCCACGCAATATCAGAGCAATCCCAACCTGCGCACGCCGTACACCATGCAAACCGGAATCAGCCTGGAGCGCCAGCTCACCAAAAACGCCAATCTCGCCGTTACGTATCTCAGTTCTCGCGGCGTCCACCAGTACGTCACCACCAACATCAACGCCCCGCTGCCGTGCACGGTCGCCGGATGCGATGCTGCCACGCAGCCGCGCCCCAACCCCGGCGAGGGCGACATCTACCAATATCAATCCGAAGGAATTTTTAAGCAGAATCAGCTCATCGTAAACAGCAGCGTCCGCATGGGTACCAAGCTCTCGCTCTTCGGCTACTACACCCTGAACTACGCCAACAGCGACACTGCCGGCCCGAACACTTTCGCCTCCAACTCCTACAATCTTGCGCAGGACTACGGGCGTTCGACCTACGACATTCGCAACCGCTTGTTTCTCGGCGGTACCATTGGCTTGCCCTACCTGTTCCGTCTCAGCCCCTTTGTGATTGCCAGCTCCGGCATTCCGTTTAACATCACCACGGGCCAGGACAATAATGGCGACTCCATTTTCAACGACCGCCCCGCCATCGTTACCACCCCCACCGCCACGACAGTGCAAACTAAATATGGCCTCTTCGAAACGCAGCCGACCTTCGGCGAAACTCTCGTCCCCATCAATTACGGCACCAGCCCGAGCCGTTTCAGCTTCAACCTGCGTCTCAGCAAATCCTTCGGCTTCGGCGCTAAAAAGGAAAGCGCGGCTAACGGTTTGGGCGGCCCCAGCGGAGGCACGTTTGGGCGCCCGGGCGGCGGCCCCGGTGGAGGCGGTCGTGGCGGACCCGGCGGCGGCTTCGGTCCAGGCAACCCCACCAACCGCAAGTACGGCCTGACCTTCAGCATCGCGGCACAAAACCTTTTCAACAACGTAAACGTCGGTACGCCCGTGGGCATCGTCAGTTCGCCGATTTTTGGGGAAGCTAATACCCTCGCTGGTCGCCCCTTCTCCACCACCACCGCCAACCGCCGCCTGGACCTCCAGGTTCTATTCAGCTTTTAGCGCTCTTCCCGCGCCCTCTGCAAATCGCCGCTGAGAGCGTCCGAGGGATCTTTGTGACAGGATGAGTCATGAAGAAACGGAAAAAGAAGGGTATTGATCCCGCAAAGGAAGCCCGCCGCAGGGCGCGCAAGTCGGGCTTAGCCCCGGCAGCGACGCGCGTCATTGTGGACAAACGCCTGCGTCCGCCAAAGCACAAGAAGCAAGAATTGGAACCCGATGCGTATTGATTCTCTGCCAAGCGCGCAAGGCGCTCTTGATGTCGCAGGCTTCAGTCTGTGCCACCAAACATCTTTGTGACGCTGAAGGTCCCGACCGGGACCTAGTTTTTCGAGCCTCAACCAGGTTTGTATTCAGGAACGCGCTCGTTGGCCAGAAACAGCGCTGCGGGTGCTTGCTTGCGCCGGGTGGCGAGTTCGTTGGCAATATTTTCCAGATCTGGCTTACTGAATCCGGTGCAAGAGACGCGAATCGTGCCGTCGTCATCGACAAGGAAAACGGTCGGCACGTTAGTCAGGCCATAGCCGTTGGAAACCGGGTAGCCGGTTTCGTCGAGCAGCACCGGAAACGTGACGCCGTAATCTTCGACGAAGCGTTTTGTGGCGCTGGCATCGTCTTGCGAAATGCCCAGAAACGTGACGCCACCGCCGCCGTGGCGTGTGAAAAGGCGTTCGATGAAGGGGAATGTGAATTGGCAGACCGGGCAGGAGACTTTGAAGAAAGCCACGACGACGGGACCGTGCTTCATCGCCCTGCTCAAAGAGTATTCATTCCCGTCGAGGGCCTTGAGAGAAAAGTTGGGAGCAATGCTACCGGCAGCAAGATTGGTCATGGGTTCGGCGGCTCCAAGCAGGCGAGCGAGTCGTTGCAAAAGTGCCATGCCGCGAGTCTATCGCAGCGGGCTATGCAGTGAAAGCGCAGTGTTTAGTGGATATTTTTGGTTTTGCGCTGCATGTAATCCATCAGGAGGTACTGGCCGAGGTTGTAGGGGGTGGTAAAGTAGGCTTTGCCTTTGCACATTTCGGTGATTTTCTGGACAAAGTTGATGAGGGCGTAGTCGCTGGCGAGCATGAAGGTGTTGATCATGATGCCGGCGCGCTTGCACTTGTTTACTTCTTCGAGGGTTTGGCCAACGACGAAGGGATCGAGGCCGAAGGCGTTTTTGTAGATGCGGCCGTCTTCGAGGGTGAGGGCGGAGGGCTTGCCGTCGGTAATCATGACGATTTGGCGCATATCTTTTTTCTGGCGGAGGAGAATGCGCTGGGCCATGCGCAGGCCTTCGCGGGTGTTGGTGTAGTAAGGGCCGACTTGCACGCGGGCGAGTTCGCCGATGGGCACTTCTTCGGCGCTGTCGTGGAAGAGGACCAGGTTCAGGGTGTCGCCGGGATATTGCGTGCGGATCAGATGCGAGAGGGCCATGGCCACGCGCTTGGCTGGAGTGAAGCGGTCTTCGCCATAGAGAATCATGCTGTGGCTGCAGTCGAGAAGGACCACCGTGGCGCAGGAGCTGTGGTATTCGCACTGGTGGACCATCAGGTCGGAATAATTCATCTCGATGGGGACTTTGGCTCCTTCGCGGCGCACCGCATTAAACAGGGTCGCGCTGATGTCCATGTTCAGAGTGTCGCCGAATTCGTAGGGGCGGGAGATGCCGCCGGATTCGACGCCCGTCGCAAGGTCGCGGGTGTCGTGGCGGCCGAAGCTGCTGCGGCCCAGCGAGCCGAGTAAATCTTGCAGAGTTTTGAAGCCTAGAAAATCTATCGTTTTATCGGTAATTTCAAAGCGTACTTCCGGTTGACGTTCCTGCGGCTGGCCGACCTGGCCGCGCGCGGAAGTATTCGCCGGCGGTGTGACTTGCGGCGGTTGCTGCGGATTTATGAAACCTTCCTGGCCGAGGCGCTCCATCAGTTTTTCGATCAGATCTTTGATTTCTTGATTGTTCATGGCGCCGGGGTCTTGCAGCATTTTGCGCATTTCTTCGCTCATGGCGTCGTCGCCGAGCATGTCGCCTTCTTGCAGGGCGCGGAGGATGGCTTCTTTCAGGGCTTCCATGCTGCGGTCGGGGTCCATTTCGTTGATGCCGTAGTATTGGGACTCGAAGCCGGATTGCAGGAAGAAGTCGCCGAGGCGTTTGACGAGTTCTTCCAGGTCCACGGCGTCGGCTGGTTCGCCGGTGTATTTTTTGTAGCGGATGAATTTCATGGTTGGTGCCTCGTTTGGCGTCGTGCCGGACAGTTGCGAAAACCTTAGGCCGGGACTAAAGCCCGGCCGCTACAAAATCAAAGGCCGCGCGTGCGAAGCGCTGCATTCAAAAGCAACTCGTGCGAAGCCCCGCCGCTGCGGCTGACGTGGGCCGGACTAAAGTCTGGCGCCTACAAGAGCTAATTCAGGCCGCGGCGCGGGGGGCGGTTGGCGCTGCCTGGATCGCGGGGTTCTGGTTGGCGCTGCTTTTCCGCGTAGAAGCCGCGTTCTTCGGTGCGACCGATGCGGCGGTGGGCCCAGAGGCCTTCCAGGATCATTTCTGCGGCTGCGCTGGCTGGGCCTGCGGCTTTGCGATCGTCCACGCCGAGTTTGTTTACGTTTTCCATCAGGCCCGGGATTTTGCCTAATTGCTGGTAACGCTCGGTCGTGGTGGCGTTTTCCGGGAGTTTTAATTCCGCGCCCATCTCGAAGTGTTGGATTAGCGGCTGGAAATTGGTTTCACCGAAATTTTTGGAGAAGACGCGGCCTACGGCGGTGCGGATTAGTTCGCGGGCGATGAAATCGGCGCCTTTTAGTTCGCCTTCGTATTCCAGTTCCATCTTGCCGGTGATGGCGGGGAGGGCGGAATACACGTCGGTTACGCGCGCGAAGGAAGTGGCTTCGCCGGTGCGGGCGGCGCGCTGTTCGGCGCTGCTCACCACGCTTTCCAGCGTGGTGATGGGGAGGCGCTGGCTTACGCCGGAGCGGCGGTCTACGCGCTTGTCTTCGCGGGCCTGGAACGCAATCTCTTCGATGACCAGGCGCAGATACTCGGGGACCTCTATTTTGCGGCCACCGTCGCGTTCGCGGGCGACCCAGGCTTCTTGCGCGGTGATGGTCATACCTTCGGCGACGCTGCTCGGATAGTGGGTACGAATTTCCGCGCCGATGCGGTCTTTCAGCGGGGTGATGATTTTTCCGCGGGCCGTGTAGTCCTCGGGATTGGCGGTGAAGACCAGCAGTACATCCAGCGGCAGGCGCAGCGGGTAACCCTTAATTTGGATGTCGCCCTCCTGCATGATGTTGAAGAGGCCGACCTGAATTTTTCCCGCGAGGTCGGGGAGTTCGTTGATGCCGAAGATGCCGCGATTAGCGCGGGGCAAGAGGCCGTAGTGGATGGTGAGCTCGTCGGAAAGATCGCGGCCACCGCGCGCGGCGCGGATGGGATCGACGTCGCCGATGATGTCGGCCATGGTCACGTCGGGGGTAGCGAGTTTTTCGATGTAGCGCTGTTCGCGTGGCATCCAGAAGATGGGGGTGCTGTCGCCTTCAGCGGCGATGCGTTCACGGCAGGCGCGGCAGATGGGTTTTAGCGGATCATCGTTGATTTCGCAGCCAGCGATGACGGGGACTTCGGCGTCGAGGAGATTGATCAGGCCGCGGAGGATGCGGCTCTTGGCTTGGCCGCGCAGGCCTAGCAGGATGAAATTGTGGCGGGAGAGCAGGGCGTTGACGATTTGCGGGACGACGGTGTCTTCGTAGCCATGTACGCCGGGGAAGAGAGGTTCGCCCTTTTCAATGGCGCGCAGGAGGTTGCGGCGAATTTCGTTTTTTACGGACACGGAGCCGGTCCGCGCGTCGAAATCGGGGATGCGCTTTAGTTCACCGAGGGTGCGCGGTTTTGGATGCGTTGCGGAATGCGTTGCTGTGGTCGTCATTTTTGTAAGGGCCCTATTCCGCGCTGGTTTTCCAGCGCCATGCATCGAACTCAATTGCCTTGCAAACTCTAAGAACCCACTCCAACAGTTGGATGCCGCATCAGTTCAAACCGTGGCCATTTCCGGTGGCGCGCTGGCGCACCGAGGCCGCTTTTTCTAGATGCGGAGCCCAGTCGCGAAGGTATGCCACCAGGCGAGCCTGGCGGTCAGCTTCGGTGCGCGATTCCAGGATTTGCTGCTTCCAGGCCAGTTCGAGTGGCAGAGTGCTGGCGATAACGTAAGAGGGTTTTTGCGCGTCGACCGCGTCGAGATTTTTGGGGTAATCGCCGAAAACCAGGGTGTGGCAGGTTTCGTAGAGTTCAACGAGTTCCTTGTGGATGGCCGGGCTGTGGGATGCTTCGCGGTCTTCGAGATACTCCACACGGCCTTCGAGAAGGTCCGCTTCCGTGAACAGCTGTAGAACGCGGAATGGGGCGCGGCCGATGGTCAGGATATCCATGCTGCCGTCTTCCTGGCGATTGAGGACTTCGAGGATTTCCGCTGTGCAGCCCATACGCGCTAAACCTTTGGGCAGGGATAAGAGCATGCCGAATTCCGATTTTTGTTCCAGGCAAGTTTTGACCATTTCGCGGTAGCGCGGCTCGAAAATGTGCAAGGGAAGGGCGGCGCCGGGGAGGAGAACGACGTTCAGGGGAAAGAGCGGGATGCGTTCAGGCCGCATGTATCAAGAGAATGATAGCAGATGGGGGTTAGAAGCGTTGTAGGGGCACGGATCGGACGGCGAGATCGTTTTCGTGCGGCGAAAGGGCGGGAGGGGTTGCGCAGAGGCGCCAATCGGGAGACTCGCAATGCCGAACCCTTGGGGATGGAGACGCGCGTCGGCGTTCCAGAAGGACGCCGGGCTGAAGCGGGGCACCTACAAAGGTGGGGCCACGGCGTTTACAGTTCGGCGAGGAGGGATTCCATTTCGGAACAGGCGTGGGTGTCGCCCTTTTGCTTGGCTGCGGCGATGCCTTTGGTTAGGACGCCTTTAGCGTCGTCGGCGCGAGATTCGCGGGCAAGCATTTGGGCGTACATGAGGTAGGCGGGGATGTAGTCGGGGTGGTGATCGGTTAGGAAGCGAAAGTGCGCGTCGGCGGCCGGGATGTCGAGGGTGTTGGAGCATTCGATTGCGAGGCCGTAGCGCGAGAAGGCGTCGTCAGGTTTTTTGAGGATGAATTCTTCTAATAGTTGGCGGCGGGATTTTTTTTGGTCGGGCATTGGGGCGGCCTGTATTATACCGCAGGCCAGAATTGAGGATGGGAGGTTGAGGAAGTAAGGAGGTATGAGGTGGCAAGGGATCTCGGAACTGAGGCTGAAGTGAACGCGGAGAGGATTGCGACGAGATGACGACCAAGAGCGCGAGGAAGGGCAAGAAGATGCAGGCTTCGACGCTGCCGGGGAAGCCCGTTAGTGCTTCGCGGTCGGAGATGGCGGAGGTGGTGTTGCCGGCGCAGACGAATGCGCTCGGGAAACTGCTGGGCGGGCATGTGATGCATTTGGTGGATATCGTGGCGGCCATGGCGGCTTGCCGGCATTCAAGCAGCTATGTGGTGACCGCGTCGGTGGATTCGATTGATTTCCGCAATGCGGTGAATTTGGGGGAGCTGGTGATTTTGAAGTCGCAGGTGAACCGCGTGTTTACATCTTCGATGGAGATTGGAGTGGAGATTTATTCGGAGAATATGCTGACCGGAGAGCGGAAGCATACCACCTCCGCGTTTGTGACGTTTGTGGCGATTGATGAGTTTACGAGGCAGCCGAAGCCAGTGCGGCCGTTGATTGTGAAGACGCCGGAGGAGAAGCGGCGGTGGGCGGAGGCGGCGGAGAGGCGGAAGGCGCGGCTAGCGTTGCGGGCGCGGAATAAGAAGTAAGAAAAAAAAAGGCAAAGATAACGCAGAGGCGCAGAGTTCGCAGAGTCAACGCAGAGAAAACGGCGTTTACCACAAGTATTGTCAATCTTTGGTATCGGAGAGGATTACACCGCCGACCCATTTGGGGGTGGTGGTGGGTTGCGGGCTGCCGCCGGCGGGTTCTTCGGTGACAGCGAGGGCTTTAGTTGCGGCCATTTGCTCCGGCGGATTGGAAACGAGCAGGACGAAGTTGCCGCGAGCGTCGGGGCGGACTGCTTGGGAAGGCAGAGGCTTGCCGCCGGGGGCCTTGGGGATGAGCCATAGCTGCAGGACGCGGTCGCCTGGAGGAGGCGGGATTTTTTGGCCGCTGACGACCAGGCCTAATTGGGGATTCCAATTGGCTTGCAGCGGGCCGGTGTCGGGCTGGCTGGTGGCCATGGCGATTTTTACGGAAGCTGGATCGGCCAGGATAGTGGCTTCGCGGCGGACGGCGGCCAACTCTTCTTCGATTTTTGTGCGGCTGTTGAGCTCGGCGATGGCGCGCGCGTTGATGTCGCGCAGCTGTTCGGAAAGCCGGCGGGCGTCCCAGGTGGAGTAAATGGCGACGACCAGCAAAGCGGCTACGGCGGCCCACATCCAGTAGGGCACGCCGGGTTTTGCCAGAGGCGCGACGGTGGTGGCGCGAATGGAATATTTTTGCGCGGCTTGTTCGGCAGCGGCTTCTTCGCGAACAATCTTCATCAGGCGGCCGCGGAGCATGTCGCTGGGGGCGGCTTCGGGCGCGGTGTAAGCGAGTTGGCTGACGAGCCAGCGGGCTTCGGTGAGCGCGGCGGCACACTGCGGGCAATTGGTGGCCAGGTGGGCTTCGAGCGCGGCACGTTCGGGCGCATCCAGCGCGCCGAGCGCGTAGGCTTCCAGCAGTTCGCCGAATTGGTCGGTGGTGCTCACGTCGTGGCCTGCAATCCTTCCCTTAAGCGCATCAAGCCGTTTCTGATCCAACTCTTTACTGTGCCGAGCGGCTCATTAAGCGTGTCGGCAATTTCGGTGTGGCTCAAGCCCTCAAAGTAGGCCAGCTCGATGGCGCGCTTTTGCTGCGGCTGCAGACTGGTCA
>Ga0209656_10003020_pt1 | contig 10911 bp, 10 predicted proteins | sample BogFormECP12_OM2_FD_188239 | JGI IMG/M metagenome (GOLD analysis project Ga0209656, IMG submission 188239) | Bog forest soil microbial communities from Calvert Island, British Columbia, Canada - ECP12_OM2 (SPAdes) (version 2) | ecosystem: Environmental > Aquatic > Freshwater > Wetlands > Bog ... | reverse complement strand
GTTACAACGTTATCGCGCCGTCTACAACACGAGCAACAGTTCCTGCGGTTCCTATACGAACATTGGTTCCACCGGAAGTTCCACCACCTTGTTTACCGACAGCGTCGTGGCCGACGGAACTACTTACTGCTATGCGACGACGGCGGTAGATCCAAGCGGCGAAAGCGCCTACTCCAACATTAGCCAGGCCAAGATTCCCGCCCCGTAAAGGTCCGCCCTCCAGGCTGCTGCCGATGTCCGGCGAGGACATTACGATCGACCCCAAATCGGAATGTCGCAACGGCTTGCGACCGGTTGCAAAAATTATCAGTCTTGACAGTTCTGCGCTTCGCGCTAAAGTGAGTACATCCCTCCCCCCAAGGCTTCATCTGAATTAGGAGAACTACCTTGAAGTCAATCGGTAAGATTTCCGCTTTGGTTGGGTTTGCCGCACTTTTGTGTTTCGCTCCTTGTGCTCTCGGTCAAGGTAGCGATCACGCTAAATTGGCGGAGGCACGAAACACTACGCTTCTGAACTTCGTCCCGTCCAGCTTCCTGGCCTACGCTTACGGTCCCAACGAAAGCAAGAAGCACGGTGGTTGTACCAATCGCAAGAGTGAGAACTGCGCGGCGGTGCCCGAAGGCGGAGCCGCTCTGATCTACCTGTCGCTCGCTGGACTTTGTTGCCTGGGAGCCATGGTATGGCGGTTCCATCGGCCTGTTGAAGTCCGCCAGACCAATTAGCAAGGAGAAGGCTGTTGTGGGCTGTCAGCTGGCCCAGGTTCTCCGCTGGTCGTTCCCGTTTCGGGCTTAGTTTCCCACGGAAATGTCGCAAGTTATGGACATAATGTGCAAGCTCTTGCATAGTAGGAAGTCTGGTGCTGTTTTGGTTCCCGGTGTCTGCGCTGTACCCCTCCCAACTTGGCCTTAAGGCCAGAAGTTTGCAATAAGATTAATATAATCAACTGGTTAGGAGATGGATGTGGCGGCTATCGCTCAGGCTGCGAGAAATCAAGGCGGCGGCAGCGCCCCCACCATTGGTTTCTACCATCTGGTTCCGGCGGTGCGGATTTGCACAGAGCACCAATCGGTCCCATGGCGTCCCGTTGCAACCCCTTGCAATGATCTGCAATTGCGTGTAGTATCACTGAAATCAGAGCGAGGCCGATTCGTGATTTGGCATCGACTCCCCCCCGGTTGGGCTCCAAAGCGAAAGCTTATGTCGATCGAAGCCAAGGTGCGGCAGAAGGCGAAAAAGCCCTTTTGATGCTCAAGGGAATGTTCCACAATGTCTATGTACATTGTATGGATTATTGCCCTTGTGGTTCTTGGCAATCGACTTGCACATTAACAGCAGCATCAATGACACGAAAAGCAGAATGGTTTTGAAAGTTTAAGGCAGTTGTAAGGATCAGTTGAAATAGCGGAAATCACATCCCCCCCGATTTCCGCAGGTGACGGATGACTCGAGCGGGCAGTATGCCTGGGCGCCGCCATATTTGGTAAGGCAACAGGCTTTGAGTCTCCCCCGGCTGTACCCCCCTTGGATCTCATTGAACGAGATCTTGACCGTGTCAGTTCTTGCAATTTATTGAGGGTCACTGTGACAAGTGACTTAGAGGGCGAAGCTATGGGCATCAGCGGCATATCGTGGGGTTCACCTCAGTCGGCTCCTCTGGCTGGAACTGAAGTTCAGACTTGGTACGGGCTCCAGACTCGCCCACGGCATGAAAAGATCGTCGCCCAGCGCCTGGAAGAGAGAGGCGTGACCACGTTCCTGCCTCTGGTCACCGAGGTGCACCGCTGGAGCGATCGCAAGAAATCAGTGCAGTTGCCTTTGTTCGGTTGTTATGTATTTGCGAGGTTTGTGCCGAATCGATCCGACCGCTTGCGTGTTCTCCGTGTCGAAGGAGTCTTCGGGCTGGTCGGCGCCCGGGGCGAGGGCACGCCCATTCCGGACGAGCAGATCGATGCGGTTCGGAACCTGGTGGAGGGGCCACTGCCCTGGTCTTCTCATCCCTTCCTGAAGATCGGGCAGCGAGTGCGAATCCGAAGCGGAGCGCTTGATGGCCTGGAGGGCATACTCGTCTCCCGTAATGGAGACCGCACGCTGGTTATTTCCGTGGATGCGATCCAGCGCTCCTTGGCAGTTCGCGTTGAAGGGTACGAAGTCGAACCTGTCTGAAGCTTCTCTGTGAGCTTTCTGTTTAACCTCCCTCCTTCGACAAAAGGATCCCCTTAGCCTTGAACGAAAACAGAATCGAGACACTTCGCTTGCTGGTCGTAAGCAGGGAGCCCGCCGTTCTCCGTCTGCTTTGGTCCATTGCGGAATCCGACTCCTGGCAGCTGGAAACAGCTGCGAATGGTTGGGAAGCCATGGAGCGGGTGCAGTCCGGAATGGTGCCCCACGTCTTAGTGCTGGACTTGGCTCGTGGCGACGCTGACAGCCTGCAGCTTTTACCGTGGCTGCGCCGGCTTTGCCCCGATCTTCCGGTGATCGTACTTTGCCACTCCGAGGATGCGGGCGCACGGAGAGAAGCGACCCGCCTGGGTGCGCAGGACGTCCTTGTCCGGCCTTTCAGTGAAGGACAACTGGAGTTCCTTATACGCAGGTATTTCGACCTGTCGAGCGAAGAAGCGGAAGTTGAGATGGCGAGTGAAGACATCGAGTCGCTGGGCGAGGACGAGTTCTTCCTCAGCATCAGCCCCGTTATGCAGAAGCTCCGCGCGCAGGCCGAATTACTGGCGCAGGCCGACGTCCCCGTGCTCATTCTGGGAGAGCCCGGAAGCGGAAAAGGCACGGTTGCCCGTCTGATCCACAAGTTATCGGTGTACTCCGGCTTCAAGTTTCTCAGAGTGAATTGCGCCGAGATGCCGGGCGACTTGCTGGAGATCGAATTATTCGGTAGAGCGCCCAATGGTTACGGAAACGGATCTTCGACGGGGAACGGGCGGACGAGCCTAGGCAAGCTCGAAGCCGGCGAAAAGGGCACGCTGCTACTCGATGAGATCACAGAAATGCCGCTTGGATTGCAATCGAGGCTCCTACAGGTGTTGCAAGAAAAGAGATTTGTCCGGCCCGGCGACGGCCGACCGGTTGAGGTCGGTGTACGTATTCTGGCAGCCAGCAGCGACCATCTTGATCGTGCGCTCGCAGAAAAGCGGTTGCGAGCCGATCTCTATCATCGCCTGAGCGGCTTTACGGTCCATGTACCGCCTTTGCGGCAGCGCCGGGAAGAAGTCAGGATTCTTCTGCGGTATTCCATGCACAAGCTGGCCCGATACTACGGCCTTCCTCCGCGGGAATTCTCCCCGTCAGCGCTGGCCGCCTGCCAGAACCACTCATGGCCTGGAAATCTGAAGGAATTGGAGACATTCGTCAAACGTTACTTAGTGGCGGGGGACAAAGAACTCACGCTGAACGGGTTGGAACCAAGTTTCGCGAGCGCCACCGGAACTGCCGGGCAGAGCCCTAACCCTCGCGTTACAGCGCAGGATCAGACTGAAGCGGGTGCCGGCGCGTCAATGCCGAAATCGCTGAAATCCCTGATCCAAAGCGTTACCTGGGAAACCGAGAGAAACGCGATCGCAGCCGCCCTCGAGAAAACTGGTTGGAATCGGAAAGCAGCGGCCCGACTGCTGGGAGTAAGCTATCGTACGATGCTGTATAAGATCGACCAGTACCACATGAGTGCTTCGGAGCCTTACCTTTCCCCCTTTCGTGAGACGAGGTTCGCCGGTGTGGGCCAGACCAAGGGAAACGGAAAAGCAAGTTGAATCAAGAAGCTAGCAGCATGGTCCAGAGGCGTGAAGGAGCCGTCGTGACTAAGACAGCCAGCAGGTTTTTGAGAACGCGTCTGATTGCAGGAGCAATGTGTCTTCTTGTGTCCGGCGGGCTCTGGGCGCAGACAGCGTCGGGAGGCGCAGCAACTGCTCCAGCCTCCAATACCGCACAATCGTCGCAAAATGTGGAACCTTCCACTGCGCCGAAGCCGCACGACGACAGTTTCGTAATCGGGAATGACGACGTGCTTGCGATCAATGTCTGGAAAGAACCGGATATCTCGCGGTCGATTCCGGTGCGGTCGGACGGCAAGATCTCACTGCCGCTGGTCGGGGAAGTGCAGGCCGCAGGCCGGACTCCTCTGAAACTGGAAGTAGAAATTGCCAGCCGGCTGAAGAATTATATTTCTGAGCCCGAAGTCACGGTCATCGTTCAGCAAATCAATAGTCAGAAATTCAACGTTTTAGGACAGGTGAATCGGCCGGGAACGTTCGTCATCGCCAACTCTCCGACAGTGCTCGACGCGATTGCGGCGGCCGGCGGTTTCCGTGATTTCGCTAAACAGAAATCGATTTATATTCTGCGGCAGAATGCCGATGGCAGCCAGACGCGGATTCCCTTCAACTACAAAGAAGTCGTCAAGGGACAGAATCCAGCCCAGAACATCAGGCTTCAGCCCCGTGACACTGTCGTGGTGCCCTGAACATGAAGCTGTTGGCGACAATTAGCGCAGGGTTGATGTTGCTTACCGCGCCAGCTCTTTGGTCGCAGGAGCAGCCCCGCCCCGCCCCGGCTCCGGCGGTCAGCGGGCCTGTGAGCGATGCGGTTATCAGCGATGCGGTTATCAATGACGAGAACGATCACATGCTGACTCCGCCTCCGGTAAGCGGCCAATCGTATCCGACTGCGCCCACGGCTGAGGAGCGCTCGAACTACCTTCGCGGCGGCCTGGCATTCACCACCGCATATACGGATAACGCGGTGGGGCCGGTGAACGGGCTTCCGGTGAGCGATGTGAGTTATTCGGTGGCGCCCATGGCGGCGCTGGACGAGACGACTTCGCGGTTGCACTTGGTGATGACATACGCCCCCGGGTTCACCTTCTATCAGCGTGAGAGTTCCTTGAACGAGGAGGACCAGAACGCGTCCATTAGCTTCCAGTACCGCCTCAGCCGGCATGTAACTATCAGCGCGCGGGACGGCTTCCAGAAGAGCTCCAACGTGTTCAATCAGCCGGACTTGGGATCGGCTGTGGACGTTTCAGGCGGAGCGCAGGAGCCTAATCTTTCGGTGATTCCGCCGATCGCCGACCGCCTCAGCAATTCCGGGAATGTAGGCATCGCCTATCAATTCGCAACCAACAGCATGGTAGGAGCGAGTGGCACGTTTACCAATTTGCACTATCCGAATCAGAGCGAGGTGCCTGGGCTCTTTGATTCAGAATCCCAAGGTGGAGTGGCCTTCTATTCGCTGCGGGTTGCAAAGAGACACTACCTGGGCGCGACCTACCAGTATCAGCGTTTGCTTTCGTTTCCAGAAGCGGGCACCAATGAGACTCAGACCCACGCCTTGCTTCTTTTCTACACTGTGTATCCGACCCAGCGTTTATCGATTTCCTTTTTTGGAGGGCCGCAGCGCGCCGACGCCGGCTTGCAGTTCCCGGCGACAGCGTGCACCGCGCCCTGCGCAACGCCGGGCTCGCAGAGCTGGAATCCGGCGGCTGGGGTCAGCCTGAGCTGGCAGGGACACATGACCAGCCTTGCTCTCAGTTACGCGCACCTGATCTCGAATGGCGGCGGGCTGATCGGGGCGGTGCAAATGGATAGCGGGGCTGCGTTGATCCGCCAACAACTCTCCCGGACTCTGAGCGCGTCAGTAGCCGCTGGCTATGCCCAAAACGACCTCCTGACTGCACCTTTGATGAGCAGCAACGGACACACGGTTTCGGGAACAGCAACGTTGCAGCGGCAGCTTGGGCAACACTTCAATCTACAGTTGGGATACACGCGGCTTCACCAGGACTACAGCACGATTGCCGTCCTGGCTACGACTCCCGACACCAATCGCGAATTCGTTTCGGTTTCCTATCAGTTTTCCAAAGGGCTGGGCAGATAAGTTATGGTTGACGATTTCGAAGAGCAAAGTTCCGAAGGTTTTGACCTGCAACATTGGCTGGGCGTAGTGCGCCGCCGCCACATGCAGTTCCTGATACCGCTACTCCTGGGCTGGGCGATCGTGTGGGGAGCGAGCTGGGTGCTGCCGCGCCGCTACCAGTCAAGCACGCTCATTCTGGTGGAACAACCCACCATGCCAAAAGATTACGTGACGCCCAACGTGAACGACGATCTGCAGGACCGGCTGCGCAGCATTACCCAGCAGATTCTCAGCCGCACGCGCTTGTTGCACATCATCGATCAATTGAACCTGTATGCGGACACCCACGCCCACCTCACTCCGGACGAGAAGGTGGAACGCATGCGCAAAGAGATTGACATCGAACTGGTGCGCGACAGCGAAAATCGCGTCAGCTCATTCAACGTCAACTACTCGGCACACGATCCCTACGTAGCCCAGCAGGTGACCAGCGAACTGACCAACCTGTTCATCAGCGAGAACCTGGAAGTACGTCAGCAGCAGTCGGAGGACACCACAAAGTTTCTGGAGAGCCAGCTGGAGACTGCTCGGAAAACTCTGTCGGACCAGGAAGAGAGGATTCGCGAGTTCAAGGGTCAGCACGTAGGGGAAATGCCCGCGCAAGTTGCCAGCAACCTCCAGATCCTGACCGGCCTGCAGAACCAGTTGCAGACCGAGCAAGATTCGCTGAATTCCGCCAAGCAGCAGCGCGTTTATCTTGAAACCCTGGTCAATCAGTACCACTCGCTGCAAGGTTCGCCGAAGAGCGACAGCGGAACGAAGATGGGATTGCCGGCCCTGGACCAGGAGTTGGAAAGGCTCAAAGCGCAACTGGCAGATCTACTGTCGCGCTACACCGACCGCCATCCCGACGTCCGAAAGCTTAAAGAGCAGATTGCGGAAACCGAAAAGATGAAAGCCCAGATCGTCGCTGACCAGAAAGCAAGAGCTTCTGCCCCTCAGCCTGACTCCGATCCGGGTGCGGAAGCAACCGAACTGAAGGATCCTTCGTCTCCTCTGGTGCAGTTGCAGGGGCAGGCCCAGGCCAACAAGGTTGAGATTGCCAACCGCGAGCGTGCCATCGTCGAATTGCAGGCCAAGGTTGGGGAATATCAGGCACGGCTGAATCAGGAACCGGTGCGAGAGCAGCAACTCTCCGATTTGACCCGCGGGTATGAGCAGTCGAAAGCGAATTATGACGAGCTTCTGAAAAAGAAGAATGAGTCGGCGATGGCCACCAGCATGGAATTGCTGCAGCAGGGTGAGCGCTTCCGCATCATCGATCCCCCCAGCCTGCCCTTGAAGCCCGCCTTCCCCAATCGACTGAAGTTCTGCATCATTGGGCTGGGCATTGGATTAGTTCTGGGAGTCGCAGTGGCGGGGGCCTTCGAACTGATGGACGACCGGGTTTACGAAGAGAAGGAACTGCAGCAACTGCTGCCGGTTGCGGTGATTTCGGAGATCCCGGCCATCGTCGCGCCGATTGACGCGCGAAACGAGCGTAGGCGGATGTGGCTGGGATGGGCGACAGCAGCTTTCGTATCTGTTACGATTTTAGTGGGATCGGCACTCAGTTACCTGCGCGGTTAGCGATACTATTTCATGTACAAAGCCTTTTACAGCCTGAAGCGCAATCCATTTGAGATTACGCCTGATCCTTCGTTCCTGTTCCCGACCGGGAGGCACAACGAAGCTTTGGCCGCTCTTTACTATGGCGTCCGGCGGCGCAAAGGGTTCGTCGTATTAACCGGAGAGGTGGGAACGGGTAAGACCCTTCTCCTGCGCTGCCTGTTGCAATCGCTCAAGCAAAACAATGACGTCGCCTACGCGTACGTCTTTAACGGCCGCTTGTCGCCGGTCGAATTCCTGCAGTACATCGTCAGTGATCTCGGTCTTCCCGGTACCAGCAAGAACAAAGGTGAACTGCTGCTTCAGATTGCGCATTACGTCATCTCGCGCAGCCAGAAAAACCTGACCACGGTTCTCGTGGTTGACGAAGCGCATCATCTTTCGTCGGAGATTCTGGAAGAAATCCGGCTCCTGACCAACCTCGAAACAGCGGATGAGAAGCTCTTGCAGATTCTGCTGGTGGGGCAGCCTGAACTGGACGACAAACTCGATTCCCCTGGTCTGCGGCAGCTCAAGCAAAGAGTTGCCCTTCGGTCGCGCCTGGTACCGTTAGATTCAGAAGAGACGAAGGGGTATATCCAGCGCCGTCTTTACCTTGCGGGAAGTCCATATCCAGCGGCGCTGTTCCCGCCAGAGACCATCGCCGCGGTCTATCAACACTCCCGGGGACTCCCGAGATTGATCAACACCATTTGCGAAAATGCATTGATCGCAGGTTACGCAAGGCAAATGCGGAGCATAAGTCCTGACATTATTGACGACATCGCGGCGGATTTCCGCCTCGGAGTGCAAACCGCGCAGGTGGAAGAAGCGAAGACACCTGAAGACCTCGATATGCGGAAAGCGGCCAGAACGCTGCTCGAGATATATTCCCGCTTGCAAGCCGAGCAGGCGCGGGAAGAGAAGACGCTGCAGTTCCGGGCCTCGCAAGGGTTCTCCTGAAGATTTGGCGGCGCAAGGCAGTCACTACGAAGAAACAGGGATGCTGAGGACGGGGAGTACGAATCACTGAAACATGAGCAATATATTTGACGCATTACAGAGGTCCGAGTCGGAGAGTTCTGGGGTCGAGAGTCCCACGTTCTCCATTGCCACAGAGCTATTGCAAGCCGCCGAACAGAAGATGCGGATGGCCGATGTGGGCAGACAGCGCGCGCGGGTGGAGTCATTCGATCCGACCTCTGCCACGGAAATGCTGCAAGCCGCCGAACGGAAGATGCGCGAAGCGGATGCAACCGGTGAACCCCAGCCCACGGCGGAGTCACTCGATGCAGCATCGCCGGCTTCTCCCTTCGACGATCTGGAACGGTGCCCCGTGCTGCAGGTTTCCATCCCGCAGGAGAGCCGCTTGGTCTCGATCGACAAAGAAGAGAGCCTGGGTGCCGAGAAGTTTCGCTTTCTCGCGGTCCGTTTGCGGCACCTTCGGCAGAGCCGTCCTTTGAAGAAGATTCTCATTACCAGCACCATTCCGCAGGAGGGCAAGAGCACGGTTGCAGCCAATCTGGCTTGTACTCTGGCCCGAAGAAAAGGGCAGCGAACGTTGCTGCTGGAAGGTGATCTGCGGCGCCCGACGGTGGCTACGCAATTCGGTCTGGGCAGGATATCGGGCTTGTGCGAATGGCTCTCTGGGCAAACCGAAGGCATCAACATCTACCGCCTCAAGAGTCTGGGACTTTGGGTTCTGCCGGCAGGCAATGCGCCGGAAAATCCTCTGGAACTGATGCAATCCGGCAAATTGTCGCCTCTCATGGATCAGTTGCAAGCCTGGTTTGACTGGATCGTCATTGATTCTCCACCGGTGCTGCCGCTGGCCGACGCGAGCATGTGGTCGCGGTTGTCAGACGGAATTCTGCTGGTCACGCGAAAGGGTGTAACCGAAAAGCACCACCTGCAGCGTGGTCTGGAGACGATCGAGAAATCGAAGCTACTGGGCGCACTGGTGAACGGCAGCACAAACGCGGCACACACGGACTATTATCAACGGTACAGCTCCCCAGCTGACTAATTGAAGCAAACGGCCGAAGCAAACGGCCGGCATGTTCTGGTTTTGCCCTTCCCCATTAATCTCTAGCATTCGGCAGGTCACTTGACTCCATCCACGAAGCAAGCTGATCAGACGGAGGGAATTGTGAGCGCACGACGTTCTGATGGTAAAGTCTTTACTCTAAGCCCGCTCGCGGAAGCCCCATCACTTGGGGACCGTGGCATCCTGAACGCCGAAGCCTTTCGGCGGATGATCACGCTCGAGCGCAAAAGGAGCGAGCGCTCGCGGAAGCCTTTCATGCTGCTTCTCCTCGACATGGGCGATCGCCTTCCGTCAGAGAAGAACGGAAAGATTTTGGGGAAGATTTTGGCAGCGCTCGCGCTTACTACCCGCGATACCGATGTGACCGGATGGTACGCAAACAAGTGTGTGGTCGGAGTCATGTTCACTGAAATCGCCACCGGGGATGGCAGTTCGGTGCCAAGCACCATCATCGGCAGGGTTACGGAAACGCTCCGCAGCAATCTAACCCTCGAGCAATTCAACCGGGTGAGTCTCTCGTTCCACGTTTTTCCGGAGGACTGGAATCAGGATGCGGAGCAGGGGCCGGGCAACCCTACTCTCTATCCCGATTTATCGCAGCGGGAGGAATCGCGAAAGGTTTTTCGCGTGCTGAAGCGGGTGATGGACCTCGTGGGTAGCATGTTGGCACTCGCGCTTTTTGCTCCAATTTTCCTGGTCATCGCCGTCGCCATCAAAGCGACGTCGAAAGGGCCAGTTTTTTTCCGGCAACGTCGCGTTGGCCAGAATGGCAGCTCGTTCGTGTTTCTGAAATTCCGCTCGATGTACGTGAACAATGATTCCGCCGTTCACAAAGAGTATGTTCAGCGGCTGATTGCCGGCAAGGCGGACAAGCAGCCCTCGGATGGAAATGGACAGGGCGTCTACAAGCTGACTAAGGATCCACGGATCACTCGTGTCGGAGCCTTCTTGCGAAAAACCAGCCTGGATGAACTTCCCCAATTCATCAACGTATTGAAAGGCGAGATGTCGTTGGTCGGGCCGCGCCCTCCGGTTCCCTACGAGGTGGAGGCTTACGACATTTGGCATCGCCGCCGGTTGCTCGAAGCCCGGCCCGGGATTACCGGACTTTGGCAGGTCAGCGGACGCAGCCGTGTGACATTTGATGACATGGTTCGCCTCGACTTGCACTATGCCCGCACCTGGTCTCCGTGGATGGACATTAAGATTCTGGCGCGCACTCCGGGCGCCGTAATGCTGGGCGAAGGCGCCCACTAAACCAGTTTCCCCCCGCCCTCCCTCTCTCCTCCCCGCTCAAGGTCTGGATAGAAACTCTTTACGAGGTCCTGCCAAAAATGGTCACAACGCTTATTTAGACCGC
>Ga0209656_10003018_pt1 | contig 10912 bp, 7 predicted proteins | sample BogFormECP12_OM2_FD_188239 | JGI IMG/M metagenome (GOLD analysis project Ga0209656, IMG submission 188239) | Bog forest soil microbial communities from Calvert Island, British Columbia, Canada - ECP12_OM2 (SPAdes) (version 2) | ecosystem: Environmental > Aquatic > Freshwater > Wetlands > Bog ... | reverse complement strand
GCCGGCAACCCGCTCTTCCAAGGTTTGCGCAATGGCGCGGGGCTGTTCGTGAATCTCCTTGAGCATGAAGTGGCGATACTGGCCGCGTTCCACGGCGTCCGCGGGCAGATCGCTTTCACGTATCGGCCGCGTGCCGCGTAGTCCCGCCGCATCCACGATCTTGACCGACTTGCGGCGGATCTCGGCGACGTCGCCTTCTTCGAGGAACATGAAGCGGCGCGTAACCGGCAGCAGCGCCGCGACATCGGATGCCACGAAGTTCTCGCCGATCCCAAGCCCGATGACGACGGGGCAACCCTCGCGCGCCACGACGACGCACTCGGGATCAGCCTCGCTGATTACCGCCAACGCGTAGGCGCCCTTGAGTTCGGCGACCGTCGTGCGCACCGCCTCGAACAGATCGGCAGAGCCTCCGAGGTGGTGATGGATGCGGTGGGCGATCACTTCGGTGTCGGTCTCGGAAGTGAAGCTGTAGCCCAATGCCGTGAGATCGGCGCGCAGCGCCTCGTGATTCTCGATGATTCCGTTGTGCACGAGGGCGATGCCGTCGCGGGAGATATGCGGGTGGGCGTTGTCGGTCGTCGGAACGCCATGGGTGGCCCAGCGGGTGTGCGCGACTCCGACGAAACCGCTGATCGGCGCCGCGTCAATCGCATCCTGGAGGACTTTCACCTTGCCGACGGTGCGCAGGCGCGCCACCCGCCCGCGGTCGAGCACCGCAATGCCGGCCGAATCGTAGCCGCGGTACTCCAGGCGGCGCAGACCCTCCATGAGTATGGGTACCGAGTTGCGTTCCGCGACGACTCCCACGATTCCACACATAGCGGTCTGCTCCGGCAGCGGCGTAAAAAAGGCTGCCTAGTGTGCCCGACCCGGACTGGAAGTCCAGCATCGCCAGGGCCTATCTAGTGCAAACATAACGCTACTGGTTGCCATCTAGTATTATACAATGTATTGTACTAGCCTATGGATGATAGCAGCGCGAGAAAATTCCAAAAAGACCTCAACGGGGGCCTGGTTGGGCTGGTCTTGTTGGCGGTTCTCAATGAATCGGCCGAGGACCTCTACGGCTACGAAATCGCCAAGCGGCTGGCCAGCGCCAACGAAGGCACGTCCATCTTCAAGGAGGGCACCATCTATCCGGTGCTGCGTGCCTTGTCGGCTGGGAATCTGCTCACCAGCCGTATCGTCCCATCGTATTCCGGCCCACCCCGCCGCTACTACCGCATTACCGACGAAGGCCGCCAAGTGCTCGAGCAGTGGTCGGCCATCTGGGCGGGAACGCGCAGCTTCGTCGATCGTTTCATAGAAAAAGGACAGCAGCCATGACTCGCAGCGCGCCACGTTCCATCGATCAATACCTATCGCATCCACCTATGGAGCTCCGGACGAGGTGGCGAGCGCGTACCGCGACACCGAAGCGAAGGTGAAAGCCGCCCTGGCGACACCGCGCAAGATTCCGAGCAGCGGTGCCGGCGTGTTCCTGGATCCGCGTGCCTACACGTCGCTCTTTTTCATGCTCTTGTCGCTCGCCACCGGCGTCATTTACTTCACCTTCGCGGTGACCGGCCTGTCCCTATCCGCGGGTCTGGCGGTACTGGTCATCGGGGTGCCCTTCTTCCTCATGTTCATCGCATTGTCCCGCGTCGTCTCCCTGGCGGAGGGACGATTGATCGAGGCCATGACCGGTGAACGCATGCCGCGGCGGCCGGTGCATCAGAGCAATGCTTCGGGATTCTGGGCACGCGTGGGTGAAATGTTGAAGGATCGGCGCACCTGGACCACGTTCGCCTATTTGATATTGATGCTGCCTTTGGGCATCGTCTACTTCATCATCGCCGTGGTCGGCCTGTCGGTGAGTCTTGCCTGCATATTCGCGCCGCTGGTCGATATAGCGGGCCGCTACGGGTGGTTCGAGCTCGGCGGCGTGCACATGAATCCGGTGTGGCTCGAATCCCCCTGGGTGCAACCCTTCATGGTGTTGGCCGGAGTGCTGTTGTTGACGGTGCTGATGCACCTGGCGCGAAGCATCGGGCGCTTGCATGCGATGTATGCGAAGGTACTGCTGGTGTCGCCGGCGGCGCCCTTGCAAACTGGAGGATAAATGTCTCTGCTGAAAATCATCCTGCTGGCGATCGTGCAAGGTCTTGCGGAACTGCTGCCGGTGTCGAGCTCCGCCCACGTGGTGGTCGCCGAAAAGCTGCTGGGCCTTGATCCCTCATCGCCCGCCATGACTCTGCTGCTGGTCATGCTGCACACGGGCACCATGTTCGCCGTGATCGTTTATTTCTGGCCGCAATGGCGCAGCGCCTACTTTCAAGACGGCGCCGCCTTCAAGAGATTCGCCGTGCTCGTGATCACCGCAACGGCACTCACCGCGGTTGTCGGCGAAGTCCTGATCAAGGTCATCGAAAAAACCCTTTTTCGAGATGTTCCGCATGCCGAGATCGAGGACCTTTTCAGCCACCTTGAATTCATCGCTCCGGCTCTGGCGGCTGCGGGATTGCTGATATTGATCGCCGGTGTCTTCGAGCGGCGCAACGCAGCCGCGATGACTGCGCAAACGAATCCTGCCCAACCCAAGGATCCGGATATGAAACAGGCCGGTCTCATCGGAGCAGTGCAGGGACTGTGCCTGCCGTTTCGCGGTTTCTCGCGCTCGGGGGCGACCATTTCGACCGCGATGCTGCTCGGGGTGGCCAAGTCGCGGGCGGAAGCCTTCAGCTTCGCCTTGGCCGTGGTTTTGACCCCGCCGATCGTCGCCCGCGAGGCGCTGCGCCTCGTCCATTCGAGAGCTGCCGGTGGCGCAACGGATCTAACCTCGGTCGCCATGCAAAGTGTATTTGGCGCCGTCGTCGCGTTTTTTGCCGGTCTCCTGGCCTTGAAATGGCTGAGCCGTTGGCTCGAGGGCGGCCGATGGTACTTGTTCGGAATCTATTGTCTGGCCGCGGCGGCCGCAGTGATGGTGCTCCACCATGCGGGATATTGAGGGCCAGTCCGCTGGGTTCGACCGCACGATCCGTAACTCGTGACCCTGGTCGATCGGTATGGGCCGCGTGTCGTGCTTGCAATGAGTGTGATGTGCGGCCACGCTCCTCTCATGGCGGCCGGCGAGCCCGAGAGCGGTACGCCGCAACCGGCGCTCGAGGAGCGTTTTGCGATTCACGGGCAAATGACTTACGTAAGCCAAGCGGCCGGGTCGTTCACCGCACCCTACAGCGGACCCAATAGTCTCACCCCCGACCGCAGCCGCGAGACGGCGGATGCAACCCTGTTCCTCGGCGCCCGGCTTTGGGCGGGGGCGGAGGGATGGATCGCGCCGGAAATCGATCAGGGTTTTGGCCTCGACGACACGCTCGGAATCGCGGGATTCCCGAGTGGCGAGGCCTACAAGGTAGGCAAGAACCAGCCCTACCTGCGGCTGCCCCGGGTGTTCGTGCGCCAGACCCTCAACTTGGGCGAGGCAACGGAGACCGTCGAGGCCGCCGCCGGTCAGTTGGCGGGTGCTCGCAGCGCCGACCGCTGGGTGTTCACGGTGGGCAAGCTCAGCGTCACCGACATCTTCGACACGAACCAGTATGCGCACGATCCGCGCGGCGATTTCTTCAACTGGGCGGCGGTCGATGCCGGAACTTTCGACTATGCCGCGGACGCGTGGGGTTTTACCGTGGGTGCGGCCGCCGAGCGCTATGTGGGTTCTTGGACGCTGCGTGCCGGGGTGTTCGATCTGTCCGACATTCCCAACAGCCCGCACCTGGATCCCGGATTTCATGAGTTCCAGATCGATGCCGAGATCGAAAAGCGCTACCAGTGGTTCGGGCAAACGGGCCGTGCCCTCATCACCGGGCTCGACAGCCGCGGCCGGATGGGTCTGCTCGATGCGGCCATGCAATTCGCCGCGGCGACCGGCGGCAGGCCGGACCCTGCGGACGTGCGCCAGTATCGCAGCCGGCTCGGTGTGAGCCTCGCTCTCGAGCAACCGCTGTCCGCGGATCTTGGTGTGTTCGCCCGCGTGGGCAAGGCAGCCGGAAACGTCGAAACCTACGAATTCACGGACATCGATCGCTCGGTCCAGGTCGGTGCCTCGATCAAGGGACTTCGCTGGCAGCGTCCCGGCGACACCATCGGCATCGCCGCCATGGATAACGGGATTTCCGCGGTACGCGAACGGTTCTTGAACGCGGGCGGCCTCGGCGTGCTCATCGGCGACGGGAAGCTGCCTCACCCGGGCGCGGAGCAAATCCTCGAAACCTACTACGACTTCGCCGTGCGCTCCTGGGCGCACCTGAGCCTCGACTACCAGTGGGTAAAGAACCCCGGCTACAACACCGATCGTGGCCCCGTGTCGATTGTCGCAATCCGTGCGCATGCGCTGTTCTAAATTGCCTGGAGGCTTGAAGCACCATGAACGAGGAGATCAAGCGTTATCGGGGTGACCTATGGTATCGGAGCGGCTCTTGGCACGTCGCTGTCGTGAGGCGGAACGGCGCCGATGGGCGCAATGGACCCGCCGAGCGCCTGGAACAAAGCGGCGGTGTCGGCGTAGCGGTTGACACGGGCTTGTACGGTTGAAATCACGGCCTGCTGGTAAGCCTGCTCGGCATTGACGAGCGCCAAGTAGCTGACCGAGCCAAGTTCGAGCTGGCGACGCACCACGTCCAGGCTCTTGCCGGCGGCATCCTCCGCGCGGGCGGCGGCGCCCAAAGCGTCCGCATCGGTATCGAGGGCGTGCAGCGCATCCGCGACATTCTGGAAGGCGGTCAACACCGCCGAGCGATAGAGCGCGCCCGCTTGATCGAGAGCCGCGTCCGCCGCTCGCTTGCGGTGTATCAGAGTTCCGCCCTCGAACAGGGTCTGCGTCAGACTGGCGCCCAGGCTCCAGAATCCCGTGCCCCCCTTGAATAGATCCGCCATCGCGGTGGCCGAGCTTCCGGCGTTTCCGGTGATCGTCACCTGCGGCAGAAGATTGGCAATTGCCACGCCGACCTGCGCCGTCGCCGCATGCAATTGCGCCTCGGCAGCCCGAACGTCCGGGCGCCGCTCGACCAGTTCGGACGGCACGCCCAACGGCAGATCGACGGGCAGCCGCAATTCATCCAACTCGAAGCGCACCGGCTTGAAGTCGGCGGGCAGATGCCCCGTCAATACGGCCAGTAGGTCGCGCGACAATTGCAATTGCCGGTGCAGGGGCGGCAGCGCGGCCTCCAACTGCGCCAACGCCGCTTCCTGCGCGAAGACGTCGCCTTCGGCAACCGCGCCCAACGCCAATTCGCGCCGCATCACCGACAAGGCTTGCCGCTCCAACTCGATGACGCGCATCGTGGCGGCGATTTGCGCGCGCAAGCCGGCCTCCTGAATCGCCGTCGTCACCACGTTGGCCGTCAGAGTGAGGTAGGTGGCGTCGAGTTGGAAGTGGCTCACCTCGGCGAGCGCGGCGAGGGATTCAACCTGGCGGCGGTTGGCGCCGAACACATCCGGGACATAGCTCACCGTGACCTGCGGCGTGTACAGGTTGTAAAGCGCCGTTCCTGAGGTCAAATTGGGACTTAGCACGCCCACCGCGTCGCGCTGCCGCGTCGCGTCGAAGCCCGCTTGCACGGTGGGATAGTAGGAGCCGCGCTGCGCAGCGGTGTTCTCCTGCGCCTGCCGCAGCGCGGCCGTTGCGGCCTGCACGCTGGGGTTGGCATGCAGCGCTCCGGCAACCAAGTCATCGAGTTCCTCCGAACCGAAGAGCGTCCACCAATCGCGCGGCAGGTCCTGCTCACTCAGGAATTTTTGCGCGGCTCCGCCGGGTCCCGGCGCCGACGCAGTCTGGGATGGAAGTACCTCCGCCGTGTAGCGGTCCACCCGCGGCGGCGGCGGCCGGTGAAAATTGGGCCCCACGCAGGCGCAAAGGCCGAGCACGGCGCAACACGCGGCCGGGCGCAGCGCTCCGCGAAGCGGACGTCCGTGGTGCCTGGGCTTCACGTGGTCGATTCCCGCGGCAATTCCTGCGGCAGCTCCTGTGCGCGGGAAAATCTCAGAATGAGCACGGGCAACACCAGCAATATCAGCACCGGCGCCAGCAACATGCCGCCCACCACGACCAGTGCCAGCGGTCGTTGCACCTGCGAACCGATGCCGGTCGAAAACGCGGCCGGTATCAAACCGACGCAGGCGACGATGCAGGTCATCATCACCGGCCGCAGTTGTGTGCGGCAGGTTTGCAGCATGGCGCCGGCGCGATCCAGACCGGACTCGAGACTCAGGTGGTAATACGAGAGAATCAGAATGCCGTCCATGGCCGCAATGCCGAACAGGGCTACGAAGCCGATGGCGGAGGACACGCTGAACGGCGTGCCGCTGACCCACAGCGCGAGAATGCCGCCCAACAATGCCATGGGTATCACGCTGGCCGCCAGCAGCGCATCACGCAGGCTGTTGAAGTTCAAATACAGCAGCAACACGATCAGGGCGAGCGACAGCGGCACGGCCACGCCGAGGCGCGCGGCCGCTTCCTGCAAATTGCCGAATTCCCCGACCCATTCGAGCCGGTATCCGCCCGGCAATGGAACTTGCGAATCAACGGCGTGTTGAGCCTCGAGAACCGCGCCGCCAAGATCCCGGCCGCGTACGCTGAACTTGATCGGCACGTAGCGCTGTTGCTGTTCGCGGTAGATGAACGCCGCGCCGGACACCAGACTCACATCGGCAACGTCCTGCAGCGGAACCTGGATGACGCCGCCGCCGGTGCTGGCGGACGCGGCAATCGGAATGTGCCGAATCGCATCGAGGCTTTGGCGAAATGGCGCAGCCAGCCGCACCATCATCGGGAAATGCCGATCGCTGCTGCCTTCATACAGATCGCCGGCGCTCTGGCCGCCGATCGCCGTCTGCACCACGGCGTTCACGTCGCCGGGCGCCAAGCCATACCGCGCGGCGCGCACTCGATCGACATCGATGCGGATGGTCGGTTGCCCGAGTGAACGCAGCACCGCAAGGTCGGTGATGCCGGTCACCTTGGCGAGTACCGCGGCGACGCTGTTGGCGGTTTTTTCGAGAGTCTCCAGATCGTTGCCGTACACCTTGACGGAATTCTCGCCCTTGACTCCCGATGCCGCCTCTTCGACATTGTCCTGGATGTATTGCGAAAAATTGAACTCCACCCCCGGAAACTGCTGCTGCAGTGAATCCGTCATGTCCTGGGTGAGCTTTTCCTTGGTCATGCGGGGCGGCCAGGCGTCGAAGGGCTTCAGGGGCACGAAAAATTCCGCATTGAAGAATCCGGTCGCATCCGTGCCGTCATCGGGCCGGCCGTGCTGCGAGACGACGGATTGCACCTCCGGGTACTTGCGCATGAGCTCGCGCATTCGATTCACATACGTGTCGCTGTCCTCGAGAGAAACGGATTGCGGAAAAGTGGCGCGAACCCACAGGTTGCCTTCTTCCAATTTCGGCAGGAATTCCAAGCCCAAGGATCGCAGCGCGACGAGCGCCAGCAGCGCAATCAACGCGAGCCCTGCGAAGGTGACGATGCGATTCGCCAGCACGAACTCGAGCGCCGGTTCGTAGACGCGGCGCAAACCGCGCACGATGAGGGTTTCACGTTCCTCCACCTTGTCCGGAAACAAGAGCAGGCTCAAGGCGGGTGCAATGGTGAACGTGGCGATCAGACCGCCGGCAATCGCATAGGCATAGGTCTTGGCCATGGGCCCGAAGATATGACCCTCGATCCCGGACAGCGTGAACAACGGCACGAAGCCGGCGATGATGATGGCGGCCGCGAAGAATATGGATTGGCTTACTTCGGCCGCGGCGACCGAGATGGTTCCGGTCTTGCCGCGAAAGCCGCTGCGCACGCGCATGCGGTGCAAGGTGCTGGGGCCGTGGCCCAAGTGGGCCGTCGCCTCGGCGAGATGCCGGTAGATGTTCTCGACCATGATCACGGTCGCATCCACCACCAATCCGAAATCGATGGCGCCGACCGAGAGGAGATTCGCCGACTCGCCGCGCAGCACCATGAGCCCGATCGCAAAGGACAACGCGAACGGTATGGTCATGGCGACGATCACGGCGCTGCGGATGTTGCCGAGAAACGCCCACTGCAGGAGAAAAATCAGCACAATGCCCATGGCCATGTTGTGCAGCACCGTGTGCGTGGTGACGTGGATCAGATCGCTGCGGTCGTAAATGCGCTGGATGCCCACCCCGGGGGGCAAAATTCCGCTGCTGTTGATCTTGTCCACTTCCGCTTCGACTCGTTTGATGGTCGGGATGCTCTCGGCGCCGCGCCGCATGAGCACGATGCCCTGCACGATGTCGTCGACGGCATTGAAGCCGGCGATGCCCAGCCGCGGCAAGTTGCCGATGCTCACCTGGGCAACGTCGCCGATCACGACCGGTGCTCCCTGATTGTTGGTGATCAAGGTGTGACGGATTTCGTCGGCCGAATGAATGAGACCCACGCCGCGCACCACCGCGGACTGCGCGCCGAAATTCACGGTTTGGCCGCCGACGTTGATATTGGCGTTGCCGAGGGCCTGCAACACCTGCGGCACGGAGAGCCCGTAGCCGATGAGCTTGGCCTGGTCGATCGCGATGTCGTACGTCTTGGTCTTTCCGCCCCACCCGGTGACGTCGATCACGCCCGGCACGGCCTTGAAGCGCCTTTCCAGGACCCAGTCCTGGAGTGTTTTCAAATCGGTGACCGAGTAATTCGGGGGTCCGGCGACTCGATACCGAAAGATCTCTCCAATGGGACTGGTGGGCGATATCTGCGGCTGTGCGCCGCCCGGCAGGCTGCCGAGCTGCGACAAGCGATTGGTCACCCACTGCTCGGCTTGGGTGTAGGTGAAATCGTAGGTGAATTGCACCTTGACGTCGGAGAGACCAAACAAGGAAATCGTGCGGATGGCCTGCACATTGGGGATTCCGGCCATTTGAATTTCCAGGGGAATCGTGATGTAGCGTTCGATCTCTTCGGCCGATTGGCCGGTGCTTTGAGTGACGATGTCGACGAGCGGAGGCACCGGGTCGGGGTACGCCTCGATATTGAGCGAGAGAAAGCTGGCCGTGCCGGCGCCGAGCACCATGACCAATAGCACGACGATCAGCACACGCTGACGCAGCGCGAAAGTGACAATGGCGTTCATGAAGCGGCGGGAACCGCCACTTGATCGATGAACAGGCCGCCCTTGGTCACCACCTCATCGCCCGGCTGCAAGCCGTCGAGGACCTCGACGAGCCCGTCGTTGCTGCGCCCGGTGTGTATGGCCCGAAGCTCGAGCAGCCCATCGCCCGCGACCACCCACACATGCGCGGCGTCGCCCTCATAGATCACGGCAGCCGCGGGGATTGCCGGGGAATGCGACACATCGCTGGTGAGGATGCGAAAGCTCGCAAACATTTCCGGCTTCAGGGCGCCGTCATGGTTGTCGATTTCGGCGCGCACCGGCAGCCGATGGGTCAGGGAATCGACGAGGGCGGCGACATAGGTCAGGCGCGCCCTGAGGATGCGCTTGGGGTACGCCAGCACGTGCACTTCCACGGACTGTCCGAGCTTGACGAGCCCGGCGTCGGATTCGCGCACATTGGCGAGCAGCCACACGCTCGAGGGATCGGCGATGGTGAAAACCGGAGTGCCGCTGCCGGCTTGAAGATACTGGCCGGGACCGACCTGGCGATCCACCACCACGCCTGCGATCGGCGCGGTCACTGTCGCAACGGGATCGATGCTCTGTGCCGATTCCAGCGCGGCGATTTCCGCGGCCGATTTCCCCAAAATGCTGAGGCGGTTGCGCGCGGAGTTGAGCGCGGTTTCAGCCGTGGTCAAATCAGCCTGGGCCGACTGCCAATCTTGCAAGCTGCCGCCCTTCGCGTCGTACAAGGCATGCTTGCGCGTTTCACTGATGCGCGCGAGTTTGACCTGGGCGGCGGCGGTTCGGAGGTCATTTTGCGCCTGCACGAATTCCGAGGCTTCGAGCCTGGCAAGCGGCGCGCCGACCTTGACGGTGTCGCCCAATCCCGCGATTACTCGAGTGACTCGGCCGGAATAGGGCGAGAAAACCGGCGTCGTGCGGTCGCCGTTGACGGCGATTTTCCCCTCAGTCAATTCTTCGCTGACGAATTCATGTGTTTGCACGCGCTCCACCGTCAAGGTCTTCATTTGCTGCGGGGAAGCGCGAAAGGTGCCGGGGCGCGATGCGGCCGGCGGCGGTGCCTCGTGTGGACCGAAGATCCGGCCGCTCAGCCAGACCGCCAGGATGACAAGAACCACGGCTGCCGCTGCGATTCCGACGGCCCGCCATTGGCGCTCGCGCGGCCAGGCGCGCCGGTCGACGGAGTCCTGGCCCTTCGAGGGCTGTCCCGGATTGCTTGGCACTTCGCTCATGTCATCCCTTCTAAAAAGTCCCGGTTACTCCTGGAGTCGGTCGGCCCTCCAGTCTGCCACACTCACCGAGTAGTCCAAATCATGCTGCCAAGTGCGCTTGGCCGCCCGGGGGGGGGTTGTCACCGCTCATGAGTCGCGAGCGTGCTCGAAGCGAGTCTCGGGGCACGCACGAAGTACGCGTGCTTGATGGCGACCGCGCGTGCCTGCGGCAGTCAATGCCCGTGTTTGCGGCGCAGCTCCGATCCGTCAATCGACGTGATGTGCGCCGCCCGACCGGCTGCCGCGCCATCGAGCCGCCCGTACTTTTGCACAGCCGGGCCGCCCAGGATTGATCGGCTTGCCACCGCTTTCGGACTTGTCACCGGTCGGGCGGGACTACTCGGTGTTGACGGTGACCGCGGCCGGAGGCTCGTGGCGCTGGCTCCCCGGACCCGCACGCCGCCGGCCGCAACCTGGGTCGATCCCAGGCGAGTCGAAGCCTTCGCGAGGCGCCCGCGCGACTTCCCGCTCGGTAGGGAGTGCTGGCGATCCTCGTTGCCGCCC
>Ga0209656_10003016_pt1 | contig 10919 bp, 8 predicted proteins | sample BogFormECP12_OM2_FD_188239 | JGI IMG/M metagenome (GOLD analysis project Ga0209656, IMG submission 188239) | Bog forest soil microbial communities from Calvert Island, British Columbia, Canada - ECP12_OM2 (SPAdes) (version 2) | ecosystem: Environmental > Aquatic > Freshwater > Wetlands > Bog ... | reverse complement strand
TGGCGTCAACCAGCGCTGCGATGACGAAAACCACCCACGGTATCAGCCCGGCGAGGACGACCGGAACGTAATACCAGAACGGCTGTTTGTGGCGGTAAATGTCCGACGCATATCGCGCCAGGTTGTGTTCGAGGATGAAGACGCGAAAGAACTCCGGATTCGCGCGTTGCACTGCCACGAACCATGGCAGCACAACCAAGAGGTAGAGTGCGATTCCGGGGAGCCACAGCGTCCTCAGTATCAGCCGCCAGTCGCGCCGCAGGAAACTGAAGCCTGCGATGATGACCGCAGCCAGAAACACCGCGACCGGCCCTTTCGCCAGCGTGCCGAGCCCAAGGCACAGAAAGAACCCGACAAGCCAGGCGCGGTCCTGCGACTCGTACCAGCCGTACCAGCAGAGCATCGCAACGGTGAATGTGGCGGTCAACAGCATGTCGGTGCTGGCGCCTCGGCCAAAGCCAATGACCAGGGCCGACGCCGCCGTGATCAGCGCCGTATCCAGTTGCATGCCCCGGCGAAAGCGGCGCGCCCACACGTAGATGAAGAAGATCATCAGCGTGCACAGCACCGCCGAGGGCAGCCGCGCCGCCCAGTCGCTCACGCCACCCGTGGCTTTGTACGCGACCGTGGCGCACCAGTAATACAGCGGGGGCTTCTCCAGCCACGGCTGTCCGAAGAGCACTGGGGTCACCCAGTCGTGCCGCTGCAGCATCTCCCGGGCGATCTGAGCGTAGCGCGGCTCGTCGGCTCCGACGAGGCCGATGATTTGCAAACCCGCGAAGAAGAGAAACCCGCAGAATGCGATGAGCGCCAGCAGGTCAGTGGAGCGCCGCGCGCGTTCGTCGAAGCTAGGGTTCTTGTTCAAGGGTCATAATCCGTACGGCAGCACTTAGCACTGGTGAGGGAATCGGGACTCTCTTCAGAAATGTTGGTAAGTAGCGTAGCGCTCGGGCTCACGCCCTCGCGGAAATGTGTCGTCGGTTAAAACCGACTCCGGGACCTTAACCATAGCCCACCAGGGTTCCGCTCCCCCAATTCGCCCAACAGAAGGGCGAATCGGGGCCCCCGCTCCACCCTGGGCTATCATTGTGCCGTCCCGCCAAGCGGGACTTGCCGTCTGGCGGGGGAGAATAACGAACCTACCCGAGCTGTTTCGAATAACGCACACATCGACTTTGGTCTTGCAATAAGCTCCGTTCAAGAGTCCGTTACGAAACTGTGTCGTCCCTTCGGGACTCGGATCAAATTTCCCACTTAACCCAGCACTCCGCCTTCGGCTGCGTGCTGGGCTAAGATATTCCGTGCCTCCGGCACTCGTTTTTCGTGCCTCCTGTTCCACCACCGAGAAGGCGGACCGAGTTTCGTAACAGCTTCTCAAGTGAACGAATGCAACGAACGCGAACTTTCGCAATGAGGTACTAGAGCAAATTAGGAAATAGTGTATCGGCGTCAATGAGGCGGTGCCGCCGGCTGAAGCCGGCTCTATCAACTAAAAGACCGCGTTAACGCCGCGCTGAAGCGCGGCACTCTTAGTAGAAGCGACTACAGTATTTCCTAAACTGCTCTAGTTCTCCACGAGCACGTCACTTAATTACAGGCTTCGAGCGGGCAACGCCAGCTATTGCACCTTATCTTGATCTCGATGACTGCGGTCTTGATGAGTGCGGTTCTGGTATCCGCGAATCCGCAACTGGGCAATCATACGCTCGGTGGCCACTGAGAGCGGGCCTTCGATAGCGCAGCCGCTGGCGCATTCGTGGCCGCCTCCGCCGAACGACTCGGCCACCGCTGCAACGTTTACTGCGCCCTTGCTGCGCAGGCTTACGCGGAAGCGTCCATCGGGCTGCTCGCGGAAGAACAGGGCGACTTCGATGCCCCCAATAGCCAGGGCGTAGTTGACCAGTCCCTCGCAGTCTTCCTCCTGCGATTCACAGCGCTCCATAGTTCTGTGGCTGACGTGCATCCAGGCCAGGCTGCCGTCGCGATGCAGCGTGCTGAGGGCCGCGCCCAGCAGCCGCATCTTCGAGAGCTGAGTAGAGAAGTACACGTTGTGGGCGATCTTCACGGGATCGGCGCCGGCGCGCACCAGTTCCTGCGCCAGCGCGAAAGTTCGCTCGGTTGTGCCGGTGAAACAAAATGCGCCAGTGTCGGTGAGGACGGCAGTGTACAGGCAGGTCGCAACTTCGGGCGAAATCTTCACCCCGGCTTCGCGCGCCAGCCGGAAGATCATCTCTGCAGTGGCACAGGCGTTCGGATCGATCCAGTTCACGTCGGCAAAGGGACGCGCCGTGGCGTGATGGTCGATGTTGATGAGGTAGTGGCGCTCCAGTCCAGTTAGGCGGGTGCGCGCCACGCCATCGCATTCCAGAATGATGGCAGCTTCCGCTTCCGGGGCCTGTTCAATCTCATGCAGCACGGAGTCTGCGTAGGGCAGCGGACGATAGATGCCGGGAACGCCATCGCTGAGCACGACATTCGCCTGCTTGCCCAGGCTGCGGAGGATCTGGCAGCAGGCCAGCGTCGATCCGACGGCGTCACCATCGGGCCGCGCATGCGAGGTGAGGATAAACTTCTGCCTTCTCCCTATTTGATTGAGGACTTCTTCGAGCATCCCCTTTGGTCCCGGCTCAACTGTGGCGCTTTCTTTTCTCGATACGCTTGAGTAATTCTTCTACCCGGCTGCCATGCTCATCGCGGTGGTCGAGTATGAACAAAAGCTCAGGCGCGTGTCGCAGGCCGAGGTTCGCCGTCAGTGCATGGCGAATGAACCCGCGTGATGCGTTCAGCCCCTCGAGACTGTCCTCGACTTCCTTGTCGTCTCCCGCAACTTCGATGAACACTCGTGCGACCTTGCCGTTCGTCGCGAGTACGACTTCGTTCACCGTTACCAGCCCAATCCGCGGGTCTTCCAGTTCACCCTCAACCAGCGTGGTGATTTCCTCGCGCAGGGCCTCGCTGCGGCGCGCCCGATGATATTTCTGTGCCCGGTTCTCCATCTTTTCTGCTCGACCCGGCAAAAAAGCTGAACGTTAGAGAATACGCCAACCTGTCAAGCCGGCGGTGATAACCATCACGATTCCCCGGTTACGAGTCCTACCGCCGCCACCAAGCTTCCTGTAACTGCGTTTGGTGTCAGAGGTCCTTCGCCCGCTGCCGCGGGCTCAGGATTTCGCCTGCGGTCTTCCGTCGCTTCGCTCCTCACGACCGCAAGACGGCTCAAGTTACGGAATCGCCAAATTCTGCCACATTGAGGAAGTCGAGGAACGAGTCGGTGATTTCGCCACCACTATTGTTGGCTGCGCGTACCGCAAAACGTTCGACGTTACGCATGAGGCCATCGAGGTAGTCGCGTGACGACGAGATGCTGACGATCCCCAGCGTCGCACGCTGCCAAGCGTCGCTGGGATCGATCTCGGCCACGGCAACGTTGAAGCGGGTGCGCAGGCCGTCTTTTACGCTGCGCACAACCTGCCGCTTGTCCTTCAGCGAACGAGCGCCTTCGATGCGGATCTCCAGAGTGAGGTGCGCGATCATATCGTTGCTGGTTTCATCAGGTCCGGTTACACCAAGTCCCGGAAATTGTCCCTCGCACCGCGAGGAACAGTTTCCGGGACGATGCCAATACTGAATGCCTGTGCCGCGCGGACTAAAGTCCGCGGGAAATCAGTAAAAGGCATTTGGACGCCGGCCTGAAGGCCGGCACTACCCAAGTCGCCTTCTCCCGCAGCCTGTAAAGTCGCGCCCTGACGCAAGCCTAGGCGAACGCTTCCGCGGCCACCTTTTCGACGACAAACGCCTCAATGACGTCTCCTGTCTTGATGTCGCCATAATTGGCGATGCCGATGCCGCACTCCATGCCGTTGGTTACTTCCCTGGCATCGTCCTTAAAGCGCCGCAGCGATGCGATCTTGCCCTTGAATACCACCACGTTGTCGCGCAGCAGGCGAACATCGGAGTCGCGCTTGATGACGCCGTCCACCACCTGGCAGCCGGCGATGGTGCCCACCTTCGGGATGCGGAAGGTCTCGCGGACCTCAGCGCGTCCCTGGTAGGTCTCCTTAATGATTGGCTCGAGTAGCCCAGTCATCGCGCGCTTCATCTCGTCCTGCAACTCGTAGATGATCGAGTGCAGGCGGATGTCCACCTTCTCCTGCTCGGCGAGTTCCTGCGCCTTGCGTTCGGGGCGGACGTTGAAGCCGATGATGACTGCGTTCGAAGCGGAGGCCAGCAGCACGTCGGACTCGGTAATGGCGCCCACGCCCGTGCGCACGATTGTGATCTTCACCTTTTCGTTTGACAACTTGGTCAGCAGATCGGTGAGCACTTCGACCGAGCCTCCCACGTCACCCTTGAGGATGATCGGCAAGTCCTTCTGCCCAGCGGTCTTGATTTGTTCGGCCAAACCTTCGAGCGACACGCGCGAGCTTTTCGCCAGTTGTGCTTCGCGCGCCTTGGCTTCCCGGTATTCGGAAATATCGCGCGCTTTTTCGCGATCGACGACCGCCACCAGTTGATCGCCAGCCTGCGGCAATCCATCGAGTCCGAGGACTTCGACGGGGGTTGCGGGCGTCGCCGCTTCCATGGCCACGCCACGGTCGTTGAACATGGCGCGAACCTTGCCGAACACGTTGCCGACGACGAAGTTGTCGCCCGCGTGGAGCGTTCCATTCTGGATCAGCACGGTCGCCACCGGACCGCGCCCGCGATCCAGCTTGGCTTCCAGCACGGTACCGGTTGCCGGGCGGTCGGGCACGGCCTTCAGGTCCTGGAGGTCGGCAACCAGGCAAATCATTTCCATCAGCAGGTTCAGGTTGGTCTTCTGCTTGGCGGAAACATCCACGAACACCGTGTTGCCACCCCAATCTTCGGGCATCAGTCCGCGATCGGCCAACTGCTTCTTCACCCGATCGGGCAGGGCGTCCGGCTTGTCGATTTTGTTGACGGCCACAATGATCGGCACATTCGCTGCCTTGGCGTGGTCGATGGCTTCCAACGTCTGCGGCATGACGCCGTCGTCGGCGGCAACGACCAGCACAACGATGTCGGTCACCTTCGATCCGCGGGCGCGCATACGGGTAAAGGCTTCGTGGCCCGGGGTATCGAGGAAGACGATCTCACGACCGTAGGCCGGCGAATTCGTGTCGGTGATCGCGACCTTGTATGCGCCGATATGCTGCGTGATTCCGCCAGCTTCGCCTTCGGCAACGCTGGTTTGGCGAATCGCGTCGAGTAGGCTCGTCTTGCCGTGATCGACGTGACCCATGATCGTAACCACGGGAGGACGCGTCACGGCCACGGCACTGCTCTCTTCGCCAGCACCTTCTGCTGGCGAAGTGTCCTTGGCTAACTGCTCTTCGAAGCTGATGACATCGGTCGTCGCCCCGAAGTGGCGTGCCATCTCGCTTGCGAGTTCCGAGTCCAGAGTCTGGTTGACCGTGGCGAAAACACCTCTGGCCAGCAAGCGGGCGATCAGGTCTTTGGCGCGGATCTCCAGCTTCTCGGCCAAATCCTTGACGCTGATGCCTTCCGGAATGGTGATGTTGCGCGTAATGGGCAACGGCTCGCTCGACAATGACAAGCGCGGCGGCGGCACGAAGCCCTTCATCGGGCCTTCCTTCACGCCACGAGGCACATAGCGTTGTCCGGGACGCGCTGGGCGGCCCATCGGACGGCCGGTGGGGGGTGGCGGCGCTGCTCCAGCGCCGGCTCCCGCTCCAAATGGCGGACGCATTCCCGGAGCGCCAGAGCGCGTGGGATGCGGACCACGGCGCTCGCCTGGACGCATCGGCGGACGGGTAGCTCCACCCGCACTCTGACCTGGGGCCTGATTCGGCGCGCCGGGACGGGGACGCTGGAAGATGGGCTTGCCACGCTCCGGCATTACGGTGCGCGGGGTCGCGGCGGAAGCACCCGGCTGTCGCGGAGGTGCCGCATAGACCGGACGCGGTCCCGTCTGGGGAACAATCAGTCTTCGCGGCGGCGCGGCGGGCCTGTGCGGAGTCGCCGCGGGCTTGGGGGAAGCAACTGGCGCAAGCGTGGATGCGAGCGCGCCAGATGGCTCACCAGTTTCAACAGGAGCTGTCGCTTCTACTACCACGGGCATCGCCTCAACTTCAGGTTCGACAACTTCGGGTATCGGTTCAACCGCAATCGGGACCTCTTCTTCCGCTACCGTCTCATGCGCCTTGGGCGCTTCCTGAACCGGCGGAGCAACGGTTGTTGCCGCAGGAGGCGCAACTGGGGGTTTAGTGGGAATGACAACAGCCGAAGGCTGACGTACCACGGTTTGTGGCGTGATCAGGCGCGGCGCAGGCTTGGGCGGCTCAATGGGCGCAACTGGAGCGGCGCTGCCGGCAGCAATTGGTGGCTTGGCAATACTGCTGGGAGCACGCGGGGGCACGGCCGACGGGGGCGCCACGGTTTGCCGTGGCGGCGCTGCCGGGGCAGCTGCAGCGGCACGCGGAGGAGCAGTGGGCTGGGCGGCCTTCTGTGTGATCGCCTTCAGCACGTCTCCCGGCTTGGAGATGTGCGAGAGGTCGATTTTGGGCTTGAACTCCTCTGCAGCCGCGCGTGAGCTGCGACCCGCAGGAGCAATGCCGGACTCGCCGTGCTCAGCGTAGTACTTCTTGACGCGCTCCGCCTCATCCACTTCGATGGAGCTGGAGTGCGTCTTCTTTTCCGTGACCCCGACCTTCAACAGCAGATCTAGAATCACTTTGCTTTTGACCTCGAGTTCTCTCGCCAGGTCGTTAATTCGAACCTTTTGCTGCATTCCGCCCTGATTCCTCCGTTTTGTCCCGTGCGCCTACGCGTTCATAGCATCCTCACGCATACTTGTATCGCCAATCTGCTCCTGCCAGCCTCTCAGTCCCCTTCGAGTCCGGAAATCCTCCGTTCGTGAGACTCCACGATCGTCGCCAGTTGTGCCACCGTTCCGGCCACCGGAGGGTGCTTTCGTACAGGCGCGTCAATGCCGCCCGAAATTCGCCGAACGAACCGAAGACTGAAGTCCGCTCGGAACATCAAAAATAAAGGGCTTATCGGCACGACTGAAGAGGTGCCCTGATACAAGGCTGCTCGGAAACGAGTTTTTCAGCATCCTGTAAAGCCCAATCTTTAAGCGGCCTGTAACGGCACGGCTGAAGCCGAGCCCTTTCAAACCGCATTTCTGAGACAACTTCTAGCGCTGCTCGCCGGGCAACTCTTCGTCCGGCACGCTTTCGCCTTCCACTTCCGGCCGCTCGTGGGTGGTGACTTCCGCCACGTCGGCAGGGGGAGCATTTTCCACGCCATCGACAACCTCAGCTTCGAAGTACTGACCTTCTTCGACCAACTCTTCCACCGATTCGGACGATGCCTCCGGCTCTGTCGGCAGACCCTCGACGTCGCCGGAGTCCACTTCCTCGGCCGGCACTTCGCCTTCTCCGCTCGCCGCCAGCTCGGCCTCTTCTTCGGACAGGCCCGCTTCCTCGGCTTCAGCGACGACAGCTTCCTCGGCGCTGTCTGCTTGGCCGGCAACCGCTTCTTCTCCCTCGGCGGCAATTTCCTCCGGCGCGCCTTCGGCTCCCTCGCCCGGGGCTGCGGCGGCATCCAGGCTGGAGAAGTAGTTGTTGACCGCGATGCTGATCTTTTCCACCGTCTTCGGACCAACGCCCGGGATCTCTTCCAACTGCTCCGGCGTCATGTCGGCAACCTGCTCGACCGTCGTGATTCCTGCGGCCAGCAGCTTCTCGATGATGCCCGGCTCGAGGTCGGGTACGCTTTCAAGCGGCGTCGACACCTGCGTCATCACCTGCGACATCTGCGCCTCCACTTCCTGGCGCTTCTCTTCCTCGCTCTTGATGTCGATCTTCCAGCCCAGCAACTTGGCAGCCAGGCGGACGTTCTGTCCCTTCTTGCCGATGGCGAGTGAAAGTTGACTGTCGTCCACGATCACTTCCAAGTGCTTTTCCCGGCCTTCGAGAACCGTGACGCGACTGACCTTTGCGGGCTGCAGGGCTTTCTCGGCAAAGGTCACCGGGTCGTCGTGGTACTCGATGATGTCGATCTTCTCGCCGCGCAATTCGCGAATGATCGACTGCACCCGCATTCCCTTCATGCCGACGCATGCGCCCACGGGATCGACGTCCTTGTCTTTCGACATCACGGCGATCTTGGTGCGCTCACCGGCTTCGCGGGCGATGGCGCGGATCACGACGGTGTTGTCGTAAATCTCCGGGACCTCAGTCTGGAAAAGGTGCGTAACCAGCTCTGGCACCGCGCGCGATACGACGACCTGCGGGCCCTTCGCCGCCTTTTCCACGCGAGTGATCATCACCCGTATGCGTTCTCCCGGTGAGAACGACTCGAGCCGCGACTGCTCCTTCTTCGGCATGCGCGCCTCTGCTTTGCCCAGATCGACGATGACGTCCTGCCCTTCGACGCGCTTGACGGTGGCGTTGATGATCTCGCCGACCCGGCCAATGTATTCGTTGTAGATCGTGTCCCGCTCTGCCTCGCGGACCTTCTGGAAGATCACCTGCTTTGCCAATTGCGCAGCTATTCGCCCTAAGACTTCCGTTGGCTTCTCGGTGCGTAGTTCGCCACCCACTTCCGCCGCCGGGTCGATGCGCTTGGCATCATCCAGCGCGATCTGCGCGTTCGGGTCCTCAACCAGGTCCGAATTCTCCACGATGGTCCGCACGGCGTAGGCGCGGATGTGGCCGGTCTCTTTGTCGAGTTCAGCGCGCAGGTTCTCCTGCGTCTTGTAGTACTTTCGGGTGGCAACCACGATGGCGTCTTCCACCGCGCTCACGACAATGTCCGGATTGATGCCCTTCTCACGGCTCAGAGCATCGATCACGTTGTACAGTTCACTTGCCATAAGAAACCTGCCACCTTACTGGAAAACTCGCATTCACTTACTGCGTTAATGCCCAGCTAAAATTCTGGAACGAGATTGGCCTTCTCCACATTCGCCAGCTCGATTTCGACCTTGGCTCCAGCCTCGACGCCCGCGTGCTTCTTGCTCTTCTTACGGCCCGTCTGTTCCAGGCTCAAATGGCCGTCATGGAACGCCTGCAACCGTCCTTCAAAATGCCGGTTCCCGTTCACCGGATCGCGCGTCATCAGCTTCACCAGGCTGCCGGTGAAGCGCTCAAAGTCCGCCGGCTTCGAAAGCTTGCGGTCCAGTCCGGGCGACGATACTTCCAGCGTGTACGTCGACCCCGGAACCGCGTCTTCCACGTCGAAGATGATTCCCACCTCGCGACTGAAGTTCGCGCAATCTTCGTGCGTGACGCCGTCGGGCTTGTCGATATAAATCCGCAACATGCGGGCCTTACCGCCGCCGAGCAGCTCGACTTCGACTACTTCGAGGCCGCTGGATTGCGCCACCCGCTCGGCGATCTCTTGAATCTTGTCTAAGCCAGCCGCCATTTTCTTCCAAAATTCCGCCGCCCGTGATCAAGCGAAATCCACCCGACAGGCTTTGGTTGCCGCCCGGACTCGCCAAGAACCAGCGGATTGAAGGGTGGAATAATAATAAAGTGGGCTCTCGCCCACCGGTGTGCTTCGCCAAGTATGCTGGGCTTCCGCCACGCTGCCAGGGGTGACTGGAACCACTACTTCACAGCGATACCTTACTAAATATACGCCCAAAATCGCCGAATTTCAACGGCCACCTGGGGCAGATGCCAGGCAATTCATGCTTCAACGCGATCTTCTGTGGCCTAATAAGCGCTCGTCGATGTGGAATGGCTCGACTGCCTCGACGCTGGCCACAAATCCCGGTGCACGGGGAAACATTACGATATTGAACTCCTGCGGAACTACCACGGAGCGAACAAGATAGACGGGTACATGCGGATTCTTGGAGGCAGCCAGCACTTCCTCAGAAGTGGCTTCAAGGGTTGGAACATCGTCAGGTATTTCGATGGTCACGAGGACGTAGTCGAGCGGTACCTGGTCGAAGTCCAGATGGGCAAGAACTTCTGCCAGCGCCAATGAGGGTTGCTTCGCCGCGTAGATAACCGGAGTACCTTTTTCGTTGCAGCGCCCAGGGGCATACAAACCGCCGGTACCGGCGAGGTCATTAGCGTATTTAGCGCGTGTGAGTCGATAGGCGATCAAACAAACATGCCGTGATCGATTCGAACCAGTTCTTCCTCAACCGCGGCAGGATCTTCGGTCAGAATCTGAAGGGGAGTTTGATTGGCGAACATTCGGTTGGAACGATTCAGCCAAGCGCTAGCGTTCGCCCGCGAGCCGAACGTCTCTACCGCATGAGCCAAGACGTTCGCGTAGTCCAACAAATGCTCCAGCCCTATTTCCGCCGCTGGCTGGACCGCTGAATTCGTCCGCATTTCTTGCTTTCCGGAGGTACGCTTGGATTCTCGCAGCGAAATTTCGCCGGTGGCCTTTCCTAATTCGACTGACTGTCCTGGCTTGGCTTTCATCTTGTTGGACGGCACACCGCACCCGCCTATGTCCATTATAAATGGGCTGGGCGCGCTGAGCCAGCATTCCAGAAAGCCCAACTTCGGCACAGCCACGTAGACGGGTCGATTGCTTAAGCCGCGCGACAACTCTACAATAAAACATTATCCTCCCGCGGACCCAATGCCATGATTCATTTTCCTGTGCCTGAGGCGCTTACCTTCGATGACGTGTTGCTACTGCCTGCCAAGTCGGATGTCGTCCCCGCCGCGGCTGACACCTCGACCCGCCTGACTCGCAACATCCAGCTCCAGATTCCCCTCATCAGCGCTGCTATGGACACCGTGACCGAGTCGCGTATGGCGATTGCGATGGCGCAGCAGGGCGGACTCGGCATCATGCACCGCAACCTGACCATCGAGCAGCAGGCGAGTGAGGTGGACAAGGTGAAGCGCTCGGAGAGCGGCATGATTGTCGATCCCATCACCATGTCGCCGGACGAG
>Ga0209656_10003012_pt1 | contig 10921 bp, 8 predicted proteins | sample BogFormECP12_OM2_FD_188239 | JGI IMG/M metagenome (GOLD analysis project Ga0209656, IMG submission 188239) | Bog forest soil microbial communities from Calvert Island, British Columbia, Canada - ECP12_OM2 (SPAdes) (version 2) | ecosystem: Environmental > Aquatic > Freshwater > Wetlands > Bog ... | reverse complement strand
TGCTTACGGTCCGCAACGGTTCCTGCAAGTCGTGGGAGGCAACATAAGCAAAGTGTTCGAGTTCCTGGTTGCTGCGCTGGAGTTCCTCGGCATAGCGCTTGATTTTGTCTTCCGCCTCTTTCCGCGAAGTGAGGTCGCGCGTGATTTTCACAAACCCGTTGACTCTTCCGCTGGCGTCGCGCAAGGCGCTGACGACCACATTCGCCCAAAAACGGGAGCCGTCTTTGCGGACGCGCCAGTCTTCGTCCTCAAACCGCCCTTCGGAGGTGGCTACTTGTAGCTCGTGCTCGGGTTTACCGCTTGCGGTGTCCGCAGGCGGGTAGAACCTGGAGAAGTGCTGGCCGACAATTTCCTCGGCGCGGTAGCCTTTGATTCTTTCGGCGCCTTTGTTCCAACTGACGATGCGTCCATCCAGATCCAGGAAGATGATGGCGTAATCCCGCACGTTTTCGAGCATGGAACTGAAGCGCTGCTCGGACTGCCGCAAGGCGTCCTCGGCTTGCTGGGCCTGGCGCAACGCCTCCTGCGCCCGCTTGCGTGGCGGGATTTTGTTCTTCACTTTGGCGGGGTCGCGAAGCTCGGGCGATCGTTTTGGCTTGTCCATGGAATCAGGCCAAATCAAACCAGATTTTATACTGTACGAACGTCATGCGCACTCTGGTGACAGGCGTCACGGGTAGCCCAATACAACTTCATCTTTCGTCCATCGATGGTCGGGGATCGCCACAGATAACGCGGCATAGTGGAAGTGTTCCGCGCGCTGGCTACACATTCCGCTGAGGTAATTCTGGATGAGCGGGAATCTGCCAATCAATTGTTGCTAACACTACTGCCCGGCGGCTTTGTCGAACTTGCTCGCAACCTTGACGCCGCTTAATCCATCCACATATTTCGCGATGCCGCGGTAGAGCGACTCGGCAATCTTCTGCCGATATTCACTGGTCTCGAGATGGTGCTCGTCGCCGGGATTGCTGACGAATGAGATCTCGGCCAGAATCGATGGCATATTGGCGCCGATCAGCACAATGAAGGGAGCCTTCTTCACACCGCGATTGCGGATTCCCGGGCTCTTAGCCGCCAGCCCGCTATGCAGCGATTCCTGCACGTCGCCGGCAAATTCGCGCGACTCTTCAATCTTTTCTTTCAGCGCGATCTTCTTGACCAGATCCTGCAGTTCGTAAATCGATTTCTCTGAGACCGCATTCTCGCGCGCGGCAACTTCCAGCGCTTCCGGCGAAGAAGTGAAATTCAGATAATAAGTCTCCACTCCGCGCGCATCCGGATCGTCGCTCGAATTGGCGTGAATCGAGATGAACAAATCGGCCCGCTGCTGGTTGGCAATCGCCGTACGGGTTTCGAGCGGAATGAACGTGTCGTCCTTGCGCGTGTAGACGACCTCGGCACCCATGCGCGTCTCCAGTAGTTTGCCGAGGCGCCGCCCAACCTCGAGCACCAGATCTTTTTCTTCGAGGCCATTGGGCCCGATCGTCCCCGTATCATGGCCGCCGTGTCCGGGATCGATCACAATCTTGCCGATCTTCAGCCCCAGCGCGCGAATCAGCGAACGGTCACCGCTGGCCGTAGGCCTGGCCTCGTGCACATCGGGTTCATCCGATCTTTTGTCGGCATCGGCGACGATCTTGTCATTTGCGGCCTTGTCACTCGCCGCAACATGCGTCGAAGACTTCTTCCGCCCGTGGCTGGTGCGTGCATTGGAGGCAGTGTCGTCATCGTTGTCGACCACGACTTTCGTAGGCGCCGGCGTCTCGCGGCTCAAATCCAATTTTTTCGGTGTATCGACAGGCTGCGTTTTCGAAGCCGCGATCACACCTTTCGGTACAATCTTCACCGCGTCGCCCACATCCTCGGTCGTCACCGGGGCCTTCCCTGCCTCGGTACGCAGATCCTCTTTCGCCTGAGACTCGGCTGCAGCTGCGGTTTCTGCTTTTTCTGCCGGCGATTCCTGCGACCCAGCCTTTGGCGGAGCCGCAACGTCAGCCGTAGCAGCGGGATCCTTCGGCGCCGAAGCGTGCGCGCCTTTCTTGCCGTGAATATCAATGATCAGCCGGTAAGGATTGGGCAACAGAAACGCGTCATAGTCCGAAAGATCGTCGACTTCGAGCACCACGCGCGTGCGCCCAGGCTGAAACTGCGCTACCCGGATTTTCTTCAGGAATCCGTCATCCACGTCGAAGCTCTTGCCGACCAGCGTCGATGCCAGCTTCGTCCCGCGCAGGTCAAAGAAGATGCGGTCCGGACCGGAGATGCGCTGCGAGCCAAATTTCACGTCGCTCTCCAGATCGATGGCCACGCGGGTGTAATCCGGCGTTGACCAGTGCCTGATTCCCGTCACCCGCGGCATATGGTTCGAATGGCGGTCCGACGAGTCCTGCGCGACCGTGTGATCCGAATCCTTCGGAGCATCCTTGGCGGTCTTGCTCTTGTCCCCGCCGTTCTTATCACCGTTCTTTTCGCCCGCGGCTTTTGTGTTCTTCGCGTCGGCCTGCGCTTTCTTCTCCGCCTCGGCATCACGGTCTAATTCCGCGACCGCCTGCTGCGCGTCTTCCACCAGCCGGTTGTGCGGATAGCGATGCAGAAATTCCTGAAAGACATCACGCGCCTGCTCGGGATCGTTCAGATCATCCTTGTAGATTTCGCCGATCGTGAAGAGCGCGTCGCAACGGTATTTGCTGCCGGGATATTCCTTGCGCAGAAACTTGTATTGTCCGATGGCGCTGTTCAGGATCTTGTCGTCGTCAAAGCGGCGTCCCATCTCGACGAGCATCTCGGCGACGGCGACCACGCTCGGATCAGCCTTCGTGGAAGTGGGCGCTCCGTAGTAAATAGCGCGATAGGCATTGATCACACGCTGGTAGTCCTGCCGTGTGCGGTCGGCCTGCGAGCGACCGTTCAGCGCCTCGCGCATGCGCTCGGCGCGGGCAAAGCGGTCGCGCGCCCACGATTCATTGTGATGAGATTCGCTGTGATGCGCCCGGGCGAACGCCGGCACCGCCGGGAGCGCCACCAGCAACAGCAGCGCCACCCAGCCGAAACTCCACTGGCTTGATGTTCTTTTCAAAATCGCCGACCTGTTAACTGTCCTGATCGCCGTTAAAGTTGAACTGCTAAGGTGCCCGAGAGATATGTAATGAGATGCTGCGAACCCTAGTCCGTGTTGCTGATGTAAAGTACGCCACGCGCATCTCGTTGAACCTTCACGGGATCGCGCGAAGCGCCGGTTTGCGAAAAATCAAAACCGCCGTAGTACAGATTCGTAATTCTGCGGACGTAATTTTGCGTTTCGGCATAGCGCGGAACACCCGCACTGCGCGCCACTGCCCCCGAACCTGCGTTATAGGCGGCCAGCGTCAGGTTCACGTCGCCGCCATAGCTTTCGAGAAGCTGTTTGAGATGCCGCACACCTGCGTCCACGTTCTGTTCCGGATCGAACGGATTCTTCACCTTCAACGACCGCGCGGTCGCGGGCATGAGTTGCATCAATCCCATCGCCCCTTTGCGCGAGACCGCATTCGAATTGAAATTCGACTCCACCTTGATCACGGCCCGCACCAGATTCGGATCGACGTTGTGCCGCGCCGCAGCCATCACAATCGACGCATCCACTTCTTCCTGCGAAGCCTGATGTCCATGAGCGTTGGCGGCAACAATCTTGGCATTCGCCACCTGGTTCGATTCCCGCCCAAAATACTGGCTGACTTCCGCGGCCGCCGAGCGCGCGGCCTTCATGGATGCCGCATTCGCCGACGCCACCGGCTTCCAGCGATTTTCCTTTGAGCTCCAATACACGAGGTTTGAGGCCTTCGGCTGCGCGGGCTGGACTTGCCGCGGCCGTGCTGGGGCGGGCTCGTTCACGTAGATCCTGCGTCCGTGCTCGTCAGTCGTGGCGACCACTTCCGAATGATTGTCGCCCTCAGAAGCCCAGGCGCGGAAATGGTCAGAAGAGAAGGAGGTCGCGACCGCCGTGCTTGCCGTCAGCATCAATGCGATTTTCAGGCGCTTGCGCATATCCGGGCGTTTTCCCTTTCACCGAACCTTCGCCAGAAGGGCGATCTCTTCAGACAAAACCTCACCCTCCCGCGCGCTACCCGGAACCTGACGGAGAATCATGACCAGAGTAGGTCGATTATAGGCGCGAGGGAGTAAGCCCACAATCTTCCAAAAGGGAGTAGAACCACCGGAGTAATCGAGGTAACCGATTGAAAATATGATTGTTAAAGTTTTACTGGAAAGTCGATCCGGTCAAAGGGTAATCGGGGAAACGATGTTACCGTCGCGCCGAGAGCTGCCATTCAGGGCCCCAAGCCCAGATGTGACAGCGCTCACTGACTTCGCGCTGTGATCGGGATACGTTGAGCCCATCGGTTCGTGTGTGAGCTCCCTGGGAGATGTGGTCATGGACGCTCTCACTCTGTTGTGTACTGACGACCGTCCCCAGCTGTTGGAACTCCGCAAAGCGCTTCTCCAATCCCACGGTTATCGTGTCAAAATCGCCTTAAGCAGTCACACCGCCATGAAGATGCTACAGGAGGCGCCAGTGGCCGCTGTTCTACTGGAGTACAAAACAGAAGGCCTAGACGCGGAGGCCGTGGCCTGCCATGTCAAGCTGCATTTTCCCAGCCTGCCGATCATTCTTCTTTCAGCTTACGCCTGCACGCCAGAGCGAATATTGTCGTTGGTAGATGAATACGTGACGAGAAGCGAAGTATCGGAAAAGCTGATACCGGCCATTGAACGAGCGACCCGGCGGTCCCAGAACAGACGAGATGCTGCGAAAACTTCATGACTTTGCGAACGCGGCCGAAAATACCCTCCGAATGGGCTGATGAATCCCTCCGTCATTTCCCAAAACCCAAGTTCGCTCTGACTTCACAACCCGCCGTGGCGGGACACTTTGTCCCACTGCCCACGGACTGAGGACAGAAAGGCCCGGCCCGAACCCCGAAGCAACGTTGCAGACTAAACAAATCAATCACTTGCAGCGCCTTCGTTGGCTGTTCCCGTGCACACAAGGCTTGGGGGGAAGACACGTGTCTTTCCCGGGAGAGACAGGGTCATCATGAAGCAAGCAAGAAATAGTAGATGCGATAGCGCCGCGTGGGGTAAACGCCTGGCCATAGTGCTGTTCCTCGCAACCGGGATGGCCTTCGGACAGCAGTGGGCCAACGAGCCGGGCAGGATAACCTCGTCCAACATCGCTCCGGAACTATCGCACCTGCTGGCTAGAGTCCAGCAGGGGTCGGCGGCCAATCAAACGGTCAGGGTCATTGTGCAGTACCGGCAGGTGCCAACGGCGGCTCACTACTCGGCCATGCAGAGCCGGGGCGGGCGCTTGCATGCGCAGTTGCACATGATTAAGGGAGCAGCGTTTACTATCCCGGTCAGCGCCTTGCCCGCGCTGGAGGCCGATCCCGAGATCGCATCGGTGAGTATCGACCATCCCCTGAAGAGTCTGGACGACTACACTAACGCCGCCATGAACGCGAGCGGCGCGACCAACCTCGCGAGCAGCTTCGGATATGACGGGACGGGCGTGGGCGTGGCCGTGATCGACAGCGGCATTAACGACGCGCACTCCGATTTGTGGACTTCGACCGGGCACAATTCTCGCGTCGTCTATCATCAGGACTTCACCGGAACCACCACTTACATCGGCAACAAACAGGCGTGGGACTTGTATGGACATGGCACACACGTCGCCGGCATCATCGGTGGCAGCGCCAAGAAATCCGCCGGACGCTATGTCGGTGTGGCCCCGAATGTGAACCTGATTGATCTGCGCGTTCTGGATGTCAATGGCGCCGGCACCGACAGCATGGTGATCGCGGCGATTCAGCAGGCCATCTCACTGAAGAGCACCTACAACATCAAAGTCATCAACCTGTCGTTAGGCCGGGGAATCTCCGTAGGCTATGCGCAGGATCCGCTGTGCCAGGCGGTTGAGTCGGCGTGGAAGAGTGGAATCGTGGTGGTTGCCGCCGCCGGAAACTTTGGCCGCATCAGCGTGAATGGCAGCAACGGTTATGGGACTGTGGCTGCCCCGGGCAACGATCCTCTGGTATTGACCGTTGGTGCAATGAAGTCCATGACGACTTATTCCCGCACCGACGATAACATCGCCAGCTACAGCTCGAAGGGTCCCACGACGTATGACCACGTGGTGAAACCGGATCTAGTGGCTCCGGGCAACCTGGTCGCGTCACTGGACGCTCCCGGGAGCACGCTCGAGGCGGAGTTTCCCGGCAACGAAGTTGCCGGCAACTCGTCCGGCAAAGACTACTTCATCCTGAGCGGCACCAGTATGGCGACTCCGGCCGCGGCCGGCGCGGTCGCCCTGCTGTTGCAGCAGAACCCCAACTTGACGCCGGACCAGGTCAAGGCGCGTCTGATGAAGACCGCGTATAAGACCTTCCCGGCATCCTCGACGGCAACCGATCCCACGACCGGACAGACCTATACCTCGTTCTACGATCTGTTTACCGTGGGCGCCGGCTACATGGACCTGGGCGCGGCGTTGGCCAACACCGACCTTGCCCCATCGAACGTGGGCGCGGCCATGTCGCCGACCGCCAGTTACAACTCTTCGACCGGCAAAGTCACGCTGTCGAACGGCAACACTACGGTCGCTCCTTCGTCGGTAGTTTGGGGCTCATCGGTGGTCTGGGGCTCGTCCGTAGTGTGGGGCGCCAACGTTTCGGGCAGTTCGGTGGTCTGGGGCAGCTCGGTGGTTTGGGGCAGCAGCATCACCAGCGGCTTCAGCGTGGTCTGGGGTTCGTCGTCCGGCACGTCAGCGACCAGCGTGGTTTGGGGCTCGTCGTCGGACGCCAATAGCGCGTTCTCCGGCACCGATACTGAACAGTAGTGAACCGTGTGAATACACCATAGGAAAGAGACAGATTATGGATAACACACGGCGAATCAAGACCTTCATCGCTGTCATGATGCTGGCTGCAACCAGCACCACCGGATACGCGGCATTCGTGAATCACGGGCTGCATCTTTACTTCGCGGCAGCTCTCCTGCTGCTGGCGGCGGTGACCTCTCGAATGAAAGTCAAGCTGCCCGGGATTGACGGCAACATGTCGATGAATCTCCCATTCCTGCTCATAGCGGTCGTGAACCTGAGCTCAGCCGAGGCTGTACTGATTACCTGCACTTCGACGTTGGTGCAGTGCTGGCCGCAGAAGTCCGCAAAATTCAAGCCCCAGCAGATGACATTCAATGTGTGCATGATGGCGTTCGCCACCTGCCTGGCCAGCCTCATTTTCCATGCCGGCTGGGTACGAGCGATGCAGTCGAATTCTGCCGCACTGACGGTGACGTTGTTCCTGGGGCAAACCACCCCAGTGGCTGCGATCATCGCCTTGAGCGAGAGCAAAGCGGCCGGACCGATCTGGTGGCACCTGGCGCACCTTTCGTTCCCGTATTACGTAGTCAGTGCGGGGGTGGGCGCCATGGTGCACGCGGTTAGCTCCCACGTCGGCTGGCAGTTGGCGCTGGCAGTCTTCCCGGTCATGTACGGGGTTTACCGATCCTACCGGCTGTATTTCGGGAAACTCGCCGAGACTGCGCCCACAGATATCCTGGTTCGCTGGGCCAAGGCAGGAGCATAAGCTCTAGATCATTTTGAACGAGCGCGTTTTGATGGCCAGCCGAATCGGTTCAAGGTGTGACGCCGCGATCCGCCACGCTTAGCGCCGCCGCGAACGCGTCCAGCGACAGCGACCGCAGCAGATTCCGGCGCATGCCGCGTTCGACCTCTGCTAGCCGGTCGGATGCCATGCTGATCCAGTCGAAATCGATGGACTCCGCCAGCCGCTTGAGTTCCGAAGAAATATCCGTATTCCGGATCATCTCCGGCGCGCCGGATTCCAGAAAAATCAGATCGCGCAGCAGCGAATACAGCGTGCGAATCAACTGCTCGGTCTTCTCCCGCCCCTCGGCTCCAGGACGATACGTCTCGGTAATCTTGAACAACTCAGTGTGCTCCCCGCCGCGCACCGCAGAATTCAAGATCACCAGCGCATGGGCGCGAGCCGAGACATACGCTTCCAGATTAAACCCGCGAGCCCGTCCGACGGCGCCTTCGGAAAGCCGCGCTACTAAGGCTCGCTGGGGCACTTTCCACTCCGGGTGCCGCTCGGCCAGGTCGCGCTCAATCTCTTCTGTGGTTAGAGCGCCGAGCGTGAACACCATCGACCGCGAGCGGATCGTCGGCAACAACTCCCCTGCATTCTCGGTCAGCAAAAAAATCGTCGCGAACTCCGGAGGCTCTTCCAGCACCTTCAGCAGCGAGTTCGCCGCCTCTTTCATGAACGCCGAGTCGGTGAAGATGTAAACCCGTTCCCGCCCTTCAGCCGGGCGGTAATAAATCGTCTCAATCACGCGCCGCACCTGATCGACCTTGATCATCATTTGCGGCGGGTCGGGCGGGATGACCAGCACATCCGGATGCATCTGCACAAACAGCCGCGTTTCTTTTTTGTCAGTCTCGCGCAGGTTTTCGCGCGCCTCGACCGCCTCGGCAAACCGCGCCTCCAGATCGGCCGCCTGCGCAATGCGGGTGCAGTTGGCGCACCTGCCGCAGAAATCCGGCAGGCCGTCGGTCTCGGTCGGCGATAGACAGTTCAGAGCCTGCGCCAACATCAGGGCCAGCGTGTACTTGCCCGATCCCCGTCCCCCGGCCAGTACCACCGCATGCGGAAAGCGTTCGCGCGCCAGCATGTCTCGCAAACGATGAACGATCTCGGCATTGCCGTGAAAATCAGAAAAAGGCATGAGTACAGCTCAGCCAAAATCTACCACAGCGGAGCCAGCAACAACCCGACGATCATGCCCGCCAGCCCCGCTGGCACGAATACCGCAAAGACCACGGCTTTCCACCCAGAGACCCACCCTTCGCGAATCATCCAAACGACGAGAATAGTCATCACGGGAAGATTGATCAAAACCGCCGTGATCACACCTGGGGTATACGATCGAAACAAGAATGTCGCCGGAACATGGGGAACAAAAACATTCAGCAGCATGGCAGCGGCGCCACCGAACAGCAGATACGCCCAAATGCTCTCCCGGCCTTTACGGTCGCTGAGATAAGTGACGGCGTAAGCCAGGAAAGTCAGTAGAACCAGGCCGAAGCGAATCGTTGCCCCGCCCGGCGGCTGCACCGGCAACTGCGCCGCATGCCGTGCTGCCCAGCCCGGCATCCAAATCGCTTCTTCCCCGTTATGCAGCGTGACGGCAATCGGAAACAGCCATTGCAGCTTGCGCAATTGCATGAAGGCAGATTTCCATGACGGAAAAACTAAAGCTTCAATTTCCTCCGCACCAATTCCACAATTTTCTGATGCGTCTCCACCGGCGTGCCGCGAGCATCCACCATCACCACGCGCCCGGGCTCTCGTTTCGCGATAGCCGCATACCCCTCCCGCACGCGTGCAAAGAAGGCTCCAGTCTCCTGCTCAAAGCGGTTCTCATCTTGAGTGTGAGCTGCATTCTTCTTCGCAAGCTCATTCCGCCGCCGCGCCCGCGTCAGACTGGCGGCGGGATTGGAGTCCATGAGAATCGTGAGATCGGGACGCAAATTTCCGCACAACACGCGATGCAGTTCCAGCACCGGCTTGCTCCCTAACTTCCGCCCGCTGCCCTGATACGCTTCCGTCGAATCGGTGAAGCGGTCGCACAGCACAACGCTTCCCGACGCGAGCCCCGGCTCGATCACTTCGGCAATATGTTGTGCCCGCGAAGCGAACATCAGCGCCATCTCGGCCAGCGGCGCCAGTCCGGCCGTACTCGAATCGAGCAGCACCTTCCGAATCTTCTCGCCGGTCGCCGTGCCGCCTGGCTCCCGCGTCTCCACCACTTCGTGTCCGGCGGCGCGCAGGGCGGCGGCAAGCTTCCGCATCTGCGTGCTCTTGCCCGTCCCATCGAGCCCTTCAAAGGTGATGAATTTTCCGCGCCGCGACATCTGCCGCATGATAGCAGCGGCGGAGTGTCACCGTGAATACTGCAGCCACGCAAGCAGAATCGCTCCCGCGATAAATATCCATCCAGATCCGAACAGAACCCATCTTCCAATCGCGATTCTGCGCTGCCTTTCCTCCGACGGAAAGACGGGCCAATGACGTTGGAGGATTTGGCCGCACGCGATATTTGCCCAGCCATCCCCAGAGCGCGAAGTCTGCAATTGCGCCAGCCACACAAACTGCGATTGGGAAGTCCGATGTCACGCCTTGCACTCCCTTCTGGCCGAAAGGCCCAGCGCGCATGATAGCAGCGCCGCGTCCTATGCGCCCGCAGTGAATGGCTGCTATATTCGTACATTCCGCTATGCGATTTTCGTAAGTGAGACGACGTATCAGGAATCTGTGAGGGGGTCCGAACCAATGAAGCTCTCGAAAGCCTGGGGAGTAGTTTGCGTTGCCGCGCTGCAAGTGTTTGGGTGGTGCGCTGCCGCGCCCACCATCACCATCACCGTCGATGCCACCCACGCGCCGCGCAAGATCTTTCACGCTTCCCTGAAGATTCCCGCCGCCTCCGGCGATCTCACGCTCTACTATCCCAAGTGGATCCCCGGCGAGCACGCCCCCGACGGCCCGGTCATCGACCTAGCCGGATTGTTCTTCCGAGCGGGCGGCCACGACCTCAAATGGCGTCGCGATACTCTCGACGGCTTTACCATTCACGTCGAAGTCCCCTCGGGCGTGAATGAAGTCGACGCCGAACTCGACTTTCTTTCTCCCGCAACCTTCGAAGGTGGATTCTCTGCCGGCTCTTCCGCCACTGACAAACTCGCGATCATCAGCTGGAATCAGGTTCTGCTCTATCCCAAAGGATGGAAGTCCGACGAGATCAACTACACCGCCAGCCTGAAACTGCCGGAAGGCTGGAAATTCGGCACACC
>Ga0209656_10003009_pt1 | contig 10925 bp, 8 predicted proteins | sample BogFormECP12_OM2_FD_188239 | JGI IMG/M metagenome (GOLD analysis project Ga0209656, IMG submission 188239) | Bog forest soil microbial communities from Calvert Island, British Columbia, Canada - ECP12_OM2 (SPAdes) (version 2) | ecosystem: Environmental > Aquatic > Freshwater > Wetlands > Bog ... | reverse complement strand
CCCCCGGGGGAGCAGAGCACCGTTCCGGGGCTGTCACCATGGCCCGTTCGGACCAAAACTCCGAAGTACGAGCGGGAGGTGATGAGCGTGCGCGGCGTGAGTAGGGCCTCGTTCGCCGAGCTCACCGAGCGGCTGGAGGCGGAGGACATTTCCAGCGCCGCCGTGGCCACCGGGCTCGCTGACGAGCTGTTCGCGGTCGTCGGCCTGCTCGACACCGAGCATTCGCTGCGGCGCGCGCTGGCCGACCCGGGCAAGCCCGCGGCGGAGAAGGGCGCGATCGCGGGCGCGCTGCTGCACGGCAAGCTGAGCCAGCGAGCCGAGGCGCTGGTCGTGGCGGCCGCCGAAGCCCACTGGGCGACCCCGGGCGACATGGTCGACGCGATCGAGGAGCTCGCCATCGAGACGATGGTGCTCGCCGCGGATGCGGACGGCGAACTCGACGACCTGGAGGACGAGCTGTTCAGGTTCGGCCGCGTGGTCGCCGGGCAGCCGGACCTGCGGGCCGCGCTGGCCGATGCCTCGCTGCCTGCGGAGGGTAAGCAGTCCCTGCTCAGCGCGCTGCTCGACGGCAAGGTGACTCCGGTTGCCCTGCGCCTGATCAGTCAGGTGGTGCTGCATCCACGCGGGCGGTCGCTGGTCGCGGCCCTGGACTTGTGCGCCAGCGTGGCGGCGCGGCGCCGGGAGCAGCTGATCGCGGTGGTGCGCTCGGCGGTTGAGCTGTCCGCGACCGAGCGCAGGCGGCTCGCCGACGCGCTGGCCGCCTCCTACGGGCACCAAGTTCACCTGAATGTCGTGATTGACCCCTCGGTTATGGGTGGTATTTCCATCCAGATCGGGGATGAGCTTATTGACGGGACCGTGGCCAGCCGGCTGGCCGACGTTCGGCGCAAGCTGGCGGGCTGACATGCTATCGAAAGCGGAAGAATCCGCCGCAGACCAAGAGACGTGCCGGGAAGCCTACGCACGGAAAGACACAGAGGACCATGGCTGAGCTGACGATCCGGCCGGAGGAGATCCGGGACGCGCTGGCGCGTTTCGTCCAGGAATACGAACCCGAGGGCGCCTCGCGCGAAGAGGTAGGCACCGTGACCGAGTGCGGTGACGGCATCGCCCGGGTCGAGGGACTGCCCTCGGCCATGGCCAGCGAGCTGCTCGAGTTCGAGAACGGCGTCCGGGGCCTGGCCCTCAACCTGGACGTGCGCGAGATCGGTGTCGTGATCCTCGGCGAGTTCAACGAGATCGAGGAGGGCCAGCAGGTCCGCCGGACCGGCGAGGTGCTGTCTGTGCCCGTCGGCGACAGCTTCCTCGGCCGGATGGTCGGGCCGCTCGGCGAGCCGCTGGACGGGTTGGGCCCGATCGAGGACACCGAACTGCGGCCGCTCGAGACGCAGGCGCCCTCGGTGGTGGAGCGCCAGCCGGTGAAGGAGCCGCTGCAGACCGGCATCAAGGCCATCGACGCGATGACCGCGATCGGCCGGGGCCAGCGGCAGCTGATCATCGGCGACCGGCAGACCGGCAAGAGCGCCATCTGCATCGACGCGATCATCAACCAGCGGGCGAACTGGGAATCGGGCGACCCCGCCCGCCAGGTGCGGTGCATCTATGTGGCGGTGGGCCAGAAGGGCTCGACCATCGCCTCGGTGCGCCAGACGCTCGAGGAAACCGGCGCGCTGGAGTACACCACGATCGTCGCCGCCCCGGCCTCCGACCCGGCGGGCTACAAGTACATCGCGCCGTACACCGGTTCGGCCATCGGGCAGCACTGGATGTACCAGGGCAAGCACGCGCTGATCGTCTTCGATGACCTGTCCAAGCAGGCCGAGGCATACCGGGCGATCTCGCTGCTGCTGCGCCGGCCGCCGGGCCGCGAGGCCTACCCGGGCGACGTCTTCTACCTGCACTCCCGGCTGCTCGAGCGGTGCGCCAAGCTGTCCGACGACCTCGGCGCCGGATCGCTGACCGGGCTGCCGATCATCGAGACCAAGGCGAACGACATTTCCGCGTACATTCCGACGAACGTCATCTCCATCACCGACGGGCAGATCTTCCTTGAGGCCGACCTGTTCAACGCGGGCGTCCGGCCCGCCATCAACGTCGGTCGGTCGGTCTCCCGGGTCGGCGGCAACGCGCAGATCAAGGCGATGAAGAAGGTCGCAGGCACGCTGCGGCTCTCGCTGTCGCAGTACCGTGACCTCGAGGCCTTCGCCGCGTTCGCGTCCGACCTGGACGCGGCCTCCCGGGCCCAGCTCGACCGGGGCGCGCGGCTGGTCGAACTGCTCAAGCAGCCGCAGTACGATCCGTTCCCGGTAGAAAACCAGGTGGTGTCGATCTGGGCGGGCACCAACGGGTACCTAGACGACGTGCCGATCGAGGACGTCAGCCGGTTCGAGTCCGAATTCCTGGAGTACCTGAAGCAGCGGCACGCCGGCGTCCTGCAGACGATCAGGGAAACCCGCGACCTAGCCGAGGACACCATCACCGCGCTCAAGGAAGCGATCGAGGATTTCCGCAGGGTCTTCGAGACCAGCACCGGCACGCTGCTCGGCGGAGACGATCAGGTCGAGGCGCTGGAGGGCGAGGGCCAGGACAAGATCGCCCGGCGGACCCCCCAGCCCGCCACGGCCGAGAAGAAGTAGCCCATGGGAGCCCAGCTTCGCCTGGTCAGGCGGCGGATCAGCTCGGTGCAGTCCATCGCCCAGATCACCCGTGCGCAGGAGCTGATCGCGTCGTCGCGGATCGTCAGGGCGCAGCAGCAGATGCGCGCGGCCGAGCCGTACGCGCGGGAGCTCACCCGCGCGGTGGAGGCGGTGATCAGCCGCTCGACCACGATCAGCCACCCGTTCACCGAGGAGCCGGAGCACCCGACCCGCGCCGCGGTGCTGATCCTGACCAGCGACCAGGGCTTCGCCGGCGCCTACAACGCGAACGTGCTGCGTGAGTCGGCCCGGCTGCGGCAGCTGCTGCGGGACCGGGGCATCGAGCCGGTGCTCTACGTGGCCGGCCGCAAGGGCATCGCCTGGCACCGGTTCCGCGAGCTTGACGTCGCCGAATCCTGGAGCGGTTTCTCCGCCGCGCCGAGGTACCGGGACGCGCAGCAGATCGCCACCACGCTGCTTGAGGCGTTCGAAGCCCATGACGGCGCGGACGAGATACACCTGGTCAGCACCGAGTTCGTTTCCATGCTGACGCAGCGGCCCGTGGTCCGCAGGGTCCTGCCGCTGCAGATCGAGGAGACAGAAGAGGAGAGTCCGCACGGTCCGCTGCCGCAGTACGAGTTCGAGCCTGGGCCGGCCGAGGTGCTCGACGCCCTGCTGCCGCAGTACATGACGAGCAGGCTTTACTACTCGATGCTGGAGGCGGCGGCCGCCGAGCTGGCGTCGAGGCGGCGCGCGATGAAGGCGGCCACTGACAACGCGAGTGATCTGCTCGAGACGTTGACCCGTCAGGCCAACAACGCCCGGCAGGCCGAGATCACCCAGGAAATCAGCGAGATCGTCGGCGGCGCCAACGCGCTCGCCGACGCAAGCGCAATGAGTGAGTGAGGGACACATGACCGCGACCGTTGAAAACTCAGCCCAGAGCGGCGAAGCCGCGACGGGCGCCGGCCGTGTCGCGAGGATCATCGGCCCCGTCGTGGACGTCGAGTTCCCCGCGGACCAGCTGCCGGAGATCTACTACGCCCTGCACACCGAGGTCACGCTCGGCGACGAAACCCGGCTGCTGACGCTGGAGGTAGAGCAGCACCTAGGCGATAACATCGTGCGCACCATCTCCATGCAGCCCACGGACGGCATGGTGCGCGGCGCCGAGGTGACCAACACCGGCGCGCCGATCGAGGTGCCGGTGGGTGAGGTGACCAAGGGGCACGTGTTCAACGCCCTCGGCGAGACGCTCGACGTGCCCACCTCGTCCCTGGACATCACCGTGCGGTGGCCGATCCACCGCGATCCCCCGCCGCTGGACCAGCTCGAGCCGAGGACCGAGATGTTCGTCAGCGGCATCAAGGTCATCGACCTGCTGACCCCGTACGTCCGGGGCGGGAAGATCGGGCTGTTCGGCGGGGCCGGGGTCGGCAAGACCGTGCTGATCCAGGAGATGATCCGCCGCGTCGCCCAGAACTTCGGCGGTGTCTCGGTGTTCGCCGGGGTGGGCGAGCGCACCCGCGAGGGTAACGACCTGTTCCTGGAGATGACCGAGTCTGGCGTCATCGCGGACACCACGCTGGTGTTCGGCCAGATGGACGAGCCGCCGGGCACCCGGCTGCGCGTTGGCCTGTCGGCCCTCACCATGGCCGAGTATTTCCGTGACGTGGAGAAGCAGGACGTGCTGCTGTTCATCGACAACATCTTCCGGTTCACCCAGGCCGGCTCGGAGGTGTCCACGCTACTCGGCCGGATGCCCTCGGCGGTCGGTTACCAGCCGACGCTGGCCGATGAGATGGGCCAGCTGCAGGAGCGGATCACCTCGACCCGCGGTCACTCGATCACCTCCATGCAGGCGATCTACGTGCCCGCCGACGACATCACCGACCCCGCGCCGCACACCACGTTCGCCCACCTCGACGCGACCACGGTGCTGTCCCGGGAGATCACCGAGAAGGGGATCTACCCGGCCGTGGACCCGCTAGACTCCACCTCACGGATCCTGGACGCCAGGTACATCGGCCAGGAGCATTACGACGTGGCCCGCGAGGTGCAGCGGATCCTGCAGCGGTACAAGGAGCTGCAGGACATCATCGCCATCCTCGGCGTCGACGAACTGGGCGAAGAAGACAAGGTCGTGGTCCAGCGGGCCAGGCGGATCGAGCGGTTCCTGTCCCAGCCGATGTTCGTGGCCGAGCAGTTCACCGGGATGCCGGGTGTCTTCACGCCCCTGGAGGAGACGGTCGCCTCGTTCAAGGCGATCGCCGAGGGCAAGTACGACAACCTGCCCGAGCAGGCGTTTTATATGGTCGGCGGGATCGAGGACGTCGAGAAGAAAGCCAGGGAGATGGAGCGGTGACCATCCGGGTGGAGCTGGTCATCCCGGACCGCGAGCTGTGGTCCGGCGAGGCCAGGACGGTGATCGCCAAGACCACCGAGGGCGACATCGGCGTGCTCACCGGGCACTCACCGGTGTTCGGCATCCTGGCCGAGGCCAGCGTGGTCGAGATCCTCACCGAGGAGGCCTCGGTAAAGGCGGCGGTCAGCGGCGGGTTCCTGTCCGTGGCGGACGACCGGGTGGCGATTCTGGCCGCCCAGGCCCAGCTCGGCCAGGATGTCGACGTAGCGGTCGCCCGTGAGGAGCTGGCCGCCGCGCTCGCCGAAGCCAGCCCCGCCGCAGAGGATAGCCCCGAGGTCAAGTACGCGAAGGCGTTGCTGCGGGCCGCAGGCGACCAGGCATAATCTTCGGTGGGCGGAGCGCTGGCGCTTGATGCGGCCTGGCTCTTCGCCGCCTTCCTGATCATCTTGATCATAGCCGCCGTCAGCATCGCCGCCCGCAGGTTCCTGCTCGAGCGCGGCGGCGGCACGGTGGAGTGCGGCCTGCGCAAGGGGAGCGGTCGGTGGCGGCTCGGCCTGGCGTCTTATCAGCGCGAGGAGCTGTGCTGGTTCGGCATCTTCGGGCTCTCGATGCGGCCGGACGAGGTCTTCCCCCGGCGTGACCTGACCGTGGTGTCCCGCCGCCTGCCCAGCGACGCCGAGGCGGCCAGCCTGGGCCCCGGCATGATCGTGGTCGAGTGCAAGCTCGTCGAGGACGGCAGCCAGCTCGGCTCTCCGGCCCCCGGCGGCGGCGCTCCCGGCGGCGCTCCGGCTTCGGCCGGCGCTCCTGGTGCAGTCGGCGCTCCTGGTGCAGTCGGCGCTCCTGGTGCGGCCGGCGCTCCTGGTGCGGCCGGCGCTCCGGACAGCGGGACCGTCGAGCTGGCCCTGGGCGAAGCGGCGCTCACCGGCCTGCTCGCCTGGCTCGAGGCTGCCCCGCCCGGCTCCCGCCTAGACGTAGCCCTCTAAAGCTCCACATTCATGATCGTGACCAGTCCGGGCCAAATAGAGGCTGTCGCGTATCTCTTCTGGCTTGCGCGCCAAGGCCCGATCGCGCCGCAGACGACCCAGGCCGCGGTCCTAGCCCCTCACCCCCCCGACTCCCCCAAAGCGGCACATTCCACCCATACCGGTCCCGCGCGGTCTGGCGTGGAAGGGCGCGAAAACCAATGAGTGTGACACTCTGATGAATCTAATGAGTAGAGTGTCACACTCATTGGCTCCGGGGTGGCATGGGTGGGGCGAGGGGGGCGGTTGGGGCGATTTCGAGGGGCGCCTTGGCTCCCGTGGTGGGGGGAGTGCGGATGGCGTGGCCTGTCGCGGGCGGGGGGGCCGGTTCAGGTTTTGCGGGGGCGGGCACGCGCGGGGCTGGTGGGGCATGCGTGAAAGCGGTGACGGACGTGGCTGGCCTGGGAGCTGTTACGCGACAGGCTCAATAGCGACCAAAGCTGGCCACGATCATGGGGCTCCGCGCGCCCGGCCGCTCAGCCGCGTTCGCCGCCTGGCTTCCACAGGACGTCGTCGTGGCCCGCGTTGGCCTGGCGGGCGAGGATGAATAGCAGGTCGGACAGCCGGTTCAGGTAACGGGCGGGCAGCGGGCTCACCGAGTCGCCGTGCTCGCCGACCGCGGCCCACGTGCTACGTTCGGCCCTGCGGGTGACGGTCCGCGCCATGTGCAGCAGCGTCGCCCCCGGACTGCCGCCCGGCAGCAGGAAGCTCCGCAACGTCGGCAACTCGGCGTTGTACGAGTCGCACTCGTTCTCCAGCCGGGTGATGTAGGCCTCGTCGATCCGCAGCGGCGGATAGGGCGGCGGCGTGTCAGACACCGGGTTGGCCAGGTCGGCGCCCACGTCGAAAAGCTCGTTTTGCACCCTGGCGAGCAGCCCCGATATGTCGGCGGAGAGATTACCGAAGGTAATCGCCATGCCGATGGCGCAGTTCGCTTCCTCCACGTCAGCGTAGGCGGCGAGGCGCGAGTCGGTCTTGGCCGTGCGGCTGCCGTCGGCGAGCGCGGTGCTGCCATCGTCGCCGGTGCGCGTGTAGATGCGGGACAGCACGACGGGGTTTTCGCTGCGGTTTCGCGACATGAACCCACCCTAAGGCAACCGTCAGCGGACCTCGCTGTTGCGTTATTGTTCCCTGTACCCCTGGAACAGGAGACCGCCGTGTATAACTACATCATCGTTGGCGCCGGAAGCGCGGGCTGCGTTCTGGCCTCGCGGCTGTCCGCCGATGCCAGCGTCAGCGTCCTTCTCCTTGAAGCCGGGCCGGCCGACGACGCCGATGAGATCCGCGCCCCCGCCGCGTTGAACCGGCTGTTCCAGACCGAATACGACTGGAACTACCTGACCGTCCCGCAGCACCGCGCGGCCGGGAGGTCGATCTACTGGCCGCGGGGCAAGGTCCTCGGCGGGTCGTCGTCGATCAACGCGATGATCTACATCCGCGGCAACCGCCACGACTTCCAGACCTGGCGGGACGAGCACGGCTGCACCGGCTGGGGCTACGAGGACCTCATGCCGTACTTCAGAAGGGCCGAGGACAACTCGCGCGGAGCCAGTGCGTTCCACGGCACCGGCGGCCCGCTGGCGGTCTCCGACCCCCGGTACAAGTCTCAGGCCTGCGAGGCGTTCATCGCGGCCGCCCGGGAGCAGGGCGCGGCGGCCAACGACGACTTCAACGGGCCGCGCCAGGACGGCGTCGGCTGGTACCAGCTGACCCAGCGGAACGGCCGACGGTGCTCGGCCGCCACCGCCTACCTGCATCCCGCCATGTCCCGGCCGAACCTCACCGTCCACACCGGCGCCCTGGTCACCAAGGTGATCATCGAGGGCGGCCGGGCCACCGGCGTGAGCTACCTGCACCACGGCGAGCCCCAGACCGCCCGCGCCGACGCCGAGGTCATCCTGTCCGGCGGCGTGATCAACAGCCCCCAGCTACTGATGCTGTCTGGCATCGGCCCGGCCGAGCACCTGCTCGAGATGGGCATCGACGTGGTGGCGGACAGCCGCGGAGTCGGCGCGAACCTCAGCGACCACCCGGTGCTGCCGGTCATCTGGTCCACGCCGCGGGTCCGCGGCCTTTGGGAGAAGAGCGGTAACGCCAACGTGCTGCGCTGGCAGCTGACTCACCGCGGCCCGCTGACCAGCAACGTGGCGGAGTCGGGCGGCTTCGCCCACTCCGAACCCGGTCTGCCCGCGCCGGACCTGCAGCTGCATGTGCTTCCGGCCCCGTACCTCAACCAGGGCCTGGCCGACCCCGCCCAGCGTGCGATGACGGTCCTGGTCGGCCTGCTCGACGTGGCCAGCCGGGGGCGGATCAGGCTGCGCAGCGCCGACCCCCGGCACCGCCCGGCCATCGACCCCGGCTACCTGTCCGATGACCGGGACGGCCGGGCGCTGGCGGCGGGGCTGAAGATGGTCAGGGAGTTCATGACGGCCAAGTCGATGGCCGCGATCTGCGCCAGCGAGCTGGCGCCCGGCGTGCACACCCGCTCCGACGCCGAGCTGCTGGCGTACGTCCGCTCCAGCGTGGTGACCCTCTACCACCCGGTCGGCACCTGCGCGATGGGTGGTGAGTCGCGGTTCAACAGCGTGGTCGACCCCGAGCTGCGGGTGCGCGGCGTGGCTGGGCTGCGGGTGGTTGACGCCTCGGTGATGCCGGTCGTGCCGCGGGGGAACACCAACGCGCCCACGATCGCGATCGCCGAACGCGCCGCCGACCTGATCGCCGGCCGGGCGCCGCTGGCCGCGGTCGACCCCGCCGATCCCGTCGACGCCATGGTGATCGCGGGTGATCGCGGACCACGGCCGCAAGACGCTAACGCCGACGGGGCCGGTAGAGCCGGCCGTGCAGCAACGTAACCAACGTGACGATCCGACGCATATCCCGGTCGGTCCGCCCAAAAGACGTGAGGTTGATCAGCGGCCGCATCCGCTGCCGCGTGATGGCCTTGGGGCGGGTGAACTCGCGTAGCCCGTCCGCCCCGTGAATCCGCCCAAAACCGGACTCGCCCACCCCGCCAAACGGCAGCGCCGGCACCATCGCGAACCCGAGCACCGAGTTGACCGAGGTCATCCCGCTGCGCAGCCCTCGCGCCGCGGTCATGGCGGCCGAACGATCGCGAGCGAACACCGCCGACCCCAGTCCGTACCGCCCCGCGTTGGCGAACGAGACCGCCTCGGCCAGGTCCGCCACCGGCGTCACCGTCACGGTCGGCCCGAACGTCTCCTCCGTCACCGCCGCCGAATGCTCCGGCACGTCGGTCAGGATCACCGGCCGCACGTACGGCGCCGCTACCGCGTCCGGGCCGCCCACCACCGGCCGCCCGCCCCGGGCCAGTGCGTCTGCCACGTGCTTGGCCACGACCTCCGGCTGCGACGGCAGGGTCATCGGCCCGTACGACGCCTCCCGGTGGACCCCCGGGCGCAGCCCGGACACCTTCTGAGAAAGCCGCTCGAGGAACGAATGGTAAACAGCGTCGGCGACGTAGACGCGCTCGATGCCGATGCAGGTCTGCCCCGCGTTGGACATCGCGCCCCACGCGGCGGCGTCGGCGGCCGCGTCCAGGTCGGCGTCGGCGCTCACCAGCAGGGCGTCCTTGCCGCCGCATTCGGCCAGCACCGGGGTGAGGGTGTCCGCGGCGGCGGCCATCACCTTGCGCGCGGTGGTCGCGGAGCCGGTGAAGGCGATCTTGGCGACGCCGCTGCGGGCCAGCGCCTCCCCGGTGGAACCGGGCCCGGTGACCAGCTGGAACACGGGCATCGAGTCCCCGAAGACGCCCAGCGCCTCGCCGAACGACCGGGCCAGCCAGTCCCCGGTGGCGGGGGTCAGCTCCGATGGCTTGAAGACGACCGCGTTCCCGGCCGCCAGCGCGTAGGCGATCGAGCCCACCGGGGTGAACACCGGGTAGTTCCACGGTCCGATCACGCCGACCACGCCCAGCGGATGGTATTCCACCGTGGACGCCTGGTTGATGGCCGCGAGCCCGCTGCGCACCCGGCGCGGGCGCAGCACCCGGCGGGCGTGCCGGGCGGCCCAGTCGATGTGCACGATGGCCAGGATGATCTCGAGCTTGGCGTCGTCGAGTGGCTTGCCGGTCTCGGCGTGCACGAGCTCGGCCAGCCGGCCCATATACCTGGTCAGGTGCGATTTCCAGGCGAGCAGCCGGATCCGCCGGCCGGACCAGTCGAGCCCGGCCCACCACACCGCGGCCTCGCGCGCGGCGGCCACGGCCGCGTCCACCTCGCGTCGCCCGTGTACGGGGAAGGTGGCCAGCACTTCCCCGGTCGCCGGGTTTACTGTCTCAAGCATCGCTGACCAGTAAAGCACCGTTCTGTGCCCCGAGGCTACGCTGGGTGCGTGCCGCCACGTCCCTACGTCCTGCTGTCCTGCGCCGTCTCGGCCGACGGCTACCTGGACGACGCGAGCCCGCGGCGCCTGATCCTGTCCGGCCCCGCCGACCTGGACCGCGTGGACGAGGTCCGGGCGGGCTGCGACGCCATCCTGGTCGGCGCGCAGACGGTCCGCAAGGACAACCCGCGGCTGCTGATCAGGGACCCGCGCCGCAGCGCCCGCCGCGCCGCCCGCGGCCTGCCCGAGCATCCGGCCCGGGTTACCCTCACCGCCACCGGCGACCTGGACCCGCAGGCTCGTTTCTTCGCCCAGGGCGCGCTCCGCCTGGTGTACTGCGCCACCCCCGCGCTCGACCGCGCCCGGGCCCGGCTTCCAGGCCGCGCCGTACTCATCGACGCCGGCGACCCGCTGTCCCTCGATCTCATGCTCAATGATTTGGCCGAACGAGGCGTACTGCGTGTCATGGTAGAAGGCGGCGCACGCGTCCTGGGTGAATTCCTGGCCCGCGATCTTGCCGACGAACTCGACCTCGCCGTGGCCCCGTTCTTCGTGGCC
>Ga0209656_10003008_pt1 | contig 10927 bp, 9 predicted proteins | sample BogFormECP12_OM2_FD_188239 | JGI IMG/M metagenome (GOLD analysis project Ga0209656, IMG submission 188239) | Bog forest soil microbial communities from Calvert Island, British Columbia, Canada - ECP12_OM2 (SPAdes) (version 2) | ecosystem: Environmental > Aquatic > Freshwater > Wetlands > Bog ... | reverse complement strand
TCGGGGGATACATCGCCCTGGCCGGCCTGTGGTCGGCTCCGGTTAGCGGGACCTCGATGAACCCGGCGCGCTCGTTCGGGCCGGCCCTCGTGAGCGGCGACTTCTCGAGCTACTGGGTCTACGTGGTGGGTCCGATCGCGGGGGCGCTGATCGCGGTCGGCTGTGCGTTCGTGCTGCGCGGCGGGGGCGGGGATCCGATCGCCCGCGGGGCGGGCTCGGGTCTCCTTGACGAGGCGAGCCACACCGCGAAGCAGCGCCTCTCACGCGACATCGACCGGGGCAAGGTCGTGCCACCCGGCATCGCCGGCAGCGACACGCAGAACAGCTGACAATGACCGACGCCATGCTTGTCAGCTGGCACGACGGGAAGGCCGCGCGGGCGATCCTCGACTTCGTTGACAGCGTGACGGCGGACGGCTCGGACTTCGTCGAGCCGGCGGACCGGATCGCGACGTTCGACAACGACGGCACGCTGTGGTGCGAGAAGCCGACCTACGTGCAGGCGGACTTCCTGCTAAGGCGCATGAGGGAGATGATCGACGCGCAGCCCGCGCTGGCGACGGAACAGCCCTACAAGGCGATCGCCGAGAACGACCGTGATTTTCTCTCGCACTTCTGGACCCGCGCAGGACGCAAGCCGCTGCTGGCCGCAGGCAACAGCGATGGCGACATCGCGATGCTCGAGATCGCGCGCTTCAGCGTGCTCATCAACCACGACGACGCCCAGCGCGAGTTCGCCTTCACCGAACTCGCCGAAGACGCGCTGGCTGAGGCAGCCCAACGAGATTGGACCGTGGTGAGCATGAAGGACGACTGGACGACGGTCTTCTGAAGGGGCGAGCCAGAAGACCGACCTGAGCGCCAATCGACATCTGGTCATCCCGGCGAGGCCATAGGCCGCGCCAGCCTCAGCGCTGGGCGGCTCGCACCCTCGCCGCCTCGATCTCCTGCTCGGCCTCCTCACGGGAGCGCCACCCCTCGACCGTCACCATCTTGCCCTCGAGGTCCTTGTAGATCGAGAAGAACTGGTCGATCTCCTGGCGTAACAGCAGCGGCAGATCCTCGAGCGTCTCGTTCTGATTCCAGTATGGGTCGTCCAGCGGCACGCAGATGATCTTGTCGTCGACGCCCTTCTCGTCGCTCATCTTGAACATGCCGAGCGGCTTGACCGGGATCAGGCACCCCGGAAACGTGGGCTCATGCAGGCACACAAGCGCGTCCAGTGGATCCCCGTCCTGGCCGAGCGTGTCGCGCAGGTAGCCGTAGTCGGCGGGATAGGTCGCCGCGCTCATGAGCAACCTGTCGAACTTGATCCCGCCCAGCTGCGGATCGTACTCGTACTTGTTGCGCCCGCCCTTGAGGATCTCGACAACACATACCAGCTTCGGTTCAGGCCGGCCCATCGAGCTCAGCATACGCTGCTCCGGCACGGGTCACGGGCGCGCCGCGGTTCTCCGCTTCCTCTCGACATCGATTCGACCCCGCCCGAAGGCATCGATCCGGCCCCAGCGTCCCGGGATGTCGAGCAGTTCTAGATGGCCGATGCTGGTCGGCAGTGCGGGGTCGACCACCAGGTGCTCGCCGTGCGGCTCGAGCCCTAGCATCGTGCGCAGCAGCAGCAGCGGTGCGCCGGTAGACCACGCCTGCGGGCTGCAGGCTGTCGGGTACTGGACCGGGTATTTCGTGAGCGTGCGCTCGTAGCCGCCAAATGCCTCCGGCAGGCGACCGTCGAAGCACTCGGCGGCATCGAGGATTCCAGCCGCGATGCGTGCCGCCTCCTCCTTGTAGCCGTATCGCCTGAGGCCCCAGGCGATGAACGAGTTGTCGAACGGCCAGACTGTGCCGACGTGGTAGCCGATCGGGTTGTAGCGGCCCGCCCCCTCTGCCAGCGTGCGCACGCCCCACCCGGAGAAGAGCCTCGGCCCCATGAGATGCCTGACGACGGCCCTGGCCTTGGACTTCTCGACGATCCCGCTCCAGAGCAGGTGGCCGTTGTTGGATGACAGCGCGTCCACTTGGTTGCCCTCGGCGTCGAGCGCCAGCGCGAAGTACTCGTCCTCGGCGACCCAGAAGTCGCGGTTGAAGCGGCGCTTCAGATCGGCCGCCTGCTTTTCGAGCTCCTGCGCGAAGGCCGGATCTTTCCAGATCTCGCGCGCCAGCCGCGCTCCGCGCACCTTCGCGTCATACGCATAGCCCTGCAACTCGCAGGTCGCGCGCGGGAAGCCGGGCAGCCTGCCGTCGCGGTAGGAGATCGAGTCCCAGGAGTCCTTCCAGCACTGGTTCTCAAGGCCCGTCTTCTCGTTGCGACGCTCGTAGGAGAGATAGCCGTTGCCCTGGAGGTCGGCGTACTCGTCGATCCAGTTCAGCGCCGCACGAGCTTCGTGCTCCAGTTCGCGCACAAGCTTGCGATCTCCCGTCCAGCGCTCGTACTCGTCCAGCAGGACCACATACAGCGGCGTGGCGTCGGCAGCGCCGTAGTAGGGCGAATGGGGACGTTCTTCGAAGGCGGTCATCTCGCCGTAGCGCATCTCGTGCGAAATCCGCCCCGGGTCCTCGTCGCGGAAGTCGTCCAGACGGGTGCCCTGCCACTCCCCCAGGGCGCGCAGCGTCGTCGCCGCGAGCTCCGCTGTGAACGGCAGCGCCTGAAGGCTCGTGAAGATGCTGTCGCGGCCGAACATCGTCATGAACCACGGCAGTCCGGCTGCCGGAAGGCTGTGCCCACCGGCCACCGGCGGCGAGAAGCGCAACGCCGCAAGGTCGACGAGGCTCCTGCGATACGTGTCCCGCAGCGGCTCGGAGTCGCACTGCAGCTCTGGCGCTTCATCCAGCCAGCGCTCGAGCCGATGCTGCATGTTCTTGCGGGCGCGACCCTGCGCCGCCTTGCCCCCGCCCCACCCGGGCAACTCGGTGCTGACCTGCAGGTCGGTGCGCCAGATCCCGTGCGGTTCGATGCTGGCCGTGAAGGTCAGGCCGTCCCCGTCGATCTTGGCCGGCGCTGTCGCCGAGATGAGCGTCCCCCGCCTGAACGTCTCACGCTCGTACTCGAGCAGCAAGTCTCCCTTGCCGATCCGGGCCGAGTACTTGCCCTTCTTCTTCAGGGCGTCCTTGACCTCGAACAGGTCTGCGAAGTCAGAGCCGGCGACAACGCGAACCTCGAGCTCCACCGGTTTCTCGTCATGGTTGAGGATCGTCAGCTCCTCGTGGAAGCCTGCGCCGACCGAGCGCCGCCGGATCACCGAGAGTTTCGCGTCGACATATACGGTGCCGGTCCCCTGAACGAGGAAGAAGCGGGTTTCGAAGTACTGCAGGTCGTCCACCGAGAGGGGGCTGAGCCGCTCCCCGTTCAGGGTCAGTACCCACTTCGACAGGAACCGGGTGTCGAACGAGAACAGGCCGGTTGAATCGGTCGGCGACGCTTCGATGTCTCCGTTCGAGTCGCTGACCACGAACGTGTGGCCATCGAGGATCTTGACGAGGTCCTCACTCATGCCTGCCTCCTGGCTCGCGGGCGGCCCGGCCGACCTTGCGGGACGCGGCCGGTCCGGGAAAGAGCCGCTGAAAGAGCACGAGCCGCGTCGCATCTCCGTCGAGGACCGCCTCGCCACGCAGGACGGCCGCCATCGCGTTCTGCTCGCCGCCGGCCAGCCGATCGAACAGCTTTCGGTCGGCGTGAAGGACGCAGTCGGCCTTGCGGTTCTGGCGCGAGACCGCGAGATCGCCCTTGTTCACAGCGACGAGCCACCGGTCGGTCTTCCCCCCATCCACTAGATCGAAGCGGAAGCTCGCCGTCACTCGCTCGAGCAGTGGCTCGTGTCCCCGCCGGCTCAGGTCGTCGAAGAACTTCGCTGTCGCGTCCGCCGTCGTTGCCACTGCCCCTCCTGGCTTTCGATGGTTATCCCTCGCAGCCACTTGGCCTTCGGCTCCGCACCTGACTTGTACTCCGAGCGGAACGTGCTGCCATCGGTGGTTTCCCGGACTCCGTTCAGTAGTTGCTCGCGATCTCGGCCAGGGGGTTCCTGTCGCACACCGCCGCCATCAGCCAGCGAGTCCGGCCACGAGATCGCCGACCGAGTCGACGATGCGCGAGGGCCGATAGGGAAAGCGCTCGGCGATCTCGCGCGTGCTCACGCCGGTGAGGACGAGGATCGTGTGCAGGCCAGACTCGAGTCCAGCGACGATATCGGTGTCCATGCGATCGCCGATCATCGCCGTGTGCTCGGAATGAGCCTCGATCGCATTGAGCGCGGAACGCATCATCAGCGCGTTGGGCTTGCCCACGTAGTAGGGGTCGGCGCCGCTGGCGCGGCTGATCAGCGCCGCCACGCTCCCGGTCGAGGGCGTCGGCCCGTCGGGAGACGCGCCGACGGTGTCCGGATTCGTGGCAATGAATCGCGCACCCTCCACGATCAGCCTGATCGCCTTGGTGATGCGCTCGAAGCTGTAGGTGCGCGTCTCGCCCAGCACCACGTAGTCGGGACCGCGGTCGCTCAACGTGTACCCGACATTGTGCAGCGCGGTAGTCAGCCCAACCTCCCCGACCACGAACGCCGAGCCGCCCGGTCGCTGAGCGTGCAGGAATTGCGCGGTCGCCAGCGCGGAGGTCCAGATCGAGCTCTCGGGAACCTCCAGCCCGGTGGCGCGCAGGCGGGCCGAGAGATCCCTGCGTGTATACATCGAGTTGTTCGTCAAGACCAGGAACGGCAGCGCCAGCTCGTGCAGGCGCTCGAGGAAAGCTGCAGCACCCGGGATCGCGTGCTCCTCGTGAACAAGCACGCCATCCATGTCCATCAACCACGAACGGATCTCGGGGGCAGGTGGCGCCGGCGCTGTGCCTACGGGAGGCTGGCCCATGCCGCCACTCTAGTTTCTGGCGTCCGCTGGTACGGTGCGCCGGGGCCAGGTGCACCCGGCCCGCTGAGGCAGCCGAGCGCTCATCTCGACATGGAGTGATCTTCGACCTGGAGTGATCCGATCACGCCTGCGCGTACTAGTCAGGGTGAGCGAATACCGAGCGCGACTCGGACGCAGGCCTCCTCCCCGCGTCTGCCTCTCGGCCTGAAACAACTCAAAGGGGTAGCAATGTCTTCGTCCGAAATGCTCGCATCAACAGCTCCACGCGCAGCTCCGCCAAATGCCGGTGGCGGCAGGTCGGGCTCGGCCCGGACGAGGGGGAACGGTGCGACCCCCGCGGTGGTGCATCTGACGGTGGCCGAGCGCGAAGCCCACGGCAAGGCGGCGCGGGCCGAAGTGCCGCGTTCAAGCCACGCCGAGTATGAACCGCCGCGGCGGCGCGCTGACCCCGTCAAGCTGCTCGAGAGCCAGTCAAAGACGCGCGTGCAAGAGCTCGTGCCGATCCGCTACGGGCGCATGCTCGTCTCGCCGTTCACGTTCTACCGGGGAGCCGCGCTGCTCATGGCCAGCGACCTGGCGGCGACGCCGCGCTCGGGGCTTCAGGTGCAGTGCTGCGGCGATGCGCACCTGTCGAACTTCGGCGTGTTCGCCTCGCCCGAGCGACAGCTGGTCTTCGACGTCAACGACTTCGACGAGACGCTCCCCGGGCCGTGGGAGTGGGATGTGAAGCGCCTGGCCGTGAGCATGCTGATCGCCGCGCGCAGCAACAACTTCGCCGTCAAGGACCAGGACAAGATCGTGCTGGACACCGTCAAGGAGTATCGAACCGCGATGACGGGCTTCGCGGCGATGAACAACCTCGACGTGTGGTACGCCCACCTCGATATCGAAAACACGCTCGCGGAATTCGGCTCTCAGTTCAAGCCCAAAATGGTAAAGCGAGCCGAGAAGCAGGTCGCCAAGGCCCGCACCAAGGACAGCATGACGGCCTTCTCCAAACTCACGCACGTCGTGGACGGCGAAGCGCGCATCATCGCCGAACCACCGTTGATCGTGCCGATCGAGGACCTTGCGGAGGGCACCGAACGCGATGAAATGTTCGACAGCCTGCGCGCGCTGCTGCGCGGCTACCGCGCCACACTGCAGCACGACCGGCGCGTGCTGCTCGAGGAGTACCGCCTGACCGACTTCGCGCGCAAGGTCGTCGGCGTGGGCAGCGTCGGCACGCGCGCCTGGATCGCGCTGATGCTCGGCCGCGATGGCCAGGACCCCCTGTTCCTGCAGCTCAAGGAGGCCGATGCGTCGGTGCTCGAGCAGTTCCTCGAGCCCAGCGAGTTTGACAACCACGGTGAGCGCGTGGTCACCGGACAGCGCCTGATGCAGGCGAGCAGCGACATCTTCCTCGGCTGGCTGCACGTCGAGTCAGGGCTCGACGGTGAGGAGCGCGACTTCTACGGACGCCAGCTGAAGGACTGGAAGGGCTCTGCGGAAATCGAGCAGATGGTCCCCAAGGGGTTGGCGCAATACGGCAAGCTGTGCGGCTGGACGCTCGCCCGCGCGCATGCGCGCAGCGGCGACCGTATCGCGATCGCCGCCTATCTCGGCAAGAGCGACGCCTTCGACCGCGCGATCCTCGAGTTCTCCTACGCTTACGCCGAACAGAACGACAGCGACTACCAGGCCCTGACCGCAGCGGTCAAGTCCGGGCGTATCACCGCCGAGACCGGGCTCTAGCGGATCGCTGTCGGGTGGCCGAGGACTCCCACGAGAGGGCCGGTGATGGCGGCGATGCGGTCGGCTCGTCGTCGGGCTCTCCTCCCCCACCGAGCAGTACCGGCGCCGTAGCCGGCGTCCCCGCGACCGGGAACGCCCATCGCATATGGGTGCGGGTGATCCTCGTGATCGCGACGCTTCTGGCGGTCTTCGCGATCTTCGCGGTGTGGGCGAACCGCCAGCTGCTGAATCCGAGCAACTGGGCGCGTACGAGCACCTCGCTGCTGCAGAAGGAAACGATCCGCACGGCCCTCGCCGGCTATCTGATCGACCAGCTCTACGCGAACGTCAACGTTCCCGGCGAACTGAAGTCGGGGCTGCCCACGCAGCTAAAGCCGCTCGCGGGGCCGCTCGCGGGGGGCCTGCACAGCCTCGCCGAACAGGGCGCCGAGAAAGCGCTCTCCACCACGCGGGTCCAGAACATCTGGAGCAGGGCCAACCACGCGGCGGACCAGACCCTTGTCACGATCGTGGCGGGCGGCGGCAAACGCGTGCAGATCCAGGGCGGCACCGTTTCGCTGAACCTACGCCAGATCGTCGCCGACGTGGCCCAGCGCCTCGGCCTGCCCTCGAGCGTCGCGGAAAAGCTGCCGGCGTCGGTGGCGAACCTCAAGGTCGTCAGCTCAAGTCAGCTGGGGCTGGTGCGCAACCTCGCGAAAGCGCTGCATGCGCTGGCCTTGTGGCTTGTCATCATCGTGCTCGCCCTCTACGCGCTCGCGGTGTTCCTCGCCCATGACCACCGCCGGCGCACGCTCATGTGGGTCGGGCTGAGCCTCGTGCTGGCCGGGCTGCTGGTGCTCATCGGCCGCAAAGTCGGGCAGGGTCAGCTCGTCTCGGCAATAACCAGCGACGCGTCGGTCGAACCGGCTGCCAACGACGCCTACTCCGTGGCGACCTCGCTGCTCGTGCAGGTCGCCAGCTCCGTGATCATCATCGGCATCCCCGTGATCCTGTCCGCGTGGTTCGCCGGACCGGCGCGGTGGGCGGTCGCCGGACGGCGATTCCTGGCACCCCATTTCCGCAAGCGCCCAGAGCTGGCGTACTGGATCACCGCCGCGCTGCTGGTCCTGCTGTTCATCTGGGCGCCGATACCCGCCACCAGCAACCCGTGGTGGATGCTCCTGTTCACCGTTCTCTCCTTCTTCGGTGCACACGTGCTCCGCGGCCAGATCGCCGAAGAGTTCCCCGACGCCGAGGCCATCTCGCTGAGGACCTCTTTCCGGGAGCACACCCAGCACATGGGCGAGAAAGTCAGCCGCGCACGCGCCGCGGCGGCTCCCGCGGCGGGAGGCGGCGGTTCGTCCACGGCCGCCGAACTCGAACGGCTCGCCGCACTGCACGAGCGCGGCTCCATCGACGACGAGGAGTACACCGCGGCCAAGCGCCAGGTGCTGTCGGTTTCACAATGAGCGGAATCGGATACAAGATCCTCGGCTACGTCGTGTGGCACATAGGAAAGTGGTAAGTGCGCGAGCGTCTGCCGTCCGCCCGCACGATGGCTGCGGGAGCGGTCCTGACCGTCGCGTGCGTCGCGGGAGCGGTGCTGATCGTGCGACGCGTCGCTGCTGGGCGGTCTGGCGCTCATACCTGAGGAACCGCCCATCCCTCATCCGGCCCGGAGCTGGGCTCCCCAGAGGCTCCCCAATCGAACGTCTATTGGGGCGAGCCCTCGTCACCGCTGGTCAGGGCACGATAATCGTGAACGCAACTTCCTTGGACAACGTGGGGGCGCCCGATTCGAGCTTGTAGGTCCTGACCTCGAATTCATCGGGCCCGCAGTCCTTTGTCGGCTGCCTGGCGTACACCACGGCCAGCGGCACGAAGGCTCCCGAGCCGCTGTAACCGACCTCGCCGGAGACAACGGGGGCCTCGGTGGCGGGATCGATCGGGCTCACCGGCGCCAGACAGTAGATGCCGGTTGCGACGCTGCGAATCGTGCTGAAGCCCGTGCTCTGTCCGGGCACCAGTCCGGCCGAGGAGGAGCTGGTTTGCACGTTTTCGGGACTGACCAGCGCATACGCGCGCGCCGTGCCGGGCGCGCCCGCCGCGCCCGTGGCGCCGGTTGCCCCGATGGCTCCCACCCTTCCCGTTTTCCCCTGAATCCCCCGCGGTCCGTTCGGCCCCAAAAAGCCACGCGGTCCGCGGGGCCCCGGGGGCCCCGCGATCAGGCACTCACGCACGTGGTGCCGGCCCGCGACAGCGGTGAAGCAGTGCCCGCCCGCGCCTGACTTCTTCACGGCGGCGCTGTGGGCGCTGCCGCCCGAGATGGTTCCCGCGAGGGCCGGCACCGCGACCGTCATGGCTGCCAGGACGGCGGGCGTGGCGAGCAGTGTAGGTATGCGGCGTGGCATGTCGGGCTCTCTTGGGGAACACGGCGGGCGCCGCAAAGGAGCGATCTTTCCGCTATTACCTTTAGTCGGCGCCGCGGCCGGAGAGGCGGCGCTCGGAAAAGCGCGTACCTGAACGCCCGAGGCTGCGCCGAGAGGATGTCCTTTGCCAGGAGCACATCAAATGGGCCGCCGGTCTGTTGGTGCTGGTTGTTGACGGCGATCACACCACACGTACTTCCCCACATCGGAAGACACCGGTGGCTCGCCGCGATCTCGTGCGCGGTACTCCTCGCGTCTGTGTCGCCGCTCGCCACGCCGCCGCCGGCGCACGCCGGCACCTACCCTCACATCAGCGCTCGTGCTGCCGCTCGCAACCGTGCCGCCGCTCGCGCCCATGCCGTCGCCCTGCGCCGCCCGATCAGCACCGGCCCACCTGCCGGCCTGCGTGGCAACCCGGCGCGGTCCCTCGCCGCCTATGAAGCAATGCAGCGGTTCTTCTACATCCAGGGCACGGGCCTGTACCGCGAACAGCCCTACACCGGCGCGCACTCCTACCTGTGGCCGCTCTCGCAGGCCCTTGCGGCGACCGTCAGCTCCTCGCACATCCCCGGCCTGGCCGGCAGGCTTGCCGGGGCTCTGGGCGCCCAGCTCTATGGACTGCACAAATACTTCAAGACGAGCTCCGGCGGTCCACGGAGCCCTTCCGCGGCGCCCCCCCAGGCGAGCCTTGCGTCCTACACCGCAACCGACGCCGGCAGCACGAGCTACTACGACGACAACGAGTGGGTCGGAATCGAGCTCGTGCGCGTTCACAAGCTCGATCACAGCTCCGCGGCGCTTTCCCAGGCGGAGCAGATCATGGCCTTCGTGATGGCGGGCTGGCAGACGAACCCCGGGGAACGCTGTCCGGGCGGGGTTCCCTTCTCCGATCGTCCCCCGGGCGATGAGGAACGGAACGCCGTTACCAACGCACCCGCCGCGGAGCTCGGCGTCCAGCTCTACCGGGTCACACATGATGCGGCCTACCTGCGGTTCGCGGAGATGGCATACGGCTGGGTACGGCAGTGCCTGCTCGAACCCACCGACCTGTACGCCGACCACCTGGAAGCGGAAGGGGAACTGGAACCGACCGAGTGGAGCTACAACCAGGGCTCGATGATCGGCGCCGGCGTCCTGCTCTATCAGAGCACCGGGGACCGGACCTACCTCGAACAGGCCACTGCCACCGCGCGCGCGGCCGTCTCGAGCTTCCTGCTGGAAAAGCTGGCCGGCGAAAGCCCCTTCTTCCCGGCGGTCTTCTTCCGCAATCTGCTCTACCTGGACTCGGTCATCCACGACCCCTCGGGCAGCGCGCTCGCTCAGTCCTACGTCAACTACGTGTGGGAAAGTCTGCACCTGCCCAGCGGTCTGTTCCTCTCCGCCCAGGGATCCACCCCGCAGCTGCTCGAGCAGGCCGCGATCGCCCAGATCTACGCTCTGCTCTCGATCCCGCCGTCCACCTACTTCTGATCGCCGGGACGGGCCATGGCCGCCGGCGCCGCTGCCAGCACGAGCACGAGGCCCAGTGGCGCGATTCGCCGCACACCGCAAGCGTATTGGCAGTCACCCGCGTGCTGCGACGGCGCTGCCGGCGTCAACAGGCGGCGCCCGCCAGCACACGGCGTCCGGCCCATTCGGCGATCGTGTTGCTGACGAGCCGTGTGTCGTCCCACATCGGCACGTGGCCCACCCTCGGGAGCACGCGCAGCTCGACTCCCGGGATCGCGGAGCGGTAGCGCGGAGCACAGGTGGCCAACGGCAGGATCCGGTCGTGCTCGGCCCAGGCGATCAGAACCGGAACCGCGATGCGGTCGAGGTCCTTGGGCGCGGCATCCGTGCCGCGCCGAATCGCTCCAAACACGGAGTTCAGATTTTTCGGGCAACGGAAAATCGCTGTATTAACACCGAATCCCCGGACAGTTAAGTTCGGCTGG
>Ga0209656_10003006_pt1 | contig 10931 bp, 16 predicted proteins | sample BogFormECP12_OM2_FD_188239 | JGI IMG/M metagenome (GOLD analysis project Ga0209656, IMG submission 188239) | Bog forest soil microbial communities from Calvert Island, British Columbia, Canada - ECP12_OM2 (SPAdes) (version 2) | ecosystem: Environmental > Aquatic > Freshwater > Wetlands > Bog ... | reverse complement strand
TATAACCGCAACAATCGTCTTTGTGAATGGTGCTCGCAAAGCCGTTATTTTCAAGGGCGACAGCATTACGCTTGCTTACCAACATGATTACGTACGACCGGAGATTGTCCCCGCTGCTTAATTCGGGGAGGCACGGTAAAGCGCCCAGAAGCCGATTCGTTTCATTTTGGGCGCACGCTCACGATTACACGCTTGATCTCCGCTCCCACACCAAAGAAACTGGCGACCCTGAACATGCCCTCCACTGACATTTACGCGCGATGCAACTTTACTCGGTCGGGTCACCCGAATATTCGGTTTAACGTCGTTATTAAATTGCCCAAGGCCAAGCTCGAAGAATTGCGTCAACTGCCTGCAAACAGGGATCAAACCGATAACCAGCTTCTTGGCAGCCTTGCTGGGAAGGTGATTACCATCGTTTACCCCGAGCCTGGCGCGACGTTCGCGGTCGGCTGTGAGCGGTACCCAGAGGGTGCAATCCCAACAGAGATCAAAGAGCGCCCTGAGGGCACAAAAATCGACGAACTGACGTTCTGGAGCACCTAATGAAACAAGATGCATTCCGAACCGGGTCCTTTTTGTAAACGACCTTAACCAAACCCCGTCGCACCGACGATGGAACGTATCCGTCTTACTAACACCATCTGGTCGGCGGCCGCAACCGATACAGGCAGCGGCATCGAAGGCCGCTTCCGCAGTTGCGTGACTGATTGGAATGTTGTTCGCCTCTGGTGCCTCGCCGGTACTCGCTGAAACATAGCCCCCAACCTGAATGACCCGGTCGAACGCGGAACAATCTACCTTTAAATCGCATTTGATCGGGCGTGGAGTGCGACGCCGAACAATGTTTTCGATTCTAATGTGCTTCGATAGCTGCTGCACCATGATTTGAGTAGACTCCTAACACGGCTTGAGTCACGTAAACAAAGTACTTGAGGCCTTACAGATCCTCCCATTGCCAAGGCTCCCGTGGCAGCTCTTCGGGCTGGAGAGAGGCCGCAAGAACGTCGCATTTGGCAAGCCCCGCAGCCGACTCAGCCGAGCAGCGATCGTCGGCTTGGGGTGTTCCCACAGCCCGCCCCATACCGCCCATAAGCTCCTGCTCCGTCGGTGCGGATTACCGCTCGCCGGTGTTCGAGATAGACCTTCGTTTCATATGAGACAGTCCTTTGCTTGGCGCTCCCGTTATGCGTGGCTGTGCCGCTTACAGGAGAAAAATTGGGCATGAGGGATAGTGGTCCGGTAAAACGGGTCTGCTATTTCAGTCAAATCTCACCACCAAAGGATGTGTCCATTGCCTATCTCGTCGGGGGAGATGGACGGATTACCCCGAACAAATCAACTGTCCTGAACCGGATCGCTCGTTCGTCATATTAGTGAAATAACGAACGGCAATCATTAACCCACCAGCAGAAATAAAAATAGTGAACACACCAACTCAAGAATACATGGTCCTAATACGCGGCGGCGAATGGCTAGACAACGCTTCGACTGAAGAAATCCACAAGATCCTGGGCAAGTTCCAGGCGTGGTATGAAAAGCTGGGCGCAACCGGCAAAGTCAAGGGCGGACAGCCGCTTGTCCACGAGGGGAAGATCCTCTCGCGGAAAAACGGCCAGATTGTGGACGGCCCTTTCACGGAATCGAAGGAAGCCATCGGCGGATACTGCCTGTTGACGGCGAACAGCCTCGAGGAAGCGGTTGCCGTTTTCAAAGAGTTCCCCGGTCTGGAATACGGAGTTACGATCGAAGTGCGGCCAGTTGCGGAAGAATGTCCGATGACGGCACGCGCGAAACAAATTCTTTCGGAACGAGAACTCGTACCCGCCGGGGTTTAGGGTCTTTGATTTCGAAGAGCGGACAGACGCCAATTATCATGGATCAAAATGTTTCATCACCCGGGACGGTGTCCCAGGTGATGGAACATCTTTTTCGGCGTGAAGCTGGGAAGATGGTCGCCACCCTGACAAGAATTTTTGGACTCGAGCATCTTACGCTGGCAGAGGACGTAGTCCAAGCAACCCTCGCCCGGGCGCTGCAAACCTGGCCCTTCTATGGCGTCCCGAAAAATCCGGCCCGGTGGACGCTGCAACGTGCTCAGCGCTAAACCGTGGCTGCGGCAAAGCTCGTTCTGTCGCAATCCACTCGCTTCGAATTCAAGCACGAGCCGCTTGGTCTCTGCCATGGCTTCGCTGCTTTCGCCCAGGTACTTCTTGGTCTCCAGTCATCCCAACAGTCTGGCAAAAAAGCCGCGCAACGACTAGGTGTGGATGGTGTGACGCTTGCGATGGAACGAAACCGGAGCAATGCGAACATCTTCTCTAAGGCCGAGACTGAGATCGTTCTGGGCCGAGCCTTACTGCGCGACGCGCTCAAAGCCGCTGCAAACCGTGCGCTAGGAGCCGATGCGATGCTCGCCCCAGCGAGTCGCTGAACTCACGCCCAGCGCTTGGGCCGCCCGGAACTAACCGACGACGCAGCGACGCGGTTAACGGTGCAGTTAGTAAGACGCTTACTCGTCATACCTAAAAGCGGATCTCACCCCGTCGGAAAAAGTATGGGGGCTGCTGCTTCAACCGTGCGAAAATTTGTTGGCCCGATTCAAACGGTCGTCGCCTCCGTATCCAGACTTAGAAAGCACCTATGACAGCCATTCCAGCAGAAGTTGTCGCCGCCCACAGGCTGGTCAATCAGTATCACGTGATCGTTCGTACTGCACACTATCGAGGCTCATTCGCCACCCTTGCCTTTGGAGAGAACAAACCGCTCATCGGTGCTTGTCACGATCGCCGAGTTGATCTTATTTACCTTCAAGATCCCGGACTCTGTGCGGGACAACGGTTTCCGTTGTGGTCGATTCAATAATCCTACCGTCGCAGTGCGTCCTTCTTGAGTATTTGACAGTGATCGCCCGCTAAAAACTGAGGCTCACAACCGGTTCCAACCAGCTGCGAGCCTCATGTATGTTCACTTGAGCGACGTTCAATCTATTCGGAAAAGAGCGGGGTGCAACGCCGCTATCGACCGGCACCGGCTGAAAAGTTGTGCCGGGCACTGCAGCACCCGCTGTCTGCAGGCTAGCGGCTGGACCAATCACGCCTTGCCGGGCGTTAGCGATGCTTGGTTGCGAATCGCATAAACAAAAGCACTTTTGAGAGTGTCAAAATTTCTGCCGCTAAAGGACTTCAGGGCGCGAAGGCGAGTACTGAGCCCCGAAGATTTCGCGATTGGAGGCATTGATGTCCTACCGACTGACCTCATCGGTCAATCTACATGGAAACGGCTGACTACGCTGCCGACTGACGTCGCCGTCCAGACATCAAATCACCACGGAAATCAATTAAAGCTCCTCTATGTTCTGTGGAGCCTCTGGGGCGAAGCAATAGATGTTCCAGAAGACGACGCCACATACGAAAGTGATATGACGTTCGTGCCGACGCTCACCGCATCCGATGAATTCGATGCCGCGACATTTAATGCGTTACACGGTTTCTACCGCCCATCCATAGGCTGCGCCCGCAACGCGCTGGAGGTGATGACCGTGGGCTGCGCCTGCCAGACTCTCAATCTTCATAAGGAGTTCAAGGCCTGGCAAGATGGTTGTGAAGAGTTTTGGTTTAGAGATGCATGCAAACTGTTGATGGAAGCCGAAAGCCTACGGAAGCTCAGAGAGGTACTGGCTGATAGGTCGCATGACAGCCTCTTCGATAAAGGAACTCGCGACGCTTGTGGCGGCTTGGTCGGGCGCGGCTGGGTTAGGCGCTTGTATGATCATCTGTGCAAATACTCTCATTCCCGTCCAGGTTTTACTAGTGGTGACCTCTGGAGAAGCAATGGTCCTGTGTATGACACGGCTGCGTTTCAACTGTGCTTTGACATCCAGATTGAGATCTTCGCCGCTTGCTACTTGTTGACCAAAATCGCGAAACCTGATCTGCGAATTGCACCTCGGGCGCAGAATATTCTTTTCAAATACCATTCAAGCAGTTGGCTTAATGTCGCTGCCGAGGCAGCGAAGGAGTTAGGGCTCATCGGGACAACGTGTCGTGACCCACTTCGGTCCCAGGTAGTCCCGACGTGGACGGGGAGTCCCTCCCGCGTGCGCGTGGGGCAAACCCCTTGAACCTGCAGAGACTGGCAACCGGTTCATGCCAGCAATGCCAACCGCGTGTATGTTCACTTAATTTCCCGACGTTCAATCTATTCGGAAAAGAGCGGGGTGCAACGGAGGCGGTCCAGCTAAAATGTCAATACTTGGTCACAGAACCAGGGCGTTCAAGAAACTTGACGCATTTCTCACTCACGGCACGAAGGGCACCCGGATATCCGCCGACTGTTGGCACTAGTACCGCAGGTGAAGCTTCCCATTCTCCGACCGAGCTGTCATTGTACTGAAAACACATTTAAAAAGAGCCTTTTAGCTTTCCAACTGCGAAGTTTCCGCATCAGTCAACGATAGGATGCAAAGCAGATGTTGCAGATGTCCAATGATGAAATTATCGACGAGATCACTGGTTGGTGCGGCGCTCGGCATGTGGAAGGGGAGAATCCTGACCTACTGATAGTTACGAGCTTGAACGAAAGGCACTTTCGTGCGCTCTCGAATGATTTCAATAATGCCGTGTGTCCAAAATGTCGGTAGCGGCAACGCCGCAAAGTAGCCGGCTTATCCGCTGGTTGGCTGGAATCGTCAAAACTGGTTACATTTCTTCCGTGACATGCATCGAAAACCAACTTAGAAACTCCAGGTCAAACTCCTAATGGCTGAAGCACCTAGGTGGAATCGAACTCTCCGTTCAGAAGTCTTCAGCTATTGAAACAGAGCGTCTCTAGCGTACATTCCTGTTGTAAGAAAGGAGTCATAGTGACAGACGCATCATTCGCGGCATGCTCAGACGGTTACATCAGTTGGGTTGATTGGGGTTTAAAATTACAAAGAATGACTCACGCCTCAGTCGGAACAGATCTCTGGACCGTCGTTCAAAACAGGCTGCATCCCGCCGTAGCGGAAGCAGAATTTACTCCTTTGGATTTTTCGTACATAAATCGAATCGAACGAAAAGGTTGAGAGCACCTTTCTGCTGGCGACCTTGCACCGGTTTCTTACGCGTGTGCGGTCCTGCAGCCGTCCTGGTGCATTTCGCTTTTACAAGTTTCAGCTAAATCTTCAAAAGTGACCGTCGACGGTCTTACCGACTAGTGAAATCGACGCCATCGAAATCCTTATGGAAGCGCTCCTCGACTTCTTGAGCATGGTCGAAATCCACCTTCGCCTTTTCGACGTGGGGATTGCCCTCGAATCGTTTTAGCAAAACCAGCGTCTCTTTGTCCGCCATCTTTTCCTGCTTCTCGCCAGCGACCGAGAATGTCTGGGCGAACATGTCCACTTCAGAACGCCGCGCTTCCTGGCCGGTGGCGATGTCCTCCAACTGCGGCACCGCCTCACGCAAAGCCGTGAAATAGGTCGTTTTCGCTTTCGCATACGAAATCGTCTTTTCCGCAAATTTGGTCGGCGTCGGATCGCTTTGAACCGTCGCGAGTTGTTGGAGGATCGCAGCTGAAAAACCTGCCGATGCGTTGACGAGAGTGTTCGGGGTTTCGCTGGCGCATGCCGCCGTAATTAGCCCAAAGAAAACGGTTGCCCGAAACATAAAGTCATCATATCAGACTCCGTGGGACGACGCCAAGTACTGCTATTGAATTATCACTGACCATTGGCTGGGCGGCGCGGAGCCTACATTCACTGAGCGACCGGCTGCGAAGCCGCCCCAGTAATCTGCTTCATCGCTAGCACCTTGATCTCAGCCTTGCCTTTATACAGCTCAATGGTTCCCGTGACCCCGATAACCTTGCCTCGAAGCGGGATGGCCCAGCAATCACCCCTCCAGTCCCGCCCATTATAGAAATTCTGAATTTCACGGGATATGCTAGTGTAAGAAGTGGTGACCTGAGGCAAAAAATCAAACGAAGATTACTGGGATGCCAGATCAAGATAAACGCGACGATGGTGAAACGGCGGCTAAAAGGCCGACTTACCACTATTACCTGGACATTCGGAATGACGGTAAGGGAGTCGGACCCCACACTTCGGCGCGCATCAATTGGTGGCTGGAGCATCGGATGATATCGCCCGAAATTCTGGCCCGACGAATCGATCAGGATAAGTGGACCAGGCTTTCTGAGATCACGCGCTTTTCCAACTTCCTCGAGAAGATCGCTAAGTTGCCGCCACCCACCTATGAAAAAGCTCCTTGGGAGGACGAACCCGCGACTGAGAAACAGCTCAAGAAACTCGGCTATTTTGATCTTCCATTTCCTCAGACGAATTTAACGAAGGGCGAGGCTTCGAGACTTATCGACTTCTTTGTCCACATCGACCCTGAGCGGGAAAAGCAGTATCAAGACCAACCTGCCGATGAAGAAAAACGGAGCAAGCTACTCCAATTCATCAAACGATTGCCCAGCACGGAGCGAGAGGATTATCCCGTTACAGAAGACCTTACAAATGCTGAAGCTACTGAGTTGATTGATGATTTAAACGATCGCTTAACAGATCTGGACGAGCAAAAGGACGAAGAGGAACGCGAATTAATGTTTCTCGACAACCACTTCAACGATGAAGATATTCGCGAAGATTTCGGGTACAAAAAGCTCACTCGGCAGCAACTTAAGCTTTTAGGGAAATACCTGGAGACCCACGACCCTGGTTGGTCATCCAAAAGTCGGTACGATACTGCGGGCATCGTTCTAAAGCTCTTCCCCGAGCAAAAGAAAGCGGAGAAACACCAAGCCCCTGCATCTCATAGCACCAGTCGCGCTCAAAGCAGTAAAGGATGCCTTTTGCTCATCGTTCCCTTGGTCGGGATTCTCCTGTACGTACTCGGATGGAAATAGAGCGTGGAGCCCGACAAAGCTAAATACAAAACAGTCCAGGTCGAGGATTTGCTCGATCTAATCAATAGATTTACGGTTTCTGTGCGCCCAGAACCGTCAATCGTGTGGAGGGGCCAAAGTTGCTCCCAATGGAGTCTTACGCCGTCCCTCTTTCGCTCCGAGCCAAAGTGGAAAGGATGGAGTTGGCTTAGCAAAGAGCAGGACCTTCTTCGCTACTTTGAAAAATCAAATCGTGGGTGGGTACAAGAGCACTACGCTCAGGGATTCATCGAACGGTTAACCTTGGCACAGCACCACCGATTACCGACCAGACTTCTGGATTGGACCGAATCCCCGCTTATCGCTCTCTTTTTCGCCTGCGTAGACGTCGTAGAATCTCCGGGGGATGAAATGGACGGAGCCGTATGGCGACTGCGGACAAACGCCGTGCGCTTTGAACTTAATGACGAAAAACAAGAACGTTTTAAACTTGACGACGAAAGTCTTGCGCCAAAAATTCCCAAAAATACCCCGGAGGGCTTGAACGGAGATTTCGACACTTTTTTGTTTTATCCGCAAAGACTGCACACCAGGCAAATAAATCAACTTGCTGCGTATACAGTACACCCGAACCCGAATCCGAAGAATTCCAGTGACTTTTCCCTAATTCTGCGGCGGGAGGAAAGTCTGGTTCGATACATCATCCCCAAGGAAATTAAACAGAAGGCTTTTACAAAGCTGTGGTCTCTCGGAATCCGCTACGAGAGCATATTTCCCGATCCTGAGGGCGCAGCGAAGGGTGCCAAATACGCGGTCGAGACTGAAGACGGTTCGCTTTGGTCGTCAGATTGATTGGCGACTAAAGATAATTCCGCCAGCTCTTCTTCCTGGGTCGTTCGTCGGTATCGAGCCGCACATGGTTGAGCATTGCTTAGCTAACTTCGCATCAAGCTACTCGCCATAACCAATGATGTCGGGAAACTCTCCACGTTCTGGCGGTTCCTCCACTCGCTGCAGGACCTTCAACAATCATTGCAACAACGCTTCAGCCCGATCAATCGCGTTGTTGAGTTCCTGGACGGCGTGAGCGTATTCGGAACTCTGTAGCGTCAACAATTGTTTTTCCGCAAGTTTCCGGTAATTCTGAATGGCGTGGACCAGCTCAGTGAGGGCATTCTGTCGATGCTTCAGAGATTTGCGAACGCCGCTTTAACCAGTCTGCCATCAATGGAGATAGCCGAGGAACTGGAAGCAGCTTTAGAGCAGTTTGCGGCGATTGCGGAGGATTTGAAGCGTTAATGCCTTACGTAGATCAACGGCAGCGTCACGAGACGCAAGTCATGGTACCGGCGGCGTGACCGCTCCGAGAACAACCAAACTCTACGACCGGACCAAGGACGAGACTACACTGAGCAAGGAGAAGCGCATCCGGCTGTGACGTTCGATCGGACGGTTTTATCTCGTATTAACCGGCAACATGTTCATACTCCAGTCCCGATTCCCTGTCCCAACAGGGCACAAACATTCCTCACTAGATTCAAACGATGCCTATCGAAACTAAGGAAAATAATGGCGATAAAGGCAAAAGGCCATTCAAAGTCGGGCGGTTACAATTACCTGAGGCAATAGTCGTGGCAATTATCGCCGGTATCTTTGGGCTTCTCGGATCCGTTATTCAGCTATCGGTAGCCAAACCGGCCACGGAAGGGAACGTGGCCGCTTTTTTCAACAAACAATTGCCGATAGGTACAATCGTTGCATCAGTGATTGAGCCCCAAAAGTTTGTTCGATATGCTGGCGATAAGCCTGGGTTCGACCCCCATAATAGTACGTGGGTGCCCGCCGATGGCCGAGACGTTTCTGGCTCCCTTTATGCGGGTGAAGTTAGTTCTCTGGTTCCAGACCTACGGGGCATGTTCTTGCGGGGTCTTAACTGGTCCGAGCGTGAAAGGGTTAGAACAGGCGAATGGGCAGATCCCGACGGCAAGTTAAGGGTTGTTGGCGAGGGCCAAATGGATGAAGTGGGCGAGCATTCTCACCCATACGTCAGACTGATGGACAAGGCAGGGATACCACACTTGGTTACCAATCCTGATGATCCTAGAGCGTTAGGTATTGATACTGTAAATTCGCAAAATAGCGGCGGAAGGGAGACTCGTCCAAAAAACGCTGCAGTTTACTATTATATCAAAATTAATTAATCGGCTCGCTCATCCTTCTTCTCCCGAACCACTTCGTTCGCATCCTTGTCTTCCCTGATTCCAAGAAAGACCGGCTGACGGAGACGGTCATCTCGCGTCCATTCCGTGAATTTTATCTGGCAGACCATTAGCGGTTTGACCCAATGGCAACGCTTCATTTCGGCAGCGGTCAAACCTTGGTCCCAGCAGCTACGGCCAGATGCCGGGAGGTTAAAGAAGAGGCATTTTTCAACCCGGATTTTTCCAGTTCAGAATAGAGAATTATCCAGCCGCGCTCGTCGCACCATCGGCATTTACCCGAAGGGGGGTCGGCTGAAAGCATTCCGCCGTGGATCAACGAGAAGATTGCGGGAATGTTGCGGGTGAAACCGAGCTTATATGAATCTCGTCATCCAGGATGATGAAGGCCAAATAATCTAATCTACGGACATGAAGTGCTGAAGCGCATTGCTCAAACTGGCATGACGCCAGAAGTCAACATCGTCCGTGGGATTCTGCCCGAATGCTTTATTACCTATGTCTCCAGGCGGTTCCCTGAAGTCAAGGAGGTAAGAGACCTGGCCGCCAGCAACGAAATCAACTATAAGCTGCTCGAAGCGGTATCGGACCGAATTGAGCTGGGCGTAGCTGATGTTGTCTCTATGTTCAGATAGCAATCCAAAGTTCAGGCAGGTTCCGATGAATGACCGAATTCCAGCGTTCAATCGAAAAAGCAGATCGACATGCGACTTTCAAACGCGCCACCACCCGCCCAGTTCGAGCTTCAAGACGCCCTCGACGACTTCAAAATTTACCTGTCCGACACGATCTGTCTCGTTCGCAATCTCAGACAGGAACTCCTCGATTTCACTACTAGCGATGGCCGTGCCGAAGCCGAGCCTGTCGATTTCCTGGCTGTCAGAAGAAGGAGATGCGGAAATCATTCCGATCACTTCACCACGCTTATTAATGACCGGGCCACCACTGCTTCCTCCCTTCACCCTGGCACTCATCAGATATGTTCTCGTGGGGTGAGCGGACAAAAATGCGCCCAGGTTGCCGACCTGCGCGAAATACTGCGCCATTACCGTCGCCGCCCGACCACTCCACAAATGGGTCATGTCGCGCAAGATTAGCGTACAACAGAAGAATTGCTGAAAATCATTTCTCAGACGCTTAAATCTCTTCAGACTAGCCGGAGTCATCCCGTTGCTGGGCTACTCAACAGATTTCCACCTCTTGACGCAGAAGCACTCGCCCGTGTACTGGCCGTCGATCAAAGCCGCTCGATGATGAGGATGCAGGGGGGCACGGTTCGGCAAGCGGAGGGCTGGGAAACAAATCGTCCGACGCGTCTGCTGCCATTCCGAAACATTCACCAACTCGTGTCGGATTTTCCTTAAAAAGCATCAGTGTGGTTCTCCCGGTCGAAAGGACTCTATTGCGCAAACGATCCTTTGTGCACTCAATTCAGGACCACGAAGGAAAGCGGATCCGCAAGTTGCTGAAATGTATTGCTTAATGAAAATGAATGGCGAGAGGTTTCTGCAATGATGAAGTTAGGCTATGCGCGTGTTTCTACGAATGAGCAGGATACAGCCGCGCAGGTCGCTGCGCTGAAGTCTGCGGGTTGCGAAAAGATTTTTCGGGATAAGGCGTCTGGAGGTCGATGGGAAAGACCCGAGTTACATCGCCTGCTGGACCAACTGAGGAAGGGCGATGTGTTGGTCGTCTGGCGTCTTGACCGACTTTTACCAACTCGTAGTGGTCAAAGCGCTGGGCTGGCTCTACGGGCTTCGGCTCGAGTGCATCCGCAGTCGAAGATTCGCCGGACTCGGATCCCCCGCCAAGTCCCTTGCGGAGCATACAGACCGGGCA
>Ga0209656_10003004_pt1 | contig 10935 bp, 7 predicted proteins | sample BogFormECP12_OM2_FD_188239 | JGI IMG/M metagenome (GOLD analysis project Ga0209656, IMG submission 188239) | Bog forest soil microbial communities from Calvert Island, British Columbia, Canada - ECP12_OM2 (SPAdes) (version 2) | ecosystem: Environmental > Aquatic > Freshwater > Wetlands > Bog ... | reverse complement strand
GGCGAGATCTGGGCGTCGCGCGAGCTGCTGAGCAACCTGGTCCGCACCGAGATCAAGGTCAAGTACAAGAACTCGTTCCTCGGGCTCGTCTGGTCGATGGTGGCCCCGGCGATGACGCTGGTGATCTTCTTCTTCGTCTTCCAGGTCATCTTGAAGAACGGCATGCCCCACTTCGTGATCTTCTTGTTCTCGGGCCTGCTGATCTGGAACTTCTTCCAGACGAGCGTCCAGGCCGGGACCGGGGTCGTCGTGAACAACGCCGGCCTGGTGAAGAAGGTCTCGTTCCCCCGCGAGATCCTCGCCCTGGCCGCGGTGGGCTCGGCGGGGGTCTTCTTCTTCTTCCAGGCCATCGTGATGGTGATCTTCCTCGTGGTGCTGCACACGACACCGGAGTGGTCGATGCTCCCCGTCCTCGTGCTGGCCCTCCTGGCCGGCACCGTCCTGGCCGCCGCGCTGTCCGTCCTGCTCTCGGCGATCAACGTCTACCTGCGCGACACCCAGCATCTGGTGGAGGTGCTGCTGACGGCGTGGTTCTGGGCCTGTCCCATCGTCTACGCCTACTGGCGCACGGTGGCCAAGCCCCTCCACCAGCACGGGTTGACCTGGCTCTATTTCCTCAACCCGGTGACGCCGCTGGTCATGACGTTCCAGCGGGTCCTCTACAACATCCCGGTCGGCCACCTCACGACCAAACCGTTCACCAAGGTGCGCTTCCTCCCCCCGTGGCCCCCGAGCACCTACGTCCTGGCCGACCTGGCCGTGCTCGGGTTCGCGGTGGTGCTGTTCGTGGTGGCGCTGGTGGTCTTCGGTCGTCTCGAGGGCAACTTCGCCGAGGAGCTCTGAGCGGGGCGTGGGCAGCACCGCCGTCGACGTCCGTGACGTCTCCAAGCGCTTCCGCCTGACCAAGGAGCGCTACACCTCGCTCAAGGAGCGGGTGATCCACGCCGGACGGGTCCCCCACGAGGACCTGTGGGCCCTGAAGGACGTGTCGTTCGAGATCAAAGAGGGCGAGACCGTGGGCATCCTCGGCCGCAACGGCTCGGGGAAGTCGACCCTGCTCAAGTGCATCTGCGGCGTCCTCCAGCCGACCTCGGGCGAGGTCGAGGTGCGGGGCACACTGGCCGGGCTGCTCGAGCTCGGAGCGGGCTTCCAGCAGGAGCTGTCCGGCCGCGACAACGTCTACTTGAACGGCTCGATGCTCGGGCTGTCCAAGCGCGACGTCGACCGCGTGTTCGACGACATCGTCGCCTTCGCCGAGCTCGAGCAGTTCATCGACAACCAGGTCAAGTTCTATTCGTCCGGCATGTACGTGCGACTGGGCTTCGCGGTGGCGGTGAACGTCGACCCCGACGTGCTGGTGATCGACGAGGTCCTTGCGGTGGGGGACGAGCGATTCCAGCGCAAGTGCATGGACCGGATCAAGACCTTCCAGGAGGAGGGGCGGACGATCCTGTTCGTGACCCACTCGCCCGACCAGGTCCGCAGCATCTGCGACCGGGCGGTCGTGCTCAACGACGGCGAGCTCATCGGCATCGGCCCCCCAGGCGAGGCGGTCCGGATCTTCCGGGAGCACCTCCTCGAGGCGGGCGACGTGCTGAGCGGGGGCACCAACCACGACGACGTGGTGGTCACGCTCAGCGCCGAAGCCGAGCTGGCGGGGCTGGCGGCCGAGGCCGAGGGCCGCCCGGTCCGGCTGAACGAGGTCCGGGTCTTCTACCCGGGCATGGACGAGCACCCCTACCTCCGGTGCGGCGACGCCCTGCACGTCCGGGTCGGGTTTACCGCCACGACCGCCACCGAGGGAGTCGTCTTCGTGCTCGAGCTGCGGGACAACTCGGGGAACGTCCTCGTCCACACCGACACCGACATCTTGGGACGGCACTTCGACGTCCCGACCGGGACCGGGGAGATCGAGTTCCGCTTCGCCACCTTCCCGTTCCTCGACGGGGCCTACGAGGTGAACGCCGGCATCCAGAGCCGCCTGGGCGGGGTCATGTTCGACTGGCAGGAGCAGGCCGCCCGCTTCGAGGTCATGAACCCCGGCCGGACGACCGGCGTCGTCGAGCTGCCGGTACAGGTGCTCATGGTGGAGGGGGCCCTGGCCGACGCCGTCGCCCCGTCGGCTGCCGGGGGGCCCGGTCGGCCTTGACGACGTCGGGAAAGAAGAAGGCACCGGCGAGCGCGTCGGTCGATCCGGCGGCCGACGGACAGCGCTACCTGGCCGAGGTGATGGCCGAGATCGACGAGGAGGTCCGCCGGCGGCGGGCCAGCGGGGACCTGCCGGCGCGCGTCGAGCGTGAGCTCGACGAGCTCTTCTTGGAGTTCTCACCGGTCGCCGGGCGGGGGAGCGGGCTGAGCGAAGCGCTGCGCATGGTGGACGCCGCCGCTTTCATCGACCCGGTGGTGCCGGTCGACTCGGCCAAGTCGGGCGGGGCGGCGGTGAAGCGGACCTTGCGATCGCTGTCGCTCTGGTACGTCGGGTACGTCACCCACCAGGTGAGCCAGTTCGCCTCGGCGGTCAGCCGGTCGATGCACCTGCTCGACGAGCAGGTGTCGACGCTGCGGACCCAGCTCGACGCCCAGCGGGTCCCGCCGGCCGAGGTGATCGACGTGGAGTGGGCGCACGCGCCCGACGCCTGGTGGGTCAAAGAGACCGTCGAGTCGCTCTCGGGCGCGCCCGGGCGGGCCCTGCACGCGGCGGCCGGCGACGGGTGGCTGGTGCGGGTGCTGACCGAGCACGGGATCGACGCCTACGGGGTCGATCCGCGCGGCGATCGCGTGCGGCGCGCCGACCTCGAGCTGACCGACCTGCGCGACGAGGAGGTGCTGGTCCACCTCCGCTCGGTCGAGCCGGCCGCCCTCGGGGCCATCGTGCTCTCCGGGGTGGTCGACGGCATGACGCACGGGGAGCGCCAGCAGCTGCTCGAGGCGGCGGCCGACCGCCTCTCGCCCGAGGGTCTTCTGGTCGTCCACTCGCTGTCGGCGGCCGCCTGGGCCGGCGCCGAGGCGCCGCCCGAGGCCGACCTGTCGACCGGGCACCCGCTGCGCCCGCGCACCTGGGAGCACCTGCTCGGGCGGATGGGCTTCGCCGTCCGGGTGGCCGAGGGCCCGGCCGGCGGGGACTACCTGGTGGTCGCCCAGTTGCGCGACCCGGTTCGCCCGGCTCGGTGAGCGGTCCCGCCGCCGTCACCGGCCCGGCGGCTCCGCCGGCCCGGGCGGTCCACCAGTTCGTCCCGGCCCTGATCCCGCGCGACGCCACCGGCAGCCACACGCTGCTCTTGCGCCGGGCGCTGCGCCAGGCCGGGTGGCGATCGGAGATCTTCGCCGAGGCGACCCACGACGAGCTGGCCGGCGAGTCGATCCCGGTCACCGAGTACCGGCACCGGGCCCGGCCCGGGGACGTGCTGCTCTACCAATTCTCGACCTCCTCGATGGTCGCCGACCTCCTGCTGGGCCGGCCCGAGCCGCTCGTCCTCGACTTCCACAACGTGACCGCCCCCGAGCTCTACGAGGGGTGGGACCCGGCGTCGGGACGGCGGGCCGCCGAGGCCCTCGACCAGCTCGGGCGGCTGGCCACCCGGGCGCAGCTCGGGCTGGCCGACAGCGCCTTCAACGAGCGGGCGCTGCGGGCGGCCGGGTGCCGCCGGACCGCCGTGGTCCCGGTGCTGGTCGACCTCGACCGCCTGGCCGACCCCGATCCCCGGGTGGCCGCCCGGCTGCTCACGATGAAGACGGCTGGCGGGCCCGACTGGCTGTTCGTGGGGCGCCTGGTCCCGAGCAAGGCCCAGCACGACCTCATCAAGGCGTTGTGGGCCTACCACCGCCTCTACGACGAGCGGGCCCGGCTGCACCTGGTCGGGCCGGCCCCGAGCGGGCGCTACCTCACCGCCCTGCGGGACTTCGTCGCCGACCTCGGCCTCGAGCGGTCGGTGCGCTTCGCCGGCGAGGTGAGTGACGCCGCCCTGGCCGCCTACTACGAGGCGGCTGACGTCTACGTCTCGCTGTCGGTCCACGAGGGGTTCGGCGTCCCCCTCCTCGAGGCCATGCGGGTCGGAGTGCCGGTGGTGGCCCTCGACACCGGGGCGGTGGCCGACACCGTCGGGGGGGCCGGGCTCATCCTGGCCGGGGCCGAACCGTCGCTCGTGGCGGCCGCCGTCGACCGGGTGTGGCGCGACGACGCCCTGCGCCGGGCCCTCGCCGGGGCCGGTCGGGAGCGGACGTCGGACCTCGCCCTCGAGCAGGCGGCGGCGGCCGCCGTCGATGCCCTGGCCGAGGTGGCCGGGCCGGCTCCGGCGGAGGCCGGCCGGACGGGAGCGCGGCGGTGAGAGTCGCCTTCGCCACCCCCCGCTACGGGCCCGAGGTGATCGGCGGGGCCGAGTCGGGGGCCCGCCAGCTGGCCGAGCACCTGGTGGCCGAGTGCGGGTGGGAGGTGGAGATCTTCACCACCTGTGCCCTCGACCACGTGACGTGGGAGGACGTGCTCGACCCCGGTGACGAGGTGCGCAACGGGGTGACCGTCCACCGCTTCCGCTCGACGACCGGCCGGACGCCCGACTTCTACAGCCTCGACGGGCGCCTGCGGGTGGCGCCGCGCGAGGCCACCCGGACCGAGTCGAAGCGCTGGGTCGACCTGAACGGGCCGGTCAACCCGGACCTGGTCGAGGCGCTCGTCGAGAGCGGGGTCGACGTGGCCGCCTTCTACCCGTACCTCTACTATCCGTCGGTGGCCGGGATCGGGCGGGTCCCGATGCCCGGGGTCCTGCACCCGGCGGCCCACGACGAGCCGGCCCTCTACCTGCCGGTGTTCCGGGGCACGTTCGTCAACGCCGACGCGCTCGTGTACCACACCGTCGACGAGCGGCGCCTGGTCCAGCGGGTCCACCCGGTGGCGCACGTCCCCCAGACCGTGCTCGGGCTCGGAGTCTCGCCGCCCACGCCCCGCCGCCGTCCCGGGGGCGAGGTGCTGGGCATCGGGGACCGCCCGTACCTGGTGAGCGTGGGCCGGGTCGACGACCACAAGGGCTCCTCGATGCTGGCCGCCTTCTTCCGGACCTTCAAGGAGCGCCACCCCGGACCCCTCGCCCTGGCCCTGGTCGGTCCGGTCTCGGCCAAGATCCCCGACCACCCCGACGTCGTGGTCACCGGAACGGTCGACGAGACCGACAAGTGGGACATCGTGCGCGACGCCGTCGTGTCCGTGTCGCCCTCGGCCCTCGAGTCGTTCTCGCTCGTCGTGCTCGAGGCGTGGGTCGAGTCGGTGCCGGTCGTCGTCAACGCCACCTGCGACCCGACCCGCACCCACTGCGAACGGTCGGGGGGCGGGCTGTGGTTCGGCTCCTACCGGGAGTTCGAGACGATCCTCGAGCGCCTGCTGGCCGATCCGGAGCTGCGGCGCACGCTCGGGACCCGGGGCCGGGCGTACGTCGACCGTTACTACCAGTGGCCCGAGCTCATCGCCCGCTACGCCGCATTCCTCGAAACCGTCGTGGCCCGCGGGCGCGGCGTCACCGGGGTGCTCTGAGGTCGGGGCGGCGACGCGGTGACGGTGCCCGAACCCGAAGAGCGGCTGACGGCGGTTCGTGACGAGCGTCGACGGCTGGCCGACGGCGGTCCGAGAACGACGAGATCCGACGATGACGTGGTCCGGGTGGCGCTGCCGGGTTCGGACGGCGATGCGCTCCGCGACCTGCTCGTCGCCGAGCGCGCCCGGGTGGTGGTCGAGATCGGCCTGGCCTACGCGAGCTCGGCCCTGGCGATCGCCGAGGCCCTCGTCGCCGTGGGATCGCCGGACGCCGCGCACCTGATCATCGACCCCTACCAGGACCGCTTCGAACACGCCGGCCGAGCGGCGATCACCGCGGCGGGTCTGGGCAATCTCTGCACGCTGATCAGCGAACGGTCCCAGCTGGCCCTGCCGCGCCTGGTGGCCGAGGGCGTGGTCGCCGACGCGGCGTTCGTGGACGGCAGCCACGTCTTCCACAACGTGTTCGTCGACCTGTGCTTCCTGCGCGAGCTCGTGCGTCCCGGCGGGTTGGTCGTGCTCGACGACTGCCAGTGGCCGTCGGTCTCGACCGCGGTCCACTACTTCGAGATCAACACCGGGTGGCGGCACCAACCGTTCGACCGGCCGACGCGCCTGCGCGCCTGGCGACTGCCGGACCTCTGGGTGGAACCGGCCTTTGAGAGCTTCCGGCCGTTCGGAACCGGCACCGACGCCTGACCCGGTCTCACGGGCCCGGCCCCATCCCCCGGACCGGGCCGCGCCCGCGGACCCGGCGAGCCGTTAGTGTCGGGCGCCGTGCCCAGCCCAGAGGAGCTCCAGGCGCAAGCCGACGCCATCGGGTGGTTCCACTCGATCGACCTGGCGCCGGGTGTGCGTACAAAGGGCCTGTCCGAGCTCGTGGTGGCGACCGACCAGCTCCCGGACATGGCCGGGCGGACGGTGCTCGACATCGGCGCCTGGGACGGGTACTACTCGTTCGAGGCCGAGCGGGCGGGTGCCTCCCGGGTGGTGGCCCTCGACCACTACGCCTGGGGGGTCGACATCGAGGCCCGCAACGAGTACTGGGCCGAGTGCATCTCGGCCGGCGTGCTGCCCGACCAGGGCCGGGACACGACCGACTTCTGGCGCCCCGACCTCCCGTGGCGGCGCGGCTTCGACTTCGCCCACCAGGTCCTCGGGAGCAAGGTCGAGCCGGTGGTGGCCGACTTCATGACGGCCGACCTCGACGAGCTCGGGCCCTTCGACGTGGTTCTCTATCTCGGTGTGCTGTACCACATGAAAGAGCCGCTGACCGCCCTCGAGCGGGTGCGCAAGGTCACCGGGACGGTGGCCGTCATCGAGACCGAGGCGGTCCACTTCGAGCGGTACGACCACGAGCCGCTCCTGCAGTTCCACGCCGGGTCCCAGGTCCAGATCGACTTCGGGAACTGGTTCGTGCCGACCGCCGTCGCCCTCCGGGCGCTGTGCACGGCGGCCGGGTTCTCCCGGGTCGAGACGGTCGTCGGTCCGCCGCCGCCGCTCCCGCCCGAGCCCCCGCCCCGCCGCCGCTTCGGCCGGCCCCCGCCCGAGCCCGCCCCGCCCCGCTCGGCGCCGACCGCCGCCTACCGGGCGGTCGTCCACGCCTACGTCTGAGCGTCAGAAGCCGACCATCCCGACGACCGGCTGGTTGAGCGGCTGGCCGCCCATCGACCCGGCGAACGAGGCGTCCCCGAAGGCGAAGAGGCCGCCGTCGGAGGCCACGAAGCGGTAGCCCTGCCCGTCGGCGGTGGCGGTCATGCCGACGATCGGGGCGGCCAGCGGCTGGCCGCCCATCGACCCGAAGAACTTGGCTCCCCCGAAGGCGAAGATGCCGCCGTCCCGGGCCACCAGCCAGTACCCGGCGCCGCCGTCCCCGGTGATCCCGACCACCGGCGCGGCCAGCGGCTGGCCGCCCATCGACCCGAAGTACTGGGCGTCGCCGAAGGTGAAGATGCCCCCGTCCGACGCCACCAGGCGGTACCCGGCGCCGTCGGGGGACGCCTGGATGCCGACGATCGGGGCGTTCAGGTGCATGCCGCCCGTCGAGCCCCAGTAGCGGGCGTCACCGAAGGCGAAGATGCCCCCGTCCGCCGCCACCAGCCAGTACCCCTTCCCGTCGGGCGTGGCCGCCATCCCGACGATCGGCTGGTTGAGCGGCTGGCCGCCCATCGACCCGTAGTACCCGACGTTGCCGAAGGCGAACACCCCGCCGTCTCGCGCCACGAGCCAGTACCCGCCGACCGCCGGCGCCTGGGCGGCGGCCACGATCGGGGCGTTGAGGGTGAGGTTCCCGGTCGACCCGCAGAACGGCTGGCCGTAGCTGAAGATGCCGCCGTCGGCCGCCACCAGCTGGTAGCCGTCCAGCGCGGCCGCCGGGATCTGGCACGGCGCCGTCGGGTCAGCCCCGAGCCCGGCGTCCCCGGTCAGCTGGGGGTCATGGTGGAACATCGGCCACGAGCCCGGTCCGACCGCCGCCGCCCCGTCGGACCCGGCGATCTCGTAGTGGTCGATCAGGCCCTGGTTGTTCCCGTTGTACCCGGCCACGGTGATCCCGACGGTGCCGTTGGGGTCGTCGGTCACGAGCGGCGAGTTCTGGAAGCCGTTGGCGGAGTCGATCTGGTCCACCAGCTGGGCGCTGCGGGCGTCGTAGACGAGGACGCCGTGGACGGTCGGGACGAGGAGGTCGTCGTAGCCCTGCCCGAACAGGTCGGCGGCCACCACCGACCCGATCACCCGGTCGCCGTTCGGCAGGGCGATGTGGGTGATCACCGAGCCGGTGGCGGCGTCGAGGATCCATGCCGACCCGCCGCTGCCGGTGTCGGTGCCCTCGACCACCTGGCCCTGGCCGTTCCCGAGCACGTCGGCCAGGGCCGGGCTCGAGAAGGTGGAGCCGTCGAGCTTGGCCGTCCACACCAGGTGGCAGGTGTTGTCGAAGGCCTTGACGGTCCCGGTGTCGTTGGCCCCCCCGAAGTAGGCGCCGGTGCCCACGACCTCCCCGACGGCCCCGCCCGCCAGGAAGGCGCCGATGGCCGGGGACGAGTCGACGGTCTGGTCCATGTCGTAGTGACAGATGAGCCCGCCCCGGTCGTTCAGGATCCGCAAGTGCCCGCCCTGGGGGTAGTTCTGCCCGTCGGCGAACCCGGCCGTCTGGTCGCCGCCGGCCACGATCTCGTTCTGGCCGTTGCCGTAGAGATCGCCGATCGCCGCTGTGGAGAACACGCTGTCGGAGGTGAAGAAGGGCCAGCCGCCGAGCGTCTGGCCCGACGTGGCGTTGATGGCGTACTGCTCCTGGTCGAGCGAGCCGGCGGCCACCGCCACCAGGTGCTGGAGGATCCCCACGGTGAGCGAGGCCTGCACCCCGTAGGCGGGCTGGACGTCCGAACCCGGGTCGACCACCGGCGTGTACCAGAGCTCGGTGCCGTTGGGCGAGATGGCGCGGTAGCCCCCGTTGGTCGGGTTGGCCGCGTTGCCCGACCCGACGAACACGTCGTCGACGCCGTGCCCGCCCAGGTCGGCCACCGACGGCGTCGAGTCGACGGGGGCGCCGGCCGGGGCCGGCCACCCCGGGACGGCGGTCCCGTCCGCCAGGTGGTAGGCCCAGACCTGTCCGGCCCGGTCGCCGACCACCACCGACTCGCCCCCCGGGAGCGTGGCCACGTTGGGCGAGGACTCGGCGATGGGGTAGCCCCCGTTCGAAAGGACCACCGACCACGTCGGGTTCTGGGGGATGCCCGGGTTGGCCGACGCCGGGGCGTCGGCCGGGCCGGCCGCCAGTAGGAGGGGCACCAGCACGGCCAGGGACAGACCGGCCGTCCAGGCGACGTGCCGTCGCCGGACCCGTCGGTCCTTGTCGCCGCCGGTCTGCCGGGATCTCATCGGGGGAACGATCCTTTCGGGTGTTGTGAAAACGGGGGAGCCCGGTGACGACAGGACAGTCCGCCACCGGGCTCCGGGATGCATCCGTGTTCGACCGATACTACGGGGCCCCGGCCACCGAGATGATGTCGTTGACGTGGACGCCGAGCGCCGGGAGCGACCCGTCGTAGGGGGCGTCGCCGAAGGCGAAGATGCCACCGTCGGTCCCGACCATCAGGTAGCCGCGTCCCGAGGGCGACGGGGTGATCCCGACGACGTTGGTCACGTGGACGCCGACCCCGGGCAGCGACCCGACGAACCCGGCGTCGCCGAAGGCGAAGACCCCGCCGTCGTTGCCGACCATCCAGTAGCCCCGGCCCGAGGGTGTCGGCACGATGCCGACGATGTTGGACACGCTCACGCCGATCCCGGGAAGCGACCCGACGAAGCCGGCGTCACCGAAGGCGAAGACCCCGCCGTCCCGACCGACCATCCAGTAGCCCCGGCCGGACTTGGTCGGGACGATGCCAACGATGTCGTTGACGTGGACCCCGACCCCGGGCAGCGACCCGACGAACCCGGCGTCGCCGAAGGCGAAGGCCCCGCCGTCGCTGCCGATCATCCAGTAGCCGCCGCCGGTGGCGGTCGGCACGATGCCCACGACGTTGGACGCGGCCACTCCGAGGCCGGGCAGCGAGTTGTAGGCGCCGGCGTCGCCAAAGGCGAAGAGCCCGCCGTCTCGGGCCACCTCCCAGTACCCCCCGGCGTCGTGGGTGGCGGCGATCCCGACCACCGGCTGGTTGAGGGCGATGGCCCCGGTCGACCCGCAGAAGGGCAGGTTGCCGAAGTTGAAGACCCCGCCGTCGAGCCCGACCATGTAGTAGCCGTAGGGCCGGACCGGGGGCGGCTTGCACGGGACCTGGAGGCTGAACGGGGTGCCGGCGTCGCCGGTGAGGGCTGGGTCGTGGTGGAACTGCGGCCACGCCCCGCTCTCGTTCACGTTGATCCCGCCCGCGTTGGCCAGCTCGTAGTGGTCGACGACCCCCTGGTTCTGGTTGTTGTAGCCGGCGATGGTGATGCCGATGGTGCCGTTGGGGTCGTTCGTCACGAGCGGCGAGCTCTGGAAGGCCTCCATGTTCTGGAAGAGGCCGCCGAGGTCCGCGCCGGTGCGGCCGTCGAGGATCTCGACCCCCTGGGTCGTCGGGACGAGCAGGTCCTGGTAGCCCTGGCCGCTCAGGTCGGCCGTGGTGATCGACCCGATGACCGCCCCGAAGGTGGGGGCGCTCCAGGCCACCGAGCCGTTCGACCCGTTCAGCACGTAGACGGTGCCGCTCGCGTTGTTGTTGAAGTTCGTTCCTTCCACCACCTGGAGCTGGCCGTTGCCCAGGACGTCGGCCAGGGCCGGGCTGTCGCCGGTGAGCCCGTCGAGACTGGCCGACCACAAGAAGTTGCAGTGCGAGTCGACGGCGATGACCTTGTTGGTGTCCGAAGCCCCCGGGAAGAAGCTCGACGTCCCGAAGGCGATCGCCACCTCCGAGCTCGTGCCCAGGAACTCGCCG
>Ga0209656_10003003_pt1 | contig 10936 bp, 13 predicted proteins | sample BogFormECP12_OM2_FD_188239 | JGI IMG/M metagenome (GOLD analysis project Ga0209656, IMG submission 188239) | Bog forest soil microbial communities from Calvert Island, British Columbia, Canada - ECP12_OM2 (SPAdes) (version 2) | ecosystem: Environmental > Aquatic > Freshwater > Wetlands > Bog ... | reverse complement strand
ACGCCAGCGCCTTCCGGAATTTCTGTTGAATACCGACCAAACCAACATCTTCGCGAAATTCATCGCCGAACGTCAGGACACCAACAAGATGCAGACCTTCCACCTCGCCGCATGAACCGAAATTCTGAGCAAATCCCGGACTCTCAAGCTGGAAGCAATTGCGCGTCATATGGCCGATTCTTTCCGGCCTTTTGAGTGTTCAACTCGCCTTCGGTCTTCTTGCCGGATACGTCGAGGGATGGTCGCTCGGCGATTCTGTCTATTTCACCTATGTCACCGGTCTGACGATCGGGTTTGGCGATCTCACCCCTGGTCATTTCGTCTCTCGCCTGAGTGCGCTGATCATCGGCCTGAGCGGCATCCTCTTCACGGCGCTCGTCGCGGCCGTCGGCGTACGCGCTCTTCAGGAGGCAAACGATGACCCGCCGAGGTAGGCGTCACTTGGCTTGCGGGCTGCGGCCGAAACCTCGATCGGCCGTCGCTCGGATGCACAGACCGGGACCGCAATGGCGTAACGCCCGCCGCGATGACGGCAGCCGATCCACGGCGAGCCAGGGATGCTCGGCATGAACGAAGTGCAGGTCAATCAGCCTGAGCAGGAGCCGGCGCAGAAGCCGGCACCGGTCGCGGCGCCGCCTCCGCCGTCCAAGCCCGCCAATCCGTTGCGGCGCTGGACTCTGGTCACGCTCGTCGTCTTCGTCCTGCTGTTCGGCTGGACGCTGGTCGCCGACCGGCTGACGCCCTACACGAGCGATGCCAGCGTGCGTGCCTTCGTGGTGCGCATCGCACCGGAGGTCTCGGGCAAGATCATCGAGGTCGCGGTGCGTGACAACCAGATCGTCCGGACCGGCGATCTGCTGTACCGGATCGACCCGACCCCGTTCGACATCGCCGTGGAGCGTGCCGAGGCCAAGCTGGCCGCGGCCGGGCAGGCCGTCGGCGTCTCCACCTCGGGAGTGGACGCGGCCGAGGCGCAACTGGTGGAGGAACTCGCCGAGCGGGACAACGTCCGCCAACAGGCGGCGCGCGTCTTCGAGCTGGTTCGCCTAGGCGTCTATCCGCCGGCACGAGCCGACCAGGCACGGTCGCAGTTGGGCGCGGCCGAGGCGCAGGTGGAGCAAGCGCAGGCCTCGCTGGAGCAGGCGCGCCAGGCGCTCGGCCCCAAGGGCGCCGATAATCCGCAGATCCGCGAGGCGCTGGCCGCGCTCGAGCAGGCTCGGCTCGACCTCGCCCGCACCACCCTGCGCTCGCCCGGCGACGGCGTGGTAACCAACCTGCAGCTCAACGTTGGTCAGTTCGCAGCCGCCGGCCGGCCGTCGCTGACCTTTCTTGATGCGCGGCTGGTGTGGCTGAGCGCCTTCCTGCGCGAGAACAGCCTGGAGTACATCAAGCCGGGTGCGCAGGCCGAGGTGGTGCTCGACGTGCTGCCCGGCCGCACGCTGCCGGCGCGGGTAGTGAGCGTCGGCTGGGGCGTCGGCGAGGACGATACCGATTCCACAACCGGCTTGCCGAAGACGCGCCAGAGCAACAGCGGATGGCTCGCGCCGGCGCAGCGGTTTCCGGTGGAACTGGCGTTCGAGACCGCTGGCGGACCACCAGACGGCGTGCGCTACAATGCGCGCGCCAGCGTCATCCTCTACACCGGCGACCACCCGGTCGCGAACGCGCTCGCCCGGTTCTGGATCAGGGTGATCTCGGTGCTGACCTTTGTCTCCTGAGATGGCAAGGCAGCAGGCGGCGCTGCGGCTTGCGCTTGCCGCGACGCTCGGGCTGGTCTGGGGCACGATGGCCAGGGAGCCGCTGCCCGGGCTTACGGCCGTGCTTGCCGCGCAGATTCTCGTCGGCATGCCCCGGCCGCCGCGGTTGGGCCAGGCGGCGGCGCTGGTCGCGGTGATCGCGGTTACGGGTGGCGTGACGTTCGCGGTCGCCTCGACGTTCGCGGACCGGTTGCTGATTCTGATGGCCGCGCTCGGCGTGCTGTTCTTCGTCGGGTTTGCAATGCGTGAACGGGCGGCCCCCCGCCCCTCGCTCCCTGCCACGATGCTGCTGAACACCACCGCCGTCGTCCCGGTCCTCACGTTCCAGGCGAACGTCCTTGGGGCCGGCGTGGTCGAGACTCTCGTCACCGGGGCGGCCAGGGCGATACTTGTCGTCTGGCTCTTGCACGCGCTGTTGCCGGCGCCGCAGGAAGGCACCGGCGCGCCGGCCGGCGCCGCGCCCGCCACCGGCATGCCGGTGACGAAACACCGTGGCACTATGCGCACCCTTGCCAAGGTCGCCATCGTGCTGCCGGCGGAATTTTTCTACCTGATCCTGCCCTCTGCGCTCGCCTTTCCGGCGCTACTTGGACTCGTCACCTTCCTCTCCGCACAGGATTCGGCAGCTGGGCGCGCCCAACTCGTCGTCCTGTTGCTCGGCAACCTCATCGGAAGCATCGCGGCCGCCGTCGCCGCGGCGGTTTTCGAGGTCGGTCCGCCGCTGCCCGCACTGACACTGATGGCGCTGCTTGGATCCCTGGGCTTCGCGGGCTGGATCATGACCCAAGGGCGACGCCCGGGGGGCGCAGTGGCGCTGACCGGCCTCGTGACCTTTCTGATGCTCTTCGGTCTCTCGGCGTCGCCCACTTCGTTCGAGGTGCCTGTCCTCGATCGGATCGCGGATATCGCCGTGCTCTCTCTCTATACGATAGGCGCGACCGAGCTGTTTCTGCCGCCGCCGGCACCACGATGGCCGGCCGCCGTGGCGGCCCGCTCGGCGGACGGCGCGCGCACCGGCCATGATTCCAGGAAAGCATCCAGTTAGGGAGCAGAGGATGGACTCGCCCGCTACGTTCGATCGTGAGTTCGAACAAAGACTCGCCCGCCGTCTCATGGACGTTCTCATCCGTGCAGGCCTCATCCTGGCGGTGGCGATCCTCTGCTATCGGGTGTTCGCACCATTCCTGACGCTGACCGCAACGGGGCGGCGATCTGGCTGATCGCAAGCAGAAGCGCGATGAAACCCAGCATCGCGGCGCCCGGGACCCCTGCCGCCGCTAGGCCCGCGACCAGAAGGACGGTCTGGATCGCTGCAGTGCCGATCACCCCGTAGACGACGCCGCGTATCGCGCCCGCCGCGACGTCGAGTGCCCGTTCGGCGACAGGGCCGCCCAACCGGCGCAGCGCGTCATGCAGTGTCGCCACCAACCCGTCGCCGTTGGCCCAGAACACCGCCGCAGCGACCACGGACAGGACCAGCTGCACCAAGCTGTCGGCCAGGGCGCCCGCCGCACCGATCAACCACTGCTCGATATGCGCAGTGTAGGGTTCGGCCAGTGTCCGCACGTCGCCCTCGGCCCTGACGATCTGGTCCCAACGCGCTCCCAGGCGCCGGCCGATCAGCGGCAGCCCTTCGATCCAAGCCGGCTTCTCCGGCGCGGCTGCGAAGAACGTTTCGAAGCGCTGTGTGGCAAGGTTAAGCTGATCGGCGAGGTGGGGCGCGATCACCAGGATGGGCAGCAAGATCGACAGCAAGAACAACAACGCGGCCGTCCGTCCGCGGCCTACCCCCCGGCGGACCAGCAGCTGGCGGAGCCGCCAAGCGGCAACCGCAGTTGCCCCGCCAAACAGAATCGCCGTCGTGAACGGCTGCACGATCTTCAAGACGCCGATGAGCAGACCGGCGAGAAGCAACACAAGGATGCTTCGCTCGATAATCACGACCCGCGTGGGGAAATCAGGGACCAGTTCGGCGGCAGGTTGACTCGCTTCGTCTGTCATTAACGAATGCCTCCCAGAACGGCCGGTCGCCGTGCGGACCGAACTCGCTGCCCACGGTCGCATGATCCGTCGCATATTGGCCAAGCGCACGTAGGTTACGGTAGCAACGGCCCACTGTAGCCTGCTTTGCGCCTGTGGCCGGGCGGGCTGAGACAGTCCGTGGAGCAGTGAAAACCCTGCACCATCATTTCACATTGACTTGGGTCAAGCGGAAATCATCAACGTCGTATTGACCACCGCAGCCATCGCCGAAGAACCGCAAAGACTAGCGATACACGTTGCGAATGACAGTATTCTGCTGCCTTGCTGCGCGGGCGGCCGACAGGCGGTCACCGGTGTTGTCCCCGACCGGGCCATCGCCGCGCCCGCACCGCCACGCGCGTTCATTTTTCATTGTAGCGTATGGCCGGGTCCCAGTCGGCCGCTATCGGCCCGTCCAGCAGCTTCTCCAGCCGCATGGCATAGAGGCTGGGGCAGGAAAACGGCCCTCCTTGGCCGAGCGGAAAAACCACGGGGAATCTGAAGCTCGGGCGGCCTATCAGGCTTGTCGATCTCATCCGTCGTGCGCACCGACTTCCACCGGCTCGAGGGCGCCGGGTGAAGGCTGCCATCCCGCCTGATCGACCAGCAGCTCCGCATGCCGCCCGGGCGCGACCTCGGCCGAGATGGTCGCGAGGAGTGGCGGCTTGTTGCCGTTGCTCCCAGCAGGGCGGCCAGTCCGGATTCGGCCAAGAATTGCCATCCGGCCGCCTGGCCTGAATGTCCGAGCCGGGTCGAAGGCGTCTGTTGCCGCTTGCCAACCCTGATCAGGCTTCAACAGACGTTGGATTGAACGTCTGCGTCACCTCATACAGCGCGCCGCCCCGGCGGCGGCACGGGGACAACCGCCCTACCCCGCCCCGCTCACGCTCTCGAACAGCAGCATCTCCCAGCCCTCGCGCTCGAACGTGTCGGCCAGCCGCATGCCGATGCTGCCGATCAACTCGCGCGACGGGAAATTCGTCGCGCGCGCCACCGCGACGATCCGCCTCAGTCCGGCCTTGGTGTGGCCGTAGCGCAGCGCCGCCGCCGCGGCCTCCGCCGCGATCCCTCGCCCGTGCACATGCGGCCAGAACGCGAAGCGCAGCCCGATCCCCCGCCCGTCCGGACGCTCGCGCAACGCGACCAGCCCGAGCATCGGACCACCCTCGAGCAGATGCACGACCCACGTGCCGTAGCCGTGCGCCCCCCAGTGCCGGATGTCGTCGGCCAGATCGTCGCGCGCCTGCACCGCCGAACGCACGCCGCCCAGCATCACCGCGAACACGCGCGCGTCGGCCTTCAGCGCCGAAAGCTCCAGCAGGTCGTCGAAGGTCGGCGGCCGAAGCTCAAGCCGGCCCTTGCGGATGATCCAGAACGGATTCAGTGGCGTGCAGGTTCAACGTGCGAGCGGACGATACTTGATGCGGTGCGGCTCCACGGCAGCATCGCCCAGCCGGCGCCGCTTGTCTTCCTCGTACGCCTCGAAGTTGCCCTGGAACCACTCGACGTGGCTGTCGCCCTCGAACGACAGGATGTGCGTGGCCAGCCGGTCGAGGAACCAGCGGTCGTGGGTGATGATGACCGCGCAACCGGCGAACTCGGTCAACGCCTCCTCCAGCGCCCGCAGCGTGTCGACATCCAGGTCGTTGGTCGGCTCGTCGAGCAGCAGCACGTTGTGCTCGGCCTTCAGCATCTTCGCCAGATGCACGCGGTTGCGCTCGCCGCCCGACAGGATGCCGACCTTCTTCTGCTGGTCCGAACCCTTGAAATTGAACGCGCCCACATAGGCGCGCGACTGCACCGCGCGCTTGCCCAGATAGATCACGTCGGTGCCGCCGGAGATCTCCTCCCACACCGACTTGTCGGGGTTGAGGCTGTCGCGGCTCTGGTCGACGTAACCCAGCTTCACCGTGTCGCCCACGCGCAGGCTGCCGCCGTCCGGCTGCTCCTGCCCGGTGATCATGCGGAACAGCGTCGTCTTGCCCGCGCCGTTCGGGCCGATCACGCCGACGATGCCGCCCGGCGGCAGCTTGAAGTTCAGGTCGTCGATCAGCAGCCGGTTGCCGTAGCCCTTGCGCAGTCCCTCGGCCTCGATCACCAGCCCGCCCAGGCGCGGACCCGGCGTGATGACGATGTCGGCCACACCCGCCGCCTGCTCCTGCGAGTTGGCCAGCATCTCCTCGTAGCGCTTGATGCGCGCCTGGCTCTTGGCCTGCCGCGCGCGCGGGCTCGACGCGATCCACTCCTGCTCGGCGGCGAGCGCACGCTGCCTCGCGGACTCCTCCTTCTCCTCCTGCTGCAGGCGCTTGCGCTTCTGCGCAAGCCACGAGGAGTAGTTGCCCTCGAACGGATAGCCCCGCCCGCGCTCGATCTCGAGGATCCAGTTGGTCACGTTGTCCAGGAAGTAGCGGTCGTGGGTGATGACCATCACCGTGCCCTGGTAGTCGCGCAGCGTCTTCTCCAGCCACGCCACGCTCTCGGCATCGAGGTGGTTGGTCGGCTCGTCGAGCAGCAGCAGGTCGGGCTTCTCCAGCAGCAGCCGGCACAGCGCCACGCGCCGCCGCTCGCCGCCCGACAGCGTCGCCACGTCGGCCTCGGCCGGCGGGCAGCGCAGCGCGTCCAGCGCGATCTCGACGCGACGATCCAGCTCCCAGCCGTCCTGCGCGTCGATCTTCTCCTGCAGCTCCGCCTGCTCGGCGAGCAGCGTGTTCATCTTGTCGTCGTCCATCGGCTCGGCGAACTCCGCCGAGATCTCGTTGAACCGGTCGAGCGCGTGCTTGAGGTCGGCGAACGCGACCTCGACGTTCTCGCCGACGGTCTTGGTCGGATCGAGTTGCGGCTCCTGCTCCAGGTAGCCCACGCGCACGCCCTCGGCCGCCCAGGCCTCGCCGCCGTGTTCGGGCTCGATGCCGGCCATGATCTTGAGCAGCGTGGACTTGCCCGCGCCGTTGACGCCGAGCACGCCGATCTTCACGCCGGGCAGGAAGGACAGCGTGATGCCTTTGAAGACCTCCCGGCCACCGGGATAGCTCTTCGTCAGGTCCTTCATCACGTAGACGTACTGGTAAGCGGCCATATGCCCCGGTTCCTAAAGCATGACTGGCCGCGGCGGGACCGCCGGAGCCGTCGGATCATGCGACCTAAGATGTGGAATAGAGCGCGACCGGCCCGTCGCGGAGCCGATCACGCTCTATGTGCGGGGCCGTATTAGGGGGTCGGGCCGGGCTGCCGCAACCGTGCGACAGCCCGCGGGTGTCAGGCGCCCGGATTACGCGCCAGTCTGTTACGCCCGCGTCTGGCGCGGCAGCATCCGCTCCAGCGTGCCGTCGCGGCGGATCGCGACGTGCCAGACCACGCCCAGCAGGTGCAGGGCGATGACCAGGTACACGACCCACTGGGTCACCAGGTGCACCGTCATCGCGGCGTGCGCGAACGCCTTGTCCTCCGTCACGACGGGCAACTGGAACAGGCCGAAAAACATCGGCGCGCGACCGCCGATGTAACCGCTGACCGGCATGACGATCAGGATCGCGTAGAGCAGGACGTGGTTCACGCGCGCCGTCCAGGCCTCCCAGGCGGGAAGCCGCCCGGCGAGCGCGGGCGGACGCACGAGCGCGCGCCAGAGGATGCGCAGCAGAACGACCGCGAAAATCGTGATGCCGATCGACTTGTGGATCATGAACCAGACCGGCCTGGCCGGATCGTCGCGCGGCATCGACACCATCGCCCAGGCGATCGGCAGGGTGGCGAACATCAGCACGGCCGTGATCCAGTGGAACACCATCGCGCCCTCGCTGTAGCGGCGGAAGGCGCGCTCGGTCGCCGGGTCGATCGGCGCGTCGCAGATCGGCGAGACGGGCGGAGCGGTGTCGGGCATGCGACCCTCCGGCTGTTCGGACGCCACCGGCACAACGTCCGCGACGGCCGCAAGTCAAGGCGGCGGGGCATGACAAGGCGTTGACTGCGCCCCGGTTGACTGCGCCCGGAGGGACTCGAACCCCCAACCAGACCGTTATGAGCGGTCCGCTCTAACCAGTTGAGCTACAGGCGCCTATCCGCCGCTTGTCGCCCGCACCCTGCCGCCGCGCAAGGCGGCCGATCACGTTCGGCGGCGCTCGCGCAGGCGATCGAGGCGCAAACGCTCGCGCCCGTCCGTCAGCCGGCGGCCGGCGACCACGACCGTCACCACCGCCGCCAGGGCGGAGGCGCCGGTCAGCAGGAACATCAGCAGGATCTGATATTTCGCCGCCTCCAGCGGGTCCATCCCGGCGATGATCTGGCCGGTCATGATGCCCGGCAGCGTGATGATCCCGGCCGCCGACATCTGGTTGATCGCCGGCAGCATCGCGCGGCGCAGGCTGTCGGCCCGCAACGCCCGCGTCGCCAATCGGAACGGGTCGCCCAGCGCCAGCCGCGCCTCGATCGCCGCCCGCTGCTGCGCGACGCCGCCGAGGATGCCGTCCAGCGCGATCGACGCGCCATTCAGCACGTTGCCCAGGATGATGCCGGTCAGCGGGACGGCGTAGTGCGGGTCGTACCACGGCGTCGGGCGGATCGCGGTGGTCAGCGCCAGGATCGACGTCAGCGCGGTCGCCGAGGCGACCGCGGCGCCGCCGACGATCAGGTTGCCGCCGCGCGCAAAGCGCCAGGCCGGCCGCGCCGCCACCTCGCGCGCCGCGATCGCGGTCATCACCAGCACGACCAGCAGCGTCAGCGCCGGGTCGGCCCGGGCGAACACCAGCCGCAGCACGAAGCCGACCAGCAGCAGCTGCACCACCATCCGCGCCGTCGCGACCGCGAGCCGCCAGTGCAGGTCCAGGTGCAGCGCGATCGACAGCGCCCCGTCGAGCACGATCAGGCTCGCCGCCGTCAGCAGGTCGGGCGCGGTCAGCAGGATCGGGTTCATACGGCGAACCGCCGGTCCTGCATCCGCCGCCGCACGTCGCCCAGCTGCGCCGCGAGGTCCTCGTCGTGCGTCACCAGCACCACGATCAGCCCGTCGCGCTTGCGCTGCGCCAGGAACGCCGCCGCCCGCACGACCGACGCCCGATCCAGCGCGCCCGTCGGCTCGTCCAGCAGCAGCGCCTCGGGACCCCGGACCAACGCGCGGACCAGCGCCAGCCGCTGCCGCTCGCCGGTCGACAGCCGCGACACCTCGCCCGACAGGTGCGCCTCGGTCAGCCCCAGCGTCTCGGCGAGCGCCACGGCCGCCTCGGCGTCCTGCCGCCGGAAATGCGCCTCCACGCGCGGGTCCCACCAGCCCGGCTCCGCCGCGACGTACACCGCCCGCCGCCGCCAGTCCGGCGCCGGCACCGATCCCCGCGCAACGTCGCCCAGCGCCACCTCGCCCTCGTTCGGATCGAGGTCGGCGATCATGCGCAGGAACAGGCTCTTGCCCGAGCCCGACGGCCCGGTGACGGCGGCGCACTCGCCCGCGTTCACCTCGAGCTCGAACGGCCCCGCCAGCGCGCTCCGCAGCCCGTGGATGCGAAGCCCCGTCACCCCCCCGTCCTCACCCCCCGGCGGCGAGGCGCCCGAGCAGCCGCGCATGCGCCCGCGCGCCGTGGCGGAACAGGCTCAGCTCGAACTTCTCGTTCGGGCTGTGCGCCCCGTCGTCGTCCAGCGCGAAGCCCATCAGCACGCTGTCCATCCCCAGCGCCGACTTGAACGTCTCCACCACCGGGATCGAGCCGCCGCCGCCCATCAGCACCGGCGCGCGGCCGAACTCGTCCTGCAGCGACGCCGACGCGGCGCGCACCCAGCGGCTGTCCGCCGGGATCACGATCGCCGCGCCTGCGCCGAATTCCTGGAACGTCGCCTGCACGCCCGGCGGCAGCCGGTCCCGCACGAAGCGGCGAAAACCCTCCTGCACCTCGTGCGGGTCCATGTCCGGTACCAGCCGGAACGACACCTTGGCATGCGCCTCCGACGGGATGACGGTCTTCGCCCCCGCCTCGGTGTAGCCGCCCCAGATGCCGTTGATGTCGGCGGTCGGCCGCGCCCACAGGCGCTGCAGCGGCGGGCGGTCGCGCTCTCCGGCGGCATGCGTCAGCCCCGCGTGGCCGAGGAAGGCCGCCTCGTCGAAGCCGAGCCCCTCCCACGCCGCCGCCTGCTCCGCCGGCACCTCGCGCACCCGGTCGTAGAAGCCCGGCACCTGCACATGGCCGTTGTTGTCATGCAGGTCTCCAAGGACTCGCGTGAGCACGTTGATCGGGTTCATCGCCAGCCCGCCGAACAGGCCCGAATGCAGGTCCTTGTCCGGCCCCCGGACGTCGACCTGCATGTAAACCAGGCCGCGCAGGCTGGTGGTGATCGCCGGCGCGTCGACGCTCCACTGCGTCGAGTCGCTGATCAGCACGAAATCGGCGCCAAGCTCGTCGCGGGCCGAGCGCAGGAACGCCGGCAAATTCACGCTGCCGACCTCCTCCTCGCCTTCGATCAGCACGGTCATGCGCACGGGGATGCTGCCGGTCGCCGCGTGCCACGCGCGCAGGCTCTCCAGGAACGCGGCCACCTGGCCTTTGTCGTCGCATGCGCCGCGGGCCACGATCCGCCGCCCGCTCGGGCCATCCACCACCTGCGGCTCGAACGGCGGGCTGGTCCACAGCGCCACCGGATCGGGCGGCTGCACGTCGTAGTGGCCGTAGAACAGCACATGCGGCCCCCCTTCCGGGCCGACATGATGCGCCAGCACGACCGGATGCCCCGCAGTCGGACGCAGGCTCGCCGAGAATCCGAGCGAGACCAGCGTGTCGCGCACCCACTCGGCGGCGCGGACGCAGTCGCGGGAATGGCCGGGCTGGGCGCTGACGCTCGGAATCGCGAGCAGGTCCGACAACCGCTTGACTGCCGCCGGCTGCGCCGCCTCCAGCTCGTCCAGGACCCGGTCGATCGCTGCACCCATGCCGCTCTGCTCCATCACGCTGCGGCCCGACGGCCGCCGGACGCGCGCTGTAGCATGCCGGAACCGCGTCGCCGATGGCGCAGATGTGACTCCGCCGGTCGCGCCGGATCACGCAGACCATGGCGTGGTCCAGCTTCAGGTGCAGAATGCAGGGGAATCGCACTTCGAATTTGCTTGACACGGGCGGGGTATTGCTCGGCTCGGGCGTGATCGATTCTACCTCTCGGCGTGTGGGACACGCCCGGGGAGGCCA
>Ga0209656_10003002_pt1 | contig 10936 bp, 11 predicted proteins | sample BogFormECP12_OM2_FD_188239 | JGI IMG/M metagenome (GOLD analysis project Ga0209656, IMG submission 188239) | Bog forest soil microbial communities from Calvert Island, British Columbia, Canada - ECP12_OM2 (SPAdes) (version 2) | ecosystem: Environmental > Aquatic > Freshwater > Wetlands > Bog ... | reverse complement strand
TACGCGGTCTTGTCCGAGGACGCTGCTGCCTGCGCCGCTCACGCCGGCGTTCGCGACGTATAAGATTCCTGCGGAATCGACCGCCAGGCCGCCGGGCCGCGTCAGTCCGGTACGCCCTCCAGAGATGGTTCGCGCGGCAGCGACGTCGCCATTCGCGCCGGCTGCATACACCGTGACGCTATCTTGTTTGGATGCGAGGTCGCCGTCGTTTGACACGTACACCGCGCCCGCGGAGTCGACGGCGACACCGCTCGGCCACAGGAGGCCGGTCATCGCGCCCTTGATCGTGCGCACCGGCGTCACGACTTGGTCGCTCACGTCGGCGGCTGTGGCCGGCACTCTCGAATCGAGCGTGACAACGGCCGCCGAACAGGCAGCCGCGAACGCGAAAAGCGTAGCGCGCCGGCGCATAATGGCTCGTCTCATCGGGTTCCCGGTTCGTGCTCCGCGCCGGAAAGCCCCGCGAGTATCTCGTCGGTCTTTGGAAAACCGCGCTCGTAGAATGCGATGCGGCCGTCTCTGCCGATGCCGACGACCGTGCGGTCGATATAGCGAAATGGACCGAAGCGTTTGACCGCATCGTACTGCGCCGACACCTTCAAGTCTCGATCGCTGAGCAGGCGCGCGGTGAAGCCGTGGCGCCGCCGAAAGGCACGGTGGGAGCGGACGCTCGCGCCATTGATGGCGAAGACGTCCACACCCGCCGCGGCGTACCTGTCCGCATCGCCGCGCACGGCGGCGAGTTGAATGTATCAGCCGAGGGTGTGGTCCAAGACGTAGAAGATCAAGACCGCGCGACTGCGCGTGAGCACATCCGACAGCGTGACGGGGACGCCGTCCTGGTCGGCCAGGGTGAAGTCAGGCGCTTGCCGGCCGACCATAGGCGCGCTACGCGCGCGCCGCGACCTTCTTCTTAGCGTGACCGTTCGAAGCGCTCTTGGCCTTGCCATTGGCGGCAACCGGCCGCTTCTTGGCGCTCTGCTTGAGGCTCTCTTGAAGCACATCCATGAGGTTGACGACGTCGGTCGCGGGTTTGGGCTTGGCGGCGGCTTTCGCGCGCGTCGGCTTGCCCTTGGCGCGCGCATCGATCATGGCCATCATCGCATCCCGATAGCGGTCGCGATACTCTTCGGGCTGGAACTTGCCGGCCATCGTATCGATGAGCAGCTTGGCGGCTTTCATCTCGCCGGCCGAGACTTTCTCTTTGGACGGCGGGAAATCGAAGTCGGCGGCGTCGACGATCTCGTCGGGGTAATGCATGAGCTCGAGCACGAGCGCGTCGCCGTTGGGCTTGAGCGCGCACAGGTACTCCTTGGTGCGGATGACGACGCGGGCGATGCCGACCTTGCCGGCGCTGGCCAATGCATCGCGCAGCAGCGCGTACGCGTGGCGGCCTTTCTTCTCCGGCTCGAGATAGTACGGCTTGTCGAACAGGATGGGATTGATCTCGGACAGATCCACGAACTCGGTGATGTCGATCGACTGCGTGGCCTCGATGCTCACGCTCTTGATGTCCTCATCCGTGATGAGGACGTAGTCGCCGTCACCGACCTCGTAGCCCTTGACGATGTCGTTCCACTCGACTTTCTTTCCGTCGATCGCGCAGACGCGCTGGAAGTTGATGCGTCCTTTATCTTTCTTATGGAGCATGTTGAAGTGGATCTCGTTCTCGCGGACTGCGGTGAACAGCCGAACGGGAATCGTCACCAATCCGAAATTGATCGAGCCGTTCCAGATCGCGTGTGCCATGGCTTCCAGTCCCCTCTCTTCTACTATACTTCCCATCGGCACCGAACGTGTGCTCCATCACAGGCCGGGAAGGAATCGAACATAGGGCCGACAAACATACGTTCGATATACCCTTGTCTTCGCTCGCGCTCACAGACCGGGGGTAGGGGAACATGCATAAGAAGCAACTCGCGGAGCAGTTCTGCAGCAGATTGTGGGATTCGTTCTTCACCTCGCTGCGCGGCACCGAACTGCTCACGCCGTGCGAGAAGCGCGTGCTCGAGAAGCTCTGGCTTCTCGGGACGATCAAGACCTCGACGTGCGATGCCTATCCGGGCCATCCGGAATTCGCGCGCTCGCTGCGCGTCTCCGAGCATCGCGTCAAACTTGCGCTCAAGAAGCTCGAGATGAAGGGCTTCATCAAGAGCGTCCGACGGGTCAGGTCGTTCGCGTACCTCCTGAATCCGCTGCTCCTAGAGGCGGCGTACGACAGCACCAAGCGAGATTATCCCGATCTGCTCGCCTCGTAGCTGAGCGCCGCGTCTCCCGGGAGCGAGGAGTTCCCAAGCGGGCCATGGGAGCCTGGGGGAGTGGACGTCCTGGCACCGTTTCGTCTCGACGGACGCGTTGCGCTCGTCACCGGCGCGTCGAGCGGTCTCGGCGCGCGTTTCTGTCGCGTCCTCGATGCCGCAGGCGCGAAAGTGGTGCTCGCGGCGCGTCGAGTCGAGCGCCTGAGCGCCCTTGCGTCGGAGCTGCACGACGCGCTGCCGGTCGCGTGCGACGTCACTCACGAAATAGATGTAGCGCGCGCGGTCGCCGCTGGTATTGCGCGGTACGGGCGGATCGACGTGCTCGTCAACGCGGCCGGCGACGCCGATCCCTATCGGGCAGAAGAAGAGCCGCTCAAGTCGTTTGCCGACATCGTCGCGCTCAACCTGACCGCGGCATTCTCCATCTCGCAGCACGTCGCGCGGCACATGCTCGAACGCGGCAGCGGCAGCATCATCAATATCGCTTCGGTGCTGGGATTGGTCGGCGGCGGCATCCACCCCACGCCCGGCTACGCCGCCAGCAAAGGCGGTCTCATCAATCTCACGCGCGAGCTGGCGGTCGAGTGGTCGGGCCGCGGAGTGCGGGTCAACGCGATCGCGCCTGCCTATTTCGAGAGCGAGATGACGGCGGAGATATTCGCCAGCAAGAAGGCGCTCGATATCATCGCGCGCATGATCCCGATGCACCGGCCGGGCCACGTGCACGAGCTGGACGGCCCGCTGCTGTTCCTCGCGAGCGACGCGTCGAGCTACGTGACCGGGCACGTGCTTGCCGTCGACGGCGGCATGCTGGCCACGTAGGCGCGCGATGGCAGAGGCCGAGCGAGCCGCATCATCGATCATCCGGCGCGAACGTCTGCTGGCGCAACTCGCTGCGGCGCAGCCGCGCATCATCGCGCTGATCGCTCCGGCCGGATTCGGCAAGAGCTCGATGGCTCGCCAGTACTGCCAGAGCCAGCCCGCATGGGCGGTGTGCGATCTCGCGGGAGTCGATGACGAAGCCGAACTCGCGCGCCGACTGACATCGGCGCTGGAGCGCGAGGACCCGGCGCGAGGTGCCGAGCTTTCCCACCTGCAGCTTTCGATCACGGAAGGCGGCCCATCGGACACCGACAAGATGAACCTGTTGCTGCAGGCGTGGGCGCGACCATGCGCTCCTGCGGCGTTCGTCTTCGAGAACGCAGAGCGCGTCGACGCCGCGTCCGCAGTCCAGGAGTTCTTGTGGCGATTGCTCGCGGCGCGGCCGGAATCGAGAGTCGTCGTGATCTGCTCGCGCACGCCACTGCGGGCGCGCCTCAGCCGCTTCGCCGACCCGCATCACATCGTGACCTTGCGGGCGCCGCAATTGAGTTTCGACCGCGCCGAACTGGTCGAGGCGTTCGGCGGCGTCGCGATCACGCCGCTCGAGCTGGAGCGCGTGATGGAGATATCGCGCGGCTGGCCGATCGCCATCTTGCTGTTCGTCCGGTTTGCGCGCGAGGGCACGCTGCACGAATTGCTCGGCCATCTGGATGACGTCGCCTTCGAGAACCTGCATGACTATCTCGCCGAGCAAGTGCTCGGGTCGTGGTCGCGCGAGGCGCTCGACGTGCTGGCGGCATGCGCGTGCATCCCGCTCGCGACGCCCGACGACGTCGCCTTCGCCCTCGGGACGGCCGACGCGCGCTCCACACTCGATGAATTCGTGCGAAACTCGCCATTCGTCGTGCGCACGCCCGCCGGCGCCTACGAGGTCCACCCGTTGCTCGCCAGCGCGCTGCTGGAAGCGAATACAGACCGTCGCCACTCGTTGCTGGCAACGGCTGCGAAGCGTTGGATGGAGAAGGCCAACCTCTTGCGCGCGGCGCGGCTCTATCTCGAGTGCGACGACGCAGCGTCTGCGGCTGAGGCGCTCAACCAAGTCGATACCTTCATGACGCAGATATGGCCCCCTGAGTACACGAGCGTGCTGGCGAGCATCCCAACGGAGATCGTCGCGCGTTACCCGCGCCTTTGGTACGCGACCGTGCACATGCGCCGCTACCGCATAGACAATCGGCTGATCCTGCGCGAAACCCAGGCGCTGTGGAGAGAGACTGCAGCATTCCCGCCTATGCAGCGCACTATGGTGGCCGTGTTTCTCGCGTTGCTGGGAAGCGATTTCGGAGATCACGAGGGGGCGCTGCGGATGCTGCGCGCGTTCACCGATGAGCTGGGGACGAACGATCCGTCGTCGCCCGCGGTCGCATCGGTCACCCATATCCACGCTGCGGTGCTCGCGCGCACCGGTCGCTTAGAGGAAGCCGCGCGGATTTTCGACCGCGCGTGGCCCGTCGCCAGCCAGCGCAACGTCTCGGCGGCGATCGCCTCGCTCAACCGATCCTCGACCATCGAGCGCATGCTCGGACGGCGCCAGGAGGAGCGAGAGCTGCTCGAACTAGCCCTCGAGCATGCGCACAAGTCGGGCTTCGCGACGATGGTCTCGCGAACGATGGCGGAGATCGCGTTCGGCGCCTGGTTCGCCGGCGAGCGCGAGCTGTTCGAAGAGTCTGCGACGCGGCTCGAGGAGCGGGTGGCGGCTGACGCGATCCGAGGACTTTCCCATTTCGCTTCGTGCGCGGCGCGCCGTGAGGACGCCGCACCCGTCGGCATCGAAGAGCCGATGTGGCTTGCGAGAGCGCACCTGGTCGCCTGGAGCTACGAGCCTGACGACGAGCGCGCTGGTGAACACGCAAGGGCCGCGACCCGGGCTGCCGACGCGTACAAGGATCCTGCACTGCAGGTCATAACCCGGGTCGCCCACGCTCTGGTCGCGCCACGACAGCGCGCGGCGCTGTTCGACGAAGCGCGCGAGCAGGCGAAGCTGGTCGATTCGGACGCGCTCCGGCACGCGGTCGAAGCGGCCAGCCGCCGAGCGCCCGATGCCGGCATACTCGGACCGCTGGTCGCAATGCGCGCGTCGCAAGCGAGCGCGGTGGCCGCACCGCTGCTCGAGATCGACTTTCTCACCATCTCGGTGCGCCGTCTTGGCCAACCGGTCGCGCTCGGCGAGCGCGAACGGGATGCGCTGTTCGCCATCGCGCTGTCGCGCCGCGCCGCGCCGCCGGAGCAGCTCGCGGCAAGCTTATGGCCAGCGATGGAGCCGCAAGCCGCGCTCGATGCGCTCGACTACAGTCTCATCCGCCTGCGGACCGCGATCGGTGCCGATGCGGTGCCGTTGACTCCCGAAGGCCATCGCCTATGCGACGGCGCGCAGGTCGATCTCTGGGAGATCGAAGATGCGGCCGCCGATGTGCGTGGGACCGACAAGCTCGGCGACGCGGAGCGCGAACGTCTCCGCGCGCTGCACGACCGGTTCCGGCTCTCGGAGGATACGAAGACGCCTCGGTCGCCGGTTTTCGAAAAAGCCGAGCGACGGATTCGGGAATACCGGCGCGAGATCGCCGAACGGCTCGGCCGCGACGCCCTGGCACGGCGCGCTGGCCGCGAGGCGCTTGCGTACGCGCGCGAGATGGCGACCTACGATCGCTGGGACGAAGCCGCGCGTGAACTGGCCATCCAAGCGCTGCTCGCCGCGGGCGACAAAGCCGGTGCGCTCAAGGAGTTCGAGGAATATCGCCAGGTGCTCAAGACGGAGCTGCATGCCGAACCATCAGGCCGCCTGGTGGATCAGGTGAAAGGCGCGGTCGGCGCGTTGCTGCATCCGGACACCTTGTTCGACGTCGGTGCGGACGCTCTGAATCTGGTCGTGCCGGGCGGCGGCATCGCGCTGCGCGTCGTCAAAGCGATCGCCGCAAAACGAAAGGAGCATTGATATGCACGTGCTCGTCGTCGGTGCAACGGGTCTTGTCGGAGCAGAGATCTGCGGGCGCCTCGCGGCGTCCGGCCAGCAGGTGCGCGGGCTGGTGCGCTCCACATCGGATCCGGCTATCCGCCACACGCTTGCGCAGGAGGGCGTCGAACTCGTCGAAGGGGATTTGAAAGACCCGGCGTCGCTGGCCCGTGCGTGCACCGGAATGGACGTCGTCATCTCGACGGCGAACTCGGCTCGATCCCGTGCCGCGGGGGACTCGATCGAGACCGTCGACCTGAACGGACAGAAAAACCTCGTGGACGCCGCGCGCACCGCGGGCGTGCGGCGCTTCGTCTATATCTCCTTCTCGACGGGGAAGAGCGCGTTGTCCTATGCGTTCAAAGATGCAAAGCTCGCGGTCGAAAAGCATCTGCAGGCCAGCGGAATGGACTATGTGATCCTGCGGCCGGCGATCTTCATGGAGGTCTGGCTGTCGCCGCCGCTTGGGATCGACGCGGCCGCCGGCACCGCGACGTTGTATGGCAGCGGAGAGAACCCGGTCAGCTACGTCTCGGCGTTCGACGTCGCGAACGTAGCGGGATTGGCGGCGACTACGCCCGGCATTGAGAATCGGGTTTTCATGCTGGGCGGACCCGAAGCGGTGAAGCCCAACGACGTGGTCCGAGCGTTCGAGAGGCGGACGGGCCGCCCGATCGCCGTGCAGCACGTGCCGGAGGAAGCATTGAAGGCCCAATATGAATCGGCTACCGATCCGCTAACTCGATCGTTCGCCGCGATGATGCTGATGTACGCGGGCGGCGATCCGGTCGACATGCGCGAGACGCTCGCCGCATTTCCGGTAACGCTTAAGTCCGTCGCCGATCACGTGGAACGGGCCGCCGCCCGTCCGTAGGAAAAAGCTACGCTTGGCGGACCGCCACCAGCGCAAGCGCGATGGTGACGATGTCTTCGCCTAACGCAACCACGATATCGGGCAGCCTGCCCGACCGGGTCAAGAGCCGGCGCAGTCCGTAGCCGCCATACGCGCCGATCAGCGCGCCGACTACTCCGGCCCCGGCAGAGAACCACGGCGCGATATCAGCGCGTGTCAGGAAATAAGCTGACGCCCCTCCGGCGAGGCATCGAAAGAAGAGCGGCAGCGGGCTCGTGCGCGCCGGTACCTTTGGCAGCTTGTCGCCTACTAACTCGATAAGCGCCAGCACCGCGAAAAGAATCCACAACGATGAGTTGCGCGCGTACGCCACCGCTGTCGGTGCGATCATCGTGCGCAGCCCGGCGACGATGCCTATGAGCAACGCGTGGCCGATCGCTACTAGTGTGCCATCATCCATGCTGGAGATATTGGTGAATGATCATGACACGAAAATGCGTTGGCGCAGCAAAGCGATTCGCCCTGTTAAGATGCAACGCGCGACGAAGGAAATGTTCGCACGTTTCCGCAATTCTGACTTCCAGTTCTGCACCATGTACGATGGATGCATGAACACGTTGCAAAAAGGGGTAAAGAATGGCAAAACGGAGAGCCGCGCGGAAAGCAAAGCGCACGGTGAAAAAGGCCGGTCGCAAGGTCAAACGGGCCGTGCGGAAGGTAAAGCGTAAGGTCCGCAGAGCGGCGCGCAAGGCCAAGTAACCAGGGTTCTACGCTACAAGGGCCGGCATCTGCCGGCCTTTTTCTTATGCCGTTGGCGAGAAGAGGCGTTTGAGAAACGCATCGTGCTTGAAGGACGACGACTTGCCGAAATGCACGACGACCGTGCGCAGCGACGGTACGACGTACATCGCCTGGCCGGCAGCGCCGCTCGCATAGACAAGGTCGGACGGGGCATGAGGGCTTCCGAGCCACCAAGCCAGGCCATAACGCGGGTTGGGTGGCGATCCGTAAAAACATTCGTCGAATTCGTGGCGCTGATCGCAGACGAACTGTCCGTACTTCAACCACTCGCGCGCGGAGACGAATGCGCCGGTCGGCAGTGGGCTTGTCTTATCGGAAAGCGCACGCCATTTGTCGACCTTCATGCCGATCGTATCGAGGATCTGCTGCTTCAAGTATTCGTGCGGTGTTAGGCCGCGAGGCTCCAGCTTGCGCGCGAGGACGGCTCCAAAGACCTGCAGCGGAATCCCGCCATAGGTGAACACCGTTCCCGGTTCGTTCTTCAGCTCAACCGCGAGCGCTTTCGCATAGGTCGGAACGGCCGTGCCTAATCCGCCGAACCCGATGCCGCTGGTGAGTTGCAGCAGTTGGCGCAACGTGACCTGGCTCTTCCATGGATCGCGTTTCCATTCCGGAAACGTCTCGGCGACGCACTCATCCAAGCGCAGCAGCCCTTGCCGCTGTGCGATAAGTGCGGTCGTCCCCCAGAAGCTTTTCGTGCCGCTGTAGAGCGCGTGCGGCGTCGCCGCGTCATGGCCTTGACCGTAGGTCTCGGACACGATGCGCCCGTCGTGCGCAACGACGAGCGCGTGCAAGACATGCTTTTGTGCGTACTCGAGCGCGCCGGGTGTCAGGGTGACCATGACTTTGAGGGTTCTGAGCTGGGCTGCAGGAATCGTGCCGTCCCGCCGCCTTAGAGAGCCGTCACATAGGACTCGCGGGGGGACCACGAGATGATATCGAGCCGGCTTGCCATCTTACGATTGACTGCGTTGGTCGCTGTCTTGGCGCTCGGTGCGATCGGAGGCGCGTGCGGCGGTGGCGGCGGCACGAGTATGGGACCTCCGCCCCCGCCCCCGACGTCCACACCCACTCCTACTCCGAAGCCGGTGAATTGCCTGGTCGCGCACGCCGCTCACGCAATGGCCGCCTGGGTCGGTGTCCGTCCGACAAAACCCGCGGCGATTCCGAGACGGCTCGGGTCAGGTCCGGCCGTGCACGTCTGCGGCAACGCCGGTCCGGGTTACATGCGCTGCATGGCATGGAAGCGCACGGACTGGGCCTCCCCAGCCATTCCCGGAGGCTACGGGCCGAGCGATCTGCAGGGCGCCTACAACCTCCCTTCGGGCACCAACGGAGTTGGTCAGACGGTGGCGGTCGTCGACGCGTATGATGATCCAAAAGCCGAAGCCGACCTCGGAGTGTACCGCTCGACGTTCTCGCTGCCGGCGTGCACGACAGCGAACGGCTGCTTCTTGAAGGTCAACCAGAGCGGCGGCACGAGCCCGTTGCCCGTCCCCGATCCGATGCCGTGCAGTGGTCCGATGGGATGTTGGGAGGAAGAAGAAGCGCTCGATATCGACATGGTGTCGGCCACCTGTCCGAACTGCCACATCCTGCTCGTCGAAACTGACAGTCCCAATAATACCGATCTGTACGCCGGCGAGGATGCGGCCGCAACGAAGTGCGGCGCGAACGAAATCTCCAATAGCTGGAGCGGTGGGGAATATTCCTCTGAGGCAACGGACGACGTGCACTTCAATCGTCCGGGAATACCGATCACCGTGGCGAGCGGCGACAGTGGTTACCCTGGCGGCTATCCGGCAGCATCGCAGTATGTGACCGCCGTCGGCGGCACAACCCTTTGTACTACTTCGAATACAAGTGGACCGTGCAATGGCACCCCGTCGGAAACCGTCTGGAAGCTCACGGGAAGCTTGTGCAGCATCTACATTAACCAGCCATCGTGGCAAAGCAACTCACCTACCGTCATGAACAATTCGGGTGTGTGCTCGATGCGGATCAATAATGATGTGTCCGCAGTCGCTGATACAGCCACGCCCGTCGCTGTCTACACGACCTTTGGCAGCGACCACGGCTGGCTTGGATTCGGTGGCACGAGCGTCGCCACGCCCATCATCGCGGGGGTCTACGCCTTGGCGGGTAACGGTACGTCGATCCACGACGGCTCGTACTCGTACAGCCACACGAGTTCGCTGCACGACATCACGAGCGGCAACAACGATCCGTGCGGCCTTCCCCCGGCCAATAACTCATACGTCTGCACCGCCGGCGCCGGCTATGACGGGCCAACAGGCAACGGCACGCCCAACGGGGTCGGCGCGTTCTAAGGCATGGCGAAGACAATTATCTACACGAAACCCGGCTGCCCATATTGCGCTGCAGCGATGGAAGACATGCGGACGCGCGGCGTCGCGTTCGACGAGGTCGACGCACAGGGCGACTCCAAGGCCCGCAAGGAAATGCGGCGGCTCTCCGGCGGGCTCACGGTACCGGTCATCGTGAGTCCCGACGGCTCGGTAAGCGTCGGTTTCGGCGGAGGCTGAACGATCCACTGACCGGCGTGACCGGTCGGCCTGTCAGCGGCTCAAGTGGCGTTCATCTCGCACGCGGCGCGACTTCAAGTCCGTGCGCGTGAGCGAATCCGGCTTGCACAGCTCGACCGATGGACGCACGCCCAGCACCCGACGAAGCGACGCGGTGACCCGCTCCGCCAGACCGCTTGGTGCGTCGCCGCCCGGAGCGGTTTCGACCCGCACGCGCAGATCATCAAGCTGATTGTCGCGCGTCACGACGATCTCGAACTCCGTTCCAAGCTCTGCGAAGCCTCGCAGCACATCCTCGATGGCGCTTGGATAGACGTTTTCGCCGCGGATGGTGAGCATATCGTCGATCCGGCCGATGATGCCGCGCGGGAAGCGCGGGTACGTCCGCCCGCAGGCGCATGGCGCATCGGTCCATTCGGCTAGATCGCCCGAGACGAGCCTGATCATCGGCTGGGAGCGCCGTTCAAGGGTCGTGTAGACGGGCGTCCCCGCGCTGCCATCGGGCGTGCGCCGCCAGGTCTGCGGATCGAGCACTTCCCCATAGACCAGATCTTGCCACAGATGCATGCCCGTCCGCTGCGCGCATTCGGCGATGTTCATCCACGGCGTCACTTCACCCATGCTGCCAGAGTCGATGCAGATCGCG
>Ga0209656_10003001_pt1 | contig 10938 bp, 6 predicted proteins | sample BogFormECP12_OM2_FD_188239 | JGI IMG/M metagenome (GOLD analysis project Ga0209656, IMG submission 188239) | Bog forest soil microbial communities from Calvert Island, British Columbia, Canada - ECP12_OM2 (SPAdes) (version 2) | ecosystem: Environmental > Aquatic > Freshwater > Wetlands > Bog ... | reverse complement strand
CAACGGAAGGCGGCAGTCTTCGGTGGATGGCACGAGCCGGATGAATCGAGAGGTTCATGTCCGGATCTGTGAGCGGCTCGGGGTGAAACTCCCCGGGCCGACTCGGCAGAAAGGTGATCAGCCGGCGCACGTCCGGGTTGTCTCCGCGACCGATGATCACCGGGCCGCCGACGCCGGTCTGGATCAGGCCCACGCGGCGCAGAATCAGAACGCGCATGATGCGCTCGCCGAGCTCCGCTTCGGCGACCAGGAGGGCACGCAGGCGTTCAGGTGGAATGATCAGCGCCTCCGCCGCCTAACCGGCGTGGGCGTCGACCAGCGTCGGCTGGCCGGACAGTTGGGCTAATTCGCCCGCGAAAGAACCGGCGCCGTGGGTTACGATCGCCGTCACTCGGCCGTGCTCGTCCCGCCGTGTGACGACCACGGCGCCGGAGAGGATCACGGCCAGCCCATGGCCGGTCTCACCCAGCCGCCAGTGGGCGACGCCCTCGCCGTAGCGTCTGACTTCGCCGAACCGCCGCAGGCGCTCGATCTCGTCGGGGAGCAGCTTGGGAAACCTTTGCTCGGCGCGGGTGTCGACGATCGACGGCCGGTCTGCCATGGACGCCTCCGGTCAGGGCCTGTTGGCGGATGGTATCACGCCATGAGCGGCTTGGGCGTTGGTGATGCCGCAGCGGCTGCGCCCGTCACATCCGCGGCGCCGGCGAGTTCGCAGCCCAGCGGGTCGTGTGTGTGCTGCAAGCAATGCCGCTGGAACTCGCCGTTGTGGCAGCGTTCAACAGGCCTTCAGCGCATCAACCTGCGCGCCCGGAGTCTGTCCGTATCACATAGGCGCCGAAAGCTCGCGGGATCACTGTGTCTCTTGCTGGTTCATGCAACACGGTCACTCACCACCTCAGAGTTGTTTCAGGAACGCGATCACCGCCTGCTGGTCTTCGGTGCTTAGCTCCCGGAACCGACGAATGACCTCACGTGCTTCGCTCCGGTTGGTTCGCGACGTTGCGCCGTTGTAAGGGGGGCAGATGACGGCCTGAGGGGATGGGCCGTAGGACACGTTGGTCGCTGTCGGCGGCGCCGGACATCCCGCTCCCGGAACCCGTGGCGCCTTTCCGTCATCGGGGGCCGGCAGGTCGTGGAGTTCGATAGCGGCAAGCAGCGCGTCGTCGAGGCTGCGCACGACGAGCGGCGCGTTCGTCAGCCTTCGGTTCGTCGTCACTGTGCCGGCGGCCGCGCTCTCCACGGTGAGCTCGCTGAGGTACACCCGCGCGTCATGCAAGAACGGCGGTCCGATCCTGCCCAATCCCATTAGTGGTGCAGTCCGGAATTCTCGACCGTCGGCTGAGGCTTTTTGGTTCGCGAAAGTATCCTGGGCAAAGTTGCGCGGCAGATCGAAGGTATCGACGATCCGAGCGGTCGTTTCGCCTGCACGACCCCCGGTCGGACGAGCGATGACCAGCGGATCCCGGGGCGTCTGAGCGAGCCGCTCCGCGTCGATGACAGGCATGGAGTGGAGGAGCAGGTCCGAGAAGATTGGCGCCCACACGAAGCTGAGATGCTCCGCACCAACTTCGGCCGGCGAACGTCCTGTCCTTTGGATCGGCGTGTGGCAGCCGACACAGTTCAGCTTGCGATCAGCCTGATCGATGGCGTTGGGATCAAGACCGTCGCCCGCAGCCGGCATGCGGCCGGCGACGGTCCGGTCGGCAAACGCTTTCAAGTCGATCCCGAAGAGTGCCGCTCCACGCGCTACCTTTGCCGCGTCGCCGGTCTTGTCGAGCGGCTTGGTCGGGTCGGGGGAGTTTAGTACGTCCAGCAGCGCGTCGCCGAACTCCGGCGGAGCCGTGTTGCGCAGAAAATTCCGAATACTGAACGGCGTCGAGAGAGACACCTCAGGCGAGCTGGAGCGCGCCTTCATGCAGGCCGCCGGCTCCACGGTCGGTCCCGAATGAGGGAACAGGGTCGGGAAGTTGATTTCGTTGTCGTTTATTATCGTGGTGAACGAGAGTTCCCCTTGCAGCCCACCGATGATGAACTGCAAAAGTTCGACTCCGTTTGCACGCAATCCGAAGCGGCCGACTCCCCCGACGAAACCGGTCACCGACGTCACGTTGCCGTCGGCATCCTTGTCGACGACCACCGTGCGGGGAATCATGTTGACGCGGCCAGAAATGCAGTCGGTTTTGCACCCCAACTCTGCGGCGTAATTGCCGAGTGATGAACGATGACCTTGCGTATCGTCGGGATCCGCGTTTGCCAGAATGTCCTGCGTGGGGACCGCCTCGATCAACCCCCGGCCGATGTAAGGTGGCCCGGCAAGCTCGCCCACGCTCCGCCGAAAACCGGTCGGATAGAGGCCGGTGGTTGGATCGGCAGAACCCGTGGGTTTCAAGTTTGTATCAAACTCGACGGGCGGAATGGGTTTCGGCACGCAGGCCGCGACCGCGGGCCTCGTATGCTGCACCATGCCACCGAACGGCTGCGAAAGGCCCCCGGTCACGATATTCCTGGTGGTTCCGTCGAGCGGGTCGAAGAAGCCAATGCTGTTGGTGCTGCTGGCCGACGGGTCAAAATCGCCAAACAGCGTGAATGCCGCCGTCTGGCCGGTATTGTGAATGGCATCGAGGTTATCGGCCGGGCGGCCTCCGCCCGTGGCCGGATCGAGCGACGTGAAGGCGAAATTGGTCGGCGTCGACCGCGCGGCTCGGGAGACATTGGATACGCACGTGGAGCCGGGAGTGCATGATCCCGGGCTCAGGAGCCCGGGACTTTGGACCGCCTCGGCCGTGCTCATGTGGCAGCCGAGGCAGAACAACTGGTTGTTCAGCGGACCCAGGCCTTCGGCGGCGGTATGCGGCGTGGTGAAAAACCTCATCCCCTCCAGGACCGCCTGCTGCTCACTGGTCGTGGCGTCGGGGTATATCAGGGCAGGCAGGTCGCGCTGCTGCAGCGGAAAAGCGCCGACGACCCCGAACTGGTTTCGGGGAACACGCTGCACCGGTCGCAACACCGTCCCCGCTGGTGGCACCGCAATGTCAAAAATGCCCGACTGCGATGGTCCCGCCTCTCCAGCCCGTTGCACCAGCAAGGCGGGGTCGCCGCCCACGCTGGACGGCGGCTTGACGCAAGCCTGCAACGCAAGAATTCCCATCGCTGCAGAGAGTGTGAGCGTGGCCACCAGCGTGCGCATGATGTCGCCCCTGATTGCGCATGATGTCGCCCCTGATACTGTACGAAATAAGCCAAATTGTGTATCTCCTTCATTCCCCCGCGGGCGGATGATATGCCATCGGAATGGAAAACCGCACGCATCCGGTAGCGGGCGTCGATTACCGCAAACGTTTCCGCCGGTGGACGAGTGGTTTCCCAGTGACACGGCTTGCCGCGACTGCAACGGCCTCTCGGGGCGACCCGGTTCCGGCCGAAGCTAGGCGGCATCCGACTGCCCGCTTGACATGATCCCCCCCTCGGCCTGAGCGTGAGAAGGACCGACGACACGTCGGCGGGGCGGCTTGGCACGCGCAGAAGCGGTCGGGGGCGGGCGATCCGCTTGCGGGACTGCGGGGCAGCGACAGGTTCAGTGCTGTTTCGTACGGATTGCATGCCGCGGCTGACCGCAGGGTTGCAGACACGCCCCGTAGCTCCAATCCCGCCCGACAGTTAGTCGGGGCCCCGACGGGAATGTTGGATAGAGGTTGCAGGCATGCTTTCTCGCACCCCCGAGCGACGCATGCGCATGGTGCGCACCGGGCTGCTGGTGGCCTGGTTCGCACTCATCGTCTCGCTTTTTTGGGATCCCCTGACGCCTGCGTTGACGAGGCCGGGCAACGTCGGGAGTCCGTTCCACATCACTGGCACGCCCACCATGATGCAGGGCAAGCCGATGATGCCGGAGCCGTACCCGATGGGGAACCGGATATTCTGGACGATGGTTCTGCCGCTCGTCCCGCTCACGCTGATGTTACTCGGGCACGAGACGTGGCGCCGCATATGCCCGCTATCGCATTTCAGCCAAGTCCCGGGGATGCTTGGTTGGCAGCGGAAAGTGTCGCAACTGAACCGGGCCTCCGGACGTGTCGATCGCCTGCTGGCACTGGTGCCGGGGAAGTCGTGGCTGAGTCGCAATGGCCTCTATTTCCAGTTCGGCTTTCTGGCGGTCGGCGTGCTCGGACGGACCCTATTCTACAATTCGGATCGGATGGCGTTTGCTGCCGCGACGGTGTCGGTGTTGATGTTCGCGCTGATTATAGGATTCATTTACGGCGGCAAGACCTGGTGCAATTACTTCTGTCCGGTCTCGGTGATCCAGATGATCTACACCGGTCCCGGCGGGATCTTTGATTCGAAGGCGCATGTCGCGCCGACGGCGGTCAGCCAGTCGGTGTGCCGCACCCCTGACCCGAACGGCGACCGAAGCGCCTGCGTTGGTTGCATAACAAACTGCCGCGACGTCGATCTCGAGAATGCCTACTGGAGGAACGTCGAGTCCGATCAGAAGCGTTTCGTGTATTACGGCTTCTTCGGTCTCGTCTTTGCCTTCTATACGTATTACTACGTCTATTCGGGGAGCTGGTCCTATTATATGACCGGCTACTGGACGCACGAGGAGGGCCAGCTGTCGATGCTGGGGGCGCCCGGACTCTATGGGGCGGGCTTTGCCGTCCCAATTCCGAAATTCATCGCCGCGCCGCTCTATTTCGCTCTTTGCATTGCGGTCGCCTACTGGCTGTTCGCTTTCGCCGAGCGCCTGTACGTCCGCTGGACCGTCCGGCGCGGCAAGACCCTCAGCAAGGCGCGGCTGCGCCATCAGGCCCTGACCGTCTGCGCGTTCCTGACATTTAACGTGTTCTACCTGTTTGCCGGGCGGCCCAATATCCTGCTGATGCCGTCATGGGTCGCCAAGCTGATCGACACACTCATCGTGTTCCTATCCGTCTTGTGGCTTTTCCGCTCGCTCGCCCGCGATGCCGATCTGTACCGCCACGAGCGGCTGGCGCGCAGTCTGCGCGACCAGCTCACGCGCATGGGCTTCCACCCGGAGGAGGCGCTCGATGGTGCGCCCCTCGACCAGCTTTCCGCCGACGAAGTCTATGTGCTCGCCAAGACCCTTCCCAACTTCACCGCTGCCCAGAAGCGCGAGGCCTACCGGGCGGTCCTGGTTGACGCACTCGAGTCCGGCCACGCGCAAACCGCGGAGAGTCTGACCATTTTGGGTGATTTGCGCGCTCAACTCGGCCTATCCGACGCCGAGCACCATGCCATTGTCGACTCGCTCGGCATCGATAATCCCGCGCTTCTCGATCCCCATGTGCCCCGATCCATGGAGCGTCAGGCGTGCAAGGAGACCTACCGGGAGGTCCTGGTCGAATACGCCCGGCAGGGCATCGCCGCCGGCGTCGACCCATCGGCCCATTTGGCCTGCCCTCAGGTGTCGGAGGCCGTGGAGCCAGTCCGAGCCCTGTTGAACATCTCCGACGACGATCACGCGCGCATTGCCGGTGACGTAGCGCATGACGACTCGCAGCTCGTCGAGAGCGCCAAGAGGGCGGTGCGTGCGTTGCGTCAGTTGGAGTCGGCACGATTCTCGCTCAGCTTCGATCAGCGGGCGGAGGCGCGGCTTCTGCGCCATGGCCTGCGGGATAAACAGAAAGTGCTGATCCGTGAGATCGCGAGCCAGATCGCGTCGATCAGCGAACGCCGTACTGCGCGTTCGCTCGCCCAGTCGATCCACACTTTGGTCGGGAATGCGACGGATGTGGCGACGCAAGACGTGATGGTGCGAATACCCGACGAAATTCGTGATGCCTTTCACCGAACGACGGGCGATCCCGTGCTGTGCTCGTATCTGGACGTCATCGAAGCCGCGGTACCAGTCGACGAGGTTTTCCGGGAATTCGTGGGCGATCTTGATCCGATGATTGCCGCCGTCGCGGTAGTGGCCTCGCCCGGCGACGGTTTCGGCGAAACGGAGATGATCGCTGCGAAACTCTTGGAGCGCGCCGGCGCGTGTACCCCGGTCATCAAGGACATGCTCGCCGGAGCCCGGCCCGGTGTTCGATCCGACATCATCGCCGTTATGGCGGCGCTACTCGCCGTCGATGTGTTCGCGGCACTGGATCTCCGCACTCTCGCGCACATAGCGGGGCGCTCGACCGTCGTTACCTTCGCCGCCGGAGATCAGATTTTTCGGCCCGGCGACACTTCGGAGTCGATGTACGTCGTGATCGACGGCGAAGCACAGGCGTGGATCGACGGGGAGGGTGGACGCCGCGTCCTAAGCAGCCACCAAGTAGGCGCGGTGTTCGGTGAGCTCGGCGTGTTCACCGGTCAGCCGCATGCGGCCTCGGTCGAAATAGTCAGCGCCAGCGCCGCCGCGGTCGTCGTCGCCCGCGAGGTTATCGACGAGCTTCTGGCTCGCGATCAGTTCGCCGCCCGCCAGATCCTGGCCGCTGTGTCCGGCCAGCTCCTGGACACCCTCTCCGTCGATGCTGCGCCCCGCGGGCCGAAAATTCCCGAAGCAGCGTTGCCAGCACGATAAGCCACGCGCCATGCCGCTGCCGCTCACCGAAAAGTCGCGCGCCCTCGTCGAGTTGCCGATGGCGATGTTCCTCCGCCTCGCCGATGGCGATGGGAAGATGACTGCGCGTGAGATGGAGTGCTTTGACCGCTTGCTCGGCTCGCGCAACTGGTGTCGGTCGCAGCTGCTGCAGCGGTCGCTCGCCAACACGGAGGCGGAGAAGGCGGCACTCTGGAAGCAGTATGCTTCCGGCGCGCTTAGTACCGACATCGGCCATATCGCCGCGTCCCTGGACACCGTTCTGACCTCGGCGGCGCCCGAGGACCGTCCCGGTCTCGAATCCGACCTCCTGCATTTCTGCCGCGCGCTACTGAGCGCCGCACACGGAACCCTCGGCCTCTGGCCGCGCGATGCCGAGGCAAAGGCAGCCTTTGACACGCTGGTCGACCTCGTCACGCGACCGTCGGCGCGGGCCGCGCAGACGGCGCAGCTCGGCGCCAGCACGGCGGCGAGACAGACCGCAGCCACCAGCAACTCGCTGCTGGTGGGCGAGATCGGTGCGGAAATGTTCTGGCAGCGCGGCAAGCTGCTACTCCGCTGCGCCGAAGTGTCCGACGAGACACGCGACGTGAAGACGTTCTGGTTCAGCGCTGAGCCGCCGAAATTGTTTCGCTATTTTCCCGGCCAGTTCATCACGCTCGAAGTGCCGGTCGAGGGCAACACCGTCCGCCGAAGCTACACGATCTCCGCCAGTCCCTCGCGCCCGCATCTGATTTCGGTCACCGTAAAGCGCGTCGAGAGCGGGCAGATATCGAACTGGCTACACGATAACCTGAGCGTCGGAAGCTCCCTCTTTGCCGACGGGCCGCATGGCAAATTCACGTGCATCGACGATGATGGCGGTCCCTATCTGTTCATCTCGGGCGGCAGCGGCATCACCCCGGTCATGGCGATGTCGCGTTGGCTGTGCGACACGGCGTCGGGCGCCGACATTCTGTTTCTGCATTTTGCGCGCACACCGGACGACCTCATTTTCGAGCACGAGCTGCGGCTGATGGAGCGCGCGCACCGGAAGTTTCGCTGCGCGTTCGTCTGCAGCCGCGTCAGCGATCCGAGCGGCTGGTCCGGCCGGACCGGCCGCATCTCGCCGGAACTGCTGACGGAACTGGTCCCCGATCTGAAAGATCGGACGGTCTATCTGTGCGGCCCGGTACCGTTCATGGAGGCGACCCGGGGCATTCTGGAGCAACTCGGTTTTGGAATGACGCGGTTTCGCCAGGAGAGTTTTGGCGGCGTGCCGCGCGACGGGAAGGCGACGGCCGCGGAAGCAGGAGAAGCCGCGAAGGTGGTGTTCGCGGCGAGCAAGATCGAAGTCGACTGCAAAAGTTCCGACTACATCCTCGACGTTGCGCTGGCGGCCGGGTTGCCGGCCGTGTTTTCATGCCGCGCCGGCCAGTGCGGCACGTGCAAGATGCTGCTTCTGAAGGGCTCAGTCGAACAAGCCACTACCGACGGCCTCACTCCCGACGACGTCAAGGACGGCCTAATCCTGTCGTGCCAGGCGCGGCCGATCGGCGAGGTCGTGATCAGCCTTTAGCCGCACGCGGCTGCTTGCTGATGGTGCGCGCTGGCAGTGCTGCGCCCTGCTCAGTCCGCTGTCGCTCGCCGCACCGTCGCCTGACTTGAGTTCGACACCGCGTTTCTGGAAGTTATTGATCGGAAAGAGGAATCCGGGAAATTCACGGTATCATGGCGCAAACACACCAAGCGCCTGGCTGACATCGTATCGGCTTGCCGACGATAATCACCTTGATCGCCGCGAGATCGAGGATGGCTATGGCGGAAAGTCGTGTCGTTTCGGCGCTGACCAACAAGCGGGCCGAGATTGCCGGCATGATCGCCCGAGCACAGCAGCAGATCGGCCAATTTCGCGCCGATCTGGCTCACCTGGATGCGACCATCCGTCTGTTTGCTCCGGCAATGGAGCCGGAGACGATCCCGGCGAAGAGGATCCGCCAATCTGATCTCCGGTTCGAACCAGGAGGTTTATCGCGCCGTGTGCTCGACGCCCTTCGCCGGGCCGGTGCGCCGATCCGCGCACCCAACCTCGTCAGGGCGGTGATGATCGAAAACAGACTTGACCCAGCCGATCGCGCCGCCTTCGCCCAGGTCCAGTGGAAAGTCAGGCTCAAGTTGAACAGTTTGCCGCACTGCGGCGAAGCATGGAGTGAGTCATTTCAGTAGGTTATCGTGATGCCGGCCGAAATTTTTGCTGATTTGTGGTGCCACGTCTGCCGCTATTGGCTCGAAGATGGCCCTGGAAAGACGCGGAAGATTGGATAGAATCGCGGTGCCTCGATTCGGTGCCGCATGTTCTTCCGCATCAAGCCCTCCGGTGAGCGCCGCTACCTGCAGATCGTCGAGAACACGCGCGACGGCGCGCGCACCGTCCAACGCGTTCTCGCCACCTTGGGACGTGTCGAAGAGCTGCAAGCCGACGGTAGGCTCGACACACTGCTGCGCTCCGGCGCCCGGTTCTCCGAGACCGCCCTGCTGATCTCCAGCCTGCAGGCAGGAACGCTGGAAGCCAGTGCGGCGCTGCGCATCGGCGCGCCGATGATCTTCGGTCGTTTGTGGGAGCAAACCGGCTGCCGCCAAGTGGTCGAGCAGCTGGCCAAGGGCCGTAGCTTCGGCTTTCCGCTCGAGCGCGCGGTGTTTGCCAGCGTGCTGCATCGGCTGGTGGTCTCCGGCTCCGATCGTGCCTGCGAGAAATGGCTGGAGGCCTATCGCATCGATGGCGCTGACGGCTTGGAGCTGCACCAGCTGTATCGTGCGATGGCTTGGCTGGGCGAAGAACTGATCGATCAGAGCGGGGCAACCCGCGCGCCTCGCCGCACCAAGGATGTTCTGGAAGAAGCCCTGTTCGAGCGTCGCCGCAGCCTGTTCAGCGATCTTTCGGTGGTGCTGTTCGATACCACCTAGCTGTATTTCTACGGCACCGGCGGCGAGAGCCTGGGTCGGCATGGCAAGTCGAAGGACCATCGTCCCGACCTGCGTCAGGTGATCGTCGGCGTGGTGCTCGATGGCGAAGGCCGGCCGATCTGCTCGGAGACCTGGCCGGGCAACGCCACTGATGTGAAGGCGCTCTTGCCGGTGGTGACCCGATTGCGCGAGCGTTTCGGCATTACCCGCATGTGCCTGGTCGCCGACCGCGGGATGATCAGCGCCGAGACGATCGCCGAGTTGGAGGGGCGTGGCATCGACTACATCCTGGGCGCCCGCGAACGCAGCGACAGTGAGGTGCGCGAGATCGTTCTGGCCGATCGCAAGCCAATGGCGCCGCTGGTCATTCCGCGGGCGCGCTGTGGCGAGACCGAGCTCGAAGTCAAGGAAGTGGTGGTCGGCGACTGGGGACCAGGAAGCAAGCCGCGCCGATACGTGGTCTGCTTCAACCCCGAAGAGGCCAAGCGCGACGCGGCTAAGCGTGCCGCCGTCCTCGACAGCTTGCGCACCGCCCTTCAGCAGGGCGACAAGCAGCTGGTCGCGAATGCCGGTTATCGCCGCTTCCTGGCTACCCCGCGCGAGGGGCATTTCGAGATTGATGCGGAACGCGTCGCCGAAGATACCCGTTTTGATGGACTCTATGTGCTGCGTACCAACAGCAAGCTACCGCCGCTGTCGATCGCCCTCGCATACCGGCAGCTGTGGAAAGTTGAGGCGATCTTCAGGACCGCAAAATCGATCCTGGAAACCCGGCCGATTTATCATCAATCGGATGCCACCATCGCCGGGCACTTGTTTTGCTCGTTCTTGGCACTGGTGTTGCGCAAGGAGTTGGACGAGCGCCTCGCGTCAGCCGGCGTATCGGCGGAATGGGCTGATATCGTGCGCGATCTCGATCGCGTCGAGCAAATCACCGTCGACCAACACGATAAGCGCTTCGTGCTGCGACCGCAGTCACCAGGTTGCGCCGCCAGCGTGTTCCAGGCGGTGGGCGTCGCCTTGCCGCCGCTGGTGCGTCAGCTGCCGCCTGCCATCCCGCCACCCACTTCGCCGACAGCCCCATCGCGCTCTCGCCGCGGCCGTCCGCGGCGTGGTGCCACGTCGCCCTGAATTTTCCGGATTCGTCTTTTCTATCAATAGGTTCCAGAATCGTGGTGTCCAACTTGAGTCAGAGACACGTTGAAGCGCCTCAGCAGACGCGGACTTGTTGCGCCGGACGGCGCCGGCCACGGCGTCCTCTGGCGGATCGCCGATCAGGCGGCGTGACGAAGCTCTTCCCTCAGGCGATGCCGCTGCCAATATCCCGCCCAGCGACGTGATGGCGGGTGGCCCAGGGCCAAGCGGCCGCATGCATTGAATTGCGTTCCGGTGGCGTTGCGACGCACGTTTTCGCGCCACGCCATTTCGCCGGCATACTGGTC
>Ga0209656_10003000_pt1 | contig 10938 bp, 10 predicted proteins | sample BogFormECP12_OM2_FD_188239 | JGI IMG/M metagenome (GOLD analysis project Ga0209656, IMG submission 188239) | Bog forest soil microbial communities from Calvert Island, British Columbia, Canada - ECP12_OM2 (SPAdes) (version 2) | ecosystem: Environmental > Aquatic > Freshwater > Wetlands > Bog ... | reverse complement strand
GCCTCCCGGCCGGACGCGCGCCGCTCGGCCGGGCGAAGATGGGACCGTGCGGCGTTACGTGTTGACGGTCACCTGCCCGGACCGCACCGGGATCGTGGCCGCCGTCAGCACCTTCATCGCCGCACACGGCGGGTGGGTGCTCGAAGCGGCCCAGCACGGCGACCTCACCACCGGGCGGTTCTTCCTGCGCATCGAAATCATCGCCGAGACGCTCCCGTTCGGTCCCGAAGAGCTCGGGACCCGCTTCGCCGCGGTGGCCGAGGAATTCGCCATGGACTGGAAGCTGAGCGACACCGACGTGACCAAACGGGTCGTGATCCTCGTCAGCCGGGAGGACCATTGCCTGGTCGACCTCCTCTACCGGCACCGCAGCGGCGACCTCGGCGGCGAGGTGGCTTGCGTGATCTCCAACCACGAGGACCTCCGTCCTGTCGTCGAATGGTACGGCATCCCCTACTTCTGCGTGCCGGTGGGCCGGGGCCCCGACGAGCGCGAAGCGGCCTTCGCCGAGATGGCCGCCTTGTTCGAGAAGGCCCAGGGCGACGCGATGGTCCTCGCCCGCTACATGCAGATCCTCCCGCCCGGCCTGTGCGCCACCTATTTTGGCCGGATCATCAACATCCATCACAGCTTTCTCCCGTCCTTCGCCGGCGCCCGCCCCTACCACCAGGCGTTCGAGCGGGGGGTGAAGCTGATCGGCGCCACCTGTCACTACGTCACGGCCGACCTCGACGCCGGACCGATCATCGAGCAGGACACGATGCGCATCGACCATGCCGACGAGGTCGGGGAGCTCATGCGGGTCGGCCGGGACATCGAGCGGGCGGTGCTGGCCCGCGGCCTGCGCTGGCACCTCGAGGACCGGGTCCTGGTGAACGAGAACCGGACCGTCGTCTTCGGGTGAGGGCGGCCGGGTGAGCTACGTTGCCAACCGGGCCGACCCTCTCCGGCCCGACCGAGCCGATGTCGAGCGAACGGGGGTCCGATGGAGTACGTGAACCTCGGGGCGACCGGACTGCGGGTCTCCCGGGTCTGCCTCGGCATGATGAGCTTTGGCAACGACAGCGACCGCGCCTGGGTCCTCGACGAGGGCGCGGCCGAGCCGGTGATCAAGGCGGCTGTCGACGGTGGGATCTCCTTCTTCGACACCGCCGACGCCTACTCGCTCGGGGCGAGCGAGGTGGCCACCGGTCGGCTGCTCCGCAAGTACCTGTCGCGTGACGAGATGGTCGTGGCGACCAAGGTCTACATGCCGGTCACCCCGGGCGAGAACGGCGGCGGGCTGGGCCGCAAGCACATCCTGTCGGGCATCGACGCCTCGCTGCGCCGCCTGGAGATGGACTACGTCGATCTCTACCAGATCCACCGCTGGGACGGTCGGACGCCGATCGCCGAGACCATGGAGGCGCTGCACGACGTCGTGCGGGCGGGCAAGGCCCGCTACATCGGCGCCTCCAGCATGTTCGCCTGGCAGTTCGCCAAGGCCCAATGGACGGCCGACCAGCACGGCTGGACCCGTTTCGTGTCCATGCAGAACCACTACAACCTCATCTACCGCGAGGAGGAGCGGGAGATGATCCCGCTCTGCATCGACCTCGGGGTGGGGGTCATCCCCTGGAGCCCACTGGCCCGGGGCGTCTTGGCCGGCAACCGCACCCGCGGGGGCGATCGGCGGACCACTCGCTCGCAGACCGATGGGTTCACCGACTACCTCTACAACCAGCCCACCGACTTCGACGTGGTCGAGCGGGTGGCCGAGGTGGCCGCCGAACGCTCGGTGCCGCCGGCCCAGATCGCCCTGGCCTGGCTCCTCCAGCGCCCTGGGGTGACCGCACCCATCGTCGGGGCGACCCGCCTGGGCCACGTCGAGGACGCCCTGGCCGCCGAGCAGCTGGTGCTGACCGACGACGAGGTGGCTCGCCTCGAGGAGCCTTACGCCCCCCACCCCGTCCTCGGGCACTTCTGACCGCCAACGTCTGGCACTCGGTGCCGAGACGGATGTCCCGATTCGCAGTGACCGCTCCTGGGCTCGCCGCGGTCCCAGACCTCGGGGGTCGGGTGGGTCGGCGCCCGACATCAGGATCCCGGTCGCGGTGTCGATCTGCTGAGAAGTTCGCCCGTCGGGAATCGAAGTGCAGAAGACGTCAGATTGAACGCCGCCAGCCGGGTCGGCCGCTCGGGGCGATGCTTCAGCCCGTCTCGCCGCCGTCCTTGGCGCGCGCCGATCTCATGGCGGTCAGGCCGGCGTTGATCGAGCTCTCGATGAGGGCGTCGTTGTCCTTCGAGATGAAGTGGTGGACCCGGCGCTCGAGGAGCGCCCGGAGCACCGGGTTGAAGGCCTCGTAGCGCTCGGTGAAGTGGATGCGGGTCCTTCCGTCGCCGAGGTCCTCGAGGCGAGTGAAGCCCTCGGCCCTCGACCACAGGGGCTTCCCGACGGCGTCGTAACGCCACGAGACCGGCGGCTTCACCTCGGTGAGCCACTCCCAGGACTGCCCCTTTCCCCCCGAGAAGAGGTAGCGGGGCACCCGGAAGTGGCAGTGGCGGACGAGACCCTCCCCGATCTCGTCGCCGGGGTGGAGGATTTCGATGCTGACCGGGCCGCCGCTCTGGCGACGGGGCCCGCGGTACCAGAAGAGTGCCCAGACCTCTTCGGGGTTGCCGTTCACGTCGACGTGGTGGTGGTGCTCCTGCATGCTCGTTCCTCGCTGGTCGCTGGTCGCTGGTCGCTGGTCGCTGGTCGCGGTCAGCCGCGCCGGCTGGTGGTCCGCTCCATGCTGGCCCGGATCGCCGCCGCCGTCTCTGGCGAGCCCCAGATGCGGGCCACCTCGGGGTCGCCCCCCGCCGAGGCGGCGATCCGAGCGAGAGCCGGCCGGCGGAGCAGGTCCTTCGTGAGGCGGTAGACCTCGGCGGGGACCTCCCCCAGCGTGGCGGCGCGGGCGACCGCCGCCTCGACCAGCTGGTCGGGCTCCACCAGCTCGTGGACCATCCCGACCTCGACGGCACCGCCGCCGTCGAACAACCGCCCGCTGAGCACCGCCTCCTCGGTGCGCTCCCCGCAGGCGTGGCGGAGGACCTCGAGGGCGGCGGCCGGGAACGGGACGCCGACGGTGAGCTCGGTCGCCCCGATGCGGGCCGACGGTACCGCCAGGCGCCGGTCGGCGGCGCACGCCAGGATGCACCCACCGGCGATCGCCGCCCCGTTCACGGCGGCGACCACCGGCTGGGGGTGGGTGAACAGCGCCGCCAGGCCGTCACCGAGCGCGCCGATCAGCTCCGTCGCGTACGCCGGCCCGCCGTCGAGGACCCGGTTGAGGTCGACGCCGGCCGAGAAGGCCCGCCCCTCCCCGGTGACCACCACCGCCCGGGCGCCCTCGGCCCGGACCTCGCCGAGGGCAGTCACGAGCTCGCGCAGGGTCTCGACGTCGAGGGCGTTGACCTTCCCGTGCTCGAGGCGGAGCAGGGCGACCCCGTCGGTGACGTCGCGGTGGATCACCGGCGGAACTGCGCCAGCCAGGCCCCGGTCGCCGCCAGCAGCTCGTCGGTCATCGCCACCACGTGCTCGTAGGGGAGGGCACCGGCCATCGGGTCAGCCAGCATGGCCTCGAGGGCGGCGGTCCGGCTCCCGCTCAGGGCGGCGTCGACGGTCAGCTCCTGGGAGGCCGAGACCCGCCGCAGGCACTCCCCGAGCACCGAGGGGACGGTGGTCACGTCGCGGGGCACGACCCCGGCCGCGCCCGACGTGCCGATGCACTCCACGACCACCCCGGCCGGCAGGTTCGTGACCTGCCCGGTGTTCGGGAGGTTGACGGGCAACGGGCGGCCCAACCCGGTGACCAGGCCGTCGAGCAGGTTGGCCACCAGCTCGCCTGACCCGTGGGTCGGGATGCTCGACGACCCCAGCAGCTCGGCCAGGTGCTCGTCGTCGGCCAGCTTGTCGGCCATGTGCCCGGCCATGCCGTAGTGGTGGACGCTCCACTCCCGCCCGAAGTCCGACGCCGGGGTGACGAAGCCGGGGAAGAACTCGGCGACGTGGGTGTCCGAAGCACCGGGCAGTACCCCGAAGCGGGAGAACAGTTCGAAGCGCAAGCGGCAGTTGGCGATGACGTCGCCCCGGGTCCAGTGCTCCCCGGTCGAGAACTTGTGCCAGTGCATCCCGTCCGGCGGTGCCACCCAGATCGGCTCGTCCGCCCGGTCGCCGGGGTCCTCGAGGAGGTCGCGCAGGGCGGCGAAGCCGTCGTCCTCGCCGAGGGAGAGAGCGGTCACGAGCGGCAGGTGGTTCACCCCTCCGACCACCGGGTCGATCTTGGGCATCGGGACGTCGAAGAGGAGGCTCAGGACGAACGACAGGCCCACCAGCTCGTTGCACAGGCCCACCGTGCTGATCGACGTCTCGCGGGTCACCGCCGAGCACAGGGCGGTGAGCGGGTTGGAGACGTTGATGAGCAACGCGTCGGGGCAGATCCGTTCCATCGCCCGGGCAATGTTCACGACGACCGGGATGCTGCGCAGCGAACGGCTGATCCCGCCGGGCCCGACGCTGTCGCCGACCGGCTGGCGGACGCCGTAACGGGCCGGGATCTCGATGTCGTGGCGCATCGAGCTGAACCCGCCGACGGTGAGCGTCGTGAGGACGAACTCGGCCCCCTCGAGCGCGTCGTCGAGGTCGGTGGTGGCCCGGACGCTCAGGCCGACCTCGCGCCGCGACACCACGTGGTCGGCCGCCTTAAGCATGACCGGGAGGCTGTCGGCGGCGACGTCCATGAGGGTGATCTCGGCGTCGGCCAGGGAATTCGTGTTGGCGAAGTCGACCAGCATCCTCGGTGTCCAATGGGTGCTGCCACCGCCGACGATGGTGATCCGAGGTGCCACGGTTCCCTCCCGGTGTTCGCACTGCGAGGTCGCACGTTACTCGCCGGGCCCTTCGCTTCGCCGGGGCCCGAGGGGCGTACGAGGCCCGCCGTCGCCCGGACCGGCAGGAGTGGAGCGACGACATGGAGAGGGCTGTCGCTGACGGGGGTCTCGCTCGGCCGGCCTGATTCGGGCTGATCTCGGGTAGCGTGCGCGGGCGTGGCCCTCTGGGACGACGAGCTCGAAGCGATCCGACCACAGCTCCGCGAAGAGGCGACGGCGTTCATCGCGTCCTTCCCGCGCCCAGAGGTCGAAGAGGCGACCCCGTCGGTCGAGGAGCGAGTCGCCGTTTTGCGCCGGGCCCAGCTCGGCGGAGCGCCCTCGGACCGGGCGGTGGACCGGACGATCGACGGACCGGCCGGGGCGATCCGGATCCGGGTGTTGCCAGCAGAGGAGCCGCAAGGGGTGCTCTTCCACATCCACGGGGGCGCGTGGATGACGGGCTCACCAGAGGCGATGGATGTCCTGCACGAGGTCATCGTCGACGCGTGCAATGTGGCGGTCGTGAGCGTCGACTACCGCCTGGCGCCCGAGCATCCCTATCCCGCCGGTCCCGACGACTGTGAGGCCGCGGCCGGCTGGCTGCTCGAGCACGGGGCCGACGAGTTCGGGTCCGATCGATTGTTGATCGGCGGCGAGTCAGCCGGCGCACACCTCGCCGCCGTGACGTTGCTCCGCATGAGGGACCGGCATGGTGCGGCCGATCGCTTCCTCGGCGCCAACCTGGTGTTCGGGGCCTACGACCTCTCTCGCACTCCGAGCCAGCGTGGCGTGGGGCTTGTGGCCGGAACCGACATCCTCGACGGCACCGGCTTTCCGCTCGACCTGTTCCTCCCCGGGTTGTCGGCGGAGGAGCGGCGAGACCCCGACGTCTCGCCGCTCTACGCCGATCTTGGCGGGTTGCCTCCCGCCCTCTTTTCCGTCGGCACCAACGACCATCTGCTCGACGACACGCTCTTCATGGCGGCGCGCTGGGAGGTGGCGGGCAACCGGAGCCAGTTGCTCGTCTATCCAGAGACGCCGCACGGGTGCATCGCCCTTCCTTCGGTCGCCGCCCACTTCTTCCCTCGGCTGTTCAGCTTCTTCGCCGACTGCCTGGCGTCCTCGTCGCCATGACCCGCTGATCGGGGTCGTGGCACCGCGCCTTGGCGCCGTCGTCGACGCGCTGGGTCAGCGCGAGGGGTCCAGCATCACCTTGAGCACCCCGTCGGTGCGGTCGTCGAACGTGCGGTAGGCGAGGGGCGCCTCGGAGAGTCCCATGCGGTGGGTGAAGACGGCGTCGGGGTGCAGGCGCCCCGACTCGAGCAGCGGCACCAGCGCCTCCCAGGTGCTCGGGATGGCCGCCAGCGTGACCCGGAAGGTCAGCGAGCGCAGCAGGGCGAGGGTGATCGGGAAGGGGAACGCCATCGCCAGGTTGACCCCGACCACCGACACCGTGCCGTCGGGCGCCGCCGCGTGGAGCGCCTCGCCGAGGGTCACGTCGGATCCCACCGCCTCGATCACCGAGGGCGCCCCCCAGCCACCAGTGGCCTGGCGGATGAGGTCGGCCGCCCCCGCCTGGCCGGCGTCGAGCGGCTCGGCTCCGAGTTCCTCAGCCCGCCGGAGGCGGTCGGGCACCCGGTCCACGGCGAGGACCCGGGCCGGCCCGAAGAGCTGGGCGCACATCAGGGCCAGGATCCCGACCGGGCCGAGCCCGATCACCGCCACCGTCGAACCGGGCGAGATCTGGGCCCGGAGGGCGGCCAGGTACCCGGTCGGGAGGATGTCGGTGAGCAGGAGGGCCTGCTCGGGGGTCACCGCCTCCGGCACGTCCAGGCAGAAGACGTCGGCCGCCGGGACCGCCACCGCCTCGGCTTGACCGCCCGGCAGGTCGAGGCCTGTTCCGAAGATGGCCAGGCCGTCGTTGCGACAGGCCACCGGGTCCCCGGCCACGCATGCCGGGCAGCGCCCGCAGCCGATGACCCCCGAGACGAGCACCCGCGATCCGGGCCGGAACCGCCGTACGTCGGGGCCCGCCTCGAGCACCGTGCCGATGAACTCGTGACCGAGCCGGATCCCGAGCCCGCCGACCTCGCCGTGGTAGAGGTGCAGGTCCGACCCGCAGATCGCCGCCTGTTCGACGCCGACCACCACTCCGTCGGGCCCGGACAAGGCGGCGTCGGGGACCTCGCTCACCGACACCGACCGCTCGCCGTCCAACACGACTGCCCGCACCGTGCCTCCCCGTGGCGGTGACCCGGATCGCCGGCCACTCCCGAGCGCGGCGTCGACTCGCCGCCCCCCCCCGCACGCTAGGCCGTTCGCCGGCCGACTCGCCGGGGACCGCGCCGAGTATCCGCCATGGCCTGGTTGGATGTTGGGCTCCGCCGCGGTGGGGATCGAAATCGTCGTCTCGTTCTTGTCTTCGGCGCGTCGATCGGGGCGCTCGTGATGACGGTGGTGGCCCTGGTCGACATCGTCCGGCGGCCCGACTGGCAGCCCGTTGCCGAGCCCGTCGGAGACCTGAGGCGGAGCACGGGAGGTAGGGCGCACCGGGGAGCCCGCCGGTTGCGGACGATAGGGTCTGCCCGAGATACCACCGAACAAGGGGGGCACCACCCATGCGCGCGCTCGTCTACGGAGTGAAGCCCGAGGCCTGGACGCCGCCGGACCCGTCGAACCGCCTGATGATCGGGCTGGCCCGTACGCCGATGCGCCTGGTCGACGACCGCGAGGAACCGCACCCGTTCCGCGACGACTGGGTGATGGTGAAGACCCGGATGACCGGGATCTGCGGGTCCGACGCCAAGCAGGTGTTCATGGACTTCGGCACGGGTAACGAGGACAGCCCCCTCAACAATTTCTTCACCTTCCCGACGGTCCTCGGCCACGAGGTGGTCGCCGAGGTGGCCGAGCTCGGCCCCGCCGCCGAGGGCCTCGACATCGGGCAACGGGTCGTGCTCAACCCGTGGCTGTCCTGCCGCCCCCGGGGCATCGACCCCATCTGCCCCTCGTGCGAGGCCGGCGACCTCAGCCTGTGCTGGCACTTCACCGAGGGCGACCTGGCGCCGGGGATCCACACCGGGACCTCGGCCGACGCCCCGGGCGGGTGGGCCGACTACCTGCCGGCCCACGACTCGATGCTCTACCCGGTGCCCGACGGCGTCCCCGACGAGGCGGCCGTGCTTGCCGACCCCTTCGCGGTGTCGCTCCACTCGGTGACCCGGCACCCGCCGCCGCCGGGGGGCAAGGTCCTCGTCTACGGGGCCGGCGCCCTCGGCACGATGGCCACCGCCATCCTGCGGGCCCTGCACCCCGACGTCGACGTGCTGGTCGTGGCCCGGTTCCCGTCGCAGGTGGCGCTGGCCGAGTCGCTCGGGGCCACCGTCGTCAGCCCCGAACCCCGCGAGGCACTCATCGAGGAGGCCGCCAAGTGGTCGGGCGGCAAACTCTACCCGGTGCGCGACGGCCTCCCGATGGCCCACCCCGGGGGGATCGACGTCGTCTACGACACGATCGGGACGGCCCAAACAGCCGAGGTGGGGGTCCGCCTCCTCAAGGCCCGGGGCACGATGGTCAAGAGCGGTGTGCACGCCCCGGAGCGCTGGGAGTGGTCGCCGCTCTACTTCAAGGAGATCTCCTGGGTCGGCTCGAACGCCTTCGGGTTCGAAGAGGTCGACGGGGTCAAGATGCACGGGATCGCCCATTACCTCAAGCTCGTCGACGAGGGACGGTTGGACGTCACGCCGCTCCTGACCCACACGTTCGGCCTCGAGCAGTGGCACGACGCCTTCGTGGCCCTCGCCACCCAGGCCGACAGCGGCGCCATGAAGGTGGCCTTCGACTTCCGCTCCTGAGCGGAAGGCCCGGCCCGGGGCCGACGCCGGTGGCCGGCCGCGAAGATGGCGGAGTGCCCGCCGCCGACCTCCCCTCCGCCGAGGCGACCCGTCTCCTCGGGCTGTTGGCCGACGACCGCCGCCTCCGGGTGGTCGCCGCCGTGGTGCTCGGGGCGAGCACCCAGGGCGCAGTGGTCGAGCGGTCCGGCCTGGCGGCGACCGAGGTCCGCCGGGCCGTCGACCGCCTCCAACGGGCCGGGCTGGTCGAGGTCGCCGACGGACGGCTCACCTTCGCCGCCGACCGGCTGCGCGACGTGGTCCGCTCGGCGGCCCGGGCCGCCGACGCGCTCGCCGTCACCCCCGAGGCGCTCGGAGCCACCGCCGACCAGGTGCCGGTGCTGCGCAACTTCTTGCGGGACGGACGCCTCGTCCGCATCCCGGCAGCCGCCGGCAAGCGCCGGGTGGTCCTCGAGTTCCTGGCCATGCAGTTCGAGCCCGGGCGCATCTACCCCGAGCGCGACGTCAACATCCTGTTGTCGGCGTACAACCCCGACTACGCGGCGCTGCGCCGCTACCTGGTCGACGACGAGCTCCTCGAGCGCCGGGAGGGCTTCTACTGGCGGGCCGGCGGACCGATCGACCTCGACGCGCCCGAGTGGTGACGACCAGCCCGCCCCTTGCCGAGCCAGCAGTCCGGCAAGAACCTCAACCAAATGGTTGACCAAGCGGCCCCTGTCCGCTATTGTCAACCACATGGTTAACGATCTCGAGACACCGGGGAGCGGCGCACCGGGCATGGACGCGGTCTTCCACGCCCTGGCCCACCAGACCCGGCGCCAGATGGTCGGGCGCCTGGCCGGGGGTGAGCTCTCCGTGGGTGAACTGGCCGAGCCGCTGCCCGTGTCCCTGGCCGCGGCGTCGAAGCACGTCCAGGTGCTCGAACGGGCCGGGCTGGTCCATCGACGGGTCGAGGGCCGCCGGCACCTCTGCCGGTTGGCCCCGGCCCCGCTGGCCGCGGCCTCGGCGTGGCTCCTCTTCTACGAGCGCCACTGGAGCGAACGGCTCGACACCCTCGAGGATCTCCTCGCCGGCGAGCTCAACGACGACGGGGAGGAGTCATGACGCACCCGACCACCGAACGCGGCGTCGTACGCCTCGAGCGCACGATCCCGGCGCCGCCGCACCGCGTCTACCGGGCATGGCTCGAGCCCCACCTGGTGGCCCGCTGGATGGCTCCGGGCGGCCTGGCGGTGACCCGGGTCGCGGTCGACGAGCGTGTCGGCGGCCACTACCGCGTCTGGCAGTCGGTCGACGGTGCCGACGCCGGCGGATTCGAGGCCGAGCTGCTCGAGCTCGTCCCCGACCGTCGCCTCGTGTTCCGCTGGGGCTTCGTCGGTCCCGAGCGGACCGACGGTCCGACCTACGACTCGCGCCTGACGGTCAGCCTGGCCGAGGCGCCCGGTGGCGCCACGGCCCTCACCCTCGTCCATGAGCGCCTCGAGGACCTGGCGACAGCCCTGCCCCACGTGGCCGAACAGGTCGGCACGGGTTGGGACCTCGCGCTCGAGAAGCTGGCGGCCGAGTTGGAGGCGTAGATCCACAACCGGCGGCGACGCCGTCGACGTGGCGCTGATGGCGCCAGCCGGGCTCACCGGTGCGTCAGCGTCTGGAAGGGGTCAGCCCGGTCGCCGGGATCTGGGCATCTGATCGAGGAGCTCGTGAGATCGCGGGACCCGACGCCGCTCGGAATCTCCCCGACGTCCTCGATGCGGTCGGCGATCCCGGCGGCCCGTCGCCAGGTGCGAGGGGACCGAGGCGCCGGCGCCCGGCGCACGCCGGACCCGGGCGCGCGCGGCCCCCCATTAGTGGATCTTGCGGATCTGGGCCGCCGAGCGGGCGGCTACGGCGGCGGGCAGCGGCTCGAAGCCGACGCTCGACAACAGGGCGGTCGACCCCCCGGCATTGGGGTCGACGGTCCAGTCGAGGACCGACCGGACGGCCTGGGCCGTCGTCGCGCTCGGCTGGTGGCGCAGCGCGATGGCGTAGCCGTACCCGACGACCGGGTAGGCGCCGGCGGCGGCCGAGTCCACCAGGGAGACGTCGCCGTCGGGCGGGGTGCTCTGGGCGGCGGCGGCGGCCGTGGCCTGGACGCTCGAGGGGGTCGGGACGACGAACGTCCCGGCGCCGTTGCGCAGGGCGGCCACCCCGAGCCCGG
>Ga0209656_10002999_pt1 | contig 10939 bp, 11 predicted proteins | sample BogFormECP12_OM2_FD_188239 | JGI IMG/M metagenome (GOLD analysis project Ga0209656, IMG submission 188239) | Bog forest soil microbial communities from Calvert Island, British Columbia, Canada - ECP12_OM2 (SPAdes) (version 2) | ecosystem: Environmental > Aquatic > Freshwater > Wetlands > Bog ... | reverse complement strand
TCGCGCTGAGGCCGACCTGGAACGCGCGGTTGTTGGCAGCGATGTGGTCATCTTCGCCACTCCAGTCGGCACGATCCTGTCGCAATTTGAGGCCATCGCCCCGACGCTTCCTGCGACCACCCTTATCACCGACACAGGCAGCACCAAGCAGAAGCTGGTGGAGCGGGCCCGCATGATATTCGGCGACCAGGCCTGGACCCGGGTTCTGCCCGGGCATCCCATGGCGGGCAAAGAACTGGGCGGCATTGAACATGCAGATCCCGACCTCTTTCGTGACGCAGTCTGGCTTATCACGCCAATCGAAAGGCACGTTTCGACGTTTCGCCAACGCCGTTACCTCGACTTGCTTAAATCGATAGGTGCAAGGATCGTCCACATCGATCCTGCGGAGCACGATCGCCTGTGCGCATGGATCAGTCACTTGCCGCAGATGATTTCGACCGCCTATGCTTCACTGTTGAACGAGGAGTTTGGGAAGCACGAAGCGATTACGCAGATCGGCGGCCGGGCCTTGCGCGAGATGACTCGCATCGCACAAAGCCCGTATTCCATGTGGCGCGACATCGCCCTCACCAACAGCCAAAACATCGAAGACGTGATGCTTCGCTTCGAACAGCAGATGACGCACCTGCGCGAGAACCTGCGGGGGCCGGGGCTGCGGGAGATGTTCGAGAGGGCGCACCGGTTTGGGCGGAAGGCGTGATGAGAGTTGTTTATCTCCCACCCTATCGCCAAAAGCAGGCGATAAGGGTGGGGCACCCGGCGAGTGATGCGGCGGCGATTCAACCGCTGTAAGATTGGACGCGGAGGAGCTGATGGCTATCACCAAGGTCAGCGTGCAGCAATATCTCGGCACCCATTATCGCCCGGATGTCGAGTACATCGAGGGTGAACTACAGGAAAGAAACGTGGGAGAGATCGAGCATGCGGAAATGATGCTGGCCGTGCTAGGGTGGTTTCTCAGCCACAAACAAGAATGGCCGATGCGAATTCTGCCGGATGTGCGCGTGCAGGTCAGGCCTGACCGCTTCCGTGTACCAGATATTTGCCTCTGTGCCGCATCGAGCTCGGACACCCGCATCGTGACCGGACCTCCCTTAGTGGTGATTGAGGTTCTTTCTCCCGAAGACCGCGTCGGCGATTATCACGAACGCATTGCGGACTATATAGGGATGGGCATTCGGGGCGTCTGGATACTCGATCCCGAGACGCGCAAAGGCTGGGACTGTTCCAGCGGCAACTGGATCGAGACGGTGGTATTCCGACTGCCGGATTCGCCAATTCTCCTGGACTTGAACGCAATTTAATAGAACAGTAGGGATGATCGGTTGGGAACCCACATTTGCCAGAGGAAGGCAAATGTAGGCCACCCGCCGATCTACCCGGACTTGAGCGCGATTCAACAAACTCAAGCCCACCCTGTGGCCCACGGCGGGCGATAAGGGTGGGGCGCCCGCAAATGTGGGCCACCGGCCAATTGATATCCTTAGCCCTGTTGGGTAGTCTTGGCGGCTACGAAGAAATCGCCAAAGGAGCGAGGTATGCCCGATTGGAACGTAATCTTGCACTTGCTTACTCTCGCACTGTTGGGTGTGGGCAGTTACCTGCTCGCGACGTTTAGAACAGGGACCGAAGCAGCCGTCAAGACGAGCGCAGAAGAGGGAGTCAAAGCGGCGTTTCGCGATCTAGAGTGGTCCAAGGAGCTTGCCAGAGAACTTCAGAAAAGCAGGGGTCTTGAGAGGCAGGAACTCCGCTTCAAAAGCTATGGTGCGCTGTGGAAGGAACTCCGCCCACTGGCAATTTACGATGTGGCGACAGTCGACAAAGAAGCCGCCTGCAATCTTTTGAAGAAGTTGACCGACTGGTATTTCTCCGAGTGCGGCGGTCTATTGCTGACGGTTCAAGCCCGTGAGTTCTACTTCGCGCTGCAGGATTTGCTGCGGGCTACTTCCAGCATACCCGGCGATTGGAAAGCCGATAGATCCGCGGAACTGGAAGGCAAAGCTAGAAAGACCTTCCTCAAGGTGTTAGAAACGAGGTTTCCAAAAGAGGCGATCAGCGTTAAAGAGGCGATCAGCGTTTTGGACTACTTCGACAACATGAAATTTGAGAATTGGCAAAACGAGGCGGCCGGCCTGGGGAAGAAGTGGAGAGGGTCTATGAAACAGCTCGGCGCAGTCTGGGTCGAGCTAACCCCAGGGGAGCAATTTGCGGTCCTGCAACAGGTCGGGAGCAAGCTTCGGTCGACCCTCGTTTACGATCTGGAGAGTCGGGAAGGATAGCATTTCGTCACCGTCTGCCACCGTTCGCTACCCACTCGAGCGACGCGGCCATAGGGAATGCCGCCCAACCTGGGGTTCTTTAGATTGGTTGGGTCGGAACTGACCACCTCATCACTCATCGCCAATTCCGGTCTCGCTCGCTTTTCCTTCTTTGCCACGCGGAGGCTCTCCTGATTACAATCGCCGGTTCGGAAAATAACCATGTCAATGAACAAAGTGTTCGCGAGTGCAGACGAGGCCGTGACCGACATCAACGACGGCGCAACCATTATGGTAGGCGGCTTCGGGCTGTGCGGCATTCCCGAGAACCTTATCCGCGCGCTGGTCAAAAAAGGCGTCAAGAACCTGACGACCATCAGTAACAACGTTGGTGTGGACGAATTCGGCCTGGGCCTCATGCTGTATGCCGGGCAGATTCGCTCGCATAAGGGCAGCTACGTTGGCGAAAACAAACTTCTCGAAGAGATGGTGCTTACCGGCAAAATCGATCTCGAGTTGATTCCCCAAGGCACCTTTGCTGAGCGCATTCGCGCGGGTGGCGCGGGCATTCCCGCGTTTTTCACGCCGGCGGGTTTCGGCACCGTGGTCGCCGAAGGCAAAGAGACTCGCGAGTTCGATGGCCGTCCCTACGTGATGGAACACGCGTTGAAGGCCGACTTCGCGCTCATCAAGGCGTGGAAGGGCGATCGCTGGGGGAATCTTGTCTACCGCAAGACTGCGCGCAATTTCAATCCCATGATGGCGACGGCCGCGAAAATCACCATCGCTGAAGTCGAGCACCTGGTTGAGCCGGGCGAGATTGACCCTGACCAGGTACATACGCCGGGCGTGTACGTGAAGCGGATTATTCAGGGCACCGACTACGAGAAGCGCATCGAGCGCAGGACGCTAAGGAAGGCGTGAACTCGCGGACCAGACCCCGCCCTGCGCCGCGCTGCGCGCGTCGTAGAACGGGGCACCCGGCAAACCAGAGACAGATTTCACCACGGAGGACACGGAGAGCACGGAGAAATCATGATGAAAAACCTCCGTGTCCTCCGTGTCCTCGGTGGTGAATGATCTTCGAGTGAGCGAAGGCGAAGGGCACCTTTTTAGGAACGAATCCCATGGCTGATACAGAATCCGACAAGCAAAAAGACAACGAAAAGCGCGACCGCATCGTGCGCCGCGTTGCCCAGGAACTTCGCGATGGCTTCTACGTCAACCTCGGCATAGCGCAGAACGCTGAGGAAGGCGTGACGTTCTTCGCAAGCGTTGCAGACAGATTTCACCACGGAGGGCACGGAGAACACGGAGAAATTGAAATCAAAAACTCCGTGTACTCCGTGTCCTCGGTGGTGAATGATCTTCGAGTGAGCGAAGGCGAAGGGCACCTTTTTAGGAACGAATCCCATGGCTGATACAAAACCCGACAAGCAAAAAGACAACGAAAAGCGCGATCGCATCGTGCGCCGCGTTGCCCAGGAACTTCGCGATGGCTTCTACGTCAACCTCGGCATCGGCATGCCGACGCTGGTTGCCAACTGCGTGCCTCCGGGCATGGAGGTTATTCTGCAGAGCGAAAACGGCATGCTCGGCGTCGGCCCGTACCCGCTCCCCGGCGAGGAGGACCCCGATCTCATTAACGCAGGCAAGGAGACCGTCAGTGAACTTCCTGGCACCGCGTATTTCTCCAGCGCCGACTCATTCGCCATGATTCGCGGCGGCCACATCGACCTCAGTGTGCTGGGCGCGATGGAGGTGGACGAGGAGGGCAATCTCGCCAACTGGATGATACCTGGCAAGATGGTCAAGGGCATGGGCGGCGCAATGGACCTGGTTGCGAGCGCCCGCCGCGTGATCGTCGCCATGGAGCACACCACCCGCGACGGCGCTCCCAAAATTCTGAAGCGCTGCACGCTTCCCATCACTGGTTTACGTGTGGTGCACAACATTGCGACAGAGATGGCGTACATTCGCGTCACCCAGTCTGGGCTGGTGCTGGATGAGATTGCCCCCGGCCTGAGCATTGAAGATGTGCAGCGCGCGACCGATGCGCCGCTGCTGATCAGCCCCGAGCTGAAGACGATGACGATTTAGACGAAGCTCGCAATGCTTGAATGCATGCGGTCGCGTGCGATTCCGGAGCCACTGGCCGAGTAGCGACACAGAATTCCCAAATTGGGAAGGTGCGCTTTCTCGTCACCCTTAGCCTGTGACGGCAGCCGTTGACCCGCTTTGTGCGGCGGCTGATATTGGAGTGTATTGATTACGAACGAACTGGAAAGAAGGCAATTATGTCCTCCTCCCGTAGTGTGTTCCTGGTTGTGATTTTCTGTCTTACCTGCTGTGTGTTCATGAGCGCGCAGACGGCGCCCGCCACTGCTGCTCCGCAGGCCGCCAAGCCCGAGATCAAGCACGTCCCGGCGGCTTACACGGATCCTTCATCGGGGAAGGAAATGTACAACGCGTATTGCGCTTCCTGCCACGGAGTCGATGGCAAGGGCGACGGGCCAGCCGCCCCGGCGCTGAAGACGCCGCCCAGCGATCTCACCACTCTGGCGGCAAAGAACGGTGGGAAATTCCCAGGTGCGCACATTGCCGTAGAAATTCAAGCGGGGCCCATGACGGCCGCTCACGGCAGCAAAGAGATGCCTGTTTGGGGACCAATTTTTATGACATTCGCCGGTCACAGCGCAGCACAGACCCAACTCCGGGTTACCAACCTGACCAAGTACCTGGAGTCGATTCAGGCTAAGTAGGCGCCCATTTCGCTGCCGAGAAGAATGAACAGCATGCCGCGCGGATGGAAGTGCGCGCGGAACATCAAAAAATAAAGGGCTTACCGGAACCTTTCGACTTCGCTCTGTCGAAAAACATACGCAAAACGTGGCTGAGGCAGGGTAAGCGGGGGAAATGCAGGTCCCTCGACTCCGCGCCCTGCGGGCGCTCCGCTCGGGATGACAAACAAGAAGCAACGTAAAGTTTTTCATTCCCTTGGGTGGACTGAAGGCCCATGGACACTCAGGGCAGGCTATGAAGTCGTGCCTTGATACAAAGCTGCTGGGAAACGAGTTTTCCCGCAGCCTGCGAAGCCGTGCCCTTTCAAGACGCTTCCTGGCTATACGGCAACCGGCTGCTTCACAGGAACCGGCGTCAACCACCCGTGCCGGTCTTCCGTCTTGCCGTTTACGATGGAGTAGAACTCCGTGCGGATCGCCCGCGTAATTGGCCCCACTCCGCCCTTACCCACCTTGATCCTGTCCACCGAGCGGATGGGCGTGATCTCCGCCGCTGTCCCGCTGAAGAAGACTTCGTCGCTGAGATACAGCATCTCGCGCGGTATCACCTGCTCGACGGTCGGAATGCCAAGGTCCTGGGCAATATGCAGGACAGAGTTCCGGGTGATGCCCGGCAGCACGCTATTGCCCAGCGGCGGGGTATAGATGCGGTCTTTGTGCACCACAAAAACATTTTCGCCAGAGCCCTCGCTGACAAAACCATTCACGTCCAGCGCGATGCCCTCGCTGTAGCCGTTGGCCACGGCTTCCATTTTGATAAGCTGCGAGTTCATGTAATTCGCGCCGGCCTTCGCCATGGTCGGCATGGTGTTGGGCGCTAACCGGGTCCACGATGACACGCACACATCCACACCTTCGTCGCCTTCACCGCCCAGGTACTTGCCCCACTCATAATTGACGATATACACGTCGGTGGGCGAACCGGTCGGGTCGACGCCCACGGTTCCGTAGCCGCGCAAAATAATCGGACGGATATAGCAAGGTGAGATTTTGTTTTTGGCAACGACATCCACCGTCGCCTGTACCAGCTCCTCGAGGGTGTAGTCCACGTCGATGCGGTAAACCTTGGCCGAGTCCAGCAGCCGCTGCGTGTGGTCCTGCAGCCGGAAGATCGCGGGCCCCTTCGGCGTATGGTAGCAGCGGACCCCCTCGAACACCGATGAGCCGTAGTTGATCACATGCGCCATGACGTGCAGCTTCGCGTCGTCCCATGGGATCAAGTTCCCGTTGCACCAGATATATTCACTTGCTTTGATGGCCATCGAGGCGCTCCTTGCCGTGGTTTTGGATTGTTCTGGTTGTCAGAGCCTGTCCTGCGAATTGCGGGAGGCCGCGAGACCCCTTGCTCGGCGACGCGGCGTTGGAGCGAAAACTGTGGGACATTGTGGACTCAGCTTGACTGGAAATTATACCGGAGCCCGTCGCGCGCTGTGTGCACAGCGTTTCCACACTAATCGGGATATGTAGCGCGTAAAAAAAAATGCATACCGTTGACCACGAAATGGTGCAGTTTACCTTCGGGATGACGCAGTTGGCTGCTGCTAACCCCATTCGCAGCAAAAAGTTGCGGGCAACCTTTCCCTTTTTCTTGCGTCTAACCTTGTGGGTTTGCTACATCGGTTTGAAAAGGACCGAGACGCACACCCCCTCAAAACCAGTTTCGATACCCAGAGCGCCATTTCTGTATGCCGAGGCAAGGCGGAGACGGTAGGACTGGTACGGGGTCAATTCAAGTTCAGGAGACTAACAGCAATGAAGAAGTGGACAGTTCTTATCGCAGTTTCGCTATTGTTTACTGTGGCTGCGGTTGCCCAGGATGTGCCCAAGTTCGAATTGGCCGGCGGCTATTCGTACGTCAACTTCCATCCCGGACTTTCCGTGATTACGTCGCAGAACATGAATGGCGGCGGCGGTGCATTCGTGTATAACCTGACCAACCTCATTGGAATCAAGGCCGATTTCATGGGCTATGCGGTGGGGTCCGGCTGGACTAACAAGCTGATCAATGCGGGCTATCCCGTGACCGGCTCGGCCAGCGGCAACATGTTCACCTACATGTTTGGCCCACAGATCAAGAAGCACTCCGGCAAGTTCCAGCCCTTCGGTGAGGCTCTGTTCGGTGCGGCCCACTCCAACGGCTACGCCACGGTCTTGCGCTGCCTCTCAGGCGGTGACTCGACAAGCTGCAACTTGAAAAGCGGAAACGGCAACAACAATGCGTTTGCCATGGAATATGGCGGTGGTCTTGATTACGCTCTGACCCCGCACATTCAGATCCGGCCCGTCGAGGTGGCTTACCTGTACACGAACTTCAGCAGCAACCACGTGGCGCACATTGCGAATAGCCAGAACAGCTTCAAGTACTTTGCCGGTGTGAACTTCACCTTCGGCGGCAAATAAGCAGTAGGCAGTTGCAGTAAAACATGGCGTCACCTTCGGGTGGCGCCATTTTTACGGTTCGTAAGATGTTGCAGCTAGAACTGGGTCTCATAAATGCGATTTGAAAGGGCACGGCTTCATAGGTTGCTGAAAAGTCCGAAAGGCAGGTTCCTCGCGGACTGAAGTCCGCTCGGAACATCAAAAATAAAGGGCTTATCGGCACGACTGAAGTCGTGCCCTGATACAAGGCTGTTCGGAAACGAGTTTTTCCGCAGCCTGTTTAGCCGTGCCGCTCCGGGCATCGTAAAGATTGGGCTTTACAGGCTGCGGAAAAAGTCCGAAAGGCACACGCCTCGCGGACTGACGTCCGCTCGGCGAGTCAAAAACAAACGACTTATCGGCACCCTTCGACTGCGCTCAGGGCAGGCTTCGAAGTCGTGCCCTGATACAAAGCTGCTCGGAAACGAGCTCTTCCGCAGCCTGTTTAGCCCCTGAGGGAAATCGAATTCCCATCAGCGGATTCAGCTTTTTTAGGTCGGGCCACCCACCGCCAAAGCCACACCAATTCCCCCACAACGAACAGCCCTCCGAAGATCGCCTTGTTGTGCGCCGCCAGCCAGTGCGGCAAGTAGATGTCGAAATTGGCTGCGCGATCGGTGGTGAAACGTGCCGCAAGGTCGGTCAGCGGACACCTGCCCCCGTTCAGCGCAAGCACGGCGCACTCCGCGACAACCAGGGCAGTGAGCCATCCCGCCAGGCGAAATTGTCCGCGTATCGCAACGATCGGGATCATCACGATCGCGGTTGCCATGACGGCCCAGATCGCCGTGTGTGCAACCTTGATGAGCGTTAATGCCTGGTCTGCACTCATCGCGGCTCTCCCTCGACTCTACGATGCGGTCGCCTCCTCGCCTGTGACGTGGATCCTGTTTAGAATGAAAGAAACGCCGTTCACACGGGAGACATCCGCATTCGCACCTACAACCTCGGCATCGTCGGGCTGGGCCATGTCGGCTCAGCTCTGGTGGGTCTTCTGCAGCGCAAACAACAGGAGCTCGCCGAACGCTACGGCATCGGGTGGCACATCACCGGGGTAGCGTCGCGCCGCCTCGGGTGGCTGGTCGCGCACGACGGATTCTCACCTGCGAAATTGCTGGCAGGTGAATTCGACGGAGCCCGGTCGGTCGGCCATGTGGCCAGTTGGATCCACGCCGCAAAGCCCGACGTCGTGTTCGAAGCCAGTTCGCTCAATGCCGAGACCGGCGAGCCGGCCATCACGCACATTCGTACTGCGCTCGAATCCCGAGCACATGCCATCAGCGCCAACAAAGGGCCGGTGGTCCACGCCTACCGCGAACTCACGAAGCTCGCGGCAGAAAAGGGCCGCCGCTTCTACTTCGAGTCCGCCATGATGGACGGCGCTCCGGTCTTCTCGCTCTTTCGCGAGACCCTGCCCGCGATCGAGATTCGCGGATTTCGCGGCGTCATCAACTCCACGACCACCGTCGTCCTTGAAGCCATGCAGGCGGGGAAGAGCTTCGACGTTGCAATTGCAGAAGCACAGCGTCTCGGGGTGGCTGAAGCCGACCCCTCGGCCGACATCGACGGCATCGACGCCGCCGTCAAGATCGTCGCAGTCGCTAACGTCCTCATGGGCGCCCGCCTCACGCTTGCCGACGTCGCGCGCCAGGGTATTCGCGGCATTACTCCGGCGCACTTGCAGGAAGCCCGCAAAAACGGCGAAGCTTGGAGATTGGTGAGCCGCGCCCGTCGCCAGCCCGACGGCAGCATCACGGCGACGGTCGCGCCCGAGCGGCTCAAGCTCGACGATTCGCTGGCGCAAGTTCACGGTACGTCACTGCTAATCGCCTTCGAAACGGATATCTTTAAAGAGTTGATCATCAGCGAGCGCGATCCCGGGCCGGAAGCCACGGCCTACGGAATGCTCGCGGATTTTGTCAATGCAGTCAGGAGTTCTTAACATGTCAGCCAGTGCAAGAGTCGCCCCCCAAGTACGCAAACTCGACATCGACTGGGTACGCCAGCAGTTTCCTTCGCTGCAACAGACGGTCAATGGCCGGCCGGCCGTGTTCTTCGACGCGCCCGGTGGAACTCAGGTACCGCAACGCGTCATCGATGCCATTTCCGAATATCTGTCGAAGTGGAATGCCAACCTCGGCGGCGCTTTCCTCACCAGCCAGCGCAGCGAACTGATCGTCGAGCAGGCCCATCAGGCCATGGCCGACTTCTTCAACTGCGCACCCGACGAAGTCGTCTTCGGCGCCAACATGACCACACTGACCTTCGCCTTCAGCCGGGCCATCGGCCGCGAGCTGAAGAGCGGTGACGAGCTGCTGGTTACCTGCCTCGACCACGATGCCAACGTCTCGCCCTGGGTGTACCTCGAGGAGCGCGGCGCTAAGGTTCGTACCGCCGACATCAAGCCCGGCGACTGCACGCTCGACATGTTTGATCTGCAGGCCAAGATTCGCCGCAGCACCCGGCTGGTGGCTGTGGGCTGGGCCGCCAACGCCGTCGGTACCATCAACGACGTGCAGGAAGCCATTCGGCTGGCGCACGCCGTGGGTGCGATGACTTTTATCGATGCCGTCCACTACGCGCCGCATGGCCTCATCGACGTGAAGGCCGTCGACACCGACTTCCTGGTTTGCTCGAGCTACAAGTTCTTCGGCCCGCACCAAGGGATTCTTTACGGCAAGCGCGACCAGTTGTTGCGCCTGCGCCCGCACAAGCTGCGGGTGTGCAGCGAGAAGTTGCCCGACCGTTGGGAGACCGGTACGCAGAACCATGAATGCATGGCCGGGGTCACCGCCGCCATCGACTACATTGCCGACGTCGGCCGCCATCACAGCAGCGAAACGCACACTCGGCGCGAAGCCATCGTCGCCGCCTTCGAAGTGTTTCAGCAGCACGAGCGTGAGCTCGCCGAGAAGCTCATCCGTGGGTTGCTCGACATTCCGGGACTCACCTTCTACGGCATCACCGATCCCGCGAAGTTCGACCAGCGCACGCCCACCGTCGCGATTCGTATGGATGGCTATACTCCGCGCGAACTCACCACTCATTTGGGCGAGCGCGGCATCTTTACCTGGGACGGTAATTACTACGCCATCAATTTGGCCGAGCGCCTCGGCGTGCAGCAAAGCGGAGGCATGCTGCGCATCGGCCTCGCGCACTACAACACAGCGAAAGAGGTGGATCGGCTGCTCACCGAGCTGCGAGCGCTGCCAGAAAAAGGGAAGACAGTTTAGAGCTTTTCCGGGTTGCTGTATCCAGCGGCCGTGCAGCGCAACGCTCGGGCTCACGTCCTCGCGAAAACCGTGCCGTCGATTAAAACCGACTCCCGATGGTTAACCACGGCCTACCCAGGGTTCCGCTTCCCCAATTCGCCCAACCCAAGGGCGAATCGGGGACCCCGCTTCACCCTGGGCTACGATTGTTCCGCCCTACGGGCTCGCGGCGTGCCAGCGCGGACGA
>Ga0209656_10002998_pt1 | contig 10942 bp, 6 predicted proteins | sample BogFormECP12_OM2_FD_188239 | JGI IMG/M metagenome (GOLD analysis project Ga0209656, IMG submission 188239) | Bog forest soil microbial communities from Calvert Island, British Columbia, Canada - ECP12_OM2 (SPAdes) (version 2) | ecosystem: Environmental > Aquatic > Freshwater > Wetlands > Bog ... | reverse complement strand
GCTGGGAGGCAAGGCGCAGTTCGGCGGTCAGCGCTTCGGAGAAATGGAAGTCTGGGCCCTGGAGGCCTACGGCGCAGCCTACATCCTGCAGGAACTGCTCACCGCGAAGTCCGATGACGTTTATGGCCGCACCAAGATCTACGAGGCCATCGTTAAAGGCGAAGCGGCGATCGAGCCGGGCGTGCCGGAATCGTTCAACGTGCTGATTCGCGAATTGCAGTCGTTGTGCCTCGACGTGGAGCTGATTAAGACCAACGAGCGCAAGGCGCTCGCCGCGGCTCCGCTCGCAGCCGACTAGGCCACTATCGCCACGAAAACTGGCGTAGCTGCCTCCTTCGCTCTCGGATGAGGCCGCAGCCAAAAAGTAAGAATCATCGGGAGCCGCTAGCGACCGCGCATGAGTCGCGAATCCCTGCAGTCCACCGCCAAGGGCCATGCAGGGAAGGAGGACATTTTGTACAGATCGAGTCCATTTGATCTTGGAAATCCTATCGCCGACTTCGACGCCATCCGTATCAGCCTGGCTTCGCCGGAAAAGATTCGCAGCTGGTCTCATGGAGAAGTCACCAAGCCGGAGACGATCAATTACCGCACCTTCAAGCCGGAGCGCGACGGCTTGTTCTGCGCCCGCATCTTTGGCCCGGTAACCGACTGGGAGTGTCTCTGCGGCAAGTACAAGCGCATGAAGCACCGCGGCGTGATCTGTGACAAATGCGGCGTGGAAGTGACGCTCTCCAAGGTTCGCCGCGAGCGCCTGGGCCACATTGAGCTGGCGTCTCCCTGCTCGCATGTTTGGTTCTTCAAGGGGCTGCCCAGTCGCATCGGGCACATCCTCGATATCTCCTTGCGCGAGCTGGAGTCGGTGCTCTACTTCGAAGCCTATGTCGTGGTGGAAGCTGGCGACGCTCCAGTAAAAGACCATGAGGTCATCAAGGACGAAGCTAAGTATCGCGAACTCGACCAGGCGCACCGGGCCAGCGGCTTCAAGGCCATGATGGGCGCTGAGGCCATCAAGGAACTTCTGAAGCACGTTGAAGTAGAGACGCTCTCCACCGAGCTGCGTGAGAAGATGCGGACAGAAACCTCGGTGCAGAAGCGTTTGAAGTACGCCAAGCGGCTGAAAGTGGTCGAGGCGTTCCGCAAGAGCGGCAACAAGCCGAATTGGATGATTCTGGATGTAATTCCGGTCATCCCGCCGGAGCTGCGTCCCCTGGTTCCACTGGACGGCGGCCGCTTCGCAACGTCTGATTTGAACGATCTCTACCGCCGGGTTATCAATCGCAATAACCGGTTGAAGAAACTGATGGATCTGCATGCGCCGGAAGTGATCGTGCGTAATGAAAAGCGCATGTTGCAGGAAGCGGTGGACGCACTGTTCGACAACGGACGCCGTGGCCGCGTGCTGCGTGGCGCCAACAATCGCCCGCTGAAGTCGCTGTCTGACACGCTAAAGGGCAAGCAAGGCCGCTTCCGCCAGAACCTGCTGGGCAAGCGCGTGGACTACTCGGGCCGTTCGGTGATCGTGGTGGGTCCGGACCTCAAGCTGCACCAATGCGGTCTGCCCAAGAAGATGGCGCTCGAGCTTTTCAAGCCCTTCATTTATCACCGTCTGGAGCAGACCGGACATTGCACGACCATCAAGCAGGCAAAGGAAATGGTGGAGGCTCAGGAGCCCGTCGTTTGGGACATCCTGGAAGAGGTCATTAAGGACCATCCCGTCTTGCTGAACCGGGCCCCCACGCTTCACCGCCTCGGTATCCAGGCCTTTGAGCCGGTGCTGGTGGAAGGCAAAGCAATCAAGATTCATCCGCTTGTCTGCACAGCGTTCAATGCGGACTTCGATGGTGACCAGATGGCTGTGCACATTCCGCTGTCGCCGGAGGCGCAGGTGGAGGCCAGTGTTTTGATGCTGGCATCGCACAACATTCTGTCGCCGGCGTCTGGCCAGCCAATCACCGTGCCTACTCAGGACATGGTGCTGGGAATTTACTACCTGACGAAAGCCAAGCCCGGCGCCAAGGGCGAGGGACGCGCGTTCGCCAACATCGATGAAGTCCTGCTCGCCAAAGAAGCGGGCGAACTGGAGACACTCACGCCGATCCGGTTGCGCTACTCGGGCGAGGTGATTGATCTCACGACCGCATATGACGACCAGGACGTGATCCATACTGAGCCGACCAACTTCGAGCGCCAGTTCATCTCGACTACGGTCGGTCGCGCCATTATGAATGACCACTTGAAGCGTGGTGCGGCGGACATGCCATACATCAATGGCCTGCTCAAGAAAAAGGGCGTCGGCCAGTTGGTGAATTACTGCTACTTGCGTTTCGGACTGGAAACGACAGTGCGAATGCTGGACGGTATCAAGCAACTCGGCTTCCAGTATGCCACCAAGGCAGGCTTGTCCATCGGCATCGATGACATGGTTATTCCGCCGGGCAAGCAGTCGCTCGTGCGCGACGCCGAGAAGCAGGTCATTGCTGTGCAACAGCAGTACCTGGACGGCGCCATTACCAACGGCGAGCGTTATAACAAGGTGGTCGAAATCTGGTCGGCGATTACCGAAAAGGTGGCCGACGAGATGTTCGGCAACATGCAGCAAATGGACAAGGCGGGCGAAATTAACCCGATTTACATCATGGCCGACTCCGGCGCTCGCGGTTCGAAGCAACAGATCCGTCAGCTCTCGGGTATGCGCGGGTTGATGGCCAAGCCTTCCGGCGAGATCATCGAGACGCCGATCACGGCGAACTTCCGTGAAGGTCTGACGGTGCTCGAGTATTTCGTTTCGACTCACGGCGCTCGCAAGGGCTTGGCTGATACTGCTCTCAAGACGGCGGATTCGGGCTATCTCACGCGCCGCCTAGTGGACGTCGCACAGGACGTAATCATCAGCGAATACGATTGCGGCACCGTGGATGGCATCTACGTAACCTCGATCGTGGAGTCGGGCGAGATCATAGAGCCGCTGCGGGACCGTATTGTCGGTCGCGTTTCGCTGGAGAAGATCAAGGACTACGAAGGCAACATCATCGTTGACATCAACCAGGAGATCACTGAGGACCTGGCGGGTGCGGTGCAGGCAGCCGGTATCGAGCGGGTCAAGATTCGTTCGGTGCTCACCTGCGAGTCCAAGCGCGGCGTCTGCGTGATGTGCTACGGCCGCAACCTGGCCTCCGGCCGATTGGTCGAACTGGGTGAGGCGACGGGCGTCATCGCAGCACAGTCCATCGGCGAGCCGGGAACGCAGCTCACCATGCGTACGTTCCACATCGGTGGCACGGCTTCCCGAGTCAGCGAGCAGTCGCGGCTGGATGCCAAGAACAATGGTTCGGTGCGCTTCATCAACCTTATGACCGTCCGGGCAAAGGAAGGCCATTTGGTGGTGATGAACCGCAACGGTTCCATCGCGATCATTGACGACAAGGGGCGCGAAAAGGAGCGCTACGCGGTTGTGTATGGCGCCAAGGTCAAGGTCGAGGACGGCCAGCAGGTCTCTCTGGGAGACGTGCTGGTTGAGTGGGACCCGTACACCTTCGCCATCCTCACCGAGATTGGCGGCACAGTGCAGTTTAAGGACTTGCAGGAAGGCATGACGCTGCATGAGGAAGTGGACGAAGTGACAGGCCTGTCGCGCCACGTAGTTGTGGATTCGCCCGACGAAAAGCGCCAGCCGACGATCGTCATCAAGGGAGGCAAGGCCAGCAAGCGGTACTTGATGCCCTCGCGCGCCCACTTGATGGTGCAGGACGGCGACGCGGTCACTCCGGGCGATGTGCTGGCGAAGATCCCGCGCGAAACCACCAAGACGAAGGACATCACAGGCGGTCTGCCGCGAGTGGTTGAATTGTTCGAGGCCCGCAAGCCGCGCGAAACCGCGGTCATCAGCGAGATTGATGGCGTAGTGAAGTTCGGCGACGTGGCCAAAGGCCAGCGCAAGATCTACGTGGTGGCCGACAACGGTACCGAGAAGGAATACCAGGTGCCGCGCGGCGTTCACATCAACGTACAGGAAGGCGAACGCATTCGCGCCGGCGAACCGCTGATGGATGGGCCGCTCAACCCGCACGACATTCTCGCCGTGCTGGGGGAAAAGGAACTGCAGGCTTACCTGGTGAACGAAATCCAGGAAGTCTATCGGCTGCAGGGCGTGAACATCAGCGACAAGCACATCGAGGTGATCGTTCGCCAGATGATGCGTTGGGTGAAGGTGGAAGACGTGGGCGATACGTCGTTCCTGCTGGAACAGCAGATCGACAAGTTCCGCTTCCGCGAAGAAAACGAGAAGGCGATTGCCAACGGCGGCAAGCCGGCGACGGGCCGTCCGTTGCTGCTCGGCATCACCAAAGCCTCGCTCTCGACCGATTCGTTCATCTCGGCGGCATCGTTCCAGGAGACCACACGCGTGCTCACGGAAGCCTCGATCCAAGGCGCCGTTGACCACCTGCGCGGTCTGAAGGAGAACGTCATCGTGGGCCGTCTCATTCCTGCGGGAACCGGCATGGAGTACTACCGCAATGTCCGGCTGTCGCAGGAGATGGAAGAGGCCGCTGCCAAGGTGCAGGAGGAGGTCACGGCCGCGTACGAGGAAGCAGAACGCGCGCTGGAACTGCTCCGCCACGAGGGCGAGAACGAGGCCGAGGAGCTTGCGGCCGAGTAACTGACCGAAGAACGAACTCTCACACAAGGGGCGACGATTGCAGTCGCCCCTTCGTACAAGGGTGTGTAAACTGCCATTGCGCTGTGATATCTGGCTTGTCCGTGTATGGTGCGTTTTTTTGAACATTTTCGTCTGGCGTTGTGGCGGGCCTTCCAGCACGACGCCTTCGCCGTGGCCAAAGGCGCGGCCTTCTCTGCGATCTTCACCTTGTTTCCCGCAGTGCTTCTGGTGGCCTCTGTTCTCTCGGAGTCGCGGACCACAACAGCATTTACTCGCGAGATCGGCCATGCTGTAGGTCGGATTCTTCCTGAAGGCACAAGGCCATCGGTCCAGGGATATTTCAACGGTACCAAACAAGTCGACGTGAGGTCCCTTATTACCATCGCCGCTATCACCTTGTGGACCGGATCGGGCGTGATGATCTCGTGGATGGAAGGCTTCCGCAATGCGTACCAGATGCCAAAAATCTGGGGACTGGTAAAGGAGCGAATGATCGCTTTCCTGCTGGTAGTCCTGGCTGGCTTTCCCATGGTGTTCGCATCCTTTCTGCTGGTGTTCGGCAACCAGATCGAGACGTGGATCGTGTACCACGTCGGCCACGAGCTCGGACCATACGTCCTGGGGCTGTGGACGGCATTGCGCTGGATCATCGCTGCCCTTACCAGCATTGCGGTCATCGCGCTCATCTATCACCACGGCGTGCCACGCACACAACCTTGGCATCGCGTGTTGCCCGGCTCGGCGCTGGCGACGGTACTGTGGTTCGCCTCGACCCTGGTGTTTGGCTTCTACCTTCGCTACTTCGCCAACTATGACGTGATTTACGGCTCAGTGGCCACGGCGATTGCGCTGCTGCTCTGGCTTTACATCGTGTCGATGGTGGTGCTCATCGGCGCCGAGTTCAACGCGCTGCGCTATCCGCGTTTCCTGTTCGGAGCGCATTCCGAGATCACTTCCGAGCCCAAGCGAATTCAGACGCTGTGAGCAATGTGAAAGGACGAACCGAGATGGCTGAGCAAATCGTGTCAATGGCGATCCTGGAAGCGCTGCCCGGCAAAGAGGAAGAACTGCTGCGCACGTTGCGCGAGCTCTACACCCTGATGCATGCCAAGGGCTACTGCCGCGATGCCCTGCATCGCGACTCGGACCGGCCTGACCGCTTCCTGCACGTTCGCCATTGGACGTCGCCCGAGATGCGCGCCGAGGCCCAGGCTGACCCTGAAGTCCATCGCCATTGGCTCAAGCTGCCCGAGCTATGCACCATCCCGACCGTTTACGAGAGCCTGGAGAAGGTCTTCGAGAGCTAGTGGAAGCAGTAGTCAGTTGCCAGTAGTCAGTCGTCAGTAATCACCTCGCATTTTCAGGCATCTTTCATCCCGACAGAGAGCTCCATCCCCCTCCAACCTTGTCATCCCGACCGAGGAGTTCAGGTCCCCTTTTGTCCTTGTCATCCCGACCGAGGGCTTTAGCCCGGGCCGAGGGATCTGCGGTTCGTTTTGCGCTCTTCGCTGTTGGCCTTTCGCTCTTCGCCAGAATCGCTGCGCGTGTATGAGCGCCTCGACCGCTCTGGTAACTATCCACTGACCACTAGCCACTGACTCTAACGTCCGATAACGATGCCCCCCTCCCCCTCGGTTCTTTAGAATCATCACTTTCCAAGAGTTTTCCCGGCATCGTATTGATCCCCAATGGTTTACAAGCATCTTCTTTTATTACATTAACTTACGATCCATGATCCTGCGCCCGGTTTCAGAGTGAGCCTTAAGGTGGCGTTAAGCTGCGACCTACCCACCAGCCCTGACCTGTCAAAGACCAGTCCACCGCGTCCGGAGACGGGTACAGGCACAATACGCCCTAAGCAAGGGTAAGGCCAAAACGCAGATTGTCAAGATTACGAAGGTACATGTACGGTAACTGTACTTTCGTAACAATTTGGGAGCAGAGTAACTTGCTGGGAAGCCCAACCCGGATTCGGCTCGCAGGCTGAGATAGGTAATTCCGCGAATTATGGGCTCACTGACGTCAGTGGGCGGGTAGCGTCGCGGATGCCGCCAAAGTTGGTTATGTTTATGTCACCAAAAAGTTACAAGCTTTTCACCGCCCGGTGACAAAGACAAATCCCTTGCTGCATAGAGTTTGGGCAATGACAGAAAGACCCCATCATCGCAGGGTCTTCTCACATCACAGGAGGAAATATGTCGATTGCAACCCGAAAATTCTCCCTCGCCGAACCCCTTGGCGTTGCAGTGCTCCTGAGCATTGTATTGCTCCTCACAACTTCAGCAATGGCGCAGTATGACCAGAGAAACCTCACTGGAAATCTGGTTGGACTGGGATTCAATACCGATCCTCACCTGGTAAACGGCTGGGGGCTGGCGTTCTCTCCTTCGGGCCCCTTTTGGGTTTCCGATGAGGGAACAGGATACACAACCATCTATTCCCGCTTTGGAGTGCTGCTGGGGAGCCCAATAACGATCCCCGGCGCGAACGGAGGACAGGGCACTCCCACCGGCCAGGTGTTCAACTCTTCTTCCAGCTTTGTGATCAAGGAAGGAAACAACTCGGGACCGGCTACGTTCATATTCGCTACCCTGGACGGTACCATAAGCGGATGGAATAGCTCCGTGGACGCCAACAAAGCCGTCATCGCCGTGAACAACAACGGAAAGGGGGCAACTTATGACGGGCTGGCAATCGCCCACACCCAGTCGGGAGATTTCCTTTACGTAGCCGACACGACGAACAATCTGGTGAGCATTTACGACGGGAGTTTCAATTTCGTCAAATCGTTCACGGATACGTCATTGCCGTCGGGATTTGGCCCCTACGGTATCCAAGTTATAGGAACCACCCTCTACGTAGCCTACGCCAATCCGTTCCACGGAATGCCGAGCGGCTACGTTGATACTTACGACCTTACCGGTGGATCGCAACACCGCCTTATCACAGCGCAAGGACTGGAGCTGCCTTGGGGTATGGCGTTGGCGCCCTCGAACTTCGGGCCCATGAGCAATGATCTGCTGGTGGGCAATGTGGGCAGCGGCTGGGTCAGCGCTTACAACCCCAGTACCGGCGCGTTTCAGGGATATTTGAGCAGCGCGTACGGCGCTATCACTATCGATGGACTATGGGCCTTAGTGTTCGGTGCCGGCAGCCCTCTGAACGGGGCGACGAATGCGCTCTTTTTTACTGCTGGACCGGGCAGGTATACCGAGGGTTTGTTCGGGGTAATTACGGGAGATGCCATTCCGGAGGGGACCGAACAGATCATACCTGACCTGACGGCGCCCGATCCGGACCTCGCACCGTCCACGATCCCTGGGAACGGCGACTTGAACCCATACGGGGTGGCGTATGTCCCATCAAACTTTCCCAGCGGCGGCAAGGCCAACCCGGGTGACGCCCTGGTATCCAACTTCAACAACTCCAGCAATCTGCAAGGAACCGGAACGACGATTATGGATGTGACGCCGACGGGTACGGTTTCCACCTTCTTCCAGGGTCAATCGGGACTGGGACTCAGTACAGCCCTGGGGGCGTTGCAGAGCGGATTCGTGCTAGTCGGTAACGTGCCGACAACGGACGGCACTTGCGGTACGATTCAACCTGGGTCGCTGCTGGTGATCGACAAGAACGGCAACCAGATCGGAAGCTTTAGCGATTCGACACTGCTCGACGGCCCTTGGGACTTGACCTATATCGACAGCGCGTCGACTCCTATCGTGTTCGTCTCCAACGTGGAGAGCGGTACGGTTACCCGGCTGAATCTTCAGGTCCAGGGAGGCAATCTGGTGCTGATGAGCAAGACCCAGATCGCATCACAATATACACACCGCTGCGATCCCGCAGCACTGGTAGTAGGGCCTACAGGATTGGCCTACGCTGCTTCCACGGACACGTTATACGTGGCATCGACCGCCGACAATGCCATCTACGCGGTGCCCAATGCTTCGACCCGAACCACGGATGCGGGCACGGGCTCAATCTTCTACACTGACAAGACGCACCTGCATGGACCGTTAGGCTTACTCCGGGCACCTAACGGAGACCTCCTGATTTCGAATGGCGATGCGGTCAATCCCGACCCCAATCAGCCCAGCGAGATCGTTGAGATTGGTCCTACCGCGAAGTTCGTGGCGCAGGTCTCAATCGACCCCACGCAAGGCGCTGCCTTCGGAATTGCCCTGAATGTCAACCTCGACAAAGTGCATCTTGCCGCAGTGGAAGATGTGGCAAACGCACTGGATATCTGGAACGTGCAGTAGCACTTTCAGGATGCAACTCTGCCGGAGAGTCGAAGGGCCCTCCGGCAGAAGCTTTGAACTTAGCGCCCATTCCTGTTCCAAACCCTAGCGAAACAACCCCATCAAGCGCACAGCTCGGCTGATGCGGCTGGCCCGATGTTGACACGGCTGCTATCATCTCTGCTATCGTCACGGAACCGGTTGCCGAAGAAACGTTGTGCTCATCTTCGGACAAGAAGGGCTGGTGCAGAATGTGGATCGTGAAATCTCCTCACACTCTGAATGCTGATGATTTGTGCGAGAACCTTGCCCGTCTCGAAAAATCGCGGGAGTGCGATAATTCCTTCCCGCCCATGGCAACGGTGTATGTTCAAATCCTCGTGATTATCGGGCGCGACACCACGCGACTGTTAGGCGGCAACTTAAGCTTGCATACCGACGAGATAAAGAGCGCGCTGCGGATTTACCAAAGGTGGTTTTTAGGGCGCTGAGCAGCACAAATGAACCCGAGACAATAACGCGCGAGCGGTCTGCAGACCGCTCGCGCAACAGGGGCAAGCAAGGATCAGTGAGTAAATTGCGCCGTCAGCCAGGGCGTAAAGCGGATGATAAGCGATCCTAATCCGCTTAACGTCGAGCATCCCTGCCCGCCGGGGCCCTTGGAACATCCCCACCAGTTTTGTGTCGCGTCTACAGATCCCAACCCGATATTGGCGATACCTAGATTGAGTCCGTTGGCTACCAGGTTGTTGAGACTCGCATCCACCTCAGCCGGCGTGTGCGCGACAATGGCGATGTCTTGGCTGGAAAACGTGTTCTGCGAAATGACGGTTCCAGTAACCGCTGACACGCCGAACACGTCGATTCCTGCGGTGCCCGGGGTGCCGGCATCGCCGGTGTCAGGTCCGTTATTGGAGATGGTGTTGCCGGCGATAATGTTGTCATTCAACTGCTCGCCCGAACTGTGGCTGTGCATGGCAACGCCGGGAAGACCGTTCCCGATCAGGGTGTTGCCGATCACCACGTTGCCGTTGTTCTTACCATTGGCAATCGCGTCGAAGATGCCGACTCCGGCTCCCGCCCCTGCTTGTCCCAGCCCATTTCGCTGGGAGGTATTGTTGTAGATGACATTGTGGAGCAGCCCGTACGGACTCGCCGGAGCTGCGCCGGATGGCAGCGAGGCCGGCGGGTGAGAAGCCAGCGTGATTCCACAGTCATAGGGATTGTCCTGGGCTATGTTCTCGGAGATCAAATTGTCATGGGTCATGCCCGTGTCGTCGCTCAGCAGAATGCCACCGGCATTCATGGAGATGAAGTTGGCAGCTACGACAGAATGATCGACCCCGCTGATGTGGATGCCTTCTCCGCAGTCAAAACCTTCTTCCGTTTCCCAGGACGGAAGCCCAGGACAGCTTTTTTGCTGAACGTCCAGCGCCCTGTTGTTGTTTACGACGTTGTTGCCCCAGATTCGGACCACTGAGGAATTGGTGATCGCGATTCCTTCGAAGTTGGCGTTTTCCGCAGTAAAGCCTGTGATGGTCACGTTCGCCAAGCCGTGGTTGTCGAGACCATCGACATAGAAGGCATTGGCCAGGCCGGTCGCATCCACAATGGTGTTGGAGGCATCCTGGCCCACGAGGGACAGGGGTTTGGGAACCACGACGAATTCGGGGTAGGTTCCGGAAGCGACTTGGATGGTGTCATAAGGTGAGGCGGCGGCGACGGCAGCTTTGATCGAGGCATAGCAGCCGTTAGTGCCGCCTGGATTGACGCAGAGCGTCGCGGCGAAGACCTGGTTCTGCGGACCTGCAAGGACGAACCCGAATACGAGGATCGTCAGCAAAATCGCGTTAGAGTGAGATGGTTGTTTGAGGGCAGTCAAGGTAGCGTCTCCTTTCTACGAGAGTTCGTGTGTACAATTCCCGACGTTCTCGACGAGGAGCAATTAGTGGCGCGCCAGCTAAAAGAGAAGGGCCGAAAACAGCAACAACAAAATCTGAATCGGGAGATTCAAGGGGCCAGCGAAATTGGCCAAATT
>Ga0209656_10002993_pt1 | contig 10958 bp, 11 predicted proteins | sample BogFormECP12_OM2_FD_188239 | JGI IMG/M metagenome (GOLD analysis project Ga0209656, IMG submission 188239) | Bog forest soil microbial communities from Calvert Island, British Columbia, Canada - ECP12_OM2 (SPAdes) (version 2) | ecosystem: Environmental > Aquatic > Freshwater > Wetlands > Bog ... | reverse complement strand
CCACCGCCCAAAATCACGGCCTCCGGCCGACTGGCCAAATAGGGCTCCGTAGTGAAGACTTTTTAGGCGCTTGGGTTGATTTTGAACGACTTACGATTGACGTACCCCTCGAATCCGCGAAGTCGGGCTAAGCAAACTTGCCTGCACATCGTTTATTGTTTCGAGATGGGGATCATCACCCTCATTTGGTACTGCAATGCGTCATACCAGTTCGATACCGAACCGACGACCGGTCAGTTCGATCTTTACGGGCGGGTCGGGAGCCTCCTGGAAGTCGAAGCGGGGTTCTATCCCGAATTAACGGGAAGAGAGAACTTCCTGGCCGGGCGCTCCACCTCGGCAATATGGTTTTTTTTGCGAAAGCTGGCCTACGATCGGCGCGACTGGTGATATGATCTACGATTTTAATTCAAGAAGTTGATTTATGCACCCTCGCGAGACAGCAGACGTGGAAGGCACACCAGAAATCGAAATCGTCCTGAGGGCTGATAGAAATCGGCTTAGTTTGGAGTGGGTCGAACTCTGGAGCTATCGAGATCTGTTTCTTATCCTGGTCTGGCGGGACTTCGCGGCGAAGTACAAGCAAACCGTTCTGGGGCCGCTTTGGTTTATCCTACAACCGATTTTGATGACCGTGGTATTCACGGTGGTTTTTGGATTGGTGGGGCGACTTCCCACCGATGGCCTCCCGCCTTTGCTCTTTTATCAATGCGGGCAACTCGGCTGGAACTATTTCGCAGCCAACTTAGGCGCGAATTCAGCGATCTTCGTCAATAATGCCGCGCTGTTCAGCAAGGTCTATTTTCCGAGGCTTGTTGTGCCGCTTTCGACGATAGTGTCAAACCTATTTGCCTTCCTGATTCAGGCGCTAACGTTTTTTTCGTTTTTCGTTTACTTCAAATACATCCTGAAAATTGGTACTTTCGGGTTGGATTGGCGGCTCATTTTTCTCCCCTTTATCGTTCTTCAAACAGCGGTGCTGAGCTTGGCTTTCAGTCTTCTTTTCTCGGCACTGACGGCCAAATACCGGGACTTAGTGCATTTAATGGGCTTCCTGATTCAGTGTTGGATGTATGCGACGCCTGTCATCTTGCCTCTGTCGAAGTTTCCAGTCAATTGGCAGTGGGTAGTTGCCCTGAATCCAATGACTGTGATTGTCGAGTCCTTCCGACTCATGCTGCTTGGAACAGGGACAGTCCGACCGGAGTACGAACTTTTGTCGCTTGCGATTACGTTCGTGACCCTTTGGGTCGGTTTCCTACTGTTCTCCAGAGTGGAGAAAAGCTTTGTGGATACAGTCTAATTGTTTGTGTTTGGTATTCCGACGATCCTCCGAGGATTCATGCGACGTCCTATCATCGAAATAAAAAACCTCTCCAAAGCCTATAAACTCGGCGTCACCGGGACGACGCGTCTCCGAGATGATCTCGAACTGCTATGGGCCGGGTTCCGAGGTCGAAGCGTGAAGGCTCCCAAAGCCGATTTCTGGGCATTGAAAGACGTTTCATTCGAGGTCGAGCAAGGTGAGATTATCGGCATCATTGGACGTAACGGCGCCGGTAAGTCGACGCTTCTGAAAATCCTATCGCGAATTACGCAACAAACGGCGGGAGAGGTTGTACTGCGCGGACGTGTGGCCAGCCTTTTGGAGATCGGAACGGGTTTCCATCCCGACCTAACCGGAAGGGAAAACATCTTCCTCAACGGAGCGATTCTCGGAATGACTCGCGCAGAGATCAAAAAAAAGTTCGATGAAATTGTGGCCTTCGCCGAAATCGAGCGATTTATCGACACACCGGTAAAGCGCTACTCGAGCGGGATGTATGTGCGGCTGGCATTTGCGGTCGCGGCGCATTTGGAGCCGGAAGTTTTAGTCGTGGATGAGGTTCTCGCCGTAGGCGACGTGGATTTCCAGCGAAAATGCATTCGAAAAATGGAGGACGTTGCGGCTCGGCACGGACGGACGATTCTGTTTGTCAGTCATGATCTTGTGGCCATTAGCACGCTCTGCCAAAGAGCTGTCTATCTGCACAATGGGAAACTCGCGAAGATTGGATCGGTAAATGACGTTGTCTCTTCTTATCTCAAAACTGGCCGAACAGAGGTTTATCAAAGAGAGCCGATCAGCTCCGACACCCACCCTCGCTCTGCCTGGATCCGAAAGGCCTGGATCGACTCCGACAATAGCGGCGAACCTGGAAGAGCGCTGAGAGCCGACGAAACATTTGCGCTCAATGTCGAGCTTTACGTGGAGCCCGGCCAACGCGTCGAATTGATAGCTTCCTTTCATGATCAACTTCGTCGTCCGCTTTGGACCTCCATGAATTCATCCCAGTCGACGGATTCGATCGGTTCGGGAACGCGGATATTGGTAAAACAGCATTACGTTTTACCGCCGCTTACCATCGACCGATTGGTCATCGATTTAGCGATCGCTGACGCGAGCAGATATCCATTTCTTGACCACATTCTCGAGGCAATTGTTGTCCCGATCGTTCAATCTTACGGAACCGGTTACAGACTGAAGAACATGGATTTTCCTTTTTCGGTGGAGCCGAAACAGGAAGTATTCATTCTGGTTCCGTGATGGTCGTTCTTCGGTCGCATCGCGAAACCCGCACAACGCCCGATCCGTGATCCACAAAATCTCAGATTTGTTTTGGGAAAAAGTTTTTAAAACCTCCGTGCTCCGCGATCGGATAGTTTTTCAGGTGAAGCACCGCTGCTTTCGCGAGTTGGACCTCCGTATCCCGATTGGACACGGACTCTGTGTACCTTGGATCGACGAGGATGTCGGGTCTTCCTTTGCGGAGATATTCCTGGATGAGGAATACTCGGCCATGTTCCAGTATCTGAAGCCTCCCACCCGCTGGATTGACTTGGGCGCTTTTGCCGGTTTTTTTTCCATTTGGCTGCTACGGAATCGAAAGCGCCTAAAAATGGATGATTCTCCGTTCGAGGCATTGCTTATCGATGCGGACGAAAAGCGTAGGCCCTATATTGAAGATCTTGTCAGGATGAACGACCTCTCGAGTGCATTTCACTTTCGTTGTGCGGCGATCGGGCCCGACGATGGAAGTTGTAAATTTGTTCATATTCCCTACATGGGTTCTGCCTTGGCATCGATTGTCGGTTACAACAGCCAGTCGTTTGAGGTTCCAATTCTGACCGCAGCCGAGATAATCGCGACGTTTCGGCCCCCTTATGATTTGTTGAAAGTCGACATCGAAGGAGCCGAATTTGAACTGCTGCAAAATTATCACCAATTGCTCTCACACTGCGAGTACCTGTTGCTGGAGTGGCATTCCTGGCATTCAGGCGGCGGGGGATTGGGGCGTTTGCAGCAACTAACGTCGGACATCGGATTCACCCAATTGGCGGAGTTGCAAGCCGGCAGAAAGGTCGCCCCGGGCGAAACCGGAGTCATACTTTTTCGTCGGGCATAATGTGAACGAAGTGGTCGATGTCCGATAAGAATTCATCGCTCGAGAGCTGGGCCGTCGTTGGTGTCAAGGATGACACAGGATCAGGCAGGGCATCACGCGACCTGACACGATTGTTATTTCCGGTCCGGCATCTCGTAACACGATCCTATCGGCTTGAAGGACTGGTCATCGGCGAGAAAGACGTCTTTCTTGCCGATGATGCAGATGCCGAGCAGATAGAGCGCGCACTTAAGGGGATCGAAGTATTAATTGTAATAGAAGACCAGCCCATTCATCACCGGATAATTCGAGCTGCTGAAAATCGTGGGATAAAGGTTCATTTGGTTGCCCTTTGGGAATGGTTTTCAAGTCACCACCCGATCGGAAAACTTTATGATAAGATTATTTGCCCGAACCGTCTGTGCGAATCGATCATGCGGAAATTCGGCTTCAGGAATACCGTCCGGCTCAATTGGCCCATTGACGTGGCAAATCTACCCGAAAGACTTGTTGCTGGTCCGGCAAAAATCTTCGTTCATAACGCGGGTAAATTTGAAGTCGAGGATCGGAAGTCGACGCTCCTGACTCTCGACGCGTTTCGCCGCGTAAAGAACCCAAATGTTTCCTTGATCGTGCGTTCCCAAAATCCCCTTCCGTATCGAGTCGAAGATCATCGCATCCAATATTTGGTGGGCAATCTGCCGGACTATCGTGACCTCTATCGCGAGGGCGACGTGCTCATTCAGGCTTCCAAAGCCGAGGGACTCGGTCTCAGTATCCTAGAAGGGATTGCGTGCGGTTTGCCGGTCCTGACCACGAATTATCCTCCAATGAACGAGTACATACGGGATTCGCGAGCGCTTGTGCCCACGCATTGGGGAAAAAAGGCTGCTGAGCAGTCCGTTTACATTTCGCAGGCGCACCTCAAAATCCCCCGAGTTGACCATCTCGCCAGACGCATCGAGTGGTGCGCAAAGAATGACATGACATCCCTCAGCTACGGTAACCGAAAATGGGCGCTCCAGAATTTCGACCCGGACCGGTTGCGGACTCAATGGATCCAGGCACTTGGTTCGTGAGCCTTTACCCAGGGTTTGTCCGGTCCAGTATAGTTGAGGAGTGGCCCCGTCGATGTGACATCGAGTAACGAGGCGGTTCATAGTGATTCTCCGACGTAAACGGCTCGACGAACTTGTCTGCGAGCAAGTCATCGCGGACAAAAAAGGCATTTGCGCCTATGAATTCACAACCAACCAGACTGTATCCGAGTTGACGCCCCAGGATCTCCAAAGCTTTCAGGCTGGCGCCAAAGTTCTGGGTGCCATTCCACGTCCGATTAGCGCTGTACCGAACTTTCCAGTCGACATCCGGTGGTATCGCGGCGTTATACTCGACCACCACAACACGGGGTCTAAAATTACTTAGGCCTTCCCACACAAAATAGGTGTTCTGGTCGATATCGAGCGAAAGCAAGTCAATCTCCTTCGGCACACCAAGTTGCTCAAACGTTCCGGCAATGTTCTCTCTGGAGACAAAAGAGACGATCCACTTCAGGCATTCGTTTTGGATATCGCTCCTGTTTTCCAAAGCTCCAAGGAACCTGTTGGATCCATCGACCCAGAATCCAGTCCACCCTTGAGAAAGAAGAAATGCTGTGTTGTTTTCAAAACCGGTACCAACCCCGACTTCCGCAAAAGTACGGTTCGTAGTCCCCACACGGCAGAATATCTCATGGATAATTCCGTCCTCCCCGTTTTGCGAGCAAACCTGCGACTGGTAACACAGCAATCTTCGTGGGTCTCCATAACGTGGGTGGTCATTGAGCCCGAAATCGAGTAGCCGGATCGCTTGAATGGCGCTCACGCTTGCCTGAAGGGCACTCAAGCTTTTCTGAATGTGCCAAAAACAATCCCTGATTTGCTGAAGCTCACGAACAACCGGCAGGCGCCGATAAAATTTTGAGACTATTTTTCTGAGCATATGGTTCTGCAAGTTAATGTACGAGTTCGCCAGAGTTCTGCCCAGCTTGCTATGGTCGACTGAAATGAGAATCTTTTACGCAGTCGCCAATTCACCGAACAGCCAATTGAGGTCAAATCTTTGGCGCGAGAATTTGCGCGGATCTCTTGTTAAACTAGGACACGAGATCGTCGATTTCGAATACGACCTGGATCGCACTTTCCAGCATCTCGATCCTCGCGATCCAGTTCAACGCGAGTTTATTCGCCAAAACCGTCCCCGCCTTAGCGACGAGTTGCTCTCTCAAGTCAGAAAGGTTCACGCGACGCAGCCAGTCGATCTTTTTTTTAGCTATTTCTATAACGCTTGTGTCGAGCCCGGCGTAATCCGCCAGATTGGTTCGCTCGGCATCACGACCACCAACTGGTTTTGTAACGCTTCGTATCAGTTTCATTTGGTCAGCGAGGTTGCTCCAGAATACAATTTCTGCCTCGTCCCCGAGAAATTCCGGCTTGAAGATTATCGGCGCGTCGGAGCGAAACCAATCTATTGCCAGGAAGCTGCGAATCCGGAAATTTACCGTCCGCACGCTGGCCGTGAGATTTTCGATGTGGCATTTATCGGCCAAGCGTATGGCGAACGACCAGCCTTGATAGAGTGGCTCGCGGACCATCGAGTGTATGTGCGCGTCTGGGGGCAAGGGTGGGAATATTTTCGAAAACGGCGACCATCATTTTTCGGGACGCGTCGCGGTACAGATGACCGCGTTCCAAAGATCGCTCCGCGCCTGATCGGCGGAATATTATCCGATGAAGAGCTTGTACGAACTTTTAGCCGGGCGAAGATCAATCTGGGATTTGCCGGCTGCTGGACAAATGAAAATGCAGGAAAAAGAATCACTCAGATTCGTTTACGCGATTTCGAAGTGCCCATGAGCGGAGGGTTCTATTTGACGGAGCATCAGGATGAACTTGAAGAATTTTTCGAGATTGATTCGGAGATTGTGTGCTACCGGACGAAAGAAGAACTCCTCGAGAAGATTCGCTTTTACCTAAAACACCCTGATCTGCGGGAACTGATTCGCAACGCCGGTCGTCGACGCTGTTTGAACGATCACACTTGGGAGAAACGATTTAAAACCGCATTTGAACAAATGGAGTTGCGAACTTGAAGAGGAAACAACGAGGAATTGAACAGAAGGTAGCGAAGGAAGCAAAGGATTATGAAGGATCTATAAGGTCGTCGATCTCATGAGGGCCGGTGTTGTGCTCCGAAGATCGAATTTGCTCGCGAATCCTGGCTCGTACCCCCTAGCTTTGCTTCCTTCGCTAACTTCTGTTCAATTTCTTTGTTTCCTTCTTTTTAAACTTGGTTTTCTTCTGTTTAACAGTCTGCTGTGCCTCGGGTCTCGGTCATCATGCCGGTTTACAACAGCGCTCCATTCCTGCGGGAATCGGTGCAAAGCGTGCTTAATCAGGATTTCCGCGACTTTGAGTTGATTGCCGTCGACGATGGATCCTCGGATGAAAGCTTGGAGATACTCCAAAGCTTCGAACACGATCGACGCGTTAAGACGATACGGCTCAAAAACAACCAGGGTGCTGCCGTGGCGAGGAACGTGGGAATTGCAGACAGCGATTGTGACTATCTGGCGTTTCTGGATTCGGATGATCTCGCCAAACCCCAGCGATTGAAAATCCAGGTTCAGGCGTTAGAGACTGGGCGGCGTTTCGATGTCGTTTACAGTCGAGCCGATATTATGCACAATGGTGGCGGCTGGGCTCCTGGTTCCTTGGAGCCGCCATCGCCCGGAGAGGTCCCGGCAACGCTGCTTTTCCGAAACTGTATCGTCCAGTCCTCAGTCCTGCTACGGCGCTGTTGCTGGCAACCGTATCGGTCCGAGTTTGAGCTGGCGGAAGATTATGACCTTTGGGCGCGCATAGCTCCCTATCAATCTTTCTTACCGCTTAACGCAGTTCTTGTGGCCTATCGCGAACATCCACATGGGATCAGCAAAAGGCTTTCAGACAGGATGAAGGAGGCTGTGGCCGCAATTTACAAGCTTCAGCTCGAGCGGCTTGGAGTGGTGGGTGGCGTTGATCTGCACGGCCGCTTAACCGCGTGGCCGGCGGATGCCGATGCCCATCAACTCGCGGAGGCCGAGGCGTGGCTAGTGGGACTGTCACTGGCAAATCGAGTCTACCAACCGGCCAGTTTCCGGAGAGTGATCGAAAGGATTTGGTTTTCGATTTGCCTCGATTCTTGGGCACTCGGTCCTAGGGCGTTTCAGATCTATCGGCGATCCACGCTGGCAAGATTGACGTCCGGCCGTTTGTGGCTTTTTGCTCGGAGGTTTGGACGGAGGGCTTTGTCGACTTAGCGCAGTGGGTCGTACGTTAGCAACGGCGGAGAATTTGGGAGATAAAGAGGAGATTGTGGCTATTGGCGCGGAGAGCTATGACGGAGAGCCGGTGGAAGCTGACGCCGGTCTGGAGGCATCCGATCCTCTGGCGGTCTTTCTTTCAGACCCGGAAAGTCATCTTTCCGACATCCTTTACCTATACTTCCGGATATACAAAAAGAAGCTGCTTTGGGCTTTCATGCAAGCGGCTCTCGCCAAGCTGCATTTGGATCGCTCCCACACTTTGTTCATGGCGGATGTGGGCGCATCGATGGGGTTCGACGCATTGTATCTGTTGCGAAGGCTGACTCGGAACTTCACCGAACCGTTGCCATGCGACAGAATACGCCTCTCCCTTGTTGAAGGCGATCAGGAGTTAATTGCGGGAGGACGCCGGACTCTGAAGAAAGCGTTGGCAGCCGCCTGCGTCGATTTCGAATACTACCACCATCCGCTGGTGGAGGACCTTCCGCTACAGGATCAAAGTCAGCATCTGGTGATCTGCTCAGAAGTCGTAGAGCACTTGGAAGAGCCGGAGAGACTTCTGCCCGAACTATTCCGAATCTTAAGGCCCGGGGGATTTTTGATGCTCACGACAGACAACAGTCCCAATTTGCTTCAGCATCTTAAGCGGATTCCTGTGTGGTTGAGCGGCAAGTATCGGCGGACTTACGCCCGGCCGGCAAAGGAGTCAACAATCCACCTGAGACTCTTTTGGAACGGCCGTGAATACCCGATTTTCGGTCATATCAACCTGAAACCTACTCGCCACTGGGAAAGACTCTGCATCCGGGCGGGCTTCGAACTGGCTGCATACGGAACCTACGAATCGATCCGGCGCGGTGGCGGGTCCAAATCCCCGTTGGCGCTGCTCGGATATTTTGCCTTCGGGGCTATGGTATACTACCTGATGCCGAGAAGCATCGGCCGCTTTTTTGGGGACACAACGGCCTTACTGCTGAGGCGGGGCTGACGCGGTTATGCAAATCCTCCTGGTCAACAACCAGTTGCAATTTGGCGGAGCCGAGACTGTCGTTCATCAACTTCGGTCGCGCATCCCGAACACACGGCTATTGGTTCCTGAAGCGCCCAGTTTAAGCGCGGAGGTGATGTATCCGCGTCTGCTTAGCAGGTTGAATCATTCCCGTCTCCACAATGTGATGGAAAAGCTGTTTCCGACGTTCGCATGGACGAATCGGCATTTCGCGAAACTTCAAAACGATCCTGCGGACGTCGTTCACATTCATAACTTCCACGGGGACTACGCGTCGATTGAGGCTCTGGCCGAATTAGTCCGCGTGAAGCGCGTGGTCTGGACATTTCATGGACTCTGGGGCGTCACCGGCGGATGCGATCATCCAAGGGGATGTCCAGGTTATCTCCGGGAATGTGGCCATTGTCCACAACTTGGCCTTTGGCCGATCGGTGATGTTGATCGGACAACCGAGGAATTGTACCGAAAGATAGCAGCGCTCGCCGGATTAACACTTAATGTAATAGCTCCATCGAGATACTTCTATGAGGTGATTCGATCCAGTCAGGTCGGAAGAGGATGGAAGGTGCACCATATTCCGAACGGGATCAATCCCAACAGGTTCACCTCGGCTCAAATAAAGTCGCATCGAATAAAGATCCTGATTGTAAACCGAAATTTTCAAGATCCACACAAAGGATTTAACTTTGTGCAGGAGGGACTGAGTCTGGTGGAGTCTGCAGAAATCGAATTAATCTTTGTCGGGTCAAACAGCGGCTGGGCAATCGCTCAATTGAAAAAGGGATATCGTACGCGGGATCTCGGTTACATCGCGGATCGAAGGAGAATGGCCAAGCTCTATGGCGAATCGCACATTTTTCTTTTCGCTTCGCCGGCTGAGAATTTTCCCTGCGTGATCCTGGAAGCCATGACTTCGGGCTGCTGTGTCGTGGCGACACCCAGTGGCGGCGTGGTCGAGCAGATCACGGACGGTGAGAACGGTTTTCTTGCTGCAGAGATTTCCGGCGTCGCTTTGGCGGACGCTCTGCATCGGGCTCTTCGCTCGCGGGACGAAATCTTCAGGATCGGAGAAAACGCCCGCCAAACGGTGATTGAAAAGTTCAGCGAAGACGCAATGATCGACGGGCACATGCGGCTGTACGCGAGCCTAATCGGCGGCTAACGGGTATAGACAAGGTCCAAAGACAGAAACGCGAACAGGGGTTTCCACAAAAATGGGGCATAGACGTGACGAATGGAAGCGACCGACTGAAGAGTTTTTGCGACTGGCTACGTGAAGGCCTTTTGGTCCATGGAGGCTTGGCGCTACCCGCATATCGTCGCCTGGGCTGGAAGGGACTTTATCTAACTTTTTGTGGATGGCCGCTGCGTTCGCTGATCTGGCCGGTGCACGTGCCGGGCTATGGCGAACTACGGAGTCGAGAACAGGCGATCAACTTCCTGGGCAACTTCTGCGGCGGAGAACTGCTCAATCCCGAGGTCGAGGAGCATCTGGCATGTACGCCGAAGTGCCGCGTCGTCGACGTCGGGGTAAATCTCGGAATGACCGCCGCGCATTGGTTTGCGCTCCAACCCTCGGCGCGAGTGGTGGGCTTCGAAATGATGGAGGAAGCACTGTCGGCGGCCACCGCGGCGTTGGCGGTCTCGCACCCCAGGGTCGACTGGCGGCCTGTGTGCGGGGTTGTAACCGACGCACCGGGTGAGGTAGGGCGACGATCCGCGCAGCGGCCTCAATTCGGTTGGCACCCAAGCGGGCCGGCAGATTCGCCGGGTATGGGGCAACACCCTCGACGCGTGGCTGGCAGCCGAAGGTGTCGATTCCGAACCCATTGACCTGGTCAAGATAGACGTAGAGGGTCACGGGGCGGAGGTACTGGCCGGAGCGGCAGGCTCGCTCGAGCGCACGGCCTACCTCGTTGTTGAATTCCATTCCCCGACAGAGTTAGAGCGCTGCGCCCGTAACCTGTTCAGGGCCCGCATGGACCTGATCGCGGTCACCGGGCGCAACGCTTGGTGGCGGAAATCAGGACGAAGTGCCCAGGGCCAATGCCCAGCGATGGGTATGTGGTTTAGTGAGAGGGAGAAGAATCTTTTTGCGGGACATTTGCGCCGCGATTTTTTATCCTCGCGTGCATGAGTAAGACTCTGCGACTGCCCAACTGCGACGAACAAGCGCTAT
>Ga0209656_10002988_pt1 | contig 10963 bp, 8 predicted proteins | sample BogFormECP12_OM2_FD_188239 | JGI IMG/M metagenome (GOLD analysis project Ga0209656, IMG submission 188239) | Bog forest soil microbial communities from Calvert Island, British Columbia, Canada - ECP12_OM2 (SPAdes) (version 2) | ecosystem: Environmental > Aquatic > Freshwater > Wetlands > Bog ... | reverse complement strand
CCGGAGCGCGTCGACATCTGCGCCTTTTCGCCGCCGCGGAACAGCGACACGAACTGCACCAGGCGCACCTCGAAGCATTCCGCCGCGCCGCCCAGCGCCACCAAGCCCGCTCGCAGACGCGTGATGTAGCCGTGATGGTCGGCGCCCCAGATGTACAATAAATGATCGAAGCCTCTCCCAAGCTTGTTGAAGACGTAGGCGATATCCGAAGCGAAATACGTCTTCGCGCCGTTCTCGCGCACCATCACGCGATCTTTTTCGTCGCCGTAGTCCGTGCTCTTGAACCACCAGGCGCCGTCCTTCAGATAGGCGTGTCCTGATTTCTTCAAGGCGTCGATTGCCCGATCGACGGCGCCGCTGTCGGCCAGAGAGCGCTCGGAGAACCAGCAATCGAAGCGCACCCCGAACTCCTCAAGGTCCTCGCGAATGTCGCTCAAGATGCCGGCGAGCGCCAAATCCAGCACGCGGCGGAAGGCGGCGTCCCCGATCAGCGCCCGGGCGCGCCCTATGACTGCATCGATGTAGTGATCCTTGTCGCCTCCCTGCGGTTCATCGGCGGGCAAATCCTTGAAGACCGCGGCGGCGCCGTGCCGCAGAGCGCTGCCCTCCGCGGCGAAAAGCTGCTCGGCAATGGCCACGATGTAGTCGCCCCGGTAGCCGTTCGCGGGAAACGTGAAGCGTTCGCCGCAATGCTCCAGATAGCGCAGCCAGGTGCTGACCGCCAGGATTTCCATCTGGCGGCCGGCGTCGTTGATGTAGTACTCGCGCTCCACGCGATAGCCCAGCGCCTGGAGCAAATTCGCAACCGTCGCGCCGAAGGCGGCGTGCCGACCGTGGCCGACGTGCAAGGGGCCCGTGGGATTTGCGGATACGAATTCCACCTGCACCGATCGACCGGCGCCGATGCTCGAACGGCCGTACTGCCGCCCCTCCGCAAGGACTTTGGCGATTTCCGTGTGATAGGCGTCCGTCGACAGAAAGAAATTGATGAAGCCTGCGCCCGCGACCTCGACCTTGGCGACCGCGGGGCTCTGCGGCAGCAAGCGCACCAGCGCCTCCGCCAGCTTGCGCGGATTCTGACGCGTGGCCTTGGCGAGCCGCAGCGCGAGGTTGCTGGCGAAATCGCCATGCAGCGCGTCGCGCGTGTTTTCCACTCCGACGTCGATGGCGCGCGCAGCGGCGGGCACCAACTCTTCGGGCAAGCCGGCCATGGCCTGCGTCAGCAAGGTCTCAATCAAGGTTTTCAAGGCGAATCCGTCGGGGTTTTGAATGACAAAGGGCACGCAGTTTACGCAAACTTCTCAGTCCACTTCCAGCGGATCCACGTCGATGGACCAGCGCAGCCCGGGGGGGCCCGGCAGCGCATCCACCTGCGGCAGCCAGCCTTTCAGAAAACGCTGCAGGGTGGAGCGTGCGGCGGTCTCGACCAGAAGATGCGCTCGGAAGTGATCGGCGCGCCTCGCAATCAAGGCGCTCGCGGGTCCCAGCACCTTGACGGCCGATTCGTGCAGCGATCGGCCGGAATCGGCGGCGGCGCGCAGAAATGCGTCGAGGCCAGCGCAGTCTTTGGCTTCGGCGCGCAGCATGGCGAGCCGCGAGAAGGGCGGCCAGCCGGCGTCGCGCCGCTCTTCCAAGGCGCTCGCCGCGAATCCCTCATAACCCTCCCTCACCAGCCGGGTCAGCAGCGGATGCTCCGGAAACTCGGTCTGAATCAAGACCTCGCCGGCGAGGAGCCCGCGCCCGGCGCGGCCGGCGACTTGCGTGATGGTCTGTGCGAGGCGCTCGGTGGCGCGGAAATCGCTGGCGAACAATCCCTGATCGGCATCCAGGATGACCACCAGACTGACCTCGGGGAAGTGATGACCCTTGGTGAGCATTTGCGTGCCGACCAAAATGCGCGCTTCGCCGCTGTGCACGCGGCCAAGGACGCTTTGCAGCGCACCGCGGGCGGAGGCCGTGTCCCGATCGAGCCGCGCCAACGGCGCCTCCGGAAACAGCCGCGCCAAGGTCTCTTCCACCCGCTCCGTCCCCTGACCCACGGGATGGAGCGGCTGTCGGCAATTCGCGCAAATCGCGGGCACGGCGCCTTGCGCGCCGCAATGATGGCAGCGCAGCTGCTGCGCGCGCAGATGCAGGGTCATGCGCGCATCGCAATGCGCGCAGGGCGCGACCCAGCCGCAGGCATTGCAGAACAGGCTCGGCGCATAGCCGCGGCGGTTCAGGAACACGATGACTTGGCCGCCGGCCTGCAGGTGCCCGGCCATGGCCTGCATCGCCGGCGTGGAGAATCCCTGATCGGCGCCGTGCTTGCGCAGGTCCACGAGCACGATTCGCGGCGCCTGCGCCGTTCCCGGCCGCTGCGGCAGGAGGTGCTTCGAATAGCGTCCCGTCGCCGCATTTTCCAGAGTTTCCAGCGATGGCGTCGCGGAGCCGAGAATGATGGGGATCCCCGCGCGGCGGGCCCGGACCACCGCGAGATCGCGCGCCGAGTAGCGGAAGCCCTCGTGCTGCTTGTACGAGGCGTCATGTTCCTCGTCGACGACGATGAGCGCGAGCTTCGGCAGCGACGTGAACACCGCGGAGCGCGTTCCAATGACGATCTGTGCGACACCGGCGTGCGCCGCGCGCCAGGCGTCGCGGCGCTCCGTGTCGGTGAGGCCCGAATGCACCGCCACCACCCCCGAACTGAAGCGCCGGCGGAAGCGATCGACCAGCTGCGGGGTCAGCGCGATTTCAGGCACCAGTACCAGCGCCTGATGGCCGCCTGCAATGGCTGCGGCGATCACCCGCAAGTACACCTCGGTTTTGCCGCTGCCGGTGACGCCGTAGAGCAGATGCGCGGTGAAGCTCGACAGGGACGCGACCATGGCGGCGACGCACTCAGCCTGGGCCGAGGTCAAGTCCACGTCGCTCGGACGCAGGTCGATCGGCGCGCGGGCGGGTGCCAGGACCTCGGACCTGATCCATCCCCGCGCCGCCACCGTACGCAATAGCGCGGGATTGAACGCTTCACCCACCTCGTCGGCGGTGGCGCGGCCGCGCTGCCCAAGCCAGGCAAGCAGGGCGCGCTGCTGCGGAGCGCGCCGGGCGCTGGGATTCGACCATTCCTCGCGGCCCGCCTCGCTCAGGGACCAGCATTCGGTGGTCTGCAGGGCCGGCTGGCCCGCCCGCAGGCTGACGGGCAATGCCGCGGCAAACACCTCGCCCAGAGGATGGTGGTAGTACTCGGCCGCCCAGCGCAGCAGTTCGAAGGTGATCGGGTCGACGATGGGATCATCGTCCAGAAAGTCGACGGCCGCTTTCAGCTTCGCCGGCGGGATGGAAGACTCGGCGGCCACCCCGACCAGAATGCCGATCAACTGTTGGCGGCCGAAGGGCACGCGCACCCGCACGCCCAAGCGCGGAGCCGGCATCCTCGTATGGAGCGCTGGGGGGAGGTAATCAAACACACGGCGGAGCGGAGTGTCCAGCGCGACCTGCAGAATCACCGATCCTTTTGTCCACAAATCATGTGGATAAGTCTGTTGAGAAGCCGGGATCATCTACCTTAAGTGCCCGTTCCGTTTCGAGTCGCATTCAAAATGGTGAAAAAGTGCTCTAAATCGAAATGAATCTTTCAAATTCAATAGGTTACAGCACCCTCTAGATCTGCTACTCAGGTGTTGCTCCAAAATATTGCAATGGATGTCACAGTCGGTGTGCGTAAGTTGCTGATCTTGCGCGCGCCAACCCGTCAACCGCAGCCGCGGATAGGCGTTTATACCTGGAATGGCGACGGTCCGTCGACGTTAAGAGGACGCAGCATGCCCCGCTTTGCTACGCTGAATGAAGCTTGGATGGTCTGGGATGGTCCCGCTCCAGCGCCGGAGGGAGCGGTTCTGGAGTACACGCGAGAGCTCGAGAAATTCTTGGCGGAGATCGAGCGCCGGGCATTCCGAATGGCGCAGATCGCGCTGCGTGATCCTGACGACGCAATGGATGCCGTGCAGGACGCCATGCTCAAGCTGGCGCGCAATTATGCTTCGCGCCCGAGCGGCGAATGGCGGCCTTTGTTTTATCGAATCTTGGAAAATGGCATTCGCGATCAGCAGCGGCGCAGGTCCGTGCGCAAGCGCTTCATGACGTGGCTGCCGGGCCCCAAGGAGGATCCAGAGGGCGAGGCCCAAGATCCGCTCGAGAATGTCGCCGATGCGGCGCCTGCGATTCCTGAGGCGCTGATGCAGGGGCAGGCCATGCAGCAGCTCGAGGAGTCGCTGCGAGCCCTGCCGGCGCGGCAACGCGAAGCCTTCATGCTGCGTAATTTCGAGGGTCTGGATGTCGCGGAGACGGCCAGCGCCATGGGCTGCTCGGAAGGCAGCGTCAAGACGCATTACTCGCGCGCGGTGCACAGCCTGCGCGAACAACTGGGCGAGGTCTGGTGATGAACGAGCGATCGCATGATTCATTCGAGGAGCGCAGTCGGGCACTGTTCAACGACAGCGTCGAGGGCTTGGACTATGCGCTGCGTTCGCGCCTCACCCAGGCACGCCATGCCGCGATCGAAGCGGCATCCGCAAACCGCCGGTCCTGGTTTTCACGTATCGGCGTGTGGACGCCGGCAGCCGGCGTGACCGCCGCCGCGGTACTGGGTGCCTTCCTTTGGCTGGGATCGCCATTGGGCCAGCACGCCGTTACATTAGCCGATGGCCAGTCGAATCTCGAGGATTTGGAAATCGTCGCGTCCACGGACGAGGGTTCGGCCGACACCTTGGATATGTTGCAAGACGATATTGAATTTTATGATTGGGCGGAAAAAACCGCGAATACCGGACCGGCGGCCTAATACCCTGCTGCGGTTGGTATGGGAAACGCATTGGCTGTTGGCGAGCGCGGCGATTTGCACGGCGGCATTTGCCGGGCCGCCACCGCCGACAACGCCGGCAATGCCGTCGCCGCCGGCGTCGTCGCATGGAGCGCCCCCCGATGATGATTTCATCGAGTTCTTGGGCCGGGACGATGTGGGTGACGCAGCTTGGTGGGAGTTCTTGAAGAGGGTGCCGCCGCGGGGACAAAAGCCTCCCGAGGCGCCGCCGCAGGAAGCGAAGCAATGATCAGGGCGGTATTCATCGGTGCATGTTTGCTGCTCGCGGCTGCGAGCGGCGCCGTGCGCGCGCAGCCTCCGCCCGCCGCGTCCGAACCTGCCGCCGCAGCGCCGGCAGCGCCCGCACCCGCGGCGCCGAGAGCCTGGTCTTCGATGTCGCCTCAACAGCAACAAATGCTGCAGAGCTATCAGGGCAAGTGGGATAGCCTGCCCGCGGAGCGCCAACAGGCTCTCGCCACGGGCAGCCAGCGCTGGCTGTCGATGACGCCGGAGCAGAAGTCGAGCGCGCAGCAGCGCTTCACTCAATGGCGCGCCATGCCTCCGGAGCAGCGCCAACAGCTGCGCCAGCGTTGGCAGCAGTACAAGAGCCTGCCGCCCGAACAGCAGCAGCGGGTACGCGACTCATTCAACCGGTTTCGGCAAATGCCGCCGGAAAAGCGCATGGAATTGCGCCGCCAATGGCGTCAGATGAGCCCCGAGCAGCGCCGCCGGGTCATGCAGCGGCCGCCGCCGCAGCGCTCCCCGGCGCCGCGGGCGGCGCCGCACCACGGCCCGCGTTAACCGAGCACCGTCCGGTCAGGGGTGATAGCGGCGTTCGGCATGCGCGGCGACATCCTCGCGGCTGAACAGCACGTCGCGAAATTGCCCTTGCACGAACATTTGCGCTTGATCGGCGAAGTGCGGCGATGCGGGGTCGCCGCTCGCGCCGCCGCTCATGATGGCCTTGGCATGAATGGTCGGACCGAATTCCACCGCCGCGACGAAACTATTGCCCTCCGATCCGTAGATTTTTTTCGTCTTACGCGGGTAGGCGCCGACGAATGAGGCCAAGGCACCCCAAGCCGACGGGGCGAAGCCCACCGGCAAACTGGATTTGGCATCATCGAAAGGCTGCACGATGTCGTCGGTCAAGCGCTGATAGCGGTTGATATCGCCCCACGGAGTCTGCCACCGGCCGAAGTCGCGCTGCAATTTTGCAACCGCCGCTGCCAAGGCATCGATGCGCTCCGCTTCAGTCAAATGGCCGACCAAGTAATCGTAAGTTGGCTGGTCGGCGTCGCGCGCCTCGGAGCGTTTGCGATCGACCAGCTCCTGGCCCCAGAAAATGGCCAGCGCCGTCGGCACCGAGTCCGCCGCGGTGCGCCGATCCCAAGTGCGTAAGGCGGCGACCGGCTCCTTCAGGCCGGCGCGCCGCGAATCATCCGCCGCCAATCGGTCATAGTCGTCGAACAAGGGCGGCAGCAGCACGTCGAAGGCAGTGAGGTGGCTGTCATAGGCCGCAGCGATCAAGCCATCCAGTGTCACATCGTGAATATCGTGCAGCACTTCGACGGCGTGAATGCCGCGGGGATTTTCGCCCCTGATCCACATGTAGACCGGATAATCCTCGCGCTTCGGGCTCGCGGCGCCGGCCGCCGAAAAAGGCCAGTTATTGGTGTTTTGGATCCACCCATTGACGGGGTTCAACAAAGTGATGGTCTCGTCGAGCGCGTGCGGTCCGCGCCATTCGGTCGCCGGGTTGCTGCCGTCCACCGGGTGCCGGTAATCGAATTTCGGATCGCGCCGGGGAATGAAATTTCCATGGAAATAGGCGATCGTCCCGTTCACGTCGGCATACACCGTACTGTTGGACGTGTCCGTTCGCATGTCTTGAATTTTGCGGAAGGACGTGTAGTCCGTTGTCTTGGTGCGCGAGTACGACTGCGCCAATGCCCGCACCGGATCCTGCAACAACTTGATGGCGATCCACCGGGCGTCGCCACGCCGGGCGTCGCTACGCCGGGCGTCGCCACGCCGGGCGTCGCCACGCTCCGCGGAGGTACCGGCGCCCGGCGGCGCGTCGTCCGCGCGAATGATGGGCCCGTGGTGGGTGCGGTACACCGTGAACTTTCGATGCGCCACCCCCGCGCCCTGTTTGAACGCGACGTCGATTTCGCTGACACGCAATTTCCGCAAAGCGTGCCCATACCGGTAGTAGAGTGCGCCCTGCTTCTTGACGATGGTCTCGGCATATTCGTCGACGGCATCGCCGCCATACGATGTGTGCATCCAGCCATTGTGTGAATTGAACCCCTGATAGACGAAGAGCTGTCCCCACGTGACGGCGCCATAGACGTTCAATCCCTGCTCGCTGACCATCTGCAGCTCCGAGCGAAAATAATAAGACGTGTGCGGATTGATCCAGAGCAGGGCATGCCCCGATGCGCTGCGGCTGGGCGCAATGGCGAAGCCGTTGGAGCCGCCGGGAGCGGCGTCAGCGGCGTCAGCGGCGGGAGGCGGCGCGGCGGCGCGACCCAGGCGCGCGACCGGCGCGCGCGCCCGCGGCGCGTAGAACTGTTGAAGCTTGTCCAAGTCGATGCCTTCGATGTCGCCGCCGATGCTGCCTTCGGTGAAGGACAGAGCCATCCAAGGCTCGAAGTGCCGAATGACTCTGGGCGCAACCGCGGGATGTTTCGACAGGAAATAATTCAGCCCGTCGGACCAAGCCTGCATCAGCGCCTTGAGCCAAGCCGGAGAGCTGCGATAACTGCGCCGCAGACGCTCAGGATTGACGAACAATCGCTGGCGAAGATCGCTGTAGATCGCCGACTCGCCCTCGGCGCGCGCCAACGCGCCCAGACCGTTCAGATAATTGCGCTCGATGCGGCCGAAGTCGTCCTCGGCCTGCGCGTATATCATTCCGAACACTGCATCGGCATCGGACTTACCGTAGATATGCGCAATGCCCCAGTTGTCGCGCACAATGCGGACATGGTCGGCATGCTGGTGCCAGCGCGCGATTTCGGCGGTGTCCGTCCCGGCGGCGCCAACGCTGCAGTACGCCGAAAGAACGGCAAGGACGAGAAATCTCATTGGCGGCGCAGGTCTCCTGTGCGTAGCATCGCGCAATGCGCGACTCTTTGCCCATTGTTTTATGCCTGTTGATCGCGGTTGCCCGGCCCGCACACGCGGCGGCCACGTTCACCGTGCCTGATGCCGACCTGCCCGAGCCGCTGGTGCTGGTCGCGTACGGCGACATGCGATTCACGAATCCCGAGGAAACCCACGCGAGCAGCCCGGGGGTGCGGCAGGCGCTGGTTGCCAGAGTCGCGGCCGAGAATCCGGCGGCGATCTTCATCAACGGTGATTTGCCCTGGCACGGCGTTGCGCAGGACTACGCGGTGTTTCGCGAAGAGACCAAGGCATGGCGCGAGCGGCAGCTCAAGGTCTACCCGGCTCTCGGCAACCATGAATTCGCGGCGTGCGAAGAAGCGGCATGTCTGGGGCGCTGGTGGGATGCGTTTCCGGAACTGCGCGGCCGGCGTTGGTATTCGGTCGCCATCGGCTCCAAGGTCTTGGGGATTGCGCTCGACAGCGACGCGCCGCTTGCACCGGGAAGCGCGCAGCGAATCTGGCTCGAGAACCAAGTTGCCGACCTCGATCCCAAGGTGCGCTTGGTGCTGCTGGTCATGCATCATCCGCCGGTGGCGGATGTCCAATCGACCAAGCTCACGGATCACAACCCACGGCTGAATGAAGCGATGCTGGCCGAGTATCTCGAGGCGGCGGCGCCGCGCTCGGCGGTCCGGTTCGTCGTGAGCGCGGGCCACATTCACAACTACGAGCGGTTCGAGCGGGGCGGCATCGTGTACCTGGTGTCGGGCGGCGGGGGCGCCGCACCCTACGAGGTGGATCGCACGCCGGCCGACCTGTACAAAAATGCCGAATTTCCGAACTATCACTACGTGCGCTTCGAACTGCGCGGCGATCGCGTCAGCGCGGCGATGATACGGCTCGAGGACTATGCCGCGAGCCGCCCCAAGCAGTGGGAAATCCGCGACCGCTTCGAGATCAGCCTGCGGCCTTGACGGCCTGGATCAGCTGACTCACCGCCGCCTGCGCGTCGCCGTACAGCATGCGCGTTTGGTCGAGCACGAACAGCGCATTGTCGATGCCGGAGAAACCCTGGCCTTGGCCGCGCTTGATGACGATGACGTTCTTGGCCTTGTCCGCATTCAAGATCGGCATGCCGAAAATCGGGCTCGCCTTGTTGGCCCGCGCGTCCGGATTGACGACGTCGTTGGCGCCGATGATGAGCGCGACATCGGCGGTTTCGAACTCGGCGTTGATTTCATCGAGGTCGGAGATCAAATCGTAGGGCACGCCCGCTTCGGCCAGCAACACGTTCATATGGCCCGGCATGCGGCCCGCGACGGGGTGGATGGCAAACCGCACCTTGACGCCATGATCGATCAGCAATTGGGTGAGTTCCCACACCTTGTGCTGCGCCTGGGCCACCGCCATGCCGTATCCCGGCACGATGATGATCTTCTGCGAGTACGCCATCATCACCCCGGCATCCGAGGCTTCGATGGCCTTCTGGGAACCGGTGACGCCGGCGCCGCCCGCGGACGAGGTCTCGCCGAAGTTCGAGAACAGCACATTGCCGAGTGAACGGTTCATGGCCTTGGCCATGAGCTGAGTCAGCAAAGTGCCGGCCGCGCCGACCACGGTGCCGGCAATGATCATGGCGGCGTTGTCGAGCACGAAGCCCTCGAAGCCGACCGCAAGACCGGTCAACGCGTTGTACAGCGAAATCACCACCGGCATGTCGGCGCCGCCGATCGGCAGCGTCATGGCGACGCCCAGCAGCAGCGCGAAGACGAAGAACAAGGAAACGGCCGGCAAACCGAAATCCACTCCCGAGACCACCATTATCCCTAAGGCCACGGTGACCAGCAAAATGGTCAAATTCAGGAATTTCTGCGCGCCGAAGCGCACCGACTTGGTGATCAGCCCCTGGAGTTTCGCGAAGGCGATCAAACTGCCGCTGAAGGACACCGAACCGATGAAGCCGCCGATGGTGGCGATGGTCAGATGCGTGATGCTGTGTTCGTTGCCGCCGTACAATTCGACGGCAGCGATGGCCGCGGCCGCGCCGCCCCCCATGCCGTTGTACAGCGCGATCATCTGCGGCATGTCGGTCATGGCGACCCGCTTGCCGCTGACCAAAGCCAGGATGCCGCCGATCGCGATGGCGATGATCACCAGCATCAAATTGACGGACGACGCCCCCATGAACACGAGCGTCACGAGCGTCGCCAGCAGCATGCCTACGCCCGCCCAGCGGACCCCGCTCACGGCGGTGACCGGCGAACTCATGCGTTTCAGGCCGAGAATGAACAGCGCCGCGGCCGCCAGATAGGACAGCTGGGTCAGGGTTTGAACGGACATCCCGGAAGGCATACTCTACCGCCCCTTCTTTCTGCCGGCCGTCACGAACATCTTGAGCATGCGTTCGGTCACCACATAGCCGCCCACCGCGTTGCCCGCGCCGAGCACCACCCCGATGAAGCCTATGACCCGCACCAGGGTGTTGTCCGCCGTGGCGAGCGCGACCATCGCCCCGACCAGGACGATGCCGTGCACGAAATTCGATCCCGACATGAGCGGTGTGTGCAGGATGACCGGCACCCGGGAAATGACCTCGTAGCCGGTAAACGCGGCCAGCATGAATATGTAGAGCGCTATGACGCCGTCGATCATCTTTACTACCCCTCCAGCGCTTTGCGCGTCGCTTCGTGCTTGATCTGGCCGTCGTGCGTGAGCACGGCGCCGGCGAAAACCTCGTCGCTCCAGTCGATCGCGAGGTCGCCCTTCTGCAGCGCCGGCTTCAACAAATTGAATAAATTGCGCGAGTACATTTCGCTGGCGTGATACGGCAGCAAGGCGGCCAGGTTCACGGGTCCCAGGATCTTGACGCCGCCGTGTACGACGGTTTCACCCGCGCGGGTTAGCTCGCAATTGCCGCCCTGTTCGGCCGCGATGTCGACGATCACCGAGCCGGCCTTCATGCGCTCCACCGCCGCCCGGGAGATGATGCGCGGCGCCGCCCGGCCCGGC
>Ga0209656_10002987_pt1 | contig 10963 bp, 10 predicted proteins | sample BogFormECP12_OM2_FD_188239 | JGI IMG/M metagenome (GOLD analysis project Ga0209656, IMG submission 188239) | Bog forest soil microbial communities from Calvert Island, British Columbia, Canada - ECP12_OM2 (SPAdes) (version 2) | ecosystem: Environmental > Aquatic > Freshwater > Wetlands > Bog ... | reverse complement strand
CGACCCACCCTCGGGGTGCCGGTTTCACACCCGCTGTCCATTTGCCGAGAGGGTTTGCGAGACGACCGACCCGGTGCTGGGAACCTCGGAAGGACCGCACTCGCATGTAGCGGCGTGCCACATGCGCGACCCGCTCTCCGGCCACAGCCTTTATGGGGCGGCGTGAGATGGCATTGGCCGAGGTGCGCGACCTCAATGTGCGGTTTGTGACCCGCGAGGCCACGGTGCACGCCGTCAATGGCGTCAGCTTCACGGTGCAGCCCGGCGAGGTGCTGTGCATCCTCGGGGAATCCGGCTCGGGCAAGAGCGTGACCCTGCGCGCCCTGATGCGTCTGCTGCCGCCGCGGCGCACGCAAATCGAGGGCACCGTCCGCGTCGAGGGGCGGAATGTGTTGGCGATGCCGTCGCGCGCCTTGCGCGATCTGCGCGGCGGCCTGGTGGCAATGATTTTTCAGGAGCCGATGACGGCGCTCGATCCGGTCTACACGGTGGGCCAGCAGATCGGCGAGACGGTGCACCGCCACACCCGCTGTGACCGGCAGGCGGCGCGAAGGCGCGCCTTGGAATTGCTCGAGCTGGTGCGGATCCCGTCGGCCGAGCGGCGGCTCGACGCCTATCCGCACGAATTGTCGGGCGGCTTGCGTCAGCGCGCGATGATCGCGATGGCGCTGTCCTGCAACCCCCGTCTGCTGTTGGCGGACGAGCCCACCACCGCACTCGACGCGACGGTGCAGGTGCAGGTCCTGATCCTGCTGCGCCGGCTCCAGCGCGAGCTGGGCATGGGCATGATCTTCGTCACCCACGATCTCGGCGTCGCTTCCGAGATCGCCGATACGATCGCGGTCATGTATGCCGGCCGCATTGTCGAGAGCGGGCCGGTTGCGCGGATCTTGAGCGCGCCGGCCCATCCCTATACGGCGGGCCTCCTCGCCTCCACAGTGCACGGGCAGTCGCGCGATCGCGACATCGACGCTATCGCCGGCAGCCCGCCCGACATGCGCCGCTTGCCGCAGGGCTGCAGCTTCGCGCCCCGCTGCCCCCGGCGGATGGCCGAGTGCCGCCTCACCGTGCCCGAGCCCCGGTTTCCCGCTCCCAGCCATATGGCCGCCTGTCACGCCGTCGCCGTCGGCGTTCCGGCGACCCAGGTCGCGAATACCCGGATCGTCTCTGGGTCGAGTGCCACAATGTCGGCGCGATAGCCCGGCGCGAGGTGCCCGAGCCGGTCGTCGATGCCAAGAAAGGCGGCGGGGGACGCGGTTGCGAGCGATAACGCCTGGGTAAGCGGCAGATCGAGCAGTCGCACGCAGTTTCGCACTGCGCTCGCCATGTCGAGGACTGAGCCGGCGAGAGTGCCCTGCGCTGTCGTGCACCGCCCGTCGCGCAGGGCGACTGGTTGACCGTACAAAGCAAATGATGGCCGACTGCCGCCGACCGGCGGCATCGCGTCGGTAACCAGCATTGCCTTGCCGGCGCCGCGCAGCGCCAGCCGGAGCATCGCGGGAGCTACATGCTCGCCGTCGACGATCATGCCGAACCACACGCCGGGCTCCTCGAGCGCGGCCGCGATCGGCCCCGGTTCGCGGCTCGCCAGCGGCCGCATTGCATTGAAGAGATGCGTGAAGCCGCTCAGCCCTTCGGACAACGCGGCCCGGGTTTGCGCATAACTCGCCATCGAATGGCCGAGTGAAACCCGAACCCCGGCACCCGCCAGCTGTGCGATGAAGCCCTCCGGCACTTGCTCGGGCGCCAAGGTGACTACAGTCACGCCGTTACCCAGCGGCGCCAGCAGCTCGAAATCGCCTGATCCCGCGCGGCGGAGCATGCTCGGATCATGCACGCCAGCCTTATCGGGCGACAGAAACGGACCTTCGTAATGAAGCCCGATCACGCTCGGATCGACGCCGGCCATGGTCTCCACGGCGTTGCGGGCGATGCGCATCTTCTCGGGCGTGTCGCTGAGCAGCGTCGGCAGCAACGCGGTCGTGCCGAAACGCCGGTGCGCCGCCGCAATGGCGCTAATTGCGCGAGGGCTCGGGTCGTCGTTGAACAGCACGTCGCCGCCGCCATTCACCTGGATATCGATGAACCCCGGCGCCAGCCAGGCGCCTCGCGGCAGATGTCGGCAGGGGATGGCCGCCGGCACCGCGTCCGGGCGGAGGACGGCGTGGATGCGCGGGCCGTCGATTACCACCGCGCAATCGTGGCGAAGCCTGGTGCCGTCAAACACGTGGTCGGCGGAGACCGCGAACTCCACTTCGAATTAACACTCAATAGTTGAACACAAAACGGCCGCAAGCGTTATCTTATAAAGTCCAACGCGCTCCGAGCCGAACCGATGGAAACCGAACGCCACAGCCCCCGCTATAGCGCAATCGAGGCCTGGAGTCCCGGCGACATCCTTGAGGCGATGATCGAGGGTCAGTTCGCCGCGGTCGCTGCCGTGCGTGCCGCCCGTCCGGCGATCGAGGAGGCCGCGCTCGCGATCGAACCACGGCTGCGCGACGGCGGCCGTCTCGCCTACGCAGGCGCGGGCACCTCCGGGCGCCTTGCGGTTCAGGACGGCGCAGAGCTGATGCCGACCTTTAGCTGGCCGCAAGAGCGACTGCTGTTGCTGATTGCGGGGGGTCGCGAGGCGCTGGTGCAGTCCGTTGAAGGCGCCGAAGACGAGAGCGAAGAGGCGATCCGGCTGGTGCGGCGCTGTGCGATCGAGCCGCGCGATGTGCTGATCGCCGTCGCCGCGAGCGGGACGACGCCGTTCACGCTCGCCTGCCTGCGCGAGGCAAAACAATGCGGCGCCTTGACGATCGCCATCGCCAACAACCGCGACACACCGCTGCTCGCCGCGGCCGAGTATCCGATATGGCTCGACAGCGGCCCGGAGCCGATCGCCGGGTCGACCCGCATGAAAGCCGCTACCGCCCAGCGGATCGCGCTGAATTTGTTGTCGTCCTTGGTGATGATCCGGCTCGGCCGGGTCTATCGGGGCCTGATGGTCGACCTCAAAGCGGTCAACAAGAAGCTGACCCGGCGCAGCGAAAAAATATTGCTGGAGCTCTCGGGCCGCAGCCGCGAGGAGGTGCACGACGCGCTCCACCGGGCCGACGGCAACGTCAAGATCGCGCTGCTGCTGCTCGAAGGCTGCGACCTCGACGAAGCCGCACGGATATTGGACCGGTCGGGCGGTCAGCTGCGCACGGCAAGGGCTCTGATCGAGACCCGCGGAAGCCCGAAGAAGCCAGGCTAGCGCGACAGCATAGCGTCACGTCGCAAGCTCGTCTTCCCGGCGGAGGCCGGGACCCATCCTCAAATGGGCACCGGCCTTCGCCGGTGTGACGGGATGCGCCGCGAATACGTTAGAATGTCTCCCCGAGAGGGGATGTGATGGACCAGAGGAGCCGATCGCCCGACATCGCGGAATGCGCTTTCTGGTCGTGGCTCGGCTTCTGGCTGCAGCTCCTCGTTCTCGGAGTGCTCGCGATCGTCGGCGCGTTTGCGGCCAGCGGCGCCGATCGGCCGGGGGATTACGCCTGCGGCATGGTGCTGAGCCTAGCGGCACTCGCGCTCGGGTTTTTGCGGCTGAAGCACCGGCTCGACGGCAACGGGTCCGACTGGGGCGATTTTCTGCTGGTCGGCAACATGTGGAACCTGGCGCTGGTGATCCCGCTGTTCATGATAATCGGCCTCGCCGGCTTGTTTATCGCCCATGCCTGGGAAAACGGCGCGATGCACGCGGCCGGGATCGCGCTGTTCGTTGTCAGCGGCGCGATCATCTTTTTCGACATGAAGCACGTATTCGACCGCATGGAGCCACCGGGGCACTGACATGCCGACCGTGCTGTCGATCCAATCGTGGGTGGCCTGCGGGAATGTCGGCAATACTGCGGCCCTTTTTCCGCTGCAGCGCCTGGGGTGCGAGACCTGGTCGCTCAACACGGTCGCATTCTCGAACCACACGGGGTACGGGAAATGGCGCGGCGCCGCCGTCCCGGCGCGGGAGATTGCGAGCTTGTTCGAGGGCATCGCCGAACTTGGGATCCTGCCGCGCTGCGATGCGGTGCTTTCCGGTTATCTGGGCGACGCCGAGGCCGGCCCGGTGCTGCTCGACATCGTCGGCCGGGTCAAGCAGGCGAACCCGCGGGCATTGTTCGCCTGCGACCCGGTCATGGGCGATGTCGGGCCCGGCTGGTACGTTCGCACCGGAGTTCCGGAATTCTATCGTGACCATGCGATCGCGATGGCCGACATCGTGACGCCGAACCGCTTCGAGCTCGAATGGCTGACCGGGCGTCCGGTCGCCACTTTGGCGGAAGCGGGCATGGCGGCCATCGGGCTCCGCGAGCGTGGCCCCGGCATCGTCCTCGTCACGAGTCTCGATCTCGCCAATGACCGCATCGCGGTGGTCGCGGCCGGGGCCGACGGCGTCTGGGCGGTCGACACCCCGCGCCTGCCGATCGAGGCGACCGGCTGCGGCGACGCCGTCGCGGCGCTGTTTCTCGGCTGGCTGCTCAGAGGCAAACCTCTGCCGGAGGCGCTCGCCGCAACCATTGCCGCGATCTATGGCGTCATCGAAGCGACGATGCGCACCGGCAGCGGCGAATTGGCGCTGGTCGCGGCACAGGACGAGCTCGTATCACCGACGCGATCGGTTTCACCGCAGCAACTCTAAGGAGTCGCGAAAATGGCAACACCAGACAGGATCGCCGTCATCACCGGCGCCGGCAGCGGCATCGGCCGCGCCTCGGCGCTCGCCTTGCTGGAGGCCGGCTTCGCGGTCGTGCTGGCCGGACGGCGACGTGGAATGCTCGATGAAACCGCCGCACTTGGGGGGCCTGCCCCAGGCACCGCGCCTCGCGCGGAGGGGGCGCCGCCGCGCACCCTGGTCGTGCCGACCGACGTCTCCGACCCCGCCTCGATCGCCGTGCTCTTCGATGCGGTCAAACAGACCTATGGCCGCATCGACCTGCTGTTCAACAATGCCGGGATCAGCACCCGCGGCATCCCATTCGAGGAATTGACCTGGGAGCAATGGTCGAATGTCGTCGCGGTCAACCTGACCGGCTCCTTCCTGTGCGCGCAGCACGCCTTTCGCATGATGAAGGAGCAGCAGCCGCAAGGCGGGCGGATCATCAACAACGGCTCGGTCTCGGCGCATGTGCCGCGGCGCCACTCGACCCCCTATGTCGCGACCAAGCATGCGCTGACCGGGCTCACCCGCTCTTTGTCGCTCGACGGGCGCGACTACAACATCGCCTGCGGCCAGATCGACATCGGCAACGCCGCGACGACCCGCAACGAGGACACCGCGCGCGGCCGCCTGCAGGCCACCGGCCGGGTCGAAGCCGAGCCGCGCATCGATGTCGAGCACGTGGCGCGGGGGATCGTCTACATGGCCACCCTGCCGCTCGAGGCCAACGTCCAGTTCATGACCGTGATGGCGACGAAAATGCCCTATATCGGCCGCGGCTGAAGCGCGGCACCCCGCCGGCTTCCGTCTTCTCCAGCAAAATTCGCCGCGGTCCCGAGCTTGCTCTCCCGTCGCGGTCGTGAGGTTGACGTTTCGTCAGCTTTTCCCTGCTAAGAAAATTCGGCGTCAACTCGTGAAGGATATGATTTGTCCACGATTGCCGACTCCGTAGCTCCCTCACTGCTGCGACCCAACCATCTGAAGCGCCTCGAAGCTGAATCGATCGGCATCATGCGCGAGGTCGTGGCCGAATTCCGCAACCCGGTCATGCTCTACTCGATCGGCAAGGATTCGAGCGTCATGCTGCATTTGGCACGCAAGGCGTTCTATCCTGCAAAATTGCCCTTCCCGCTCCTCCACATCGATACCTTGTGGAAGTTTCGCGAGATGATCGCGTTCCGCGACGCGACCGCGCGCCGGCTCGGGCTCGATCTCCTCGTCCACACCAACGAGGAGGGGAGGGCGCGTGGCATCGACCCGATCACCTCGGGGTCGGCGCTCCATACCGCGATGATGAAAACCGAGGCCCTGAAGCAGGCGATCGACCACTACGGGTTTGACGCAGCGTTCGGCGGCGCGCGGCGCGATGAAGAAAAAAGCCGGGCAAAGGAACGCATCTTTTCGCTGCGCAATGCCGACCACGGCTGGAACCCGAAGAACCAACGGCCGGAGCTTTGGCGGCTCTACAACACGCGTCTCTCCGGGCGGGAATCGATGCGCGTCTTTCCCTTGTCCAATTGGACCGAGCTCGACGTGTGGGAATACGTCGCGACGGAACAGATTCCCGTCGTGCCGCTCTATTTCGCGAAGCCGCGGCCGGTGGTCAAACGCAATCAAGTATGGATCATGGTCGATGACGACCGCTTGCCGCTCGACCCCGGCGAGCACCCGGAATTGCGCCGCGTCCGGTTCCGCACGTTGGGGTGCTATCCGCTGACGGGTGCGATCGAATCGGCGGCGGCGACCCCCCTCGACATCATTGCCGAGTTGCGAGCCTCGCGCCGGTCGGAGCGGCAGGGGCGGCTGATCGACAACGACGAGGATGCCGCGATGGAACGCAAGAAGCGCGAGGGCTATTTCTGATGGATGGCCTGTACGAAGGGTTTTCCGCGCAACGCGACAAGGATCTGCTGCGCTTCTTGACCTGCGGATCGGTCGACGACGGCAAGTCGACGTTGATCGGGCGGCTGCTTTACGACTGCTCGCTGATCCTCGACGACCAGCTCGCAGGGTTGGAGCGAGAATCACGGCGGTTCGGCACCACCGGCGACAGTATCGATTTTTCGCTGCTGCTGGACGGGCTCGAGGATGAGCGCCAGCAGCGGATCACAATCGACGTCGCCTACCGGTTCTTTGCGACGCAAGAGCGCGCGTTTGTCGTTGCGGACACGCCGGGGCACGAGCAGTACACGCGCAACATGGCGACCGGTGCGTCGACCTCTGACCTCGCTGTGATATTGGTTGACGCGCGCAAAGGCGTTTTGCAGCAGACCAAGCGGCACGCCTTCATCTGTTCGCTGCTCGGGATTCGTCACATCGTCCTCGCCGTCAACAAGATGGACCTGGTCGGCTTCGACGAGCGCTGTTTCGAGGAGATCGCCACGCGCTTTTCGGAATTTGCGGCGGGTTTGGGAAGAGCCTCGATCAGAGCGATCCCGCTATCGGCGCGGTTTGGCGACAACGTCACCAAAGGGTCGGCTCGCATGCCCTGGTATCGGGGACCGACCCTTGTCGAGCACCTGCACTCGGTCGAGGTTTCGCGCCGCGGCAGCGAACTGCCGTTCCGCTTTCCCGTCCAATGGGTCAACCGTCCAAACGGCGACTTTCGCGGCTTTACCGGCACGGTGGTATCCGGCGCGATCGCGCCGGGCGATACGGTGCTCGTGACCGGCTCTGGCGGATCCGCGCGGGTCAAGGAGATCATGACTTTCGAGGGCGGGCTCGACCGCGCGCAAGCAGGCGACGCCGTCACACTGACCTTGGATCGCGAAATCGACATCGCACGCGGGGATCTTATTGCGGACCCTCTCGCGCCGCCCGAATTCGTCGACCAGTTCGCCTCCCATGTCGTCTGGATGAGTGACCAGCCACTCGTCCCCGGTCGCTCGTATCTATTGAAGATCGGACCGCGCACGGTGCCCGCCACGGTCACCGCGCTCAAGCATCGCATCGATGTCGATACCTTAGCGCATCTCGCAGACAAGACCCTCCGGATGAACGAGGTCGGGTTCTGCAATTTGTCGACCGCCGGACCCGTGGCGTTCGATCCCTATGCCGTCAACCGCGACACCGGGGCCTTCATCCTGATCGACCGTTTTACGAACGAGACGGCCGGCGCCGGGATGATCGCCTTCGGCCTGCGCCGGGCCAGCAACATTCACTGGCAGGAGCTGACCGTCGGGCGGGAACAGCGGGCGGCATTGAAGGAACAGACCGCCGCAGTCCTTTGGTTGACCGGGCTTTCGGGCGCCGGGAAATCGACAATCGCCGACATCATCGAGAAGAAGCTGCTCGCTTCGGGCCGGCATACGATGCTGCTCGACGGCGACAATGTGCGGCACGGGCTCAACCGCGATCTCGGTTTTACCGACGTGGATCGGGTCGAGAACATCCGGCGCGTCGGCGAGGTCGCGCGGCTGATGACCGAGGCGGGGCTGATCTTGATCTGCTCGTTCATCTCGCCGTTCCGCGCCGAGCGGCGGATGGTGCGGGAGCTGACCGCCCCGACCGCCTTTCTCGAGATCTTCGTCGACACCCCGCTCGACGAGTGCATCCGGCGTGATCCCAAAGGCCTCTACGCCAAGGCGAAGGCCGGCAGGATCGAGAACTTCACCGGGCTCGATTCCGTTTACGAGGCGCCCGAAGCTCCGGAAATCCGCGTCGCAACGGTCGGCGCGACACCCGAAGCCGCCGCCGAACACATTCTCGACGAGCTGCGCCGGCGCGAGATCATCTGACCGGACCAGCCGCCTGGTGCCCGACGGATCTGGCCGCCATGATCCACTCGGTCGACCTGCTCTACGCGATCTCGGGGTTCTGCGTCAGCCTGCTCGTCGGCATGACCGGGGTCGGCGGCGGCTCTCTGATGACCCCGCTCTTGATCCTGCTGTTCGGCATTCACCCGGCGACCGCGGTCGGGACCGATCTGCTCTATGCGGCGGCGACGAAAAGCGGCGGCACATTGGTCCACGGCCTCAATCGGACCATCGATTGGCGCGTCGTCGGCCGGCTCGCCGCCGGCAGCGTCCCGACGACAGCCCTCACCTTGCTCGCGTTGTCGGGCTTCGACATCTACAGCGGCGCGGCGCAGGGTTTGATCACTGCGGTGCTCAGCGGCGCCTTGGCCGCAACCGCTGCGGTGCTGATCTTCCGCAAGGAAATCCTGGCGCTCTGCGCTGCCCATATCGGAGAATTGAGCTCGCGCCGCACTGCAGCGCTGACCGTGCTCCTCGGCGCGGCGCTGGGATTACTGGTGTCGATCTCCTCGGTCGGCGCCGGCGCCCTCGGCGTGACCGCCATCATGCTGCTCTATCCGAGGCTGCCGACGGCGCGCATCGTCGGCTCCGACATTGCCCATGCCGTGCCATTGACCCTCGTCGCCGGCATCGGTCACTGGGTGCTGGGCTCGATCGACTGGCATCTGCTCGGCTCGCTGCTCGTCGGTTCGCTGCCGGGGATTGTCATCGGCAGCTATGTGTCGGTGCGCGTGCCCGACGCGGTCTTGCGTCTCACATTGGCGACGACCCTGCTCATCGTCGCCGGCAAGCTCGCATTGTAGCGGCCTGCGCCATTGTATCACCATTACTTGCAGGGCCTGCCGCCAGAGGACTCGCGGATTGGGTGCGGGTAGCGCAACGTTTCGCGAGAATCGCTTCACGAGGGCCCCCGCAGGACATCGGCACCTTCGGTGCCCTTGTCTGAGCTGAGCCACGCGGTGGGGGCGGAGAATCAAAGGAGGGTATCGTATGACCAAGTATGCATTGGTGTGTGGGGCTGGCGGGTTCATCGGCGGCCATCTGGTCAAGCGGCTAAAGCGCGATGGATGCTGGGTGCGCGGCGTGGACTCTAAATTTCATGAATTCTCGGAAACACAAGCCGACGACTTCGTGGTGGGCGACCTACGCGACCAGGGCTTTTGTCGCGCTATCGTCGATCGCCGCTTCGATGAGGTCTATCAGCTGGCCGCGGACATGGGCGGCGCCGGCTATATCTTCACCGGTGAGCACGACGCCGACCTCATGCACAATTCGGCGACGATCAACTTGAACGTGCTCGATGCCTGCCACAAACGCGACATCAAGAAGATCTTTTATTCCTCGTCGGCCTGCATGTACCCGGCCTACAACCAGGAAGACCCGCTGAACCCGAAGTGCTCCGAGGATTCGGCCTATCCGGCCGCGCCGGACAGTGAGTACGGGTGGGAAAAGCTATTCAGCGAGCGACTGTACTTCGCATATCGCCGGAATTTCGGACTGCAGACGCATGTAGCTCGCTACCACAATATATTCGGGCCGGAGGGGACTTGGACAGGCGGTCGCGAAAAAGCGCCGGCCGCGATCTGTCGCAAGGTTGCCATGGCCCGCAGCGGCGACGAGATCGAGGTGTGGGGCGATGGCGAGCAGACCCGCTCGTTTCTCTATATCGACGAATGCATCGAGGGTACGGTGAGGCTGTTGCGCTCGACCTTCGCAGGCCCGGTCAATATCGGGTCAGAGGAGATGGTCACGATCAACCAATTGGTCGACCTGGTGGCCGACATTGCCGGCAAGCAGATCGGCAAGAAGCACATCCCCGGGCCACAGGGCGTGCGCGGGCGCAATTCCGACAACCGGCTCATCCGGCAGAAGCTGCACTGGTTGCCGACCCAGAGCCTCAGAGAGGGGCTGGAGAGAAGTTACCAGTGGATAGAGATGCGGGTTAGACGGAACGCGGCGTGATCGTGGCCTGGCTCGGGCGAGAAAATCAACTATACGGGGTTATTAGGCTCCGTAATCGCTTGTGCACAAGGAACTACGGCATCTGTCTGCAAAGCCGAGCGTTCCTGGCCTAACTCGCTGACGCGGCTGTCGATACCACGCGTAGGCGAGAAATCTCCCATCCTCTTGTCGCCGTCGCGATCTGTGCGGGCGCGCAACCGAGTGTTAACCGTTGGGGCCTATGGTTACAGCAGGAATGCGCGACCAATCATCGTGGTGAGCATGACCAGAGAACCGAAAGTGCGCGAAAATATCATGAAATTGTTCCTGAGTTCACAATATCATCTGAAAACAATAGGTTCTCAAAAACTAAGCTAACCGCATTTACTGCGATGCCAAAATTTTAAAATTACTTGGCTAGTTTTGCGGGCCAAACGATGATCGACCAAAGGAAGCCTTAGGAGGACGCAGCATGCGCAGGGTGGTGATCGACGCATATGATTTTGTGGGCTTGGGCGGGGGGGCCGGAGGCTCCGGCAGCTATTTCCTTTCGCTCATTGAGCACCTGGCGCGGCTAGTGGAC
>Ga0209656_10002986_pt1 | contig 10964 bp, 10 predicted proteins | sample BogFormECP12_OM2_FD_188239 | JGI IMG/M metagenome (GOLD analysis project Ga0209656, IMG submission 188239) | Bog forest soil microbial communities from Calvert Island, British Columbia, Canada - ECP12_OM2 (SPAdes) (version 2) | ecosystem: Environmental > Aquatic > Freshwater > Wetlands > Bog ... | reverse complement strand
CCGAGAGCCCCGCCGAGAGCCCCGCCGAGAGCCCCGCCGAGAGCCCCGCCGAAAGCAGGGCCAGGCCGGCCGCGCTGTGCCCGAGCGTGCCCGCCACCGCCACCAGGTCGCCCGGCGCCGCGCCGGACCGGAGCACCGGGGCGCGCCCGGCCAGGTCGCCGAGGCCGGTCACGGCCAGCAGCACCTGCCCGGCGCGGGCGGTGTCCCCGCCGATCACGCTGGCCCCCCCTCGGGCGCACTCGGCCGCCAGCCCTTCGGCGAACTCGAGGGCCCAGCTGACCGGCAGGTCGGCCGGCGCCGCCAGCGCGACCAGCAGGGCGGACGGTTCGGCGCCCATGGCCGCGAGGTCGGCCAGGCTCCTGGCCGCGGCCTTGTGCCCGACGTCCGCGGCGCCCGACCAGTCCCGCCGGAAGTGCCTGCCCTCGAGCAGGAAGTCGGTGGTGGCCACCACCCGGCCGTCGGGGGTGGCGAGCACGGCCGCGTCGTCGCCGATGCCGACCAGCGTCCGCGGGCCCGGCGGCAGCAACGCCGACAACGCGTTGATCAGGCCGAACTCGCCGACCGAGGCCAGCGTCTGGGTGTCCTGCTCAGTAATGAGGGCCTCCGCCGCAAGGGGACACATGTGTACAGGTCTGGACCTGTACTACGGTAGCGTGAGCGACGAGGGGCGCCTGTCCCGCAATGCCCTGGGAGGACCTCATGGTGGAGGCTTACATCCTCGTCCAGACAGAAGTCGGCAAGGCCGCCGACGTGGCCTCGCTTATCGGGAAGATCAGCGGGGTCACCCAAGCGGAGGACGTCACTGGTCCATACGACGTCATCGTGCGCGCCCAGGCGGCCGACGTCGACGAGCTGGGCCGACTGGTCGCCGCGCACATCCAGTCCGTGCCCGGGATCACCAGGACGCTCACCTGCCCCGTGGTGCACATCTGAGCAGTTCGGCCGCCAGCGGGGCGCTGTGCGGGCCCAGGCCGAGCGCGGCCGCACCGCGCAGGTCAGACGGCGTGTCCACGTCGCGGCGCAGTCCCGGTATGCCGTCCAGGCCGAGTTCGGTGGCGCCGCCCGCGGCGTGCCGCGCCCGTGAGGCCAGGCCGAAGGCCGGCCGGAACGCCGCCCCGGGTGCCGCCGTGTACAGCGTTGTGCCGTCGCCGGCCTCGTCGGCCACGAAGGCCGTGGGCCAGGCCCGCGCGGCGTGCAGCGCCCGGCCGAGTTCGGCGGGCCGCAGCGCGGGCAGGTCGGCGGAGAGCGCGGCCGTCCCGGAGCCCGGCCACCGGGCGCCGGCGTGCGCGGCGCCGTGCCGCAGCGCGGCGTTGAGGCCGTCGCGCGGCTCGTCGGGCACCACCAGCGCGCCCAGGCCCCCTAGCGTCACCGCCGCGACCTGGTCATCTGTGATAACAATGACGCGGGCGGCCTCGTCGCACGCCAGCACCGCCGTCACTGTGTCGCAGGCCAGGGCGAGGGCCAGCTCACCCCGGCGCGGCCCGGCCAGCCCGGCGAGCCGGGACTTGGCCCGGGCGAGCACCTTGACGGGCATCACCACTGACCAGGTGGTCAGGGCATTATCGGCCATGTAGTTGATCCTGCCTCGACACCTGACCACCTGAACCAGGAGACTGAACCTCATGAGCGACCGCGCTGACCAGCGTACGGCCAGTTACAGCTACTCCAAGGGCTGGCGGCTGTTCTCGGTGATCATCCTGCGCCCCGGGCTGCGGCTGCTGATGAGGTACCGGTGGCAGGGGAAGGAGAACTTCCCGCGGACCGGCGGCGTCATCCTGGCCCCGAACCACCTGTCCTACGCCGACTGGCCCGCCATCGCCCTGTACTGCGACTCCTACGGGAAGCGCTACCCGGTCTTCATGATCAAATCGGCGGTCTTCGAGATCAAGGTCCTCGGCCCGCTCATGCGCAAGCTCGGCCAGCTGCCGGTGTACCGCGGCCGCGGCGACGCCGGCCTGGTGCTCAAGCAGGCCGAGCAGGCGCTGCGGGCCGGCGCCTGCGTGATCGTCTACCCGGAGGGGACCGCGACCCGCGACCCGGACCTGTGGCCGATGGTGGGCAAGACGGGCGCCGCGCGGCTGGCGCTGACCACCGGGGCGCCGGTGATCCCGATCGCGCAATGGGGCGCGCAGGAGATCCTCCCCTACGGGTCGAAGAAGCCCCGCCTATTCCCGCGCAAGACCGTGCGGATGGCGGCCGGGCCGCCGGTGGACCTGTCCGCCTACGCCGGGCAGCGCCTGGGCGCGAGCACGCTGCGCGCGGCCACGGCCGACATCATGGCCGACATCACCGCCCTGCTGGCCAAGATCAGGCAGGCGACGCCGCCCGCCGTACCATGGGATCCCGCCGCGGGTGGCCGCCTTGCTTTGGACCGAACGGATGATGGTGCCTCTCCCGGCTCCGCGGCCAGCCCGGGCGAGCAGGCGCAGGAGTCGGGCTCAGGATCGGCATGAAGGCCGCAGTGATGAAGGCCCCAGTGATGAAGGCCGCAGTGATGAAGGCCGCAGTGATGGGGGCCGGGTCCTGGGGCACCACGTTCGCCCAGGTGCTCTGCGACGCCGGGACCCGGACCGTGCTGTACGCCCGCAATCCGCAGCTCGCCAAGGCGCTGGCCGAACTGCACGAGAACCCGGACTACCTGCCGGGGATCGCGCTGACCCCGGCGCTGGAGGCGACGTCGGATCCGGCCGAGGCGCTGGCCGGCGTGGACCTGGTCGCCTTCGCCGTGCCCGCGCAGTCGCTGCGGGCGAACCTGGTGGCCTGGGCGCCGCTGATCCCGCCCGGCGCGCTGCTGGTCAGCCTCATCAAGGGCATCGAGCTCGGCACCTGCCGGCGGATGAGCGAGGTCATCATCGACGTGCTCGGCGCGGACGCCGCGCGGGTCGCCGTGGTCTCCGGGCCGAACCTGGCGGGCGAGATCGCCCGGCGCCAGTTCACCGCCACCGTGGTGGCCTGCGCCGCGGATGACGGCGCGCTGGCCCTGCAGGGTGCGTGCCACACGCCGTACTTCCGCCCGTACACGAACACCGACGTGACCGGCTGCGAGCTCGGCGGCACGGTGAAGAACGTCATCGCGATCGCGGTGGGCATCGCGGTGGCGATGGGGCTCGGGGATAACACCAAGGCCACCCTGATCACCCGCGGGCTGGCCGAGATCGCCCGGCTCGGCTCGGCACTCGGCGCGCAGCCGCAGACGTTCGCCGGCCTGGCCGGGATGGGCGACCTGGTGGCCACCTGCAGCTCATCGCTGTCACGTAACCGGACGTTCGGGGAGAACCTGGGGCGCGGCATGACGCTGGCGCAGGCCGCCGCGGCGATGAACGGGACCGCGGAGGGCGTAGCATCGTGCGAGCCGGTGCTCGAGCTGGCCCGACGGCACCACGTCGAGATGCCGATCACCGAGGTCGTCGAGGCGGTCATGCGCGACGGACTGCCCGTCGCCCAAGCCGCGTCGATGCTAGCGTCACGTTCAGCCAAGCCCGAGTGGTACGGTCCCTGATGCCGCCGCCCAGATCAGTGGGAATGATTTCGTGGAAATAGTGCGCAAGCAGACCGGCGAGAACACCCGCGCGGTGCACCTGCCGGCCCCGCCGACGCCTTCGCAGCAGCCGCTCGGCACGCCGGTGTTCCGGACCGCGGCGTTCTCGTTCGGCACGGCCGAGGAGTACCGGGCCGTGCTGAACGACGAGATGCCCGGCTACACCTACAGCCGGATCGACAACCCCACCGTGGACGCGTTCGCCCGCGCGGTCGCGGCGCTGGAGGGGGTGAACCTGCCGCGCTGGCCCGCGGCGCAGGCGTTCGCCTCCGGGATGGCCGCGATCAGCGGGGTGTTCTGGACCTTCGCCCGGACCGGCGCGCACGTGGTGGCGTCGTCGGCGGTCTACGGCGGGACGTTTTCGTTCCTGAAGAACGTGGCCTCCCGGTTCGGGGTGGAGACGGATTTCGTCGACATCACCGACCTGGACCAGGTCCAGGCGGCCATCCGCCCGACCACCAGGATCGTGTACGCCGAGACGATCGCGAACCCCACCACGGCCGTGGCCGACCTGCGCAAGCTGTCCGAGATCGCGCACGACGCCGGGGCGCTGCTGGTCATCGACTCGACCCTGGCCCCGCCGGTGATCTGCCGGCCGCTCGAGCACGGCGCCGACCTGGTGGTGCACTCGGCGACCAAGTACATCGGCGGCCACTCCGACGTCACCGGCGGCGTGGTCACCGGGCGCATCGAGCTGATCAGCAACATCCGCAGCGTCCGGGTCGACACCGGCGGCTGCCTGGCGCCCGACGAGGCGTTCCTGCTTCGCCGCGGCCTGGAGACGCTGCCGCTGCGGGTCCGGCGGGCCTGCTCGACCGCGTCGGTGTTCGCCGCCGCGCTGTCCCGGCACCCGGCCGTGCTGCGCATCGACTACCCCGGGCTGCCCGAGCACGCCGGGCACCAGGTGGCCAGGCGGATGTTCGACGCGGGGCCTGAGGGCGTGCGTTTTGGCGCGATCGTCACGGTCACCCCGCACGGCGGGCGGGATGCGGGCATGGCGTTCGCCGACAAGCTGCGGCTCGCGCAGAACGCGACGTCGCTGGGCGGGGCGCACACGGTGGTCAGCCACGTCGCCTCCACCACGCACCGGCAGCTCGATGACCGGGCGCTGGCGGCCGGGGGCATCGACCCGGGCGCGGTACGCTTCTCCATCGGCCTGGAGGACGCGGAAGACCTTATTTCTGATGCCTACGTGGCCCTGGAGTCCCTCAGCAGGCCGTAGGGTTTCCGAGCTCGTTCCGACAGGAGGACGCGTGCAGCGGCAGCGTAAGATCCGGGTGGCCGTGGTGTTCGGCGGCCGCAGCAGCGAGCACGCCGTGTCCTGCGCGAGCGCGGGCCTGATCTTGTCGGCCATCGACCCGGACCGGTACGAGGTGCTGCCCATCGGCATCGCCACCGACGGGCGGTGGGTGCTGACCTCGGGCGACCCGGCCCGGCTGGCGCTTTCTCCCGGGTCGGTGCCCTCGGTCGAGTCGGTGGCCGTTCCCGGTGCGGAGATCACGCCGCGGACCGGGCCGGGCTTTGGCGCGCTTCAGGTGAGCAGCCCTGGTGCGGTGCCGCGGGATCTCGGTTCCGTGGATGTCGTCCTGCCGCTGCTGCACGGCGCCTACGGCGAGGACGGCACCCTGCAGGGGCTGCTGGAGATGACCGGGACCAGGTACGCGGGCGCGGGCGTCTTCGCCAGCGCGGCCGGCATGGACAAGGAGTACATGAAGCTGCTCATGTCCGCGCGCGGCCTGCCGGTCGGCCGGTACGTGGTGGTGCGCGACCGCGACTGGCGCCTCGGCGCCGGCGACCTCGACGAGCGCAAGCGCGTCCTCGACGAGATCGCCGAGCTCGGCTGGCCGGTGTTCGTCAAGCCGGCCCGCGGCGGCTCGAGCATCGGGATCTCCCGGGTGAGCAGTTTCGATGAGCTCGAAGGGGCGATCGAGGCCGCCCGCGCGCACGACCCCAAGGTCCTGGTCGAGGCCGCCGTGAACGGGATCGAGGTCGAGTGCGCGGTGCTCGAGGGCCTCGACGGCGGGCCGCCCGAGGCGAGCGTGCCCGGCCAGGTGGTGGTGGACCCCGGTTCGGCGTTTTATGACTTCGAGGCGAAGTACCTGGCGTCAGCGACCACGATGCGGATCCCGGCGCCGGTGCCTGCTTACGCTGCGGCGGAGATCAAGCGGCTGGCCTGCGCGGCCTTCGACGCGATCTCCTGCGAGGGCCTGGCCCGGGTCGACTTCTTCTACACGCCGACCGGGAAGGTCCTGGTCAACGAGATCAACACGATGCCGGGGATGACCCCCGCTTCGGGCTTCCCGATGATGTGGGCCGCCTCGGGCCTGCCGCTGCCGCAGCTCGTCGACCGGATCATCCAGACCGCGCTCCGCAAGCGCCCCGGCCTGCGGTTAGTTTTTCCGCCATGGAACTGGCTTTATTTTTTGGGCTTCTCGCCGTTGACTAGCGCCTTGAAGTCCGCGCCGGGGCGGAACTTGGGCACCGAGGACTCGGGCACCTCGATGGTCGCGCCGGTGGCCGGGTTGCGGGCCGTGCGCGCGGGGCGCTCGCTCTTCTCGAAGACGCCGAACCCGGTGATGGCCACCTTGTCACCGCTCGCGACAGCGGACTGGATGGTCTCGAGCACCGCGTTCAGGGCTTCGGTCGCGGATTTCTTATCCCCCAGCCGTTCCGAGATCGCGTCGATCAGATCACGCTTGTTCATCTGTTCACTCCTGCGCTTCCCCCACAGGCCGCGTGGGCTCCGATACGAGATCGCGACCTCTGACCTGCCCGAAAGTAGGCGATCCCAGGCCGTTGCACAATAACCACGGCCACATTGGCCGGCGTGTCGGCCAATATCACACGCCGAGCAGCCAGCAGATACACGCGGGTCAGGCGGTGACGGGGAGGTAGGCGGGGCGGTTGCGCTCGAAGGCGGCGATGTCGTCGACGTGGCGCAGCGTCAGGCCGATGTCGTCGAGGCCCTCCATCAGCCGCCAGCGGGTGTAGTCGTCGATCTCGAAGGGCGCCTTGATCCCCGCGGCTTCGGCCCGCACGACGCGGTGGTCCAGGTCGACCACGACCTCGGTGCCCGGGTCGGCCTCGATGGCGTCCTGCAGCGCGGTCACGGTGGCCTCGGGCAGCGTGACCGGCAGCAGGCCGGCCTTGGTCGCGTTGGTGCGGAAGATGTCGCCGAACCTGGGCGCGATCACGGCCCGGAAGCCGTAGTCGGTGAGCGCCCAGACGGCGTGCTCGCGGGACGAGCCGGTGCCGAAGTCGGTGCCCGCGACCAGGATCGTCGCACCGTCGTACCGCGGCTGGTTGAGCACGAAGGACGGGTCCTCGCGCCAGGCGGCGAACAGGCCCTCGCCGAAGCCGGCCCGGCTCACCCGCTTGAGGTACACGGCCGGGATGATCTGGTCGGTGTCCACGTTGCTGCGGCGCAGCGGCACCGCGCGGCCGGCGTGTGTGACGAACGGTTCCATGTCGAGACTCTCCTGTACTCCTCGGCCAGCTATAGGTCAGCAGGGGCGGCCAGGTGGCCGGTCACGGCGGTGGCGGCGGCGACCTCGGGCGAGACCAGGTGCGTGCGCCCGCCCTTGCCCTGGCGGCCCTCGAAGTTGCGGTTGGAGGTGGACGCGCTGCGCTCGCCCGCGCTCAGCTTGTCGGGATTCATGCCCAGGCACATCGAGCAGCCCGCCGAGCGCCACTGCGCGCCGGCCGCGGTGAAGACGGCGTCCAGCCCTTCTTGTTCGGCCTGGGCCCGCACCGCCATCGACCCGGGCACCACGAGCATCCGGACCGACGGCGCCACCTGCCGTCCGCGCAGCACCCCGGCGGCGGCCCGCAGGTCCTCGATCCGGCCGTTGGTGCAGGAGCCGACGAAGACGGTGTCCACGGCGACGTCGCGCAGCGCGGTGCCTGGCTTAAGGTCCATGTAGGTCAGCGCGCGCTCGGCGGCGGCGCGGGCGCCCGGGTCGGCGAACGAGTCCGGGTCCGGCACCGACGACGCGAGCGGCAGCGCCTGCCCCGGGTTGGTGCCCCAGGTCACGTACGGCGTCAGCGTCCCGGCGTCGAGGACGACCTCGTTGTCGAACGTCGCGTCCGCATCGCTGGGCAGCGTGCGCCAGTAGTCCAGTGCGGCCTCCCAGTTGGCTCCGGTCGGAGCGTGCGGCCGGCCTTCCAGGTAGGAGAACGTCACCTCGTCCGGGGCGACCAGGCCGGCCCGGGCGCCGGCCTCGATGGACATGTTGCAGACGGTCAGGCGCCCCGCCATGGACAGCGCGCGGACCGCCGGGCCGCGGTACTCCAGCACGTAGCCCTGCCCGCCGCCGGTGCCGATCTTCGCGATGATGGCCAGGATCAGGTCCTTGGCCGTCACGCCCTCGGGCAGCGCGCCGTTCACCGTGATCGCCATCGTCTTGGGCCGCGACTGCGGCAGCGTCTGGGTGGCCAGCACGTGCTCGACCTCGCTGGTCCCGATGCCGAAGGCCAGCGCGCCCAGCGCGCCGTGGGTGGAGGTGTGCGAGTCGCCGCAGACGATCGTCAGGCCCGGCTGGGTCAGCCCCAGCTGCGGGCCGATGACGTGCACGATGCCCTGGTCGGCGTCGCCCATCGGGTACAGCCGGATGCCGAACTCGGCGCAGTTCTTCCGCAGCGCCTCGACCTGGGTGCGGGAGACCGGATCGGTGAAGGGGCTGCCGGGGCCATAGAGGGGGGTTGGGGAGGTGGGTGGGGGCAGGCCGGGGCCTGCGATCCCGGTCGTCGGCACGTTGTGGTCTTCGGTGGCGATGGTCAGGTCGGGACGCCGCACCTTGCGGCTGGCCGCCCGCAGCCCGTCGAAGGCCTGCGGGCTGGTCACCTCGTGCAGCAGGTGAAGGTCGATATAGAGCAGGTCGGGCTCGCCTTCCGCGCTGCGCACCACGTGGGCGTCCCAGATTTTCTCGGCGAGCGTACGGCCCATCACGCTCTCTCCCTTCAGTTTGCGTCTCGCATTTCGAGACGGCAATATTCAGTACATGAACAACTCTAGCGGAGTCGGCGTCCTGGACAAGACGGTTTCCGTACTGTCGGCGCTGGAGAGCGGCCCGGCCTCACTGGCGCAACTGGTCAAGGTGACCGGCCTGGCGCGGCCGACCGCGCACCGGATCGCGGTCGCCCTGGAGAGCCACCGGATGCTGGCCCGCGACGCGCAGGGCCGGTTCGTGCTCGGCCCGAGAATCGGCGAGCTGGCCGCCGCGGCCGGCGAGGACCGACTGCTCGCGGTCGCACAGCCGATCTTGACTCAGCTCAGGGACATCACCGGGGAAAGCGCCCAGCTGTACCGGCCGCACGCCGACACGCGCATCTGCGTGGCCGCGGCCGAGCGGACGAGCGGGCTCCGGGACACCGTCCCGGTCGGCGCCGCGCTGCCGATGACCGCCGGCTCGGCCGCCCAGGTCCTGCTCGCCTGGGAGGAAGGCGGGCGCATGCACCGCGGCCTGCGCGGCGCCAAGTTCACCGCGACCACGCTGGCCCAGGTCCGCCGGCGCGGCTGGGCCGCCACCGCGGCCGAGCGCGAGCCCGGCGTCGCGTCGGTGTCCGCCCCGGTGCGCGGGCCCGGCGGCCGGGTCCTGGCCGCGGTCTCGGTGTCGGGCCCGATCGAGCGCCTGACCAGGTCACCGGGGCGGATGCACGCCGCGGCCGTGGTGGCGGCCGGGGACAAGATCAGCACGCTGCTGCGCGCCGAGACCTAACCCTCGGCCGGTAACCTGCGGGGTAGCTGGAGGTTGTAGCTCTAGAGGTTGGAGTCCGGGCGGGCTCAAGGGACTTCGGGCTCAAGGGACTTAAGTCCCGGCCGGATCGCGGCCCAAGGCCCTTACCAACCTGGGCCATAATGGATATGGATATAGTTAGATGATTCCGGCGGAACCCCGCAGAACCGGAGAACGGATACGAGGTCGCGCGCATGAAGGCAGCTGTCGTCAAGGAGACCTCGCCGGGCGAGCGTCGTGTGGCCCTGGTACCCGATGCGGTCACCAGGCTGGGGCCGGCCGGGATCGACGTCCTGGTGGAGAGCGGGGCGGGCGACGGCGCTTGGCTGCCGGACGCGGCCTACGCGGACGCGGGCGCGACCATCGTCAGCACGGCCGAGCTGTTCCAGGCGGCCGAGGTGATCCTCACGGTCACCAAGCCTTCGGCCGCGACGGTGGACCGGCTCAGCAAGGGGCAGGCGATCATCGGCATGCTGGCCCCGCTCACCGATCCGGAACTGGCCGCCGCGCTGGCCGCCAAGGGCGTGACCGCGGTCAGCCTGGACGGGCTGCCGCGCACGCTGTCCCGGGCGCAGCCGATGGACGCGCTCAGCTCCCAGTCGAACGTGGCCGGCTACAAGGCCGCCCTGGTCGCCGCGGCCGAGTTCGGCCGGTTCTTCCCGATGCTGATCACCGCGGCGGGCACCGCCCGGCCGGCCAAGGTGCTTGTGCTCGGCGCCGGCGTGGCCGGCTTGCAGGCGATCGGCACCGCGAGGCGCCTCGGCGCGGTGGTAAGCGGCTACGACGTCAGGCCCGCCTCGAAAGGCGAGGTGGAGTCGCTCGGGGCCACGTTCGTCGAGCTGACCTCGGTCGAATCGGGGGCCGGCGAGGGCGGTTACGCCCGCGAGCTGACCGCCGAAGAGCGCCAGGCCCAGCAGGAGGAGCTGACCGGCCATATCGCCCGGCATGACGTGGTGATCACCACCGCGCAGGTGCCAGGGCGCCGGCCGCCGCTGCTGGTGACCGAGGACGCGCTCAAGGCGATGGGCCCCGGATCCGTCATCGTGGACATGGGCGCCAGCGCGCTCGGCGGCAACGTGACCGGATCCAGGCCGGGCGAGACGGTCGTCACCGGAAACGGGGTCACCATCGTCGGAGCGGACAACCTGGCCGCCACCGTGCCGACCGCGGCCTCGAACGCCTACTCACGGAATATCTCCGCGCTGCTCCTGCACATGACCAAGGACGGCGCGCTGGCCATCGATACCACCGACGAAATCCAGGCCGGCGTGGTGATCACTTATGACGGCAAGGTCGTGCATGAAGGCGTCGCCAGCCTGCTCGGCCCGCGAACCGAGGGAGACGCCGATGTCGACGGCACTCGTAACTGACTTGACCATCTTCGTGCTCGCGCTGCTCGTCGGCATCGAGGTCATCGGGAAGGTGCCGGCCACGCTGCACACGCCGCTGATGTCGGCGACCAACTCGATCCACGGCATCGTCCTCGCGGGCGCCCTGCTGATCGGGGTGACGGCGCACAACTGGGTCGGCTACGTCCTGGCGTTCATCGCCTCGCTGTTCGCCGCGGCCAACGTGGTCGGCGGCTATGTGGTGACCGGGCGGATGCTGAAGATGTTCCGCAAGAAGGCACCACAGGTGAGCCAGGAAAGCGTGGAGTCACTCGACGGTCACAAGGGCCTTAAGGGCCTGGC
>Ga0209656_10002985_pt1 | contig 10965 bp, 7 predicted proteins | sample BogFormECP12_OM2_FD_188239 | JGI IMG/M metagenome (GOLD analysis project Ga0209656, IMG submission 188239) | Bog forest soil microbial communities from Calvert Island, British Columbia, Canada - ECP12_OM2 (SPAdes) (version 2) | ecosystem: Environmental > Aquatic > Freshwater > Wetlands > Bog ... | reverse complement strand
TGCTGATTTACAACGCCGCGGTTGGGTTTTGGCAGGATGCAAAGGCGGCCAATGCGCTCGCGGCCTTGCGCAAGGGCCTGGCGCTGAAGGCGCAAGTGCTCCGCGACGGCAAGTGGCTGAGCATCGACGCGACCGAGCTCGTCGTCGGTGACATTACTGAGGTGACGGCCGGCGAGATCGTGCCCGCGGACCTGCTGCTGACCGGCGGCACATATCTGTCCATCGACCAGGCGGCGTTGACCGGGGAATCGCTGCCGGTCGGCAAGGCCGTCGGCGACGTCGCCTATTCCGGCAGCATCGCCAAGCAGGGCGACATGCAGGGCGCCGTCACCGCGATCGGCAACGCGACATTCTTCGGCCGCACCGCCAAGCTCGTTGCCTCAGCCGGCGCCAAGTCCCACTCGCAGAAGGCGGTCGTGCAGATCGGCGACTTCCTGATCTTGCTGGCCGGAGCCCTTGCGGTTGTTCTGGTCGGCGTTCAGGTATACCGCCAGATGGTCGTACCCGGTCACTGGAGCTGGGACGCGGCCGGGCAGATCACGCAGTTCATCCTGGTGCTGCTGGTGGCCTCGGTGCCGGTGGCGTTGCCGGCGGTGATGTCCGTGACGCTTGCGCTCGGGGCGCTGGCGCTGTCGAAGCAGAAGGCGATCGTTTCGCGGCTCTCGGCCATCGACGAACTGGCCGGCGTCGACGTGCTGTGCAGCGACAAGACCGGCACGCTGACGCAGAACAAGCTGACCCTGTCGACGCCGATCCCGTTCGGCAATACGAAGGCCGAAGATGTGGTCATCGGCGCGGCGCTCGCGACCAAGGCGAACAGCGAGGACGCGATCGATGCCGCCGTGCTGAAAGCAGTAACGGATTCGAAGGCGCTGGGTCGGTTCAAACAGACGAAGCTTGTGCCGTTCGATCCGGTGAACAAGCGGACGATGACCACGGTCGTCGATGCAAACGGCAAGACGTGGCAATACGCCAAGGGCGCGCCGCAGGCGATTTCGGCGCTGTGCAAGCTCGACCCAACTACGGAGGCCTCTTATTCTGGCAAAGTCGACGACTTGGCGAAGCACGGCTACCGGGCGCTCGGAGTGGCGAGCTCGTCCGATGACGGACAAAGCTGGACGTTGCTGGGGCTGCTGCCGCTGGAAGATCCGCCGCGGCCCGATGCGAAGGCGACGATCGCACAGACCAAAGGCCTCGGCCTTTCGGTCAAGATGGTCACCGGCGACGACGTCGCGATCGGCAGCGAGATTGCCGAGCAGCTTGGCCTCGGCACGCACCTGCTGGTGGCTGGCGACGTCTTCCCCGAGAAGACCGAGCCCGACCACATTCCACTGGATGAGGCGAGGGCGGTGGAGCGCGCAGACGGGTTCGGGCGCGTCTTTCCCCAGCACAAATATGAGATCGTGAAAAGCCTTCAGGAACTAGACCACATCGTCGCCATGACCGGAGACGGGGTGAACGACGCCCCGGCGCTGAAGCAGGCCGATTGCGGCATCGCCGTCAGCGGCGCGACGGATGCGGCCCGCAGCGCAGCCGCACTGGTGCTCACCGCGCCGGGCCTATCGACGATCGTCAACGCTATTGTCGAAGCGCGAAAGATCTTCGAGCGCATCAACAGCTACGTTTTCTACCGTATCGCGATGACCATCGCGATCATGCTGGTGGTGGTGCTTTCGAGCGTGCTATTCGACATCCAGCCGCTGACCGCGATCATGATCGTCGCGCTCGCGCTGCTGGACGACATCCCGATCATGACGATCGCCTACGACAATGTTCGCACCGCTCCGGCGCCGGTACGCTGGGACATGCACCGGATTCTGGTCTTTTCGGGAATCATGGGGCTGATGGCGACCGCGCAGAGCTTCGGCCTCGTCTTGTTTGGCATGGAATGGATGAATGATCCGACGATGATGGCGAGGATCCCACTGAACCACGGGCATTTGCAGACCATGCTCTTCCTGCAACTCGCGGCCGGCGGGCACATGCTGCTGTTCGTGGTGCGCAGCCGCGGCTCGATAATCTCCCCGCCGCTGCCTGCAGCGCAGCTGTTCCTGGCGATCGTGGCCACGCAAATCGTGGCCGTTCTGATGTGCGCCTTCGGCATTCTGGTGCCGGCTCTTCCGTGGACGCTTATCGGGATCGTCTGGGCCTATGTCATCGCGTGGACGGTTCTCACCGATTTGGTGAAGCTCGCCTTCTACCACTTCACGGCATCGCCTGCCGTGGAGACGCCGCTGACGGCCCACACGATGAGTCTGCGCTGATGCTTCATTGAGGCCTAGGGGGCGGCGTTCTCGCGAAACTGCGGTGCGGCCTTGCGGATTTTCTGATTGGGTGAGTTGGTTCTGCAGACGCCTGCGCGCCCCGCCCCGAGGTCAATGCGAGCCGTCACCGCAAGCGTGACGGCCGCCGGCCAGCCGGCACGAGGAGGAAGGAATGGACTACCGCAAAGAGTTTCGGATCGACCCGGACGCCAAGGTCAAGCTAAACAAGCTCGATCCGGCCTACAAAGGCAAACACGCATCGGAAGCCGAAGCGCTGCAAGAGACGGAGAATTACTGCCAGAAGCTCGCGCGCCAGCAGGCGGTCCTTTACGCCGAGCACAAGCACTCGATCTTGGTCGTCTTGCAGGCCCTCGACGCCGGCGGGAAGGACGGCACGGTCAATCACGTCTTCAGCGCCCTCAATCCGCAAGGCGCGCGCGTCGCCGGCTTCAAGCAGCCCACCGCCGCCGAACTTGCCCATGACTTCCTTTGGCGCGTCCATCCGCATGCCCCGGGGCATGGCGAGATCGCGATCTTCAACCGTTCGCATTACGAGGACGTGCTGGTGACGCGGGTCCACAAGATTATCGACAAGGCTACCTGCACCGCCCGCTACCAGCGCATTCGCGACTTCGAGGCCCTGCTCGCTGAAAACGGAACTACGATCCTCAAATTCTTCCTCCACATCAGCAAGGAGGAGCAGCTCGCGCGCTTCGCGCAACGCCTCGACGACCCGGCGCGCAACTGGAAGATCAGCGAATCCGACTATTCGGAGCGGGCGTTGTGGGACGACTACATCGAGGCGTTCGAGGACGCGATGCACGCCACTAGCACCCGCGATGCGCCATGGTTCGTGATCCCATCGAACCACAAGTGGTTTCGCAATCTCGCGGTATCACAGATCATGGCGGACACGATGGCCGAGCTCCGCCTCGCCTTCCCTGCGCCGTCGGTCGACCTCGCCGACATTCGGCGCAAATACCATGCCGCCGTCAAGGAGGAAAAAGGCGGCACGAAGAAGGCCTGAGTCTCCGATTCGGCGCGCCATTCCCAGATACGACCTTGAATGACAAGGGAGGCTGGAACGACGGGCCCAGATCGCCGCCGAGGGTTGCGCCTCCGCATGCTGATCGCGTAGCCGAGGCTGGCGCCGAGCTGCTTCGGCAGGCCTTGAATGACTCGGGCGACTAGCTTGCTCGCCTTCTCATTGAGGGCGATGTGCGGCTCGACCCTGCAGCCGACGACAATCCGGACTACGCAACGTAATGGATCATTCGTGTCGCGTCGCAGATAGTCCGATTTACGCGCTTCGCTATCCGACGGCCGTCTTACTACTCCCGCAATCTTGCATTCGGGCCGGATCATGACGCGCATCTGTTGTCTCCATGAACGCGACCAAGATCCTCTGGGGCCAGGTGCTCCTCGTCAGCTTCGTCGTGCTCGCGTTCGTCTGGGGAGCGACGGAGTGGGTTGCGTGGCGCCTTGCTTTCCAACCCCAGCTCGGCCGCCCGTGGTTCGAGGTTTTTGGCTGGCCGCTCTATTCACCGCCTGCGATGTTTTGGTGGTGGTTCGCCTACGACGCCTATGCCCGAGACATTTTCGTCGAGGGCGCCTATATCGCGGCCTCCGGCGGAATCGCCGCTGTCGCCGTCGCCATCGCCATGTCGGTTTGGCGGGCAAGGGAGGTCAAGCGATTCACGACCTATGGCTCCGCGCGCTGGGCCGAGCCGCGCGAAGTTCGTGAGGTCGGCCTGCTTGGCCACGATGGCGTGCTCATTGGCCGATGGCGAGACCATTACCTGCGACACGATGGTCCCGAGCATGTCCTGTGTTTCGCGCCAACGCGCTCCGGGAAGGGCGTCGGTCTCGTCGTCCCGACGCTGCTTACATGGCCGGGGTCCGCAATCGTCCACGACATCAAGGGCGAAAACTGGACGTTGACCGCCGGCTGGCGGACGAGGTTCGGCCGGGTCCTGTTGTTCGATCCGACCAATGCCGCGAGCGCCGCCTACAATCCGCTGCTGGAGGTTAGGCGTGGCGAATGGGAAGTCCGCGATGTCCAGAACATCGCCGACGTCCTGGTCGACCCTGAGGGCGCGTTGGAGCGGCGGAATCATTGGGAAAAGACCAGCCATTCGCTGCTGGTCGGCGCCATCCTGCATGTGCTCTACGCCGAGCCCGACAAAACGCTCGCCGGCGTCGCCAACTTCCTCTCCGATCCTCGCCAGCCGATCGAGACGACGCTGCGAGCGATGATGACCACTCCGCACCTGGGCGAACGAGGGGTGCATCCGGTCATCGCCAGCTCGGCCCGCGAGCTCTTGAACAAGAGCGACAACGAGCGCTCAGGCGTCTTGTCGACCGCAATGTCCTTCCTCGGTCTCTACCGCGATCCGGTCGTGGCGACGGTCACGCGCCAGTGCGATTGGCGAATTCGCGATCTCGTCGAGGGCGCGGAGCCGGTGGCTTTGTACCTCGTTGTGCCGCCCTCGGACATCAGCCGCACCAAGCCGCTGGTCCGGCTTATCCTCAACCAGATCGGCCGTCGTCTAACTGAGGAGCTTCAGCCGAAGACGCGGCGGCATCGCTTACTCCTCATGCTCGACGAATTTCCGGCGCTCGGCCGGCTCGACTTCTTCGAAAGCGCGCTCGCCTTCATGGCCGGTTACGGCCTGAAGAGCTTCCTCATCGCGCAGTCGCTGAACCAGATCGAGAAGGCCTACGGCCAGAACAACTCAATCCTCGACAACTGCCATGTGCGAGTGAGCTTCGCGACCAACGACGAACGTACGGCTAAGCGCGTCTCGGACGCCCTTGGCACGGCGACGGAAATGCGCGCCATGAAAAACTATGCTGGCCATCGGCTGAGCCCCTGGCTCGGGCACCTGATGGTGTCGCGGCAGGAGACCGCCCGGCCGCTGCTCACGCCCGGCGAAGTGATGCAGCTGCCGCATGACGACGAGCTCGTCCTGGTTTCCGGCTGCAATCCGATCCGTGCGAAAAAGGCGCGATATTTCGAAGACTCGGAGATGAAGGCGCGGGTTCTTCCGGCGCCGACCCTGTCCGGCCGCGATGTCCCGTCCGGTCCGAAGGCGCTCCAAACCGCACCTGAAGACTGGGCTGGCGCCACCGTAGCGATGCCGAGACCGGCGCCTATCGAGGACCCCGCAAACGCCGGCATCAGACGGGAACCGGAGCTACCCGAGCATGAGGAGATCGCGCCGGAGCCCGGAAAGGCGGTCCACGAGTTCGAGCCGATGGACGACGAGCCGTATGACGAGCCGCAACGCCAGCGCATGATTCAGCGGACAATGGGGACCGTGGCCCGCCAAGTCTCCCTCGATCCGGCCGACGACATGGGGATGTAAGGCTCCGTGCGGACAAAGCACACGTTCCGTCTGCCGCCGGACCTCGCTGGCAAGCTGGCCGACTACGCTGCGCGCAAGGGCGCGACGCAGTCCTTGGTCGTCGAGGCGGCTCTGGCGTCCCATCTCTCGCCGGACGGCGCCGATCGCCTGGAGGCCGCGCTAGCGCGGCGGCTGGATCGCATGTCGCGGCAGATCGAGCGGCTCGAAAGGCACGTCGACATTTCCAATGAGGCGCTGGCGGTGTTCGTGCGTTTCTGGCTGACCAGCACGCCACCATTGCCGGACGCCGCACAGCCAGCGGCGCAGGCAAAAGGCAGGGAGCGTTACGAGGGTTTCGTCGAGGCGCTCGGCCGGCGTCTGGCGCGAGGGCGCAGACTCGCCGACGAGATCGTCCGCGATGTGAGCGCAGAAGAAGCTCACCGGAATTCACACGGCGGAACGTCATGACCTGACCCCACGGCCGTCCCTGCGGCCTGTCTTTCTATCCGGTGCCCCTACGCCCGCTTCAAGGTTGTTGCACCGCCCCAGTTACGGCTCTTTCTAATCAACCCGCTGACGCATCTGCCTCCGAACCGAGGCGACGTAGCGGGGTTCGACGTGGAGACGATTTCTTTCCGATCCGAAGCCTTCGCCCGCGGCGCGCGCATGTTGCGCACCGCGCTCGGGCCAGCGATTTCCGGCTATCTCGAAGATCCGAGCATCGTCGAGGTGATGCTGAACCCAGACGGTCGGCTCTGGATCGACCGGCTGTCGGGCGGTCTCGAAGGCACCGGCTGCCGCATAGCGCCTGCCGACGCCGAACGCATCGTGCGCCTCGTCGCGCACCATGTCGGCGTCGAGGTTCACGCTGGTTCACCGCGCGTCTCGGCCGAGTTGCCCGAGACAGGGGAGCGGTTCGAGGGCCTCGTGCCTCCGGTCGTAGCCGCGCCCTGCTTTGCCATTCGGCGGCCCGCCGTCGCGGTCTTCACCCTCGCCGATTACGTCGAGGCCGGCATCATGTCCGGTTCGCAGGCCGAGCTGCTGCGCGCCGGTGTCCGTGACCGGAAGAACATCCTGGTCGCCGGCGGAACCTCGACCGGCAAGACCACCCTGGTCAACGCGCTCCTGGCTGAGGTCGCGAAGACCGGCGACCGGGTGGTGCTGATCGAAGACACCCGCGAGCTCCAATGCGCCGCGCCCAATCTCGTGGCGCTGCGCACCAAAGATGGCGCCGCCTCGCTCTCCGATCTCGTGCGCTCGTCTCTTCGACTCCGGCCAGACCGCATCCCGATCGGAGAGGTGCGTGGCGCCGAGGCGCTGGATCTTCTGAAGGCGTGGGGCACAGGACACCCTGGCGGCATCGGCACGCTGCACGCCGGCTCGGCCATGGGCGCGCTGCGCCGCCTCGAGCAGCTCATCCAGGAAGCGGTCGTTACCGTCCCGCGCGCGCTGATCGCCGAGACCATCGACCTGATCGCCGTGCTGTCGGGACGCGGCTCCGCGCGCCGCCTAGCCGATCTCGCCGCCGTCCAAGGGCTTGGTACCGCCGGCGACTACGTCCTCATCCCTACAGGAGAATCGTAATGCCGCTTACCCGCGCTCGAAGTGCATTCGTCACGGCCTCGACCTTCGTATTGATGGCACTCGCCACGGCGCCGGCCTACGCCGCCGGCTCGAACATGCCCTGGGAGCAGCCGCTCACCCAGATTCTGGATTCGGTGCAGGGGCCGGTCGCGAAGGTCATCTCGGTGATCATCATCGTCATCACGGGCCTCACGCTGGCTTTCGGCGAAACCTCGGGCGGATTTCGGCGGCTGATCCAGATCGTGTTCGGCCTGTCGATCGCCTTCGCGGCGTCGAGCTTCTTCCTGTCCTTCTTCCAATTCGGCGGCGGAGTGCTGATCTGATGGACCAGGCCGACGCCGTCGCCGGCTTCTATGCGCCCGTCCACCGCGCACTCACCGAGCCGATTCTCCTCGGCGGCGCGCCGCGCGCGGTGGCGATCGTCAACGGCACGCTCGCCGCGGCCGTTGGGCTTGGCCTGCGCCTCTGGATTGTCGGCGCCGCGATTTGGCTCGTCGGCCATCTCGCCGCGGTCTGGGCCGCCAAGCGCGACCCGGCCTTCGTCGACGTGGTGCGTCGGCACCTCCGCTATCCGCAGCACCTTGTCGTGTGAGGGCGGCGTCATGATGAACCTCGCCGAATACCGCCGCCGCTCGCAGAGCCTCGCCGACTTCCTGCCGTGGGCCGCGTTCGTGCGTAAAGGCGTCATCCTCAACAAGGACGGCTCGTTCCAGCGCACGGCGAAATTCCGTGGGCCGGACCTCGATTCCTCGACGTCGGCCGAACTGGTCGCGATCACCTCGCGGCTCAACAACGCGCTGCGCCGTCTCGGCACAGGCTGGGCCATCTTCATCGAGGCCCAGCGCCAGCCTGCGCACAGCTATCCGTTGAGCGATTTCCCCGAACCCACTTCGAAGCTCGTCGATGCGGAACGTCGCGCGCAATTCGAGGAGGAAGGCGCACATTTCGAGAGCCGGTATTTTCTTACGCTGCTCTGGCTCCCGCCGGCCGACGACGCCGCGCGCGCGGAAAGCTGGCTCTACGAGAACCGGGCTCACGACGGGGCAGACTGGCGCGCGGCGCTCGACGGCTTCGTCGATCGGACCGACCGCGTGCTCGCTCTCATCGAAGGCTTCATGCCCGAGGCCGAATGGCTCGATGACGGCGAGACTCTGACCTACCTGCATTCCTGCATTTCGACGCGTCGCCAGCGGGTGCGCGTGCCGGAAACGCCGATGTACCTCGACGCTATCCTCGTCGACGAAGAGCTGACCGGCGGTCTCGAGCTGCGGCTTGGCCGCGCGCATCTGCGCACGCTCACCATCATGGGATTTCCGTCGCAGACCTGGCCTGGGCTGCTCGACGATCTCAACCGCCTGGCTTTCTCTTACCGCTGGGCGACGCGCGCCATATGCCTCGACAAGACGGACGCGGCCAGGCTGCTCGGCAAAATCCGGCGGCAATGGTTCGCCAAACGCAAGTCGATCATGGCGATCCTCAAGGAGGTGATGACCAACGAAGCATCGGTGCTGATGGACTCCGACGCCGCCAACAAGGCGCTCGACGCCGACGCCGCGCTTCAGGAGCTGGGCTCCGATCTCGTCGCCGAAGCCTACGTCACCGCGACCATCACGGTCTGGGACGAGGATGCTCGAATCGCTGAGGAGCGCCTGCGGCTGGTCGAGAAGACCATCCAGGGTCGCGACTTCACCTGCATGCGCGAGACGGTTAACGCCATCGAGGCCTGGCTCGGCTCATTGCCGGGCCACGTGTACGCCAGCGTTCGCCAGCCGCCAATCTCGACGCTGAACCTCGCGCACATGATGCCGTTCTCCGCCGTCTGGGCGGGGCCGGAACGGGATGAGCATTTTCGCAGCGCCCCGCTGTTCTTCGCTCGGACGGAAGGCTCGACGCCGTTCCGCTTCTCGCTCCATGTCGGCGATGTCGGCCACACCCTGATCGTCGGGCCCACCGGTGCGGGGAAGTCCGTGCTGCTGGCGCTGATGGCGCTGCAGTTCCGCCGCTATCCGCGCGCCCAGGTCTTCGCCTTCGACTTCGGCGGGTCGATCCGGGCCGCGTCCCTCGCGATGGGCGGCGACTGGCACGATCTCGGCGGCGCGCTCGCCGACGAGGCGACCGAGCCGGTGGCCTTGCAGCCGCTCGCGCGCGTCGATGATGCCGGCGAGCGCGCCTGGGCCGCGGAATGGGTCGCGGCGCTCTTGGGGCGCGAATCCGTGGCGATCACGCCCGAGTTGAAGGAGCACCTATGGTCCGCGCTCACCTCGCTCGCCTCAGCGCCGATCTCGGAGCGGACGATCACCGGCCTCTCCGTGCTGTTGCAGTCGAACGCGCTGAAGCAAGCGCTGCAGCCCTATACCGTAGCAGGCCCTTGGGGCCGGCTGCTGGACGCGGAGGCCGAGAGGCTCGGCGAAGCGGACGTCCAGGCCTTCGAGACGGAAGGGCTGATCGGCGCGAGCGCGGCGCCCGCAGTGCTCGCCTATCTTTTCCACCGCATCGGCGACCGGCTCGACGGTCGGCCGACCTTGCTCATCATCGACGAAGGCTGGCTCGCCCTCGACGACCCGGGCTTCGCCGGACAGCTCCGGGAATGGCTGAAGACGCTGCGGAAGAAGAATGCGAGCGTCATCTTTGCCACCCAGTCGCTCGCCGATATCGATGGCTCCTCCGTCGCGCCCGCGATCATCGAAAGTTGCCCGACGCGGCTCTTCTTGCCGAATGAGCGCGCCCTCGAACCGCAGATCGCCGCCATCTATCGCCGCTTCGGCCTCAACGACCGCCAGATCGAGATTCTGAGTCGGGCGGCCCCGAAGCGTGACTATTAGTGCCAATCCCGGCGCGGCAATCGCCTGTTCGAGCTCGGCCTCTCCGAGGTCGCGCTCGCCTTCACCGCCGCCTCCTCGAAGACCGACCAGGCCTCCATCGCCGATCTTTTCGCCGCCAATGGCCGGGACGGTTTCGCCGCCGGCTGGCTCCGCGCCAAGGGCCTCGACTGGGCGGCGGACATGCTCATCCCTAGCCAGGAGCCCACCCCATGAACCGCCATCGCCTACGTGCCGCGCTTGCGGCAGGCGTCGCCGTACTCACGCTCGCCACGGCGAGCGCGCCGGCGCACGCGCAATGGATCGTCTTCGATCCCACCAACTATGCGCAAAACGTGCTGACCGCAGCGCGCGAGCTGCAGCAGGTCAACAACGAGATCCAAGGCCTCGAGAACCAGGCGACCATGCTAATCAACCAGGCGCGCAATCTCGCGAGCCTGCCCTATTCTTCACTCACCACCCTCGAACAGTCGATCACCCAGACCCAGCAGCTCCTGACCCAGGCGCAGCGGATCGCCTACAGCGTCAGCACGATCGACCAGGCCTTCACCCAAACCTATCCGCAAGCCTATTCCAGCGGGACCTCGTCGCAGCAGCTTCTCGCCGATGCACAAACGCGCTGGCAGAACGCGCGGGCCGGGTTCCAGGACGCCATGCGCGTCCAAGCAGGCGTGGTACAGAATCTCGACTCGACCCGCACCCAGATCGACGCGCTCGTCTCGTCTAGCCAATCGGCCACCGGCGCGTTGCAGGCCGCGCAATCGGGCAACCAACTCGTCGCGCTTCAGACCAAGCAGCTCGCCGATCTCACCGCCGTCATGGCGTCGATCGCACGCGCCCAGAGCCTGGAAGGCGCGCGCCAGGTCGAGAGCCAGGCCCAGGCTCAGCAGCAGCTTCAGAACTTCCTCAGCTACGGCGCTGGCTATCAAGCCGGCTCCGCGCAGATGTTCC
>Ga0209656_10002984_pt1 | contig 10967 bp, 8 predicted proteins | sample BogFormECP12_OM2_FD_188239 | JGI IMG/M metagenome (GOLD analysis project Ga0209656, IMG submission 188239) | Bog forest soil microbial communities from Calvert Island, British Columbia, Canada - ECP12_OM2 (SPAdes) (version 2) | ecosystem: Environmental > Aquatic > Freshwater > Wetlands > Bog ... | reverse complement strand
AGGCTGCCGGCACCCTGCGCCACATTGATGCAGGCCTGGAGCTGGAGCCGCTCTTTTTCACCCGCATCAAGCGCACAGTGCGCAAAAACGGCACCGTACGCATCGACGCTAGCCTTTACGAGGTGGACTTGAGTTTGCGCGCCCTGGAAGTCGAATTGCGTTTCGATCTCAGGTTTGGACCGCGGTGTGCGTCTACGTGCTGGTAGCGATCTTGAAGAAGGAAATTCAACTGCCGCAAAGTTTACACATCATTTTACAAGTTAGCATCTCTATTCCCGGCCGGCCGTCGCCCCGCTGGAACGTTATAGCGCAAACTTTCTTCTTTCGTGCCTTCTTGTCCTCACTTATGGTGAAGCCGATAGTAGAGGTGCCATCCGCCGTTGCAACGGGGAGAACCGCTCTGGTGTCCACACTGTCAATGAATAAGAGCCTTGCATTCTTCGGCCGGCAAGAGCTGATCGAGAATCTCTGCGTCCTTTATGCGCAGCGAAAGCACGTCCTGCTCGTTGGGGACGCGGGGATAGGCAAGACGGCGCTTCTGCGGCAGGTAAATCAAAGTTGCCCGATGTTACTTTGCGAAGAATCATCCAGCCTGCGTCGAATTTGCGACAGCCTCGAACGTCAACTCGGCTGGACCCATTACAAGCTCAATGTCGTTGAACGCAAAAACCGGCTACTAGCCTATGTCGAGCGGCGCGGCGAACCGGTGGCCTTTGATCAGGTTGCAATGATACCTCCACGCGTTGCGCGCTTCATCGGGCGCTTGGCAGACCATATTCCGGTCTGGATTGCGTGCCGTTCCGATCGCAGCAAGGAGATTGGCAGGGTCTGGGAGCATCTCTACAAATTCACACGCATCGAATTGCCTCCGCTGACACGAGCTGAAACCTCTGCCCTCATCGAGAATGCCGTTGCGCAGGGAAATATCCAAGCGGATGCCCGGGAGCACACTGCGTACCTTCACCGGCTAAGCAAAGGTGTACCACGGATTCTCGAGGAGCTCTTGATAGAACTGGCCGCCCGGAAATACAAAATAGACAGTTCCTTCGGCCGGCACCTGCTCGAACTCGATCGGCGCATTCACGAGATCGCTGATGCAAGCGCTAAGCTACGCCAATAGCTCATGACGGCATTGAGCGCATCCTCAACGAGGTTTGCGGGGGCTGCACCTCGCCGTATTGCCGGGTCCTTTTGCTCTTTCTTAACAACTGGCTTACATAGGTGATTCACCATTTTCATTTGCAGCGCATTGCGTGTCATCCGGCGCCACTTTGCTTGCCAACTCAACAACCTCTTCCTGGTACGCAGGAGGAAACCGTACTCGAAAGCATTTACCGCCACGCGCGGTGTTGACCTGAAGCTCAAGAATGTGAAAGCGATTGTGTTTTTGAATGTGAAAACCTGAAATACGGTTTCGGGGCACAAACGTGACGATGACGCCGACATTGACGTGGTCTGTCACAAACCATGACCGCGATGGCTCGTCTGCGACGACTACGAGGTGACGATCGGTGAGAAACAGAGCTATTCCCGGTCCAAGTTCATGCCGGAATCTTCCAATGATCGTTGGCCAGTTAATTCCTTCCAAGAGGCAGCAGCCTGGAGGCAGGAAATCCCATCCATAATTGCGGAACTTCAGAGGCCAGCTTTCTAGATACGTCAAGATCGTTCGATCTTTTATGCCCGCGGGCCCGGATACGCCCTCCATTAGATTCAACACGCGGTAAATAGCTTTCGTATACATCTCCTCAGACACGGTGTTAAAAAAGCATATACCTGAATTAGACTGTTCATTGAAAGCGTAGTCAATTTTCAGCTGACCATAGAGCAAGATGTCTGTTAACTCGATCAGGAGCGTGTCAGCGTGAACAGCTCGAAACAGTCCGACGTTCTTCTTTTTCAGCTCTTGCACGATAAGCCATTCACGGTCCGTGACGCAGAAAACCGAGCCGAGCAATGAGGATTTACCGCTTACGAAGGCTGGGCTGTAAATGATATCGCAAATAGTATCGGTGGAATTAATAGCGCCTTTTAACGGTTCACGAAAGGGTTTTGGGCATTCGTCGATACTGGTGAAGTGAACGGGTAAGTGCCCTACTGAACTCATCAGTTGCTCCTTGTCGAGTTAGCAATTTACTAAGAGGAGTCATCAGCCCGAGAGATCCGTGGCTCTTGTCCGACTGGAGGTCGAAAAGGCAAACTCCATTGCCTGAATCTACTTTTGACGATGAACCGGTTATCGTCAATAGTGGAAGGGTTTACAAACAGGTAGCGAACGCATTCTCTGCCGAAGCGGCCTGCGGGCAGCCGTTGTTTGTCCAGCGAGTCCGAAAGCGCGACATCTGAGGTGAATCAATGACGAATAAGAAATGCGTCGCCGGAGAGGGAAATTTCGATCTATTGAATGAATATCACCAACTCCGGTTGCGGGTTACGTTTCAGCATATCGATTCTCTTTTGACCGATGTTGAGCACATCCTCATCGACTCGGTGTCAGATTCCCCGTTTAACCGTTATCGCGGTGATACTACGCCGATCCGACAAAAGGTTGCGCACGATTACGTCCTGCGGATACGCCTGGCGATGGCGAGGATCATGAAAGAACAACAGATTTCTTTCGGAGAACCGCATTGCGGCAGTCGTTGGGCAGCGAATACTGCCCTCCTTTACGCCGCAGTTGCGGTGGACGAACTGCATCCAGATCGCTTGCGCGGCTACGGTCAAATCTCAGATGGGGGGCACAATCTTCTCGAGACGATCAGAACGGAACTCCATTCCCTAATCGGTAAACTGCAAACCTATATGGCACAAAGCGGCAACGCTGACCTCGAGGCGCGCATAGAGAGACTCGAGAAGGTTGGTAGTGACGTTACACCGCTAGGAGACCTGGGTGGCATCATCACGAGCTACGGTCTGGTCGAATATCGAGACGCTCTGGCAACGATCGTAGACAGAATGGAAAACAAGGTTTTTGAGATTGGCGTCTTCGGCCGAGTCAGTTCTGGCAAGTCTTCATTGCTCAACTATCTTCTTGAAGTCGATTATTTGCCTGTCGGCGTCACCCCCGTCACTGCCGTTCCAACACGAATCAGCTATGGTCCATTCGCGCAGGTGGGAATTGAATATGCGGATAATCCGCCTGAGATCGTAAGTTTCTCCGAGCTATGGAAATTTGCAACTGAGCAAGGCAATCCGAACAATGCCAGGCATGTTACCAAGATTCATCTCAAATTGCCCACTTCCAGGCTGGGGGAAGGCATAGCCTTTGTCGACACACCGGGACTTGGTTCGCTGGCGAGCAGCGGGTCCGCTGAAACGCTGGCGTATCTCCCTCGATGCGATCTGGGGTTGTTGATGATCGATGCGAGCTTGGGCGTCTCCGTGGAGGACTTCGCGGTTGTGGATGCGCTCAATAGAGCGGGCGGGAGTGTCATGATTTTGATCAGCAAGGCGGACCTTTTCAATCGCGCGGAACGAACGCAAATGATCGAGTACGTCGCACGACAGGTCGAACAGGAGCTTAGGATTTCGCCGCCAATCTTCGCGGTCAGTGTCGTAGGTGAATCGTCCGTTCTTTGCGACGATTGGTTCCAAGAGCATTTGCAGCCAATGCTCAAGTCACACCAACAGCTGGCCGCGGCAGCTACTAACCGGAAAATTGCAGTGCCGCGAAATGCGCTCATCGCGACCTTGGAGACCAGGCTGATGGCGGGCGGGCAGTCCGCTCACAACGAGCGATCGGAAAAGAAGGAACTGATCAATGCCTTTGGGGAAGTAGAGAAATCATTCGATAAAATTCTGCAGAGGTCGTTTGAATTAGGTCGAGGAATCTCCGGTCAGGCCCCGATGATTCTCAAGGTTACGGCCGACCAGATCGCGGTTGAACGGCTCAATCGATCCGGTCGGGAGTCAGGTCAGATTCTGGCGGCAACTATCACTGAACTTCTTGCACAGCCGATCGCCCAGATCGAAGAAGAATACAATCGCATAAGGAATGGGGCATTGCATGCTTTGCACATGGCCGAGAAAGCCTTTCCACACAGGCTCTCCGTAGAATTGCCCAGGGCATCGGGGATGCCTCCACTTGATCCGGCCTCAGTCGCTCAAAAGCTGCAAGTGAAAAGACCAGCGCTGACAACTGTCCTGGTCTTGCCCCTGGTGAAGTGGCAACTTCATCGTAGGGTTCGCAGACAGATGTTTTTGGATCTGAGCGATTTTCTCGATCTTTACACAAAGCAACTTCGGGGTTGGCTGCGAGAGTCCGTTGATGCGCTAAAGAAAGCGTTTGAATCAGCCGCCGACTTGTACCGAATCCAACTTCAGAACGGCGAAATTCCCATGTCCCAGGATCCGCTGCAAACGTCTGCGGATCTCAATCGGCTGAAAGCGAATCTCTAAGTTTTCTTTTGTTTTTCCCGATGTCAGGTTTTAAACTGGAGACAGTTGTGGCAATGGAGTTTGCCATTCCGTAGGAACGGGTGAATTGCCCATTTGCGGGCTGATGACTCCTACCAAACCAAAAACGTTGGTGCGGTAGACAGCCATGAAACTCCTGATTCTTTCTGACATTCACAGTAACTGGGCAGCTTTGCAGTCGGTACTCGACGCCGAATCTGATTCCGATAAAATTCTATGCCTCGGCGATCTAATCGACTACGGGCCGGAACCGGCAGCGTGTGTCGACTGGGCGATGCAAGAACACGGCAAGTCCATCTTTATCCAAGGAAACCACGATTGGGGTGTCGCCTGTAAAAGGGAACCGCGAAGTTCTCCTCCCTTTCGTCACTTGACGGCATCCACGCAGGCATTCTCTTTAAAGGTTTTGTCGGAGGAGATGCTGTGCTTTCTACGGACCCTGAAACCGATTGACTCTTTCGAGATGTTCGGGAAGCGCTGCGTGGCCTGTCATGCGGCGCCGAGCGATCCTTTGTTCCGGTACCTGCGCACTGCCGAGAAAGATCTAGAATATGAAATAACGGTCGCTGGGTCGCCGGATTTTCTTTTTTTCGGGCACACGCACTGGCCACTTTTGAAGCGGATCGGAAGAACGACTATCGTTAATCCGGGGAGCGTTGGTCAACCGAAGGATGGTGACACGAGAGCTCCGTATGCCGTCTGGGAAAATGGCAAAGTCGAACTGCGCCGGGTCGCCTATTCGATTGAGGCGACTGTGCAAGCCTACGCTCGCACTTGGCTAGCCCCTTCAGATGTTAAAAGCCTGATCGCGGTTCTTCGAACCGGCGGAAGTCTCCCGCCTAACCCACAAAAATCACGCAACGTTCGAAGCGACGAGTTCATTGCGGGTTAGACCACTTTAAGCCCTTCTGGAGATGAACCAAGCCGTCAAGAAAGAGCATGACCCCTCGAATTCTTTAAGTTCGCGTGACGGCGGAGGGAGTTTCGGCGCCGAGGGTCTGTTACCTACTACAGTCGACTTTGAGTCACTCCGACGATACACCTCTGCGAAGTTATCAATCGCCAACCAGTTGCGAAGCTTATTGGATCTCCTGAAAAAACGGGGCAATGAATCGCGCATTCATTCATGCGAGCTGCTGATGGCCAAATTGGCAGAGGATCGATTTACTATCGCGGTCCTCGGGCAATTCAAAAGAGGCAAGAGTTCTCTTATCAACGCCATTGTCGGTCGGAGTTTGTTGCCGACTGGAGTAATTCCTCTGACCACCGTTATTACGATCGTAAAATTTGGCGCTCATGAACGGCTCGTGATCCAGCGCAAGGGATTTCAGTTTCCTCAACACGAATCGATCGCGAGTTTGCCGGATTACGTCACGTCGCAGCACAACCCAGAGAATCAAAAAGGAATTGAGACCGTCGCCGTCGAACTACCTCTGCCCTATCTGCGCCGCGGGCTCCAGTTTGTCGACACGCCAGGAGTTGGTTCGGCAATCAAGGCGAATACGGATACAACTTATTTATTTCTACCAAACTGCGATGCCGTATTGTTCGTGACCAGTACCGACGGCGCGCTGAGTGAAGCGGAACTCGAGCTGCTGACTGCAATCAGGCGCTATGCCGGAAAAATTTTCTTTGTGTTGAACAAGATCGATTTGTTGCCGGGTGAAAGCGAAGCAATCCAAGTAGTGGAATTCGTGAAATCGATACTCTCCCGAGCGTTGGGTGTTCCAGAAATAAAACTGATTCCGGTATCGGCGCAGAAAGGGTTGGAAGCTAGCATTAGCAAGTCTGCCTCTCAATTTGCCAGGAGCGGACTTCTTGATTTAGAGAAGACATTGGCACAATTTTTGGCTGACGAACGGGAAGCCGTGTTTCTCAAATCTGCTGTGGATCGCGCGCGGAGCCTGTTGACCGAGGAACTGGACGATTCCGAACTCAGAGACCAAGCAAGTCAAGTTTCCGACGCCGAGCGAGATCGCCAGACTCGCGCGATCAAAGCCGAATTTGATCGTTTGGAAACCGAACGGCGCGAGGTTCTCGACAGAATTAAAGATCAGCTTGCAAAATACGTCTATGGACAAGTAGCCCAGCAACTGGCCGGCTATTTCAGCGCTGAGCGTGCTGCCGCTACCCGCAGGCTGTTTCTATTTGTCCGCGCGGGCGGTGCCCGACCTGCGGGCGTAGTGGCGAAACGTTATGCGACGGCAATCGGGCGACGATTTCGGACACATTTCTCGCGCTGGGCTGATCAAAACGAGCACCGTCTCGTGCAGAGTATCAATGCAGTGACCGTCGACGGCTTACAGAGGTTAGGCATGAGCCTGAACGTGCTCGCGGTTCTTCCGAGAAAAATATTCGGTCGCGCAATCGCTGAGTCAGCCGGTGTCGACCAGGAGTTCGGGGCATTATCGTTGCAAGCGAAATTTGTAATCGATGTCGGTGCGGATTGGAGCCCGGCCATCCCGGCAAGTCTTTGCTTCTGGCCAACTTTCATGGTGCGACGCTGGCTTCGGAACCATCTGCAGAACGAGTTGGTTACGTTCGTCGGTAAACAACAAACAAGATCACTCAATGTTATCTGGAGGCAACTGGAGGACGTCCTTCGCGCATATTCTGTTCGAGTCAAGGACCATGCAGCGAATCTTGAGAACCATGCGATTGCGATTCTATCTGGAGGACCAGATCACCCGAGGGAGGGTTTCCTGGGTGACAAAGTGCCGTCCTATCGCGATCAACTATCCGCGATTTACAAAAACTTTTCTCAGATTCGACAGCAGATTCAGCCTACTCTGAAAACTTCACTGGGCGCGCCTTTCGTCACCCCGCGTCCTATTCCTGTGCCGAGCTCCAGGCCTGGGTTTACTCTGCCCGTCAGGGTCGGCGCTCGAACTGACTACACCTCACGTGGGTGCCCGGTTTGTGATCACCTTGTACGCCATTCAAACGAATTTTTTGTAAAGTTTCAGTATGCGCTCTACACCGACGAGCGAGAGCAAGAATCATTCGCAGAAAGCCGTGGATTCTGCCAGTTCCACACTTGGACACTCGAAGCGATCTCCTCTCCCGTCGGCTTCTCAGCTGGTTGTGCGAAATTGGTAAGACGAATATCTGGTTTGCTTGCGCAAATGGCATCCTCATCCGAAAGCGCGAGCGAAAGCCTCTTGCAACTTTATCCGGAGCCGATGAGCTGCCGGGTTTGTGCGTTTTTGCGAGAAGGTGAGCAATCGCAAATAAAAATGCTTAGCGCGTCCCTGGAGGAAGCCGCAAACAAGGAACTATATGCCAGATCACAAGGTGTCTGCTTGCGTCATCTCGCAATGCTAGTGAAGGCGAGTCCAAACCGAGAAACCATCAGATTCCTGTTTCAGAGAGCTTCCACCGTATTTCAGCTGATTTCCGAAGACATGGAAAACTTTGCGTTGAAACGAGAGGCAACGCGGCGCCACCTGGTCAGCGAAGATGAGGAGGATGCCTATCTTCGGGCTGTCATACACCTCGCCGGGGCGAAACATAACTGCGTACCATGGCAATATCGCGATGAAATTTAGCGGATATGATCGGATTGAAAGCTAGCCCAGCATTTCAATGGCCGTCAGCGGAACCGGATCGCTTGTCTTTGGACATTTATTTGATCGGCTCGGCATTTCGATGCTTGTGCCGCTGACTCTGCTTTCGGCCTTGTTTGCGCCCTTGGTCTTTCTGGGAGGGTTTTGGGTCGCACTCCTGGGCGCAGCATTATGGGGACTCGGGATCGAGGTGCACGAATCAATCGTGCCCGCGGCGGTGGCCCCAATGGTCGCTCCGCATCTGCGAGCCTCCGCCTACGGACTTTTTACGGCTGCCTACGGCGTCTTTTGGTTTATCGGTAGCGCGCTGATCGGAATATTGTACGATCGCTCGATTACTGCCGTGATCGTCTTCTGCATTTTGGCTGAGTTCGCCGCCATACCGTTCTTCATGGCATTTCGCAAAACCGGCTTCGCTGCTTGAAACATCTCAGACAAATATTTTGTTATACAGATCTTCGCCATAACTAGTTTGCAATGGTTCGCCTTCAATGAGTTTGAATGTTCGTCCTCCATCGGATTGCCGTTCAGCCCGCAGAAAAATGGCGTTCTCCATGTTTTTGTCATAGAAATCATGCGCAAATTCATACAAATGCGTAACGAAAAAGATCTTGATTCGATTTTCCAACAGCGCGCACACGATCTGTCTCGCAATCTCCGAGCCTTCTCTATCATTTGTCGCGGCAAATGATTCACTGAACAGCATTATGGAATTTGGTGTTATAATGTCTGCGATCTCGCTCATTCGGCTCAGCTCTTCATCAAACTTTCCGCTCTTCATGGTAGTGTCTTCCTCCCGTTTGTAGTGCGTGAAGAGCGCATCGCAGACGTTAGCGCTGAAAGACTCAGCCGGCACGAACATACCGCATTGCATCATCAATTGAGACACACCGATACCACGCAAAAAAGTCGATTTGCCGCCTTGGTTGGCGCCTGTGATTATCGCGAAGTCTTTGCTGTCCGCGTTGACATCGTTACTGACAACTTTTTGGTCCACGGTTAACGCCAGACAGGGGTCGTATAATCCGCAAAATGAATGTCTGCGCTCCTCTGAAGGCGCCGGTACGGGAAAGCACATTGATCCGCCTTTTCGATCAAGTGTTTCATGTAGATTCAGACATCCGACATAAAAGGCCAACTCAGTCCGTAGCATGCTGAAAAAGCTGAGAATATGATCAGTGGATTGAGCGAGTGCGTTGGCAACAAGGTTAAGCCCGCGGTCGTTCAATTGTGAAAGAGCCCTTGCGCCACTTTCATCTCGAGGATGTAGATGAAAGCTGTAGGATCGAGGTCCATCTCCCAGGATCCGCTCAATCCAAGTCTCCTTTCGCGACGCTTTACACAGTGTGTAATTAATACCTTTATTGCCCTTTCCAATCTCAGAGCTTATCAGGACTCCACCGCGGAATTTTAGTTGCTTCAGATGATCCTGGACACTCGCAAAATATTCATCGCCGAGCTCTTTCTTGAGCATCGCGAAGAATACCGTAAAGCCCTCCGATTGAAATGCTTCGGCATGCTCATCGGCGATACTCCTTAGTTCCTTAAGCATCCCCACAAACATCTGCAACACTTCTATCGATCTCCGCAGTGTTGCGTCGGGATAGTCCCTGAGAATACCCCAGAAATTTTTCCTTTCTTTTTCAATCGATTGTACGGCAATGTCGTAGATGTCCCTGACGATGGAAGAATTATTCAGGCAATCCCTAAGGATATCCTGGCGATAAAGGATTGTGTTGAGATCGTGCAAACCGCACAAGACAGCCTTTTTCGCCACTTCAAGCAACACTTTGTCACCGAGCGCCATAGCGTTGAATAGGGTACTTAATTCCAAATCTTGCGTCAGGGCTTGTTCATTCGGCGGAAATTCCTGCTGCAAGTCGAAATCACGGTCTCGATACATGAGAAACGCCTTCATGATTTTGTGCGCTCCTTCAAAGAACGGTATGTAAGCCGATATTTCTCGGCGATTGATATCGCATAGGCCAGTCCGTCAGCGGGCCTTCTTAGAACTTTAAATGTTCGCGATGCGGGATTTTCCGGAACTACCGTGCTGACCATGCTCACGGTTTTTTCGCTTAGCCAAGACAATTCATCAATGAATGTTACGCAAACGCAGAGTAAATCCAATTCTATGATAGTTTCCAGGACCTTCTTGCTGAGGAAAATCGCGTCTCTTAAAGTCGTAGAAGTAAAACTCTCATTCATTATGATAATACTTTGAGTGGTAATCTGCTTCAAGATTTCATGGATTCTGAACAAATCATCCTCCAGTTTGCCACGGAGATTTTTGATGTTTTCCTCCTTTTCAAAATGTGTAAAGAGCTTGTCGAAAAGAAACAGCTTCGCTTCTCTGCCCGGGACGAGGCAGCCTAGAGTCGCCAGATAGTGCAACTGCCCAAAGGTGCGGGCGAAAGTCGTTTTGCCGCCCTGGTTGGGACCGGATACGATGAATATACGTTCCTTGTTTTCCAGGTAAAAATCGTTACAGACAATGGACGATTGTTCACGAATCAGTTTGTGCGCGAGCGCTAAATCAAAAGCTTCGTAATCACGAACCTCCTTCCGTGTATCCGAAATTTGAGGATAGCAAAACTTTAGTCCCGCTTGCCGAAATCTTGCGACATACTCAAGATAGGAGATGTAAAATTGTATTTCCCGATCAAAACGACCTATTCTTTCATCCAAATAATTTCGGTTATCCGTGCAATATCTATCAAGCTCGGAAAATATCTCAGGATACAACAGGGCCACAAAATCCAGCACTTTCTCTTCCACACTATTCATGGTTGGTGACTCCGTCTTTCGCTACTGGGGCTATTGACGATCCGCCGAGGCTCATAAATACAAGACCGGTGTCAAAAGGTCTTCACTACAAGCGGGTCTGAGACGAGAGGGGTTCGAGCGAACGGCGAGATGTAATTCTTGGGGGACTTTGGGCGGGTAGTTCGAGCCCGAGTTGTCCGATGAGGAGCTTTTGAACTT
>Ga0209656_10002983_pt1 | contig 10967 bp, 11 predicted proteins | sample BogFormECP12_OM2_FD_188239 | JGI IMG/M metagenome (GOLD analysis project Ga0209656, IMG submission 188239) | Bog forest soil microbial communities from Calvert Island, British Columbia, Canada - ECP12_OM2 (SPAdes) (version 2) | ecosystem: Environmental > Aquatic > Freshwater > Wetlands > Bog ... | reverse complement strand
TTCGAGGAAATGGCGGCTTTCGAGGCCAATGAATATAACTTCAGCGTGCGCCGCAGCGGCTCCGGTATGGCCGAGCCCTTGACGGGTGAGTTCGTTTCCGGAAATTATTTCACCACCTTCGGACTCAACGCCTTTGCGGGGCGGATGCTGAATGCCCAGGATGACCGGCCTAACGCGTCTCCGGTTGCCGTACTGACCTATCGGGCATGGGAAACCCACTATGGGCTCGACCCATCCGTCGTCGGCTTAACGGTCACCATCGATAGCAGGCCTTTCACGATTGCGGGAATCGCGCCGCCCGGATTTTTCGGGGATCGTCTGCGCGATGACCCGCCAGACTTATATATGCCACTGGCGTTTGAACCTCTGTTGAAAGGCCCGAGTTCACTTCTTCGTGTACCGAACGCGCATTGGCTTTATCTGATAGGCCGCCTCAGTCCGGCAGCCCTGCCCTCGCAAGTCGAATCGCAGGTCACGGGAGAGTTGAGGCAATGGCTCCCGACCGTCGCCAGCAGCATAGCGGAATACGAGCACGCGCTGTTTCCCAAACAGTTCATCAAGTTGGGGCCGGGCGGGGCGGGCATTACAGCGTTGAGGGACAACTATCGCGTGGGGCTGTATCTTCTGATCGCCGCCTCCGCACTGGTGCTGCTCATCGCGTGTGCGAACCTGGCCAATCTGTTGCTCGCCCGGGGCACGGCGCGGCGCCAGCAAACCGCCGTGCAAATGGCCCTGGGGGCGACGCGAGGTCGGCTCATCCGTGGCTTATTGACGGAAAGCGTTCTGCTGGCCTGCTTCGGCGGTGCGGCCGGCATTGGGCTGGCATACTTTGGAAGCCGTACCATCTTGCTCATCGCTTTTCGGGGCGCCAGATTCGTTCCGATAAATACCAGCCCGTCCCTTCCGATTCTCGCCTTTGCGTTCGCGCTCTCGCTGCTTACCGGCATCATTTTTGGTGTGGCTCCGGCTTGGATTTCGTCTCACTCGGACCCAGCGGAGGCGTTACGCGGGGCAAATCGCTCCACCCGCGATCGCTCCGCCCTACCGCAAAAATCGCTGGTCGTCGCACAAGTGGCCTTCTCGCTGGTATTGCTTGCCTTGGCAGGCCTGGTTACGCAGAGCCTTCGCAACCTGGAGACCCTGAACTTCGGTTTTGAATCGAACGGCAGGCTGATTGTGCGACTTGACCCCACGACGGCAGGCTACAAGGCGGAGCAGTTGCCGGTCCTTTACCAGCAACTCCGCGAACGCCTGCGACAGGTCCCCGGCGTGGTTAATGTCAGTTACTCCATGTACACGCCACAGGATGGCGACAACTGGAACGATGACATTGCCATTCAGGGGAGGACTGCGGAATCGACGCATGATATCAGCGTTACATGGTTACGGGTCGGCCCGGACTATTTCAAGACCATCGGCACCCCCATCTTGCGGGGGCGGACCATCGGGGAACAGGACACTCCGGCGACTCAACGAGTCGCGGTTGTGGACGAAACATTTGTTCGCAAGTTCTTCCCCAACGAAGATCCCATTGGCAAGCACTTTGGACATTCCGACCCGGGCCACGCTGGGGACTACGAAATCGTTGGTGTGGTGAGGGACACGCAGTATCGGGACCCAACCTGGGAGGAAAAACAGAACCCGATGTTCTTCCTGCCCTTCTTCCAACCGATCCAGTTTGCCGAAGCGTCCATGCAAAGGGGAGAATCGCAGTCGGAATACATTCATGACGTCATTCTGCAAGTCGGGGGATCTGCCGGGAGTGTCGGCCCGCAAGTGCGCCGGGTCATCGGTGACATAGATCCCAACCTGAGCATCCCCCAGATGCTCAGCTTCGACGAGCAGGTGAGCGAAATGTTCAATCAGCAACGCCTCATTGCCCGCCTGACAGAATTGTTTGGCGCGCTCGCGTTATTGCTGGCGTCGATTGGCCTTTACGGCGTGACCGCCTACAACATTGCGCGCCGCACCAGCGAGATCGGCATCCGGATGGCGCTGGGGGCAAACCGCCGAGACGTCGTCGCCATGGTCCTTCGCGTTGCACTTTGGCAGATTGGGATCGGGCTGGCCATTGGCGTTCCGCTGGCGCTCATTGCGGGACGGCTGTTTGCCAGCAAACTCTACGGAGTTGGCGCATATAACCCTGGGGTGCTCGCTACCGCGGTTTTTGCTTTGGCAATTTGTGCCTTCATTGCCGGCTTGGTGCCGGCACGGCGGGCCGCCTCGATTGAACCGGTGGAAGCCCTGCGCACCGAGTAGCCATCTCTCATCCGAGGCGATAAAAGCTCAGCGACGCATCGCCCTGGTCGAGGCGGCGATAGCGGAGAAGCGCACCGAAGCGCTCGCCCGGATCGAACTTCTTCTCGTGCTCGGCGATGACAATGGTTGAGGGCTGCAGCAGCCGCGACTGCGACAGGTAGCCGAGTGTGCGTTCGTAGCTGCCGCGCATGCGGTAAGGCGGGTCGAGAAAAACATAGTCGCAGACCGCGCCGGTGCTTTCCAACAGCGGGAGTGTTTGCGTCACTTCGCGCTCGTGCAACTCGAATCCCTCGGAGATGCCGAGGCATGACAGATTTTCGCGCAGTAGCCGCGCGTGCTTCCTGGCCGATTCCACGAAGTACACATGTCGTGCGCCGCGGCTCAATGCCTCGATTCCGACAGCGCCGGTGCCGGCATAAAGGTCAAGCCAGACGCTGTCGCGCAAGTCACTTGACGCGGCCAGCACATCGAACAAGGTCTCGCGCAGGCGGTCGCTGGTGGGGCGCAGATCCACCCCCGGCAGCGAACGCAGAGGACGGCTACGGTATTGTCCGGCGATGATGCGCATGGAAAGGCAGCAGCTAGCAATTAGCAACTAGCAATTAGTTAAGGCGGCTTCCTGCGAAAGCAACCTGCCCGCTCGCAAGAGTTTACATCCGCGCGAAGCATGGAACATCAAACATTTGCCAGTTGCTAGTCGCTAGTTGCTAGCTACTAGTTGCTAGAATGAACTCAATGAGAAGCTGGTCGTTTCCTGCGGGACAACTGTTTGGGGTGGACATCCGCATCCACCTGACCTTCGTGTTTCTGCTGGCCTTTGTCTGGTTTACGCAGTCGGTGACCATGGGCACTGCCGGGGCCATGCGTGGTCTGGCGCTGGTCGGCATCATCTTTGGCTGCGTGGTGCTGCACGAGCTGGGGCACGCGCTGGTGGCGCGCCGCAACGGTGTGGTCGTTCGTTCCATCATTCTGCTGCCCATTGGCGGGGTCACTCTGATGGAGGACACGGGCGAGCGCAGAGCCGATCCGGCGCGCGACATCCGAATTTCAGCGGCGGGGCCGCTGGTAAACCTGCTGATTGCGGCGCTGTCCGGGGCGTTCATCCTCGCGTTCATGCCGCAAGTTAAGTTATGGAGCCAGCCTTTCGTACATGCCGGCAATCTGCCCCGCGGCTTGTTCTGGGGCAACGTATTCCTTGGAGCCTTCAACCTGCTGCCCGCGTATCCCATGGACGGCGGCCGCATCCTGCGCGCCATTCTCGCCGAGCGCATGGATTACGTGCATGCCACGCGGCGGGCGGTGGCCATCGGGCAGGTGTTTGCCATGCTGCTCATCTTCCTCGGAGTGGTGTGGAACACCTGGCTCATGCTGATCGGCTTCTTCCTCTTCGTGGGCGCACAGCTCGAAGACCGCTCCGTACTCTTTCAGTCCGTGCTGGAGAGCGTACACATGGAGGACGTGATGCTGACCGGCTTTTCCACGCTCTCGCCGGCGGATACGCTGGAAGCGGCGCTGCACAAGGCGGTGCACACACTGCAGGATGACTTTCCCGTGGTGCGCGGCTGCGACATGGTGGGTGTGATCAGCAAACAACGCATTGTGCAGGCGTTGCGCGTCGGGGGCAACGGATATGTGCAGTCGGCCATGGTGCGGGTATTTGAAATCGCACAGCGAACGGACTCACTGGCGTCGGCCTTTCGCAAGCTGGGCGGGCGCGGATTGAACATGATTCCGGTAGTGGACCAACAGAGGCTGGTGGGGATTGTCACCATGCAGAACCTGATGCACAGCATGGCCCTGTTGGCGGAGACGAAAAGGTTGAGGAAGCAGCAGGAGAGTGGGTAGCGGCCCCCCTTTTGACGACCTGTGTTGCGTAGCTATACGCTATGCGAATGATCCGGAGCTACCGGCACAAGGGGTTACGACGATTTGCCGAGACTGGATCAAAGGCGGGCATTCGGCCAGCGCATGCCCAACGGCTGAGACGGCTGCTGACTGCCTTGGACGCGGCAAGCCGGCCGGAAGATATGAATGCGCCCGGGAATGACTTGCATCCATTAAGAGGAGATCTTGCTGGGCATTGGGCGGTCAACGTTAGCGGCAATTGGCGGCTGACGTTCCTGTTTGACGGCGAAGACGCGGTGCTGGTGGATTACCAGGATTATCACTAAGAGGGAGCCATGATTTTTGATCCAGCGCATCCTGGAGAGGTGTTGAGGGATTACCTGGGGAATGTGAGCGTTGCGCAAGCAGCAGCGCGACTAGGTGTCACCCGCGCACACTTGTCGCGAATTTTGAACGGGCGTGCTGGAATTTCAGCTGCGATGTCGTTACGGCTCTCGGCGGCGCTTGGCACCTCGCCTGAGTTCTGGCTTAAGATGCAGATGCAATATGACCTGTGGCAAGCGCAGAAGGCGAAGCAGCCCAAAATCCGTCCGTTTCCCCACGTAACAAAAAACAAAGAGTTAGCACTTGCCTAGATCATCCTCGACGCCTATTTCAGGCGCCACTTCAACCTGGTTCCTGGTTTCTGTGCATCCGCCGGATATGCTCGTGCCTCTATTTCGAATTCGACCTGGGACGCAAAAATAGTTGGCGACAGCACATCTAAGCCATCTTGCACCTGCAGCCTGACTGTCTCGCCCCTTGGGCCGATGCGTTGCGGAAACTCCACGCTCTCTTGCGAGCCACAGCACAAATAGAGCGACAGTAGATCGCAGAACTGAAGCACGTCAGTCCAATACTCCACTTCCTTCTCGCTGCGGCCTTGCAGGCGCATCAGGTAACGCTCGCCTTGTTCCTCGTGGGCCATGAACTCGCGAACCTGCCTGGTATCGTCGTCGGAATAGGCGCCCAGGCCCATGCCAAACTGCCCGATCCGGAGGAAGTGTCCGCTCACGATGAGGCCGGCGATGGGCGCAACCGCCTCGGCACATTCGATGGAGCCGCGCCAGGCGCGCAGGAAGTCTCCCGCCTTGATCTCCAGAAAGGAGAGCGGCTTCCCTTCCACGTTCAGGGCGACATTAGTTTCGGAATAGTGTGCGGTCGTTGCCTGAAGCCGCTTGCGGCCGCAGTCAAAGTCCGACCAGCCCTCATCGTGCAGGCTGATGCCGCGCACGATGTCATCATCCACAGTAGGTGCACCTGGAATCGAGAACTGCTCGGCGAGCTGGCCGGCAAGGCGCGCGTGGTCGGGCTGGCGCACAAGATGGTATTTCGCAGAAATCGTTTGCTGTGAGCCAGCAACAGCTTCCCACGCGGAGACGAAACCGCCCTTCGGGAGTTCAGAAAGACCCTCGGGGCGAAGGACCATGCGCTACCTTCGCCGCGCGGCACGGGCACGCCGGTCGGCTACGGCGCGGACGGGACCGGTTCCAGTCGGCGGCTTGCGATGGCCTTCGACCAGTTGCTTCAGCACGACCGCGTTGTTGTGCTCTTCGTTTTTGGACGCATACAGCAGCGTCACACGGGGACGCTTCTCCTTCAACTCGTAAAGCTTCTGCAGTGCGTCGTGTGCCGCCTGGGTAGAGAGCTCTTTCAGGTAGCGCTCGCGAAACTTGCTCCACTGCTGGGGGTGGGCGTGATACCACTTGCGCAATTCGTCCGATGGCGCGAGGTCCCGTAGCCAAGCGTCAAGCGCCGCGTCCGCTTTTGTCAGGCCGCGCGGCCAGAGCCGGTCCACCAGCACGCGCGCGCCGTCCTGCCGCGAAGGCGCCTCGTACACCCGCTTGAGAGCAATCGTCATGCGAGGTGTATTCTAACTCTGCCGGAGCCGAAGCGTCGGCCTCCTATCCTCAGAAATTTATGCGAGATTCGGAAGGTCCAGTTTGAAGTCGAACCGCGCGTGGTTTGCCTTTACATCTGCATGTATCCTGATCGCCATAGCCCTCTTCGCCGCTTGTGATGCTGAGCCTCGCAAAACGGATGCCGAACTCGGGCTCAATCCAGAGCAGGCCTTCGGTCGGCGGGTTTACGACGCACGTTGCGCCGAATGTCACTACGCATACAGCACGCGCAACCTTCGCGGCCCCAGCCTCGCCGGCCTGTTCAAGCGCCCATACATGAAGAACGGCATGCCGGCAAACGACGAGCGCGTGTCCGACATCATCCTGATTGGCCGCGCCAAGATGCCCGGCTTCCAGCAGAAATTGACGCCGCAGCAGATGGAGGCGTTGATGGCGTATCTGCATACTCTCTGACGCTCTTCGCTTTTCGCCCTTCGCTATTCGTTCCCGTCAACAACGATGCCAAGCCATTTCGTGCGTAAACGGATTAGAGTTCTGGAAAAGCTGTCTGGCGAAAGGCGAAGAGCGAAAAGCGAACAGCATTCAGGCGACCCGCCACAACGGCTTGTACAATAGAACCATCCTATGGCCGCGGCTCCCGAACTGATCCAGATTGACATCGCCCCGCGTCTTCCGGCGCCCAAGCCGGAGTGGCTGAAGGCGCGCGCGCCCATGGGCGAGAACTATCACAACCTGAAGACGCTGGCGCGCAGGCTGGAGCTGCACACCGTATGCGAGTCGGCGCACTGCCCCAACATTGGCGAGTGCTGGAACCATCGCACGGCGACCTTCATGCTGCTGGGAAATCTGTGCACGCGGCGCTGTGGATTCTGCGCCGTGCCCAAGGGACGTCCGCAGCCGATTGATTTCGACGAGCCGCGCCGCGTCGCCGAAGCAGTCGAGAAGCTGGCGCTGAAGTTCGCGGTGGTCACCAGCGTGAATCGCGATGACGACAACGTTGGCGGCGCGCGCGTGTTTGCCGCGACCATTCGCGAAATTCGCGAGCGCGTTCCGGACTGCCGTGTCGAGGTGCTCATTCCCGACTTCCAAGGATTAGAGGAGCCACTGCGGATCGTCATGGACGCTCGGCCCGACATCCTGAACCACAACACCGAGACCGTGCCGCGGCTCTACCGCGTGGCCCGCTCCGGCGCGCGCTATGAGCGCACGCTGCGGCTACTGGAGCACGCGAAAGAGATGAATCCGGCGATTCCCACCAAGAGCGGCGTCATGGTTGGGTTGGGCGAGAGCACGGACGAGTTGCTCGCGGTCTTTCGCGATCTGGCGGTGCGCGGTGTGGACATCCTCACCATCGGCCAGTACCTGCGGCCGTCGAAAGACCACCTGCCGGTCGCACGGCTCTACCCGCCGGACGAGTTCCGCTTCCTCAAGGAAGAATCGCTGAAGATGGGCTTCCGCCACGTGGAGTCGGGCCCACTGGTGCGCTCCAGCTACCACGCGCACGAGCAGGCAGAGGCGGGAACGCGGATCGTATAGTTTCCCGATTGATCAGAGAAGTTTTCGAAATTGCGCCTAGTCGCGGGCAGGCTCTGTGACGGCATCCTGATATTCTTGAATTGCGTCCTTGATGTTCTCCAGCGCTTCCTCTTCGGTTGCGCCCTGCGACCAGCAACCGGGCAGGCCTGGGCAGGAAACAGCAAATCCTTCTTCTGATGGCAATAACACCACGCGGTAAGTCATGTTCGCAATGGTACTCCCGTTACGAGTTTCTTGGTGGAACCGCAGATCCCTCGCGGGCTGAAGCCCGCTCGAGATGACAAAAAATAAAAGCGCTTGGACGCGGGCCTAAAGGCCCGCTCTACCCCATAACGTAACCCTTCATCCTGCGCAGCACCGACTCTGGTACCTGGGCATCGAGATCAACGTAGCCGTCGCGGTACTCGCGCGCATAGACTCGCGCCTTAGCATCAAGCGTGGCCAGCGCCTTGCCCTCTGATTGGGGCACCCGCAGATGTACCCGCCGCACCGGATCTTCCGCAATCTGCGCATCAATGTGCTCCAGCAGCTTGTCAAGCCCGATTCCCTTCGCCGCTGAAACGTGAATCACGCCGTCGGTATCGAGCAGGCTCTCGCGCTTTTTGTCTGGCAACAGGTCTATCTTGTTCATGACGTACAGCCGCGGCTTGTCTTGGGACTCCAACTCACGCAGGACTTCCTCCACCTGCACCTGCTGTTCACCGGCTGTGGGGCTGGTCACGTCAGCTACGTGCAGCAGCAGCGAGGCACGTTGCACTTCTTCCAGCGTGGCGCGAAAAGCCGAAACCAGCGTGTGCGGCAGGTTGCGGATGAATCCCACAGTGTCAGACAACAACACCTGCCGCCGCGAAGGCAGCGTGACGCTGCGCAGCGTGGGATCGAGGGTGGCAAACATGCGGGCACTTTCCAGCACGCCGGCCTTGGTGAGCGCATTAAACAGCGTGGACTTGCCGGCGTTTGTGTAGCCGACGAGCGCGACGGTCGCGATGGGCACCGACTCTCGCCTCTGCCTCTGCTGCCCACGAATCCGCCGAACGCTTTCCAGTTGCTCTTTCACGTGCCGGATGCGCCGGAAAATCTTGCGGCGATCGGTTTCCAGCTGGGTCTCGCCCGGGCCGCGGGTACCGATGCCGCCACCGAGCTGGGACATCTCGATACCACGCCCTGTGAGCCGGGGCAGCAGGTATTGCAGTTGCGCCAGCTCGACCTGGAGCTGACCTTCGCGGGTGCGGGCGTGGCGCGCAAAAATGTCGAGGATGAGCTGCGTGCGGTCGATGACACGTACGTCGAGCTCGCGCTCCAGGTTGCGCTGCTGCGAGGGTGTCAGCTCGTGGTCGAAGATGACCACATCGGGCGAGCTCGACGCCACGGCGCCCTTCAGCTCTTGCAACTTTCCACTACCAATGAGCGTGGCCGGGTTGGGTTTCAGCCTCCGCTGCAGAAACTCGGCGATGACCCTGCCGCCCGCGCTGGTGGCCAGCTCGCGCAGTTCGGCCATGGACTCTTCCGGTGAAAATTCGCCACGCTCTTCAAAATGGGTGTTCAGGTGAGCGGAGGCGGCGTTACGTGCCATGCGCGCGCCAGGCGGAACTTTCCCCGCTGGCTCTTGCCGGCTCCCGGTTGCTGCAGACGCATCAGTACCTTCTTCTCGGTCTGGAGCAAGCCTCGGTTTATCTTTGCGCCGCGCATCTGGGCGGGTGAGGAGTTCCACTCCTATGAGAAAGACGCGCTCCGGCTGGTTACGGCCGGTCGGCGAGGAACGGCCATTCGCGCGGGAGTTCATGCCAGCGGCGCGGGCGATAGAGTTAGTCCTCGTTGGTCGCAGGCGAACTCTCGCTGGCTGCGGAGGCAGGTTCGCCGGCCGTGCGATGCTCAAAGTGCCGTTCAGAGTGAAGGGAGCGGGCCATCACCACGGTGGATATCGCGTGCTTGAAGATCAACTGCTCCTGGTTGTTGGTTTCCAGTACTACCGAGTACTTGTCGAAGGAGCGGATTCTTCCCGTCAGTTTCACTCCGCTAAGTAAATAAATGGTGATAACGCACTTGTCCTTGCGAGCTGTGTTCAGGAACGAATCCTGAATGTTCTGTCCTGATTTCAGTTCCATAGGTCCTCCGCGGCGAGCGCGCAAAAATAGCCAGCCCACATCTGCGGCCCCTGACCACTGAGGGCATGGCAACGCTGCCGACCGCAACCGATTAGCGAAAAGCGCCAAACCGAAAGCGGAACCAAAGTGTTAGCTACCCTAACGATAAGGCGGTCGGGGTGCAATTTCAACTAAAACAAGCACATGGCTGTGTGATGTAAAATTCGCCCACCGCTCCCAAAGCGGAAGCGTCGCATCAGAAACGCCGTTGAATGACACACTTTGGAGGCCAAATGCTGGTTTCGCTTATCGGCTTGTGGGCCGCACCGCAAATCGACTTTCCTGGCGGCGAAGCCGCCATCTTCATGATTCTTCGCTGGATACATCTTGTTGCCGGAATAACCTGGGTGGGGCTGCTGTACTTCTTCACCCTCGTGAACATGCCATTTCTGCAAGAGCTCGATGCCAAATCTCGAGGAATTGTTGTTCCCAAGCTGATGCCACGTGCGCTGTGGTGGTTTCGCTGGAGCGCATTCGTAACTGTGCTGGTGGGAATTGCTTACTGGATGCACATCGTTGCCACGGACGCTCGTTCGGCCGCTGCGGCCGGCGAGGCGGCCTCGCCCGGAAAGATGTTCGGCAGCTTCTTCGTGTTGTGGACGCTGGCGTTCGCCGTTGAGATGGGAGTGCTGATGTCTCCGGCGGAGGCGCTGCGCCGAGGGCCGGTGCTGGGCGTGATTATGGCGGTCGCAGTCATTGGCGCGGCGTATATCTTTCTGGCGCTCAATCAGAACGGCTGGGAGAGCAGTCGCGCGCTGGCTATCGGCATCGGCGGAGGGCTGGGCTGGTTCATGCTGCTGAATGTGTGGGGCATCGTCTGGCGGATGCAGAAGAAGATGATTCGCTGGACGGAAGCCAACGCCACCAACGGAACCGCCATGCCGCCCGAGGCCCCAAAGGTCATGAGGCTGACTATGCTCGCCGCCCGGATTAACTTTGTGCTGTCGTTCCCCATGCTGTTCTTCATGGGCGCGGCCAGCCATTACGCGATGTTTCCGGGCAAATGAAGCTTGGCGAGATCAGCATCCCCGCCAGAAGTCAGTCCGCGAGCGACGCCACAAGGGATCGCTCGCGGACCGGAAAAGCAATGCAGGGAACTATTTGTATGTCGCGTTGGTGCGAGACAGATAATCGCGGTGGGGTGTGAAGTCCACCATGGAGCCAAATGCCGGGCCGCCCAGCGGGTTGGCCTTCAGGGTCTCGCGTAGCGTCGCGTTGACCTTATCCAGGCCTTCGGCGTTTGCCGTAATGTAGAAGAGCCAAAACGTTCCTGGCGCTTCGG
>Ga0209656_10002982_pt1 | contig 10967 bp, 8 predicted proteins | sample BogFormECP12_OM2_FD_188239 | JGI IMG/M metagenome (GOLD analysis project Ga0209656, IMG submission 188239) | Bog forest soil microbial communities from Calvert Island, British Columbia, Canada - ECP12_OM2 (SPAdes) (version 2) | ecosystem: Environmental > Aquatic > Freshwater > Wetlands > Bog ... | reverse complement strand
CACGCTTCCCCGCGCGGCGATCGAGCGCCTCGCGGTTCTCCGGCTCGACGGCGATATGTACGAATCGACGATGGACGCGCTGACCGCGCTCTATGACAAGGTGTCCGCGGGCGGCTTTGTGATCATCGACGACTACGGATGCATCGAGGCCTGCCGCAAGGCGGTCCACGATTTCCGCGAGGCCCAAGGGATCTCCGAGCCGATCCTCGATATCGACGGCTGGGGCGTCTATTGGCGGAAGGAAAGGCAGACAAGCGCCAGCGCGGCCGAGCCGGTCGCGTTGGCGACCCCGGTCGAAGGGGACTCCCCCCGCCCCTTCTGGTCCGTGATCGTGCCGCTCTACAACCGGACGACCTATCTCAAGCAGTGCATCGACTCGGTGCTCGATCAGGATCCGGGCCCTGAGGAGATGGAGATTCTCGTCGTCGACGACGCCAGCCCAGGCGACCTCGGCGCGCTCGTGCATGACATCAGCCGCGGTCGCGTCCGCTACATTCGCAATTCCACCAATCTCGGGCTCTATCCGAGCACGAACGCGGCAATCCAAACGGCGCGGGGCCGCTTTCTGCACATCCTGCACGATGACGACTGGGTCGAGAATGGCTTCTACGCGAAGATGCGCGGCCTCGTCGAAGGCCGGGGCGAGGCGGACGTCGCGTTTTGCATGTACGGGGTCTCCTATGAAGGCTCGGGCAAGACGTGGTCTCCGCCGCCGTTCCGTGCGGTCTCCGGCCCCTTGGGCCGCGATTTTCTGACTCGGCTGGCGCTCGATTGCCCGCTGAACCTGCCGGCCGTCGTTTTCAGGCGGGAGACGTTCGAGCGCGTCGGGCTCTTCCGTACCGATCTGCCGATGATGGCCGACTGGGAATGGTATGTTCGCAGCGCGGTTCAGTGCGCCTGGCGTCACGAGCCGGAACGGCTCGCCTGGTATCGGTTCGAGCACGCCCGCCAACTCACGACAAGCCTCGCCGAATCGTTTGTCGCCTATCGCGACTTTCGCAAGGTGATGGGGATTTTCGAACGGATCCTGCCAAAGAATGTCGCCGTCGCGACGCTTCCGGCGGCGCGATTGCAAAGGGCCCGCGGCTATCTCGGCGCCGCGGCGAAATGCCTGGAGAACGGGCGCGCGGACCTCGCGGACAGGAACGTGTGGGAAGCGCTCGATCTCGACGAGGCCGCATCGGGCTCGCCGGAATTCGCCGCGCTGGCGCGCCGCCCGGATTATCCACGTTTGCGCGCCGCGATTCGGAGCGCGGCGCTGAGAGCCTTCCGGCCGACGGAGCGTTGCAATCAGACCCTCGACCATCTCGCGTTTGCGTGCGAGCACCCTCTTCATGTCCACGGAACGTGAGCCGGTGATCGAACCGAACCGGGCGCCGTGGCGCACCAGATCGGCGACCTTTGCGTCTTCGATCCCTTTTTTCTCAGCAAGCGTGAGGAGCTTCAGAGAAGGCCCGCTCGGGCGCACTTCGCCGCGCCCCCATTTGCTGATGAGAACCGTGCTCACATTCAACGCCAGAGCAAAGGTCGCCTGGCTCATATGCGACTGCTCGCGGATACGTTTGATGGCTTCGGGTTCAAGCGGCTTCACGCCCTGCCGGCACGCATCCCGCTTGCGCTAGAGGCGCCCGCGGCCGGCCGTCCCGCAAATGGCGCCGCAAGCGATTGAAACCCCGAGATTTAAGCCCGGAAATGGCCTCCCTTCACCCGCATAGCCCGTCGAAAGACGGGCGTTCTGACGAACGCCCTTTGCGGGAGAAGGTGGCCCGAAGGGCCGGATGAGGGCCCGCGTGCCTCCCTACCCCAACCCTCATCCGGCCGCGCCTTCGGCGCGTCCACCTTCTCCCGCGTGAGCGGGAGAAGGGAGTCACTGCGCGGTCAGCCCGCCGTCGACGACAATCTCGGCGCCGGTGGTGAAGGCCGATTCGTCGCTCGCGAGATAAAGGATCGCGGCGGCGACCTCCTCGGCGCGGCCGAGGCGCCCGAGCGGCGCGGCGCGCGCGAGGCCCTCGCGCGTCCGTTCGGGATTCTTCGAGCTCGCGATCAGCGACTGAACCATGGCGGTGTCTGCGAATGACGGATGGACCGAATTCACGCGGATCTTGTAGCCGCTGCGCCCGCAGTGCAGCGCCGCGGACTTGGTCAGGAGCCGGACCGCGCCCTTGCTGGCGCAATAGGCGATGGTTTGCGCATCGCCGATGATGCCGGCGACGGAAGAGAGGTTGACGATCGAGCCGCCGCCCGTCTCCTTCATCACCCGCACTGCCTCGCGGCAGCCTAAGAAGGTGCCCTCGACGTTGACCGCATGGACCCTGCGCCAGTCGGCCAGCGTCTCCGTTTCGATGTTGCCTTTCGTTCCGATGCCGGCGCTGTTGACGAGAATGTCAAGCCGGCCGAACGCGGCGACCGCAGCGTCGACCACCTGCCGCCAGCGCTCTTCATCGGTCACGTCCTGCGGCAGCACAAGATCGACGTCGGGCTTGAGGTCGGCGAGGCCCGCTTCGTTGCGGTCGGTCGCCGCGACCTTGGCGCCCTCGGCGCGAAAGAGCTTCGCCGTCGCCCGGCCGATGCCGGATGCGGCGCCGGTGATGAGCGCCGTCTTACCAGCCAGCCGGCCCGGTTTCGCCGCCTCCATCGTCTCCTCCCGATTTTCGATCCGAAAGATCAGCGCTATTTCGGCGCCATGCGCAAGGCGCCGTCGATGCGGATCGTCTCGCCGTTGATATAGCCGTTCTCGACGATGTGCACCGCAAGCGCGGCGTATTCGGCAGGCTGGCCGAGCCGCGCCGGGAAAGGCACCGCGGCGCCGAGCGAATCCCGCGCTTCCTGACGCAAGCCAGCCAGCATCGGCGTCATGAAGATCCCCGGCGCGATCGCATTGACGCGCACGCCCATCCGCGCGAGCTCGCGGGCGATCGGCAGCGTCATGGCGACCACGCCCCCCTTCGAGGCGGAATAGGCTGCCTGGCCGATCTGGCCCTCGTAAGCCGCGACCGAGGCGGTCGAAATGATGACCCCGCGTTCGCCTTCGACCGGCTCGAGCTTGCCCATCGCGGCCGCCGCGAGCCGGATCATGTTGAACGAGCCGACGAGGTTCACGCGGATCACCCTCTCGAAATCGGCGAGCGGATGCGGGCCGTCGCGGCCGATGACGCGGGTCGCCGTGCCGATGCCGGCACAATTGACGAGGATGCGCGCGGGTCCATGCGCGGCTTGCGCCTTGGCGATCGCGGCGGTCGCGGACTTCTCGTCCGCGACGTCGCCGACGAGCGGGACGCCGCCGAGCGCTTTGGCGGCTTCCTCGGCCGCCGCCGGATTGAGATCGAAGACTGCGACGCGCGCCCCCTTCGACGCCAGCGCCTCCGCCGTCGCCCGACCCAACCCCGATCCGCCGCCCGTCACGATCGCCGCTGCTCCGGAAATCTTCATCGCGCCCCGTTCCTCCCAACTTCACAAATTGACCCGTCAGCCCTTAGCAACGGCTGACGCGTTTCGCCAGTGGAAGCGGCGCCGCCGTCATTGCGAACAAAGGGAAGCAATAAAGGGGATCGAAGGGTGGCAGCCCCGGAATTGCCGCGTCGCCACCGCTCCTCGAAGGACGCCCTCAAGGGCGGTCCCAACTCGTGCTGATGAAGCGCCCTTGTCAGGCAACCTTCAACAGTATTCGCCCGCCCTCGACCTTCACCGGAAAGGTTTCGAGATTGACGCAGGCGGGCGCGCCCTTGGCTTCGCCGGTGGTGAAGTCGAAGCGGCCGTTGTGCATCGGGCATTCGATGATCGTGCCCTCAACGTACCCGTCGGCGAGCTCCGCGTATTCGTGCGTGCAGACGCCGTCGGTGGCGAAGTAGCGCCCATCAGCCGTCCGGTAGATCGCATATTGGCGGCCGTCGTGTTCGAAGGGCGCGACGTCGTCCGGCGAAATTCTGTCTGCCCCCCCCGCGTCGATCCAGGTCTCGCTCATTGACGTCCTCTCAGGCTCTCGCAACCGCAGCGGCGCCGCTTGGCGCCAGCCGCGCGTTTTGCGGCAACTCGCGCCGCACGAAATAGGTGGGGTCGCTCAGCTGCCGCGCAATCGCGGGGATGATCTCGCGATAGGCGGCGATGGTGCTCGGATAGGGCGGCGGGCAGTCGGCCCTGATCGCCTGATGCAGCTTTGGCAGCGCATGATAGGGGATCAGCGGGAACAGGTGGTGCTCGACGTGATAGTTCATGTTCCAGTAGATGAACCGGAAGATCGGGTTCATGTAGATGGTGCGCGAGTTGAGGCGGTGGTCGGTGACGTCCTCGGCGAGGCCGAGGTGCTGCGTGATTCCGAAATAATAGGTAAGCCAGCCGCCATAGAAGGTCGGGAGGCCAACGAACATTGCCGGCAGGATCGACCGCGTCGCGACGCAGGCGGCGATCACGACTGCGAACACCGCGACCCAAATCCGCGCGACCCTGTAGACCTTGCCGCGCTCGGACTCCGGAACGAACGTCATCTCCTCGTCGGTCAGCCGACCGCCGGCGTGGATGACGAGCTTGCGGAAGGCCGCGGCGCCCTGCTTGAGGGCGAAAACGCTGAGCGCCATCGCCATGAGATCGGGCGGACGCGGCTGAATGATCTCCGGGTCGCGGCCGACGATGATCGTGTCGGTGTGATGCCGCGTATGGCTCCAGCGCCAGATCTCGGGCTCACGCAGAATCATGAAGCAAGCGATCTGATAGACCGCATCGTTCATCCATTTCGTCTTAAATGCGGTGCGGTGACCGCATTCGTGCCAGCGGCTGTCCGAGGCCGAGCCGTAGAGCACGCCGTAAATGAGAAAGAAGGGGACCGCGGCCCAGCTGCCCCAGAAGACATAGCCGAGGCCGCCTGAGGCGATCAGCGCCGCGAACCAGATCAGCGTATCGCGGATCGCGGGCTGGTCGTCGCGGCGCATCAACGCCTTGAGTTCGGCGCGCGAAATGGGAGGGGAATACCATTTCGCCGAGACGAGGCCGGCTTCGGCCGCCTTCTCGGCCTCGGGGCCAACGAGACTGTAATCGCGTCTGACGAAGGCAGCGGACATCCGTCTCCTCCTCGCATTTGGGCCGGACCGGCGGCCGGCGCCTATGCACAATTGAACGGTACCGGCAACACGCCTGCGACTCAATGCGTCTCTTTCATTTTCTTTCATAATCCATCATCATCGCTTCGAACGGTTGTTGCATTTTGCATCAAGCCCTCCGGAGCCAAGCCGTGAGCCGCCGCCCGACCATCGCCGATCTCGCGCGCGCCGCCGGCGTCAGCGTCGCCACCGTCGACCGGGTGCTCAACACCCGCCACCGCGTGCGTGAGCCAACCGCCGAGCGCGTCATCGGGGCGGCCGACGCGATCGGCTATCACGCCGCGGCGCTCCTCAAGACTCGTCTGCGCACGGATCTGCCGGAACGGACGTTCGCCTTCCTGCTGCAGCGGCCGGATGCGTTCTATGCGCAGTTCGGCGCCGACCTCGCCGCGGCGACCCGCGCGCTCTCCAGGGTCCGCGGCAAACCCGTCGTCGATTTCGCGCCCGACCTTTCGCCCGCTGTCGTCGCGGAGCGCCTGCTCAGGTTCGGCGAGAGCGCGCATGCGGTCGCGATCGTTTCGGTCGATCACCCGCGCATCAGCGACGCGATCGCCGCGTTGCGAGAGCGCGGCGTCCCGACCTTCGCCATCCTGACCGAGCTCGGGGCCGAGGCCGCCGCGCCCTATATCGGCCGCGACAACCGCAAGGAAGGGCGCACCGCCGCCTGGCTCATCGCTAAGGCCGCAAAGCGCCCTGGAAAGGTCGGCATCATTGTCGGCAGCCACCGGTTTCTCTGCCAGGAGATCGCCGAGATTTCGTTTCGCGCCTACTTGCGGGAAAACTCGCCCCAGTTCACCCCGCTCGAGCCGCTGGTCAATCTCGAAGATCCGCGCATCGCCTATACGGCGACCCAGGACATGATCGCGACCCATCGCGATCTCGTCGGACTTTATATTTGCGGCGGGGGAACGGAAGGCGTGATCGCCGGCGCGCGCGACGACCCCGACGCCCGCGGGCTCGCGATCGTCTGTAACGAACTGACCCCCAAATCCCGTGCGGGGCTCATCGACGGCGTCCTGACTGCGGTCATCTCGACGCCGACAGCGCTGCTCGCGGAGCGGGCGCTTGCCGCGATGGCCGGCGCGATCGCAGCGCCGCAGGAGACGGTTCACAGCCCTGTTTTCGTCCCTTTCGAGCTTTATCTGCCGACCAACATCTAGTCCTGCAAAATCTTGCATCTGGCGGTGGACCTAGCCCACACCAAGTTTCACGAGCGGCTCGCGGCCAAACGAGCGGACAAAAATCTTTTTGGAATGAATATTCCGATCTTGATTTTTTTTGGAATATTTGTTACACGAGCATCCGTCGCCGGAGAGCCGGCGGCGAAATTCGGGTTCCGGCCGCCGAGGCCGAGCACCACGCGAGTGAAGGTTTCCGCGCGTCGGCGTCGGTCAACGATGCGACAAGGCGGACCGGGGAGGAGGAGGCGTGACCCAAACTGTGGCGCCAAAGGCCGTCGTCGGCGCGCCCTCGATCTCATGTCTCGCAGCCGCTTACAGCCCTGATCCGCCTTCGCGCGCCCAAGCGCCGAGGCGGCGCGCGTTTCGCGCGCGGTCTGAAGGCGCGGAAACTCACCGGAACGGAATATCGACCCGCGCCGCGCCTATCGGCACGGATGGCGCGTCTTGCGTTTGGGCAATGTCGCCCATGAAGGAGGAAACCGCATGAAAGGCATCATCAAACTCACCATCGCCGCGGCGGCGGTGATCGCCGCCGCCACAGGCGCGGCCACGACGGTCTCGGCCCAGACCCCGCACATTATTGTGGTCAGTCACGGCCAGGCCAACGATCCCTTCTGGTCCGTCGTCAAGAACGGAGTCGTCGCCGGCGCCAAAGACACCGGCGTCTCGGTCGATTACCGCGCTCCCGAGACCTTCGACATGGTCGCAATGTCTCAATTGATCGACGCGGCTGTGAACCAGAAGCCCGCGGGACTCGTCGTTTCCATTCCGGACGCGTCGGCGCTGAGCCCATCGATCAAGAAGGCAGTCGCCGCCGGCATCCCGGTGATCTCGATGAATTCAGGATCGGATGTGTCGAAGTCTCTGGGCGCTCTCCTTCACGTCGGCCAGGACGAGGAGACCGCTGGAAAGGCAGCCGGCGAGAAACTCAAGGAAATGGGCGGCAAGGTCGCCCTTTGCGTCAACCAGGAAGTCGGCAACGTCGCGCTCGACTTGCGCTGCAAGGGTTTCACCGAGGGCTTTGGCGGCAAGGTCACCGTTCTGCCTGTGTCGAACGAACCGGCGGAAGGGCGAGCAAAGGTCAAGGCGGCGCTCGCGGCCAACGCAGATGTCGATACGATTCTCGCTCTCGGCGCTGGCACCGCCGGCGAGCCGTCGCTGGCGGCGGTCAAGGACTCCGGGAAGGTCGGCAAAATCAATGTCGCGACCTTCGATCTCTCGCCCGATTTTCTGAAGGCGGTCGCAGCCGGTGAAGCCGCTTTCGCAATCGATCAGCAGCAGTTCTTGCAAGGGTACCTGCCGGTGGTCTTCCTGGCGAACTACGCCAAGTATGGACTGATCCCCGCCAGCAACGTGGCTTCGGGCCCCAATCTGATAACCAAGGACAAGGCGGCCATGGTTGTCCAACTGTCGGCAAAGGGAATTCGCTGAGCGGATGAAACCAAGCCGCGTGGCTTTATGTGGAACTGGGCGGGGATGTTGCATTGGCGACCTCCCCGCCCGGAATGGGTCAATCGGCTGACAACAGCCATTTTCAGGGATGGAAGCGCCATGAGTCCTGGGCAGAAAACACCAAGTGACGTCATCGCCCCCGCCGCGCCGCCCGCCCAAGTGGACGAACGTCTACGTAAGACCTCGATTGTGACCGAGGCGATGCGGAGGCCCGAGCTCGGAGCAATCGCAGGGCTGATCGTCGTTCTCATCTTCTTCCTCTTCACCGCCAGCCCGACCATGTTCACGCTCAGCGGCGTGATGACGATTCTCGCGCCCGCTTCGCAGCTCGGCATCCTGGCGATCGCCGCAGCCCTCCTGATGATCGGCGGGGAGTTCGATCTCTCGATCGGATCCATGATCGCCTTCGCCGGCCTGGCGTTCGCTGCCGCACTGGTCAACGCGCACTGGCCCCTGCCGGTCGCCATCGTCGCGACGATGGTGTTCGCGGCCATCGTCGGCGCCATCAACGGACAGCTTGTCATCCAGACGAGGCTTCCCTCGTTCATTGTGACCTTGGCGTTTCTGTTTATCTTGCGCGGCCTCACGCTCGTTGGACTGAAGTTTGCCACCGGCGGCTCGACCCAGTTGCGCGGCGTCGATGACGTGGTCCAAGGGGACCTGGTCAAGAGCCTGTTTTCCGGCGTCGCCTTCCAGGGCTTCTTCTCTTGGCTGGCGAGCAACAATCTCATCGACAAGTTCGACAACGGGGTCCCGAAGGTGTCTGGAGTTCCGGTCTCGATCCTGTGGTTCATCGGATTTGCGATTGTCGCGACCTGGATACTGTTGCGAACGCGGGTCGGAAACTGGATTTATGCCTCCGGCGGGGATCCGAACGCAGCCCGCAATTCCGGCGTTCCCGTCAGTCGCGTCAAGACGGGCCTCTTCATGCTGACCGCATGCGCCGCGGCTTTGGTTGCGATCCTTACGGTTCTCGACGCGGGCTCGACCGACGCGCGCCGCGGCGTGCAAAAGGAATTCGAGGCGATCATCGCGGCGGTGATTGGCGGATGTCTCTTGACCGGCGGCTACGGTTCGGCGATCGGCGCCTTCATCGGGGCAATCATCTTTGGCGTCGTCTCGATCGGTCTGACCTACACCTCGTTCGACAGCGACTGGTTCCAGGTCTTCCTCGGGGCGATGCTTCTCATGGCGGTTCTGTTCAACAACTACATTCGTCGCAAGGTCACGGGCGAGCGCTGAATCCGGAGTGGAAATCATGAGTGATGCGAGCGCGAAGGGGCCGGCGCCCCTCATTGAGGTCCGGAACATCGTCAAGCATTTCGGGTCGGTGATCGCCCTTTCGGGCGTCTCGCTGTCGGTTGGCGGAGGCGAGGTTCACTGTCTCCTTGGAGACAATGGCGCGGGAAAGTCGACCCTCATCAAGACGCTGGCGGGCGTGCACCGTCCGACCAGCGGAGACTATCTTGTCGAAGGCAAGCCGGTGTCCTTCGCCAATCCGCGCAACGCGCTCGACGCCGGCATCGCCACCGTCTACCAGGACCTGGCGATGATCCCGCTCATGTCGGTCACGCGCAATTTCTTCATGGGCCGGGAGCCGGTGGTCGGAACGACGCCGTTCAAGCGAATTGATTTCAACTTCGCCAATTCGGTCACCCGCGAGGAAATGCACAGGATTGGGATCGACGTGCGCGACCCGCATCAAGCGGTCGGCACCCTGTCGGGCGGCGAGCGTCAATGCGTCGCAATCGCGCGCGCCGTCTATTTCGGCGCGAAGGTGCTGATCCTGGATGAACCGACCTCGGCGCTCGGCGTGGCCCAGACTTCGATGGTCCTCAAATACATTCATCTGGTCCGCCAAAAGGGGTTGGGGGTGATTTTCATCACCCACAACGTGCGGCATGCCTATGCAGCGGGAGATCGATTCACGGTGCTTAACCGCGGCAAGACGCTCGGCACTTACGTGAAGGCGGAGATTCCAATGGACGATCTCCAAAACCTGATGGCTGGCGGAAAGGAGCTTCAACAAATTTCCAGCGAGCTCGGCGGCACGGTCTGACAAAAGCCCAACGCCGTCTCGGGAGGGGCTGCGGCAACCCGACTGAAATCATCCTTCGCGGCCTCGAAGGACGACTCCGCGCGCCCCTTGCGAAGAAGCCGGAGGGCTCGGGTTTGGACGGGCGTGGAAAAAATTTTAGAACGATTATTCCGTCCTTGATTGTCTTTGGAACGTTTGTTACACAATTGGGCGTCGCCCGCGCCTGACCGGCCAACGAGGCCGACGGCGCGACAGGAAACCAAACGGCGCTGAACCCGCGCCGACCAGGGAGGTAACCGACATGAAACGCATTCTCATCGCGCTCGCCGCCGCCACCGTGCTTTCGAGCCCCGCCTTCGCCGCCAAGATCGGCGTCTCGATGGACAAGTTCGACGACAACTTCCTCACCGTGCTGCGCAACGGCATGGCGGAATACGCCAAGACCCAGCCGGGCGTCACGATGCAGATCGAGGACGCCAAGGACGACGTCTCCAAGCAGCTGAGCCAGGTTCAGAACTTCATCGCCAACGGCGTCGACGCGATCATCGTCAACCCAGTCGACACCTCGGCGACCGCAGCCATCACCAAGGCCGCCGCCGACGCCGGCGTGCCGCTCGTCTACGTCAACCGCCAGCCGATCGACGTCGACAAGCTCGGTCCGAAGGCCGCCTTCGTCGCCTCGAACGAGGCCGAGTCGGGCACCCTCGAGGCCAAGCAAATCTGCAAGCTCCTCGGCGGCAAGGGCAATATCCTCGTCATGGAGGGTGTGTTGTCGAACCAGTCGGCGGTGCAGCGCACCCAGGACGTCCATGAGGTCATCTCGACCCCGGACTGCAGCGGCATAAAGGTCGTCGCCGAACAGACGGCGAACTATGATCGCACGCAGGCGCAAAACCTGATGACCAACTGGCTGTCGAAGGGCATGAAGTTCGACGCCGTCGTCTCCAACAACGACGAGATGGCGATCGGCGCCCTTCAGGCGATGAAGTCGGCCGGCATGGACACCAAGTCGGCGATCGTCGGCGGCATCGACGCGACGCAGGACGCGCTCGCCTCGATGAAGTCCGGCGACCTCAAGGTCACCGTCTTCCAGGACGCCGCCGGCCAGGGCAAGGGCGCGGTCGACGCGGCGCTTGCGCTCGCCGCCGGCAAGCCGGTCGAGAAGACGGTCTATATCCCCTTCCTGCTCGTGACCCCGGCCAACAT